>Ga0136625_1000088_pt1 | contig 21947 bp, 19 predicted proteins | sample AntDrymUQ4832306_2_FD_104672 | JGI IMG/M metagenome (GOLD analysis project Ga0136625, IMG submission 104672) | Polar desert sand microbial communities from Dry Valleys, Antarctica - metaG UQ483 (23.06) | ecosystem: Environmental > Terrestrial > Soil > Desert | place: Antarctica: Dry Valley...
ATCGAGCCCTACGAGGACCTCCTCGGCGAGCTCGACATGGTGCTGATCATGACGGTCGAGCCCGGCTTCGGAGGGCAGAAGTTCCTGGACGTGTGTCTGCCGAAGATCGCCAGGGCCCGGGCAATGCTGGACCGACTCGACGCCGACATCTGGCTGCAGGTCGACGGAGGGGTGTCTGCTGAGACGATCGAACGTTGCGCCGAGGCAGGGGCCGACAACTTCGTCGCGGGTTCCGCCGTGTTCGGTGCTGCTGACCCCGACGCGATAGTGCGGCAGTTGCGCGCCCTCGCCACCCGCTGAGGCAGCGGTGACCATTCGCCGCGGCATCCGGGACCTCTCGGCGCGGCATAGGTGACTCCTCGGCGCGGCATCCGGGACCTCTCGGCATGAGGGGGTGGCGGCTGGTGCCATACTTGGCGGTGACGAGTGTTCAACGCTCGCGTGCTCCGGGGTCGGTGAAATTCCGAGCCGGCGGTGACAGTCCGCGACCCGGCCACCTGATGGTGGTCGGTTGAGCCGGTGGAATTCCGGGACCGACGGTGAGAGTCCGGATGGGAGGATGCACGCCGACGCATGGACGACGACGCCACGGGCGGCGCGGGTCTCGCAAGGTGTGTGAGCGCCTCGCGCGGTTCGACCCCCAGACGTCGCGGCCTTGCTCGGAGCCCCCGGAGTCGCGCGACACGGCGCGAACGGACGGGCCCGCAATGGCAGACGACGCGGAGGTACTGGCAATGCGCCAGACCTTCGCGCTTGCCTGCACACCCGGTGTCCCGCTTGGCCCCAACCCGCGCGTCGGCGCTGTCGTCATCGGTGTGGATGGCCACGTGCTGGGCGCTGGCTTCCATCGCGGGTCGGGGACCGCCCACGCAGAGATCGACGCACTGTCGATGGTGGGACCTGAGGCCAAGGGCAGCACTGTCGTGGTCAGCCTCGAGCCCTGCAACCATGCCGGTCGCACACCACCGTGTGCTCGGGCGCTGATCGATGCCGGCGTACGACGGGTCGTGTACGCCCAGACCGACCCCAACCCGGTGGCCTCAGGCGGCGCCACGACCCTGCGGGCCGCAGGCGTGGATATCGAGGGTGGGGTCCTCGCGGCCGAGGCCGCTCTCGTCAACGAGGCGTGGAGCTTCTCGATGCAGGCACGACGCCCCTTCGTCACGTGGAAGCTCGCCACGACGCTCGACGGACGAGCGGCGGCCGCCGACGGCACCAGCAGGTGGATCACCGGGCCCGCCGCCCGCACCGACGTCCACCGGCTCCGCGCACGGTGCGACGCGCTCCTCGTGGGTGCGGGCACCGTCGAGATCGACGACCCGCGGCTCACCGTGCGCGGAGACGATGACGAGCCGCTGCCCAGGGAGCTGCAGCCGCTCCGGGTCGTCATGGGCACTCGGCGGCTCGACCCCGCTGCCGCGGTGTTCGACGGGACCGCCGACACACGGGTCCTGAAGACCCGCGACCCCGCCAATGCCCTGTCCGTCCTGTTCGCCGACGACCGGCAGCATGTCTGGCTCGAAGGTGGCCCGACCCTGGCTGCGTCCTTCGCCCGCGCGGGTCTCGTCGACGAGCTGATCGCGTACGTCGCTCCAGCCCTGCTCGGGGCCGGCCGGTCGACCGTGGGAGATCTCGGCGTCGCCACCATCGACGACACTCACCGCTTCGACCTCCTCGAGGCAGTCCGGGTCGGTGACGACGTCCGGATGACCATGCGTCGGAAGGAGAGCTGATGTTCACCGGCATCGTGGAGGAGCTCGGGGAGGTCGTCACGCTGGACCTTCTCGGTGACTCCGCGCGGCTGACAGTGCGAGGTCCGAAGGTCGTGTCGGACGCGGCACCGGGTGACTCGATCGCGGTGAACGGGTGCTGCCTCACGGTGGTGGAGCGGGGCGACGAGACGTTCGGTGTGGACGTGATGGCGGAGAGCCTCGACAAGACGTCGCTCGGGGACCTGCACCCAGGCAGCCTGGTCAACCTCGAACGCGCCCTCACGGCGCACGGTCGTCTCGGTGGCCACATCGTGCAAGGACACGTGGACGGGACCGGAACAGTCACGAGCCGGAGGTCCAGCGAGCACTGGGACGTCGTCTGGATCAGCCTGCCTGTCGACCTGGCCCGCTACGTCGCCATGAAGGGCTCGATCACGGTCGACGGGGTCTCGCTGACCGTCAGCGGTCTGAGCGACGGCGACCGACCGGCCTTCAGCGTCAGCCTCATCCCGACAACCCTCGAGCTGACAACGCTCGGCCACAAGACGGCCGGCGACCCCGTCAACCTCGAGGTCGATGTCCTCGCGAAGTACGTCGAGCGGCAGCTCGGCGGACCATCGGGTGCAGTCGTCGAGCGGCTGCTCGACCTGTCGCCCGTCCTGCGGAAGGAGAACCCCGCATGAACCCTCTCAGCTATCTCCTCGAGCACTCCTGGGTGATCGCCGGAACGCCGATCCTGGTCCGCGAGGTCGTCGGCAACGGCTTCGGCCTGGCGAGCGCCTTCTTCGGGATGCGCCGCCTGACGTGGGCCTGGCCGGTCGGCATGATCGGCAACGCGTTGCTGTTCACCGTCTTCGTCGGCGGCATCTTCGACAAGCCGCAGGAGAACGACCTGTGGGGTCAGGCCGCCCGGCAGGTGTTCTTCTTCGCGGTGAGCGCCTACGGGTGGTGGCGGTGGCGCAGCAGCCAGCGGGCCGGCGGGTCGACCGACGGACGGGCGATCGCGCCGCGCTGGGCGTCGGCGAACGAGCTACGGGCGATGATCGTGGCGGCCGGAGTCCTCATGGCGGTCTTCATCCCGATCTTGGCGCGTCTCGACTCGTACGGCCCGGTCCCCGACGCATGGATCCTCACCGGCAGCATCCTGGCGACGTACGGGATGGCGCGCGGCTACGTCGAGTTCTGGTGGATCTGGATCGGGGTCGACGCGGTGGGCGTGCCGCTGCTGATCCGGGCGGAGTACTACCCGAGCGCGGTGCTGTACCTGGTGTACGGCGTCTTCTGCCTGGTCGGCTTCGTCGCGTGGTCGTCGGCCGAGAAGCGAGTGATCGAGAAGGCCGGTGACGTGGAGCAGCTCGAGCCGGTGGAGGGACAGCATGTGTGACAGAGCCAGCCTGCGACTCGACACCATCGAGCGCGCGATCTCCGACATCGCTGCCGGCAAGGCCGTCGTGGTGGTCGACGACGAGGATCGCGAGAACGAGGGCGACATCGTCTTCGCCGCGAGCGATGCGACGGCAACCCTGTTGGCGTTCACGATCCGCCACACCAGCGGCGTGATCTGCGTGCCGATGGAGGGTTCGGCGCTCGACCGGCTCGGCATCCCGCTGATGACTGCGCAGAACCAGGACCGGATGCGGACGGCGTACACCATCTCCGTCGACGCCACCGACGCCATCACGACGGGGATCTCCGCAGCCGACCGGGCGCGCACGATCCAGGTGCTGGCGAGCTCCTCCAGCACCGCAGCTGACCTGACGCGGCCCGGACACGTGTTCCCGCTGCGCTACCGCGAGGGTGGGGTGCTCGTCCGGCGCGGTCACACCGAGGCGGCGGTCGACCTGGCCCGGTTGGCAGGCCACACCCCTGCCGCTGTCATCGCGGAGATCGTCAACGACGACGGAACGATGAGGCGAGACTCTGACCTGCGTGAGTTCGCCGACGAGCACGGGCTCGCACTCATCTCGATCGCCGACCTCGCCCGGTACCGCAACCGGCACGAGCAGCAGATCGTCAGGGTGGTCGAGACGCCGCTGCCCACCGAGCACGGCACGTTCCAGGCGCACGGCTACCGGCACCTGATCGACGGCTCCGAGCAGATCGCCCTGGTCTACGGGGATATCAGCGACGGGAAAGACGTCCTGGTGCGGGTGCACTCGGAGTGCCTCACCGGTGATGTCTTCGGGTCCCGACGGTGCGACTGCGGGTCCCAGCTGCGGGCGGCGCTCGCAGCCGTCACGGCCGAGGGGCGTGGCGTGGTCGTCTACCTGCGCGGACACGAGGGCCGTGGCATCGGCCTGGTACGCAAGCTGCAGGCCTATGCGTTGCAAGACAGCGGCAGCGACACCGTTGACGCGAACCTCGCCCTTGGGATGCCGGCCGATGCCCGCGACTACGCCACCGGCGCGCAGATCCTGCGTGAGCTCGGCGTCACGTCGGTGTGGCTGCTCACGAACAACCCCGCCAAACGGCTCGCGCTCGAGACGTACGGCGTCGAGGTGACCAGGCGGATCGCGGTACCCGCCAGCCCACACGGCGACAACGAGCACTATCTCGCCACCAAACGTGACCGGATGGGTCACGAGCTCGACCATCTGACATTCGGGTCGGCGCCCGCCACCACCATCCCCGCCCGCATCGACAAGGGACGCCTGCCATGAGCCGATCTGGTCAACCCGCACTCGCACCACTCGACGGCAGCGGGCTGCGCGTCGGGGTGGTGGCGGCGCAGTGGCACACCGAGGTGATGGACGGGCTGCTCGCCGGTGCTGCCCGAGCCCTTGCCGATGCCGGCGTCGACAAGGTCGCCGTCGTGCGAGTCCCAGGCGGCTTCGAGCTGCCGGTCGTCGCGCAAGCGCTCGCACAGCAGGGGCATGACGCGGTGGTTGCGTTGGGAGTGGTGGTGCGCGGCGGCACCCCTCACTTCGACTATGTGTGCAGGGCGGTGACGGAGGGGCTTAGCCAGGCCGCGCTCGGCTGCGGTGTCCCGGTCGGTTTCGGCGTACTGACGTGTGACGACGTCGACCAGGCGCGGGACAGGGCGGGCCTCGAGGGCTCCTCCGAGGACAAGGGCTACGAGGCGACGCACGCCGCCCTGTCGACAGCGTTGACGCTGCGTGGTCTCGTCAGCGGCGATGCCGGGGGAGCCGCATCCCCTAGTCTTGGCGGTGATGAAGACCTTTGACGAGCTCTTTGCCGAGCTCAGCCACAAGGTGGTGTCGCGTGCGCCCGGGTCCGGCACTGTGGCTGCCGTCGCCGGCGGTGTCCACGAGATCGGCAAGAAGCTCGTCGAGGAAGCAGCTGAGTCGTGGATGGCCGCAGAGTACGAGAGCCCGGACCGGACGGCGGAGGAGCTGAGCCAGCTGCTGTACCACGCCCAGGTGTTGATGATCGCCCGCGGGCTCACCCTCGACGACGTCTACGCCCACCTGTGACGACCCCACATCCGATGCTCAAGATCGCCGTTCCCAACAAGGGTGCGCTGGCCGCCGCCGCCAGCGACCTGCTGCGCGAAGCCGGCTACCGGCAGCGCCGCGACGCCCGCGACCTCGTCGTCGTCGACGCTGCCAACGACGTCGAGTTCTTCTATCTGCGTCCCCGCGACATCGCGGTGTACGTCGGCGGCGGCACCCTCGACATCGGGCTCACCGGGCGCGACCTCGTCCTCGACTCGCGAGCAGCTGTCGAGGAGCGGCAGTCCCTCGGCTTCGGGGCGTCGCGGCTGCACTTCGCCGCCCCTATCGGCTCCGGCCGCACCCTCGAGTCGCTGCAAGGAGCGCGGATCGCCACGTCGTACGCCGGGGTGCTCGAGGACTACCTGACGGAGCGGGCTGTGTCCGCCCACGTGATCCGGCTCGACGGGGCGGTCGAGACCGCGGTGCGCCTCGGCGTCGCCGATGTGATCGCCGACGTGGTCGAGACGGGTTCCACCATGCTGCAGGCGGGTCTCGAGACGTTCGGTGAGCCGATCCTGCTGTCCGAGGCGGTGCTCGTCACCCGAGCAGGCGCGGGCGACCCCGGCGGCTACGAGATCTTCTCCCGCCGGGTCCGCGGCGTCCTCGTGGCGCGCAGCTACGTGATGATGGACTACGACATCGAGTCGACGTCGGTGGAGTCGGCCTGTGCGATCACCCCCGGCATCGAGTCGCCGACCGTGTCCCCTCTTCAGCGCGCCGGTTGGTTCGCCGTCCGCGCGATGGTGCCGCGCGACGATGCTCACCGGGTCATGGACCAGCTGTACGACCTCGGCGCCCGCGGGATCCTGGTGACCGACATCCATGCCTGCCGACTCTGACGGTCGCGCCCCAGTGAGCCTGCCGCGCACCTACCGGCCGCGTGGAACTCGGGTCGTCGCCGTCGTGGCCGCTACGACCCTCGTCGGCGCCGTGACGTTCCTGTGGTCGATGCTGCCGGGCTCGGTGCGAGACGAGTTCACGGTGTTCCAGCGGATGACGGTGCTGGCGCTCTTCGCGGGCATCGTGGTGGTTCTCTACGGGTTGTTCCGCACGTCGGCGCGTGCCGACGAGTCCGGTCTGCGGGTGGTCAACATCTACAAGGCACGGCAGCTCGAGTGGCCACAGGTCATCTCGCTGTCGCTCAACCCCAACCGGCCATGGGCGATGCTCGACCTCGCCGACGGTACGACGCTCGCGGTGATGGCGATCCAGAACGCCGACGGGGCGAGGGCGTCACGGTCGGCGCGCGAGCTCGCCGGGCTCATAGCCGGCCGCTCGGGTACCGACTGAGACCGACTTGTCAGGACGCCGGCACCCTCGAGGTGTCCACTACGGGCTGACACGTCGGGCGAGCGCCTCCGCTGCGCGCTCGAAGCACCGCATCGGCGGCGACACCAGTCCGGCGCCCACCTGACCGACTCCGGCGACGCGCCCAGCCATGCCGGTGTTGATCTGGGGCAGCTGACCGGTACGCAGCACCGAGGTCACGTCGATGCCCGTCGGCGTACCCCGGAAGTCCATGATCGGCAGCGCCCAGCGCGGGTTCTCGCCCACACAGAGGTCGTACATCCGGCGAGTGGTGGCAAGCGCGTCAGACACCGAGCCACCCACGAACCGCACGATGGCCGGAGCCGTTGCCATCGCGAAGCCCCCGATCCCTGCCGTCTCCGTGATCGCGGAGTCGCCGATGTCGGGGTTGGCGTCGGCCGGTCCGTAGTTTCCGAGGTAGAGGCCGTCGGCCACCTGCGCCGGACCGGTGAACCACTCGTCCGCGAGACCGGACACCTGGATGCCGAAGTCGGTGCCGTTGCGGGCCATGGTGGTGACGACGGTGGACCCCGGGATGCCGCTCGCGGCCACCGTCATCAGCTTGCAGGCAGGCATCACGAGATTGAGAAAGAAGTGGTCGTTTCCCGACACGAACGCCACGACATCGGCTATGTCGCCGGTCGGAAGGCCGGACCGGATCAGCGCCGGCAGCCACTCCTTGAGCAGCATCAACGTGCCGGCGCGGTTGCGGTTGTGGCCCTCGTCGCCCATCTGGATCATCTGGGCGATGATCGCCACGATGTCGATCGGACCCGTCACGCGGGTCGCCGTCTGCAGGGCCGGGCCGAGGACGTCGCCCATCCACTTCAGACGTGTGATCACCTCGGGGGAGTAGGCGCCGTACCTCAGCACCTTGCCGAGCCCCTCGTTGAGTGAGCAACAGGCGGTGTGGTCGGTCGTCTCGTCGTGCAGCTCGAACATCCACATCGAGGACGACACGACCCCGGCCATCGGGCCCACCGCCCCACGGTGGTGGGCCGGCTCGAACGTGAACTTCCCAGCGTCGAGCCGCGCCTCCGCCTGCTCGGCCGTGTCGGCGAGCCCCTCGTAGACCACGGCGCCGATGAGCGCGCCGCGCAGCGGGCCGGGCATCCGGTCCCACGTGAGAGGTGGTCCGGCGTGCAGGAAGTGGCCTGGCTCCAGGTCAAGAGCCGCATAGGCAGGACGTACGTCGACGAGCGCCGCGCCGGCCGACGTCATGGCGGTGAGGGCCTTGGCGTTGGCGCCGACCCTGCGGCGGTCGAGCATGACAGCTGTGAGGGCGTCCTCGGTGCCGGCGACCGGCGGTGTCCAGGCGACGTCGACGGTTGCGACGCCCTGGCTGTTGAGGGCGTCGGCGAACATCTGTGCGCCGGCCGTCACGACGGTCAGGTCTGCTGCTGGTCCCGGGGTCACGCGCGGCTCCTCCTCACCAAGGCGATCGCTTCGCGGGTCGCGGCGGCGTTCGACGCGTGCACGAGAGCCCCTGCCTCGGCAAGCGCGGTGGCTTGCGCTTCCAGCCCCTGCGGATCGTCTCGGGTGCCGATCAGCGCCACCACCACCGGGGTGTCGTACTGCCTCACCAAGGCGGCGATGTCACTCGCCGGGTCGCGATGGGCGGCCACCCCCAGCACGATGTCGAGCAGCACGACAGCACACGTGGGTTCGGCAAGCTCCTGCTCGAGCCGCTCCAGCCTCAGGGACGGGTCGATCATCGGGTGCGGCCGTCCGACCGTCATCGCGTCGTCACCGAAGTCGAGGAACGTGTGGCCGGTGGCGGTGAGCGAGGCGTCGAGCCGTCTCCCACCGTCGAGGGGGATGTTGGAGGCGACGACCCCGAGCTCTGACGTCGCGATCAGCATGGCCTCGTCGCACAGGGTCCCGCCGACGAAGAGTCCCCGCAGAAATCCCTGGCGCGACGTCGGCACGGGACCACCCCACCGGCGCGGAGCCACCCAGGACAGTCCGACAGCAGCCGCCACTCGTTCGGCTGTCGCGGTGAGATCTGGCTGACCGGCACCGAGATAACCGAGGACCGTGCGAGTGGTGAGCCGCTCAGCGTGCGCGGTGACCAGCTCGGCCACCTCCGCGGCGGGAGGTTTGGAGACGACAACGATAGTGGAGACGGTGTCGTCTGCGTCCAGCCTGTCCAGCGCGGTGAGCGTCGACCGCGCGCGTACGGCGGAGGACATGTCGCGTCCGCCGACGCCGAGGCAGTGTGTGACGCCGATACCGACGCCGTCGAGCAGCGCCATCAGGTGCTGGGCGCCGGTGCCGGATGCTGCGACGATGCCGACAGGGCCGGGCCGTACAACATTGGCGAAGCCGAGCCCGACGCCCGCCACGACCGCGGTGCCGCAGTCGGGACCCATCAGCAGCAGTCCGGTGTCAGCAGCGATCTCCTTGAGGGCGACCTCGTGCTCGAGGCTGACGTTGTCGCTGAAGATCATCGTGTCCAGGCCCGCAGCCAGCGCGTCGGCGGCGTCGATCGCGGCCACCCGGCCCGGCGTGCTGATCAGGGCGAGCTGCGCTGGGGCCCGCCTGGCCGCTGCCAGGATCGTCGGTGGCGGCACCTCGCGCGAGCCGTCGCTGAGCCCAGCTCCGGAAGGACCCGCCGCGAGGGCGCTGTCGAGTGCCGTGTGGGCGCGGGCGATCGCATCTTCGTCGGCTGCCTCTATGCCGACGATCAGGTCGGACGGAGTGACCCCGTCCGGCTGCTCGAACCCCATCGAGACCAGCAGGTCGACGTTGAGCTCGGTCGCCATCGCCACCAGTGCCGAGCTGACCCCGTCGAGCGCGCGCAGGTCGCGACTCACCTGCATCAACCCGACCGAGTCGCGGTACATGCCGCTACGGACCTCGACCTGACGTGTCATGTCGTCGCCTTCCTCGTCGTGGCGCCCAGAACTCGGTCGATGCCCTCCGACAGGCCCCGACCGGAGCTGTGTCCGATCCGGTGCAGGGCCGCCGCTGCCTGGGGCAGCCCGACACCTGTGACCCGCGCGGCCAATACAGCGGCGACCTCGTCAAGACACCACCCTGCCGCGGTTTGTCGCAGCAGACCAGCGGACGCGGCTGTGGTGAGATCCTCGAGTGGGGCCGCCTCGATCTCGCGCGACACGGTGTCGGCGACGGGATGACGAGCTGCGTGCAGGGTCGCCAGGGTGCCGCAGAGGACGTCGTCGGCGTACGGCGTCAGACCCTCACCGTGCCCGAGTGCCCGTCGCCACCGCCGGGCGAACCCGGCAGCCACGTCGTCACGCACGCTGCCGCCCAGGGATGGGTGGCGGGGACGCGCCGGCCGCCACCAGCGCATGACCGGGAGCCGTCGACCTTCCAAGCTCAGGGTCCCACCCCCGACGACGAGCGACGCCGTGCGAGGCGGCTGCGTGACGGAGATGGCATGAGGGAGCCGCAGTCCTGCCTGGAACGTGACGCAGGCGACCACGTGACCCCGAGGGTCGACCAACTGCCAGACGGAGCGTGTCGCGTGGGCGACCCCGAGCTCCTGTCGCGGACCGTCGACCAGCGGCGCCAACGCCACACTGACGATGGCGCCCGTGCGCTGATCCACGTTCACTCCTCCGCCCCCGACCAGCCCCGTCGCGTGTGGCGTCGACGCTAGCCGCCGAGACACCGTCGACGTGCCGCAGGGCCCTGATCTCCGATTCGTCCGCCGGGCCGCGCCGAGTTCCTGCACCGTCCAGCCGGACGAATCGGAAGGCGCGTCGTGCCGTCGACACGGCATACCGTTCCGGCATCCTGTTCACACGTGACAGAGCGGTCACGCCGCATCGACAGTGGGAGTCGCCATGGCTATCGGTTGGAAGGTCGTTCACGACGGCAAGACCCCACCTCCAGGGGAAGCCGTCGCTCCTGACGAGCGGCTGTCCTGGGGCCGAACAGTCGGCCTCGGGGCACAGCACGTGGTCGCGATGTTCGGTGCGACGTTCGTCTTCCCCATCATCATGGGTCTGAGCCCACAGCTGGCGATCATGATGAGCGGCATCGCAACGATCGCGTTCCTGCTCATCGTGCAGGGCAAGGTGCCGAGCTATCTGGGCACGAGCGCTGCCTTCGTCGGCGGAGCCAGCGCGATCTACGCCCAACAGGGCGGCCCCGCCGACGTCACGGGCGCGATCCTTGTCGCCGGCGTCGTGCTCGGCCTCGTCGGAGTTCTGATCCACTTCCTCGGGACCCGCGTGCTCCACGCCGTGCTGCCGCCGGTCGTCACCGGTGCTGTCGTCATGTTGATCGGGTTCAACCTTGCGCCCGTAGTCGCGAACATCTACTGGCCCCAGGACCAGTGGGTCGCCCTCATCACGATGACGTTCGTGATCGTGGTCGCCGTGGGCGTGCGGGGCTTCTTCGGTCGCGTCGCGATCTTCCTCGGCCTCGTCTTCGGCTACCTGCTCTCGTGGTCCTTCGACCTCATCTTCGGTCAGATCACCTCCCTGGACGCCGCGACCAACGAGATCACCACCCATGACCGGGTCAACTGGGACCAGGTCAAGTCAGCTGACTGGATCGGCTTCCCGACGCACACTGCCGATGGCCTGGTGGGCAACCAGACACTCGTCGGCAACCTCGACGCCGTCGGTTGGCACGCTCCCAGCTTCTCGATCACGTTCGTGCTCCTGGTCCTGCCCGCGGTGATCGCCCTGGTCGCCGAGAACACCGGCCACGTCAAGGCAGTCGCCGCGATGACAAGGCGAGACCTCGACCCGGTGATGGGACGTGCGATCGCCGCAGACGGTGTCGGCACGGTGCTTGCGAGCTCCGTCGGTGGCTCACCGACGACCACGTACGCAGAGAACATCGGCGTGATGGCAGCCACCCGGGTCTACTCGACGGCGGCCTACTATGTCGCGGCGGTCGTCGCCGTGCTCTTCGGCCTCTCACCGAAGTTCGGTGCACTGGTGTCCGCGACTCCCGGTGGCGTGCTGGGCGGGATCACGGTGATCCTCTACGGCATGATCGGGCTGCTGGGTGCGAAGATCTGGATAGAGAACCGCGTGAACTTCGCCAGCCCTGTCAACCTGGTGCCTGTCGCGGCAGGCATCATTCTCGCGATCGGCAACACGTCGTTGGCGATCACCGATGACTTCGTGCTTTCGGGGATCGCGTTGGGAACCATTGTCACGCTGGTCGGCTACCACCTGGCGAAGGCTGTTGCTCCCGCTAGTCTCAAGGACGACGGGACGTTGATCGCGGTCGGCCACGAGGGTGCACACCGCGACGACCCCGACGAGACGGGCAGCCACCGCAGGGAACGCCCTGACCTCCAGTGACAGAAAGGTGACAGCCAGCCTGTGAAACCGGCACCGTTCGCCTATCACCGGCCGAGCACCGTCGCCGAGGCTGCGCAGCTGCTGGCTGCGACGCAGGGCAAGATCCTCGCAGGTGGCCAGAGCCTCATCCCGATCATGTCGATGCGGCTGGCGTCGCCGGCTGCTCTGGTCGACCTCAACCACGTGCCGGGGCTCGCCGCCATCGACGTCACCAGCACCGCGGTCCACATCGGCGCACTGACCCGGCATGCCGCCCTGGAGGCGAACGACGCGGCATACCTTGCCAACCCACTGCTGCGTCGAGCTCTCCGACACGTCGCGCATGCCACCATCCGCAACCGAGGCACCACCGTGGGGAGCATCGTGCACGCCGACCCGGCGGCCGAGATGCCGGCGGTGTTGCGGCTGCTGGGTGGCATCGTCGAAGCCGTCAGCTCGGAGCGAGGGCACCGCAGCATCGACAGCGCGGACTTCTTCGTCGGACCGTTGGAGTCGGCGCTCCAGCCGGACGAGGTCGCCGTCGCTGCAACGTTTCCGCACCCGCCCGGCGGGTCGGGGTCGTCGTGGGCCGAGATTTCGCGTCGGCACGGCGATTACGGTCTGGTCGGGGTGGGGTCGCTCGTCGTACTCGACGAGGGACGTCGCATCACGAGCGCGTCGGTGTGCCTCATCAGCGTCGGAGGGACCCCGGTGCTCGTCGACGTCACCGATGCCAGCAGCGGTACGACGTATGACGCAGTCGACTGGACGGCAGCGCTCGAGCTCGTCGACGCAGCCATCGACCCCGAGTCCGACATCCACGCCACCGCCGCCTATCGACGGCAGCTGGCTCGGGTGCTCACGGGGCGAGCACTGGCGCAGGCGACAGCCGACGCGATCGCCAGGGTCGCCGCGTGACGACGGCTTCCGATCCAGCAAGCGCGGAGGCCCTCCACGACGTCACGCTGACCGTCAACGGGGTTTTCCAGCAGCTGCGTGTTCCTGCGCGCAGGCTGCTCTCCGACGCACTTCGCCACGACCTGCGGTTGACCGGCACGCATGTCGGTTGCGAGCACGGGGTGTGCGGTGCCTGCACCGTGCTCATCGAGAGCCGCCCGACCCGCTCCTGCCTCGTCTTCGCCGTGTCTGCCGACGGCGCCTCGATCACGACCGTCGAGGGCTGCCTGGAGCCCGACGGCACCCTCGGGGACGTCCAGCAGGCGTTCCAGGACTGTCACGCGCTGCAGTGCGGCTTCTGCACACCGGGCTTCATCACCACCATCACGGCGTACCTCGAGGATCATCCGAACCCGACCGAGGACGAGGCACGGGAGGCCATCGGGGGCAACCTGTGCCGGTGCACCGGCTACCAGAACATCGTGGCCGCCGTGGTGCGCGCCGCCGAGATCCGGCGTGAGCGCACCGCGACATGACGACGAAGATGTTCGGCCAGCGGGTGCCGAGAGTCGAGGACCCCCGGCTGCTGAGCGGGCAGGGGCGCTACCTCGACGACCTCGGCCACGACGCGCTCGAGGTCGCATTCGTCCGTAGCCCGCACGCGCATGCCCGCATCGTCGACGTCGACGTGTCGGCTGCCCTCGACGTCGAGGGGCTGGTGGCGATCTACACGTACGACGACCTGGACGGCCGCACCACGGAGCCGCTGCCGCTGCTGATCCCGCATCCGGCGCTGACCCATGGCCGGACGCCGTACGCACTGGCGAAGGACGAGGTCAATCATGTGGGCGAGGCGATCGCCATGGTGGTCGCCAGCGACCGTTACGTCGCCGAGGACGTCGTCGGGCTGATCCAGGTGGAGTACGAGCTCCTGCCGGCGGTCGTGGGCATCGAGAGATCACGCGACGGCGGTGACCTGGTGCACGCCGACGTGCCCGGCAACGTCGCCGCCACCATGGTCCAGGAGGTGGGTGATGCCGCGACCATGATCGCGGCCGCCGGGCACCGCGCCACGTTGTCGCTGTCGATCGAGCGCAGCGCGTCCATGCCGATGGAGGGCAAGGGGGTGCTGGCCCGGTGGGACCCTGACGACGAGTCGCTGTTGATGCACACGTCCACGCAGACGTCGACGTCGGTGCGCCAGGCGGTCGCCGCCAAGCTGTCGCTTCCCGTGGACCGGGTCGAGGTCGTCACCCCCGACGTCGGAGGCGGCTTCGGTGTCAAGATCGTGCACCCGTGGCCGGAGGAGATCCTGGTGCCGTGGGCCGCGCTGCGGCTCGGGCAGCCGGTGAAGTGGGTCGAGGACCGGCGCGAGCACTTCGTCTCCTCGGCACACGAACGCGGTCAGCTGCACGAGGTCGAGTTCGGCTACGACGACGACGGCCACCTCCGCGGCTTGTCAGTCCGTTTCTGGCACGACAACGGCGCCTACACGCCGTACGGCCTCATCGTCCCGATCATCACCTCCACCCAGCTGCTCGGCCCCTACAAGCCTGGGGCCTATCGCGTCGAGTTCCAGAGCCTCTACACCAACACGGTCATCGTGACGCCGTACCGCGGCGCCGGTCGCCCCCAGGGCTGCTTCGTGATGGAGCGGGTCATGGACGCCATCGCCGCCGACCTCGGGCTCGACCGCACGGTCGTCCGCGAGCGCAACTTCATCCAGCCGGAGGAGATGCCTTTCGACCACGGCCTGATCTTCCAGGACGGTCGCCCCCTCATCTACGACTCAGGGGACTTCCCGGCGTCGTTGGCCAAGCTCAAGGCGCTCGTCGGCTGGGACGACTTCGAGAGCTATCGCTCCGCGGCCCGTGCTGAGGGACGCCAGGTCGGCATCGGCGTTGCGTGCTACGTCGAGGGCACCGGGGTCGGCCCCTACGAGGGGGGACACCTGCGCATCGAGACCGACGGCTCGGTCGTCGTGTCGACAGGGCTGACCACGCAGGGACAGGGCCACCAGACGATGCTCGCCCAGATCGTCGCGGACGAGCTCGGCGTCAGCATGGATCGGATCCGGGTCACCACGGGTGACACCCGCCGGTTCAAGTACGCCGTCGGGACCTTCGCGTCGCGCACCGCCGTGATGTCTGGAAGCGCGGTGGCGCTGACCGCTCGGAAGGTCCGCGCCAAGGCGTTGCGGATCGCCGCCAACGCCCTCGAGGCCTCGGTCGACGACCTCGAGATCGTCGACGGCCACGTGCAGGTGAAGGGCTCACCGGGGTCGCAGATCGACCTGGGAGCGGTCGCCGTGCTGTCGAACCCGCTGCGCTACGCCTTCGATGCAGGCGCCACTCGCGCGACCCAGTTCGCGGCGCCGGCAGACCCCAGCGTGCCCCCTGTGCCCGAGAACGACCAGCCGGGACTCGAGGGCACCGACTACTACTCGCCGCTGCGCTCGACCTTCGCCAACGGCATGCACGCCGTCGTGGTGGAGACCGACCCCGAGACAGCCGAGATCAAGATCCTGCGCTACTGCGTCGTACACGACTGCGGAACGGTGATCAACCCGATGATCGTCGAGGGGCAGGTGCATGGGGGGGTTGCCCAAGGCGTAGGCGGCGCGCTCTACGAGCGGATGGAGTACGACGCGGCGGGTCAGCTGCTCAACGCGTCGTACATGGACTTCCTGATGCCCTACGCGAGCGAGGTCCCACACATCGAGATCGACCATCTGGAGACGCCGTCACCGCTGAACCCGCTCGGAGTGAAAGGGGCCGGCGAGGCAGGTGTCATCCCCGGCTCCGCCGCGATCGCCGCAGCCATCGAGGATGCCGAGGGGTTCGCGATCGCGGCAATGCCCATCTCCCCGAGCGAGCTCTTCGAGCTGCGCCGCCGTCACGCCGGACGGTGACGCTCGGCGCATCCTCCCACCACCCCGGTGGTCAGCGGTTGCGGTCAGGGGCCGGCGGAGGGGTCTCGTCAGCGCGGAGATCGTCCTCGTCCTGCTGTTCCTCGATCTTGCGTTTGACGCGGCCGAGACCGGGGATGGCCCCGAGCATCTCGTTGAGCTCCTTCGACACGTCGAGGAGGTCGCGCAGGTCGGGCGCCACCGTTCCGAACGTGTCGAGGATCGGCACGATGTCGTCGCGGAGCTTGTCGACCAGATCGGGCAACATGTCGAGCATCGCGATGATCGCGACCACCTCGTCGGGGTCCGTCGTCTCTGCCAGGCGTTCGAGGATCGGCTGCAGTCGCAGCAGGGCGGGCTCGAACTGCTCGAGCTGCTCGATCAGGGGACCGGCCCTGGCTGTCAGGTCGGCTGCCCTGGCGACCACGGTCTCCGTCTGGTCGATCGCGGCAGCCGCGCGCTGCTGGGTCTGCTCGATGCCGGAGACCACGGCCTGCACCCGTACGACGATCTGCTCGACCTCGGCCACGACCACACCGAGGCGAGGCACCAGTGACATCGCGTGCTCGACGGCGTCGAGCCCCTTGCCGGCGGCACCGAACAGGGCGGAGGGTCCAGGAAAGGGCAACGGCATACAGTCAGCCTAGTGATGCGTCACCATGGGCTCATCGGGTCGCCTGTGGCGGCCACCTCGGCACTCACGCCACGGAGGGCAGATGAAGGTCACCGGCTCGGCCACGTTGCATGCCTCACGTGACAAGGTCTGGGCGGCGCTCAACGACCCCGCGGTGCTGGTGCGGACCATCCCCGGGTGCCAACGGCTGGAGGCCATCGGCGAGGACGCCTACCGGATGACGCTCACCGCCGGAGTCGCCTCGATCAAGGGTGTCTACACGGGTGAGGTGCGGCTGACCGAGCAGCACCCTCTCGACACGTTCGTGCTGAAGGCTGCTGGCGCCGGAGGCCCGGGGACGGTGGGGGCCGATGTGCTGGTCATGCTCGCCGAGTCCGGCGACACGACGACGCTGACGTATGACGCGGACGCCATCGTCGGAGGCATGATCGGTGGCGTCGGCCAGCGGATGCTGACCGGCGTTGCCAAGAAGACGGCGGTTGAGTTCTTCAATGCGGTCGACGACCTCCTCACCGGGAAGTCGCCAGCGGCGACGCCTGCCGCCCCCGGCGCCGCGGTCGCCGACCCGACGGCCGTGCCTGCCGCCACGCCGGGGGCGACCGCCGGAGTCTACGAGGCGCCCGGCGCCCCGGGGGCGCTGTCCGGTCGGAGCTGCGGCTTCGTTCAGGGTGCGCTGGTCGGTGCCGCCGCCGCACTCTTCGGCGCGGTGGTCGGCGGTTGGCTGAGCGGCCGCCGGCGCCAGTCGTGAGCGGTCCGTCGCCGGCGCCTCGACGCGTCAGGATCGGTGTCGACACGGGCGGGACCTTCACCGACGTCGTGGCCGTCGACGAGGACAGCGGTGAGATCGCCACCACGAAGACCCCGTCGACACCCGCCGACCCGGCCGTCGGCTTCATGGCGGGGATCGACAAGGTCCTCGGGCAGCTCGGCCTCGGCGGCGACAGCGTCACAGCCGTCTCGCACGGCACGACGGTGGCGACGAACAGGCTGCTCGAGGGGAAGGTGGACGGCCTCGGCTTCATCACCACCGAGGGCTACGAGCACATCCTCGAGATCGCCAGGCAGTCTGTCCCGGACGGCTACGGCAACTCCTACTTCTGGGTCAAGCCGCCGCGGATCGTGCCGGCCGACCGCGTCAGGACCGTCCGCGGCAGGCTGGCCGTGGACGGCTCGCAGATCCGACCGTTCGACGAGGAGTCCGCGCGCGCGGCCGCCCAGTTCTTCAAGGACGCCGGCATCGGCACGATCGGCGTCTGTTTCCTCCACTCGTACGCCAACCCCGAGCATGAGCTCGCCATGCGCGACGTCCTCGTGAAGATCCATCCCGATGCCGTCGTCTCGATCTCCTCTGAGGTGTTGCGCGAGTACCGCGAGTACGAGCGATCGGTGACGACGCTCGTCGACGCAGCCGTTAAGCCGAGCATCCGGAGCTACGTCGCAGGCGTCACCGACCGGCTCGCGGAGTACTCGGCGGACGAGTCGGGTCAGCCGCGTCGGGTGCCGTTCTACGTGATGAAGTCCAACGGCGGCGTCCTCAGCGGGCGGGAGGTCGTCAACCAGCCGATCACCACCGTGCTCTCCGGTCCTGCGGCGGGTGCGCTTGGTGCGGCCGTCGTGGCACAGCGGGCAGGGTTCGACCAGGTGGTGACGTGCGACGGCGGAGGTACGTCCACCGACGTGTGTGTCGTCGTCGACGGGACCCCCACGCTCACGACCGAGGGGCACGTGGGCGAGTACCCGAGCAAGATCGCGATGCTCGACGTGGTCACGGTCGGCGCGGGTGGAGGGTCGATTGCCTGGGTCAGCCCCGAGGGCAGCCTGAAGGTTGGGCCCCGGTCGGCGGGAGCGGACCCCGGCCCGATGTGTTACGGCAAGGGCGGCGCGGCCCCGACCGTCACCGATGCGCATGTCCTCCTCGGTCGCCTGCCCCCGCACCTGCTCGGCGGTGAGGTGCCACTCGACGTGGATCTGGCCCGCGGTGGGGTCGACGCGCTGGCGGGCCGGTTGGGGCTCGGTCCGGAGCATTGTGCTCGCGGCATCGTGGAGATATCGGCGTGGAACCAGGCGAACGCGCTGCGCCAGGTCACCGTGAAGAGGGGGCTCGATGTCCGCGACTTCCACCTCGTCACGTTCGGTGGGTCAGGCTCGCTGCTGGCCTGCCGGCTTGTCGACATCGTGGGCCTGCGCGGCGTGGTGGTGCCCCTCAGCCCTGGCAACGTCTCGGCATACGGGCTGCTGACCGTCGACGTCCGCATCGACTATGTCCAGACGGCGGTGTCGAAGGACGCCGAGCTCACCCTCGTAGACCTCATCGCCGTCCTGGGCGACCTGCTCTCGAAGGCTCAGGACGACCTGGCGGCAGAGGGGTTCCTTCGGAGCCAGCGGCGGTTCACGCGGATGGCCGACCTGCGCTACTTCGGTCAGGCCTTCGAGGTGCGCGTCGCCATCCCCGGCGGGAAGGTCACCCGAGACCTGCTCGACCGGGTCGTCGAGGCGTTCCACACCGAGCACGAGCGACTCTACGGCTACCACTTCCGCGACGACCCGAGGCAGCAGGTGGAGTGGGTCAACCTTCGGGTGACCGGCATCGGCCCCATTCGCAAGCCAGATCCCCCGGAGCTTGCGCCCGGACGAGGCGCTGCGGCGGCCGTCACCGGCGAGCGCGCCGTCTACTTCGACGACTGGGTGGACACGGTGATCTACGACCGCGCGGGGCTGGGGGCGGGCGACACCGTCACCGGGCCCGCCGTGGTCGAGGAGTTCTCCTCGACGGTGCCGATCCACCCAGGCTTCGAGGCGAGCGTCGACCGCTTCGGCAACCTCGTCATCGCCCCGACTTGTCAGCAGCTCAGGTCGCTATGACGACCTCAGGTTCTGACAAGTCGGGGACAGCGGTGGACCCGGTGCTCGTCGAGATCGTCGAGGGCTACCTTGCCTCTGTCGAGGAGGAGGTGGAGACGGCTATCGGGCGCACCGCGCGGTCGCCGATGATCCGCGACGCCCACGACTACCGCGCCGGGATCCACGACCGCCACCTGCGCAAGCTGACCGGACGGTCGTATTCCGCGCTTGTGCACCCGGTCGTGCGGGACTACCCGATCCAGACGATGCGGCCGGGCGACGTCTTCTTCCACAACGACGTCTACCTGTCAGAAGGCGGCATCGGCCACCTGCCCGACCTGTGCGTCACCGCGCCGGTCTTCTGTGGGCGGGAGGTCGTCGCGTTCGTGCAGGCGTTCGGGCACCATGACGATATCGGGGGATCGGTGCCCGGGTCGATGCCGTCGAACGCCACCTCCGTGTTCGAGGAAGGCTTGATGGTGCCGCCGATCAAGCTGTGGGACGAGGGGGTCCCCTGCGAGCAGGCGCTGAAGATCATGACCCGGAACTCGCGGATGCCGGAGTCGCTGGCGGCGGATCTCGACGCCGAGTGCTCCGCCTGCCTGATGGGCGCGCGCCGGATGGCGGAGCTGTTCGCCCGCTACGGCCAGGACCGGGTCGAGGCCTGTTTCGACGCGATCCTCGCCAAGACGACTGAGACGTTCCGGCGCGAGATCCTCGCCAAGATCCCCGAGGGCACCTTCGTCTGGGAGGACTATGCCGAGCACGACGGCGTCGAGGAGCCCCGGCTGCACACCCAGCGCATCACCTTGACGAAGGTGGCCGACGACGGTGGCCGGATCATCATCGACTTCGACGGGACGGCGCCGCAGGCGCGAGGCCCGATCAACCACTGCGGTGACTACGCCGACGGCAACTTCTTGAAGAAGTGGCTCGCGCCCATCCTGCGCAACCTCGCCGACTCCCCGGAGCGGATGGCCGAGATCGACGTCAACGAGGGGGTTGTGCCGCTGATCGAGATGCGGTTTCCCCCGCCGGGGACCCTGCTCACCCCGGTCTTCCCGGCTCCCACGAACGCGCGAACCTTCGTCATCCTGCGGCTGCTCGGGGTGCTGGCGGGCGTGCTCGCGAAGGCCGTCGACGGTCGGATGCCTGCCGACCAGGAGACGATCCGCTACACCGGGGTGTACGGCGACGACCTCGAGGGCCAGCCGTACCTGATGCGCGAGGTGCTCGGCGGCGGGTCCGGCGGGCGCTACTACGCCGACGGCGAGGACACCATCCACGTCGTACCCGACTCACGGAACCTGCCGACGGAGTTCAGCGAAGGTCGGTTCCCGTTCGTGGTCGAGCGTCTCGGGCTCGCCATCGACTCTGGAGGCGCGGGGCTGCATCGTGGTGGGTGCGGCTACGAGAAGCACATCCGGATGCTGACGGACGCCCACTTCATGTCGATCGCCGACCGTTCGATCCTCGCCTGCTGGGGTGTCAAGGGCGGTAAGGCAGGCAAGTCGTTCGACGTCACCGTCGACCTCGGCGGACCCGACGAGCGCGTGGTCGACGCGCTGGCCGACGCGGAGCCGGTGGCCGCGGGACAGGTCATCCGGATCCGCACCACCGGCGGGGGAGGCTGGGGTGACCCGCTCGAGCGTGCGTATGACGATGTGGCCCGTGACGTCTCATGGGGCAAGGTGTCGGTCGCCGGGGCGCGGGACGACTACGGCGTGATACTCGAGCGCCACGGTCCCGACGTCATCGTCGACGCGAAAGCCTCGTCCCGCCTTCGCGACGAGCAACGGGCGGCTCGAACCGAGCGGGTGGCCGTGCAGGGTGACCCGTTCTTCGACCGCGGGCCCGGCTACCGTCGGCTCTCGGGGGGCACCACTCACGCGGACGTCGACCTGCTGACCTGACCGCGAACTGCGGGAATCCGCATGCGTTCATCGGCGCGTTGCGCTTCCCCGCAATCGCGCGGGGTCATCCGAGGAGGCCGTCTCGCCTGGCGAGCGCGGCGGCTTCGGTGCGTCCGGCGGCTCCGAGCTTCGCCAAGATGTTGGAGACGTGCACGCTCACGGTCTTGGTGCTGATGAACAGCTGGCTGGCGATGTCCCCGTTGCTACGTCCCGCGGCGACCAGGGCGAGGATCTCGTGCTCGCGAGCGGTCAGCCGGTCGCCGCGTCGGGACCTGCTGTCACCCCGCGGCGCGGCCGCGCCGAGCCCGCGCAGCTCCGCCAGCAGCGGCCCGGCTCCGAGTCGCTGGGCCGAAGCCCGAGCGGTGGCGATCACTTGGCGGGCCTGCGCCGTGCGGCCAGCCGCCCGCAGGACGGCCGCCAGCCGCGCCTGGGACCGCGCGGTCTCGAAGACGTGGCCGAAGGTCTCGAACGCCTCGACCGTCTCCTCCCAGGCTGACACGAGGGCGTCCTGGTCGGAGTCTCCGACGCCGCCTGTCCAGCGCAGCCGCCGGATCTCGGCACGGCCGCGCGACGCCCAGGCGAGTCCCTCGGGCCCGACCAACTTGAAGCGACGCAGACCCCGGGCAAGGGTCTCCTCGGCGTCTGCCCCCAGCTCCGCACCGCGCGCGGTCAGCTCGGCCCGCTCCGCCTCGCCGGACGTGACCGCCCGGGTCGCGAGCTGCCCGAGGACGAGTGCCCCGAGGCGGATGCGGGCAAGGAAGTAGCGGCTCTGCCAGAGGTCGAGGATGACCTCGAGCACGTGGTCGTGCGCGGTCAACGCGGCGCAGAGATCGCCGCGGTCGCCGTGCAGGTCGATGAGGGCGCCGCCGCTCAGAACCGACAGCATGCCGTCGCGGTCCCACCACGGTTGCTGCCCTGGCACCCGGTCGAGAGCGGTCACGTCGCCGCGCCCGGCCGCGATCTGGATCGCGACCGAGGCAAGGGCCGCCTCCGCCGGGGCGGGTGGCGC
>Ga0136625_1000092_pt1 | contig 21410 bp, 27 predicted proteins | sample AntDrymUQ4832306_2_FD_104672 | JGI IMG/M metagenome (GOLD analysis project Ga0136625, IMG submission 104672) | Polar desert sand microbial communities from Dry Valleys, Antarctica - metaG UQ483 (23.06) | ecosystem: Environmental > Terrestrial > Soil > Desert | place: Antarctica: Dry Valley...
ATCCCTCGAGTGCTAGGAAGGCGGGATTGAAGAATCCGAATCCGGTCACACCCAAGTAGAGGGGCCATTGCAATAAGGTCACCAATCACCCCGAAGAAAGATCAGAAGGACGGCGGCATCAAGCTGACGACTTAGCGCCCACGGTTTTCCCCCCTGATCGACCATCGTTACTAAGTCCACCACCCGACCATACCCCTTGCCTCAGTGGCTCTACAGAATCCGCGACCGTCCCTAATTCCGTAACTGAGGACTCAATCGGCGTCGAAGGCTGGGAGCGATCGCTTGTTCTCAACGCAGTCACCACGGCTCGTCAATCGGCGTGGAGCAGTTCCAGTACGGGCGCCATCGCTTCGAAGGCCTCAATCGTGCCCGGGCCCAGCATGATGTCGACTTGAGTGAAGCCCGCTTCGCGGAACGAGCGCAGGCCCTCCGCGATCTCTTCCGGCGGACCGGATATCACTGACTCCCGCCTTTCCGACGGCTGGAGCGGGTTCACCGATATCCCAGCAGCGCGACCGATGGTCCATGGGTCGCGGCCGAGCTCCTCGCAGATCGCGTTGAGCGTCGCCAGCCGTGGCGCCAGCTCGTCAACGTGGGCGCGCTCTTCCGCGTATCCGCTCCAGGTGTCCGCGTGGAGCGCGGCATGCCGTTGGCCCTTCGGCCCGTTACCACCGATGAGGAGCGGGATCGCATTCGGGCGCGGCCCCACTGGCAGCTGCGGCAGGTCACGGGCAGCGTAGAACTGGCCTTCAAAGTCAGCGTGCCCGGTGCGCATTAGTGGGATGATGACTTGGAGCGCCTCCTCGAACCGGGCGAAGATCCGGTCCTCCGGGAGACCGAAAGCCTTGGCTTGCCCCGGCCACTCGTGGCCGGCACCCAAACCGAACACGAAGCGCCCGCCGCTGATCTCGTCGAGGGTTTCGGCTGTTTTGGCGATGATGCCGGGGTTGCGGTGTAGCGCGGACAGCACCCAAGTGCCGACCTTGACCCGGGAGGTCGTCGCCCCCACTGCGCCGGCCATGGAGACCATCCCACATGCCCGAGGCGCCGCGCCCTCAACTCGCCACAGGAGCTCGTCCGGCGTCCAGAGCGTGTCGAACCCCATCGTCTCAGCCAGCAAGGCCATCTCGCGGATATCGGTCCAGCGCGGCGTAACCCGCTCGGGTCCGAACTGAACGATGGGCAACACAACGCCAATCTCGAACGGGCGCAACGATCTCTCCTCCGGAACAGGAGTCACCATTCTTTAGGCAATTCTGGTCGCTATGAAACCACCGGAACCGAGGGTTCGCAATGCGACTAGGTTCGCCCGCGGTTGGCCCTGGCCGCGCATCGAGCGCCACTGGTCCCACGGCTCGGGCCGTGGGACCAGTCGGACAACCCCCCGGTTGCTCAGAACGATTAGTGCCCGGATGCGGCGGATGGTCACTTCAATTGCGAAACGCCACCGAGGGCGTTCGCGAAAAATCCAGTGACCTGTCGAGCTAGCCGGGCACAAGAATCCACATGGAGGTTGTTATCCGAAAGCGGCTGACTGGCTCGGAGAAAGAGGTGAGATTCGCCGAGGTCTACCGTCTCTATGGCAAGCACATTCGCGCCTACTGCACCCGCCGCACCGACCATTCGGACGTTGCCGACGCGGTCGCCGAAACCTTTCTGGTGGCGTGGAGGGACGCGGCAAGAGAGCTGTTTGCTCTGATGGCACCTTTGGCGACATAGCCTTGACCGACCTTCCAATAGTCCTCGACCATGACCGCGCGGTCGGGTGGGACTACACAAACCAGGGATGCGAGGAGAGCTCCAGTGGCACCGACGGCACCGTCGTCATCTGCCCCTATCTCTTCGAGAACGATTGGATGCGGGCCCTCGACCTCGAGCCGGTGCCGGGGAGTCACGAGATCCTGGTCACCCAGGGGCAAATCCAATTCGTGCGTGAGATCGACATCGTCAGCCCCCAAAGCAACGGAATCGGCGTGGCGTATCGTGCGTTCCGAACCTGGGTCAACGCGAACCATCCTGATGACATTGCAACGATGTTCGGCTCGGGCGATCAGATCCTTCGCAACCCGGGTTCGATCCCACTCTACGAGCAGTGCACCGACGAGTTCGTGGCGGCATCCACTTCGTCGACATCCCCATGATCCGGACCACACATGGGGACGGGACCAGCTTTGAGGTATTCGCGCTGATCGACTGGGTTGTGAGGTTTTCCTCGGCTGATCCATCGTGGCCAAGAAACCCGTCATACGTTCGGGCAATCGCTTGCCTTTATCGGATGTGAGTACCCGCGGGGGCCGGATTGCTGCCTGACAAGACGAGAGTTGATGGGTTTACTGATTTCGTTTTAGCGAACGAACGGAGGCTGCGCCACGCGCTTACCGCTGCCCTCGGGTACGACCTCGGCAAAGACGCCGCAGCAGAAGCGCTGGCTTACGGATGGGAGCATTGGGAGCGGGTGGGAGCGATGGAGAATCCGATCGGCTACCTGTTCGTTGTTGGACGCGCCCGCGGTCGGAGGATGGGTCGGTTGATTCGGGTTGCGTATCCGGCAGTACCCGAGGAGAAGACTCCCTGGTGTGAAGCCTTCCCGCTGCGCTCGCCGGCTTACCAGAGAAGCAGCGGATAGTGGTGCTACTTGTGTATGGCTATGACTGGCGTCTAAGCGAAGTCGCGGAAACTCTCGGCGTGTCCAAGAGCACAGTCCAAACCCACGCCGATCGGGCCATGCGCAACCCTGGCCGGGCGCGAACCGCGCTCAATAGCGCGGCAACCAATCGAGTGAATGCTCGGTTGGCACGCGTTCTTATCAGGTCGTGACGATCAGCTTGCCGTGTTTGCCCGGACTGAACGCCTCCAGAGCAGCGCCCATCTGATCCAGCGAGTGCACGTTCTGGATCGGGACACGCAGCTCACCGGACGTCGCCATGGCGCCAAGACGCTGCAGTTTCTCGACGGTCGCGACCGCGTTGACGTTGGTGGCGTGGACGTCGCGTCCGGCGAAATATTCCACATCGGCGACACCGAGAAGCGACGCCACCCGGCCGCCCGGGCTCACGACGACACAGATATCGGTGAGGGCATCGCCCTGGCTGGCCACATCGATCAATGTCGTGATCCCATCGGGGTAGAGACCACGGACGGCCTCGACGACATTTCCGCCGGTGTGGGCGACAACATGAGTGGCGCCTAGGTCACGGACGAAAACGTCGTCAGCGGGGGCGGCGGTAGCGATCAGGGTTGCCCCTTCACGAAGACGAACGGCTCGGCAGTTGACCCTGATGTTGTATCACAGAGATTCGACCGCCTCGTCGCTCGAGTACTACCGCTTCAACAAGCGGACGCAGTCGAACGTCTCGCTGCGAAGCTCCTTCCGCCAGGATGACCTCGTTACCGCTGACGCAGATGTAACCGGAGTCGCCCGTGATGGTTGCATGGGCACTTTGGAGCCTCGTCCGCGAGCGGAAGCGGGTAACAAGCGTCAATTTCGGAGCACCGACATTCGCTTAAGCGGAGCCCGGCCATACTGATTGTCATTGTCAAGTCTCGGTACCCGGGCGACATTTTGGCTTCGGCTCGTACACGACACTTCCCCGGGGGTTAGGAGGCAGCGTTGATCCGCTTGGCCTTGCCTCCAGGGTTGGCGAAGGCTCCGTTGGTTAACCCCATTAATCACCTCTTCGCTCCGGGGGCGAGAGTCGAACTCGCAACCTACGGATTAACAGATGGCTTGGAAGCGTCGGATGACCATGAAGAATCACCGGAGAGCCAGTCGTAAGAACGGTTTTCGATCGCGTTGATTCCGGTCAACTCGCGCCAGTGCTCGTCCTCTGACGGACAAAATACGGACAAGAGTTCTCGTATCCGAGGAGCGTTGGAGATAGCCGTTCTCCGCGATCTCAAGATGCGCGGAGGTCTTCTGACCCGTCGGTAACCTCAAACGCCGATGGCCACGACCGTGTACATCGACGGGTTCAACCTTTACTACGGCGCCCTGCGTGGCACGCCCTACAAGTGGCTCGATCTTGAATCGCTATGCCGCCGGCTGCTTCCCAAGGACGAGATCACCAGGATCCGCTATTTCACGGCCCGGATAACCGCCCGTCCTCAGGATCCCCAACAAGCCCAGCGGCAGGAAACCTATTTCAGGGCATTGCGCACTCTCCCACTGGTATCGATCCACTACGGCCACTTCCTAACCAGAGCTGTGCGCATGCCGCTCACCGAGCCGGGTCGTTACGGTCAAAGGACGGCTGAGGTTCTCAGGACCGATGAGAAGGGCTCCGATGTCAACCTGGCATCACATCTTCTTCTCGATGGTTTCCAGGGCGCCTGCAATACGGCCGTTGTTGTCACCAACGACTCTGACCTCCGTGTGCCGATTCGGATCGCCGAGCAAGAGCTCGGCCTCACGGTCGGAGTCATCAATCCGCACCTCCCGGAGTTCAGGTCCCGCGCGCTTCGGGGGACCTTTTTCAAGCAGCTCCGCACCTCTGCTTTGGCGAGCAGCCAGCTGCCAGAGGTACTCGTCGATACACACGGGGAGATTCGAAAGCCCACAGGGTGGTAACAAACGCAGAGACCCGCCCCAAAGGGCGGGTCTCGCACCCAACCACCAAAGCAGCTGGGGGGATATGCCGACATCATACCCAACTCGGACGGAGAGTCCACCTTCTCGGGTCCGGTCATCAAAAACGCTGACCTAGCCAACCACGACGAGCGAGGTTCTCCTACACGACAACAAGCGAGTCGGCTGACAAGGAGATGAATGACGTCAGTCTTCACTCAACCTGTAAGGACCCAAACCAGGACCCTGCAATGGTGGTGACTATTGCCACACCAGCCACGGCGGTTACGAGGATCGAGCGATACTCGGCCAAGAAGTTGGGGATCACCTCGGACTCGCTCCTGGCCAAGCGAAATGCTTCACGCAATCGGCGACGACTGTTGATTTTGGTAAACGAGCTCGTCAGAAAAGACCAACGCCGAAATGGTCGAAGCCCCGCCCGCTTTGCGACCCGCCTGGCCCGCGCGTGATTGACGGTTACGCCAATACCAAAGGCGCCCCAGGAAATTAACGAAGGAACCAAGGAGAAATCCGTCGCGAACAAGGTGCCAATGCCGCTAAGCCAGCCGATTGCCATCAGTCCGCAGCTGAGAAGCTGCGCCACCGCCTCTGCTCCGTCCTTCACGCCAAACGGATCATCAACCACCGCGAAACCCTATGTGCGGCGGGGCGTCGAGACCTGGGCCAAGGCTACGCGAGAACTACTCGCCGCATCAAAGAGCGAGCAGGATCCGCAGTCGATGACCGCCTCCATTGATCAGGCCTACACGTCGGCCGTCGCCGCGCTCGACGAGCAACGGTCTTTCATGAAGCGACTCATCAGCGCCACCCAATCAAACTGACGCTGGTCGCGACCATCGCGTGACCGAGCGTCGCCCCTGGCAGGCTCAGCGAGCCGCGTTGGGCGCGATTATTCGTGCCCAACGCGAGTTCGCGGACCTGTCGTTACGACAGCTGGCCGAATCGGCCGACGTTTCCAACGCCTATCTCAGCCAGGTCGAGCGGGGAATTCACGAACCGTCGGTACGGGTGCTGCAAAGCATCGCCGAGGCGTTGGGACTGTCGATGCAGGCCTTCCTCCGTCAAGCCGGAATCATCGAAGGAGAAGACGCCCCGGCCGGAGTGGAGACAGCGATTAGCGTTGACCCTGACCTCAGCGACTCCCAGAAGAAAGCCCTCATTGCGGTCTATCGAACCTACCTGGTAGAGGCGCGGAACGCCTGAGCTGGAAGGCGAACCAATCGGGACCAAGGGAGATAGAGCGTTGCTCAACTCGGATCGCTTCGCCGAAATCACGGCCATGGCTACAAGAAGGCCGTCCAGGAGTTTTCTCGCCTAGGTCCTGCAAGAGGGCCAGGGAGCGCGCATCACGGAATCCATCTCCGCCGACACCGTACCTTTCCACTCCAATTGGCCCAGGGCGCCCAGCTGTATCCAGATGAGTCAAGAAGTTTTCTGGAGGGTCTCCCCTCCCTCAGGTCGGGAGCCGGCCGCTGACTCGTCCTTGTGGAGACATTGACGATCTCTCGGGCGGATCGCCCCAGTCGCTGGCCAGTGCCCGTCGGAGTTGGTCGACCGGCCGGTCGCCGATTCGGGTCCGTAGCTCGGTCTCGACCTGGCTGAAGGTCTCTAGCGCCAGACGGACACTCTTTCGGCCCCGAGCGGTAGGACGTACGAGCCTTGACCGGCGACTGTCCGGGTCGGGCACAACCTCAACTAAGCCTTGTCGTTCGAGTCCTTGTACAAGTTCGTTGATCGCCTGCCGGCTCACACCCAGTCGGCGCGCCAAGTGAGCTTGACGGATGCCATCGAAGGGGAGATCGGCGAACAGAAGCGACTGGGCGGAGGTGACCTTTAGCCCCATCCGGTCGTTCAGCGCCATGAGGAGCGCCTGGTCGAACCACCGGAACCGGTCCAGGAGCAGACGGGCCAGGTTCATTGATTTGGACATATCAACAGCCTAGGGGGAATACCGTCAGGTAGCTTGACGTTATTAAAACGTCAGGTATCCTGACGCTTCCGAGGAGAGAAGAGGAGTAGTCATGGCCACCACGGTCACCGACACCGCACGGATCACGATCGACGCGCCCTTCGAGCAGGTCACGTCCGACCTCGCCGACCCGATCACCCACCCGGAGTGGGCCACCGAGTTCTTCTCGGGACAGGCGCGGACGACAAGCGAACAGGAAGTGTTGGCAAATGTGCCCCGGATGGGAGGCGAGGTGCATATGAAAGTCGACGGCGACCCCACCACCGGGCGAATCGACATCTACCTGGCACCCCTTGGGGTGCCCTTCGGTCCGCCCCTGCCAGTCAGGGTGCTCCCCAACGGCGACGGGGTCGACGTGCTGTTCACCTTGGCCCGAACACCCGATCTCACCGATACCGAGTGGGAGGCGGGTCTGGCCTCGATGCAGCGAGAGCTCGAACACCTAAAGCGGCGTCACGAGCAATAAGTAGGTCTCGCGTCACGCCGACGCAAACGCGTTAACGCCCGTCAGTTCGGCCGACACGGTCCAGAGGCGGGCAGCAGTGCCGGGGTCGATCGCGTGCGCGTCGACGCCCTCGGTGCGCGCGGTCGGCGACCCGACCACCGTCGGCTCCGCCACGTCGCAGTTCTCGCAGTACACCCCACCCTTACCCGTCAGCGCCGTTGTGGTGGCTGCCCAGGTCGAGGTCGATGCGCCCTGCTGGAGCGTCTTGAAGCGCTGGTTGAGGTTCCCCTCCTCATCCATCCACCCCATGGCGATCATCTCCTCTCGTGCGAGGTGGCGCTGAAGCGGAGTGAAGATGCCGCCAGGGTGAACGGCGAAAGCGCGTACCCCGGCGTCCTGGCCCAGCGAGTCGAGGTGCACCGCGAACAGGCTGTTGGCCGTCTTGGCCTGTCCGTAAGCCTGCCACTTGTCGTAACCGTCCTCGAACTGCAGGTCGTCAAAACGGATCGGTGAGAGCTTGTGAGCGGTGGAAGACAACACCACGACACGCCCGCCGCCGCCGGCGACCAAGCTCGGCCAGAGGAGGTTCGACAGCGCGAAGTGGCCGAGGTGGTTAATAGCAAACTGCGCCTCCCAGCCGGGCCCGACGCGGGTTTCAGGGCAGGCCATGATCGCTGCATTGTTGATGAGGATGTCCACCCTGCGCCCGGTATCGAGGAACCGCCGGGCGAAAGCGTGGATGCTGTCGAGGTTTCCGAGATCAAGATCGTCGACCTCTACGCGGTCGAGCCCGTGAAGGGCCTCCTTGGCATGGGGCGGCGTCGCGCCGGCACCACCACCCGCGCCCCGGCGCTCGCAAGAACGCGTACCGTTTCGAAGCCAAGCCCCGAGTAACCGCCGGTCACGATCGCGAGCTTGCCTGAGAGATCGATGCCTTCTAGGACGTCGCTAGTCGTGCTGCGCGGGCCGAAACCCGAGTCGATGGGCTGCTGGGGAGTAGTCACGACGCCGCGCTGACACTCCTGGCGCCGTTCACGAGAGCGGGTAGGGCGACTGCACCCACCAGGGAACGTTGGATGTCTCTATCCGCACCACCCATTTCACCCACCAGAAGCCGCGCCGGTCCGGTGCCACCAGCCGGGCGGGGAAACCGTGGCCGGCAGTTGGGCGAGCGCGATCGCGCGATCGCCGCTCCACCAGAGCAACGCTGCCGCCGAGGCCAGACCGCCCAACCGGATGAGGTTGCGCCGTGACACATCGACTGCTCGTGGCGTCATCTTTCGGGCCCAAACATGCCAGATCGCCAGCGGGATGATGAGCAGAGCGGTGGCGAAATGCACCCAGAGCACGGTGAAGGGGCCGATGTGGGTTAGGCACTCCGATGGAGTGGAGGATGCCTGTGGCGAGCAGGATCACCGCCAGCAGAGCCATAAGGAGGGAGAGGGCTCGCTTTCGGTTCTGGCGGGCTATCCCCCGCTGAGCCACCCTCGTCTTCCAGGGGGCAAGAAGCACGACCGACAGGCCAACCACGCCATGCACGATCGCCATCCAGCCCCCGACCAAAGGGGTGCCCAAAGCCTGGGTAGTTAGGCCGGTGGCGAAGGCAGAGATCAAGAGGACAAGAAGGGCAAGGTTGGTGCGTCGTCCTTGCGCGCGCGGGCCGGGCCGATTGGCGGGCTCGGATCCGCCAATGGAGACAGTTCGCTGTCTCATGGCCAACCTCATAACGAGCGTTGGAGTACCGGGTAGTAGATGAAAAGCGAACCAACCCGGCGCAGCGATGAGGTGACGGATGCCCTTCTCGACGCCGCCCGTCATGTGTTGGACCAGCAGGGTCCGGGGGCGCTGACGGTACGAGCAATCGCCCAGAGGAGGCCGGCACCTCGACTATGGCGGTGTATAGCCGCTTTGGCGGGAAGGATGCGATCCTCGAAGCGCTCTATCGGCGTGGGTTCGAGATCCTGCGTCGATATCTCGCCGGAGGTACCTCCGGCCGAGTCCGGGCGGGCCGTCATCATCGAGTTGGGGCTTGGCTACCGGCGGTTCGCCCTGGTCAACCCTGCGCTTTACGGATTCATGTTCGAGCGTCCTCTGCCCGGCTTCGACCCGCCGATGGAACTCCGACAACAGAGTTTGCTCGAGACGTTCGGCATCTTGGTGACCGCCGTCACCCGATTCCTGGATGAAGAGATGAACCGCGAAGAGGACCCGGTAATGGTGTCGTATCTGATCTGGTGCGCTCTGCACGGGGCAATGAGCCTCGAGTTGACCCAAGCCGCGCGTTCCCCTTTTCCCGGCTGGATCCCAAGTGAGCCCGACACTGCCGAACGGGCATACCTACGCCTGGTCGCAACGGTCCTCGACGGACTCACCAGCACCGACCGAGCGGCGAGAGACCGCTGATGGCATTTCTTCCCCTCACTCCACCGGGCGCGTTCGAGAGGCGATTACGTGGAACGCCTCTTCGGCGGCGGACTTGAGGCTGAGCTGGCCCGAGAGGACCTGTTTGGCAAGGCTTTCGAAATCAGGTTCCTCGCTCACATAGGCCGAAGCAAGCTCGGCAACGGCGGCGGCCAGTTGTTGTTGGGCACGGACAGTCGCCGCTCGCGCGCATTCGCTCGGGTCGAGTTGGGCCCAATGCTCGCGGACTTTGGCAAAAAGCTCCGACACGCCAGTGTTGTCGATCGCCACGGTTGAGATGATCGGCTGGCGCCATCCGCCTCCCGACGACGCAGGTAGGGCCTCGTGGAGGCTGCGGTCCGCCTTCTTCGCCATGGGATGGTCAGCTTTGTTCAGAACGAATATGTCGGCGATCTCGAGGACCCCGGCCTTAACCGCCTGCGTCTCATCGCCAAATCCGGGAGCCGCGACGAAGATGACGGTCTGGGCAAGATGCATGATGCTGATCTCGGCCTGACCCGCACCGACGGTCTCGACGATCACGCTGTTGAAACCAAAGCCGTCGAGTACGTCAACCACCCGGGCTGTTGCACTCGACAATCCGCCGAGCTGTCCGCGGGAAGCAACAGAGCGGACAAAGACCTCGTCGTCAAGAGCGTGGTCCGACATGCGGATACGGTCGCCGAGAATTGCTCCACCCCCGTATGGGCTTGACGGGTCGACTGCAACCACAGCTACGGAAAGCCCAGCCCGCCGGTGCTCTCCGATCAGGGCATTGACCAGCGTGGACTTGCCTGCGCCGGGGGGACCGGTGACACCCACGACGTGTGCTTTTCCGGTTCGTCCGTACACCGCCGCCAGCACTGCTTTCGCCTCAGGACGATCATTCTCAACGGCCGAGATCGCTCGCCCGAGAACCCGGCGATCGCCCCCCGCGAATCGGTGCTGGTCGAAACCACGATTGCGAGTCACGCCGGGAGGTCGAGGCAGCTTCGCAAGTTGGTGACGAAGCGGAAGGCGAGGACGGCCGGTGCTGGGCCTTCGTGGGGCCGCCACCACGTGAAGGTCCAGTTCATGGCCCCCAGCAGCATAAGGCGGAGAGTCCCTCGGTCCGTCTCGGGAGCGAGCTCGAGGTCGGCGATGAGGTCGGCGAAGATGCGTTCATAGTCGTCCCGCAGTTTGAAGATCAGCTCCCGTCCTTCGACCGCGCTCGGCACGTGGCGCATTACGGCCTTGAAGAAGGTTCCTCCGGTGAGAAGCATCTCGAGGTGAGCGGCACAGGCGGCCTCGAGCCTGTTCCACTCCCCCTTGACGTCCATCAGCGCGGCATTGACGGCCTCCTGAATTCGGTGGAGCGCCTCCTCATGAACCGCCACCAGCAACGCGTCCTTACTTTCGAAGTGGTAGTAGATCGACGCGGTGCGCATGCCGGCCTGTTCGGCGATGAGGCGCATCGAAGCAGCATCGTATCCTTCCCGATAGAAGCAGGTGGCGGCCACTTCGAGCAGCTGCTGTCGTCGGTTGTTTGAGTTGGTCATCGAGACTCGCTCGACCGATCCACACCTAAGAAGTCGTACCATCCGCCCCGGCTTCCCGGCCTCAGTTCGGCAGAGCCGAGATAACCGGCCTTGAAAACCTGATGGGCCAGGGAGGGCACCGCATACCTCTCACCGCAGGTTTGATGCAAGTATTCCTGGGCGTGGTAAAAGGCCTCGAAGCTTGAGGCATCAAGAAGCTCGAACACACCCATCGGCCATCCAAGTCCGGTCTTGACCATCTCGTCGATCTCGGCCGGTCCCGCGATCCCCAATTCCAGAAGCCGGATGGCTTCGGCGAGGTAGTTGTTGATGAAGCGGGTCATGAAGAATCCCGGCGAGTCCTTCACCACCACCGGTCGTTTGCCGATGCTGCGCAGGAAAGCGAGGGTATCCGTCAGGGCCTTGTCATCGACGAAGGCAGAACGGGCGACCTCGACCAAAGGAAGCACGTTGGCGGGATAGAACCAATGCGCTCCGACCAGACGGCTCGGATCCTCGAGCGCCGAAGCCAGCTCGGCGATCATGATGGACGAGGTGTTGGTGGCGAGCACCGCGTCTGCGGGTCCCAGCGACTCGGCTTTTTGCAGGACCTCGCGCTTGACCTCGATGAGCTCGGGCACACTCTCGAAGATCAAGTCAGCGCCGTCCAATCCCTCTTCATAGCTAGTGGTGCCGGTTAACCGCGCTCGCGCGTCTTTAGCCTGTTCCTCGGTGAGCCGGCCCTTCTCGACCGCGCCCGCCAGCCCGAACCGGCTGTGGGTGATCAGCCCGAGCCCGTGCTCAACGGTCTGCTCGCGATGCGACACAATCGAGACTCGGGCGTTGGATCGCTGGAGGCAGGCCAGGGCGATGCCGTGGCCCATGACGCCGCCGCCACCGAGGACGGCGACCTTCTGGGGCCATGTCACGACGAGACCGTGGCTAGCCGACGCTTGATCATCGCGATCGCTTGCTCGGCATTGGTACCCGGACCGAAGATCGCTTCGACCCCCCAACTCCGCAACGTCTTCTCATCATCGGGGGGAATGACCCCGCCGCCGATCACCACCGCGTCGTCGCGGCCATGTGCGGCCAAGCCCGCGAGCAGATCCCCGAAGAGCGGGAGGTGGCCTCCCGACGAGGTTGAGATCCCGACGACGTGAACGTCCTCGTCGAGGGCGGCCCGAATGACCTCCTCCGGGAGAAGGAAGTTCATGAAGATCACTTCGAAGCCCGCATCCCGCATTTTTTTGGCGACCAGACGAACTCCGCGATCGTGGCAGTCGTGGGTCGGCTTGGCGAGCAGAACCCTGATCGGCTCGCCGGGGGCGATCTCAGTACTCATGGGGCGCTCTCCAGCCGAGCGCAGACTTCAGCGCTCCCATCATCTCCCCGGTTGTCGCGTCGGCCCGGGCCGCCTCGATGGCTGCCTCGATGAGGCTGCCGTCAAGCTCGGAGTAATCCTTGGTGGCCAACGCCTCAGCCGCCTGACCGAAGCTCGCCAGCGCCCGTTCCCACCGCCCGTGGTCTCTGTTGGCGCGTAGCTCTTCCACGCGCTTGATGGCGATCGCTTCCGCCTCGGGATCGATCTTGAAGAGATTGGCAGTCGGCGGTTCGTCGGTCTGATACTTGTTCATGCCAACGACGGTGCGCTTTCCCGTGTCGACGAGGTCGCGCCAGCGCTCGGCTGAATCCTCGACCTTCCGCCGCAACCAACCTGACTCCTGGGCGGCGATATAGCCGCCCTGCGCTTCGATCTGTTGCACGAGCTCGAGGGCGGCTCCGGCGATCTGGTTGGTGAGCGATTCCACGTAATACGAACCAGCCAGCGGATCGGAGACCGAAGTGATGTTGGTCTCCTCCTGGATCACCTGCTGGACCCGGAGGGCGAGGGTGGCCGCCTCCTCGGTGGGGATCGCTAGCGCTTCGTCGTAGGAGGACACCTCCATAGCCTGGGTTCCCGACAACGCCGCTCCGAAAGCATGCAGGGTCGTCCTGATGAGGTTTACGAGAGGCTGCTGGGCCGTCAGGACGGCACCTGAGGTGTGAGTGTGGATCCGCACGTGCATCGATCGTGCGTCCTTCGCCCCGAACCGTTCCTTCATGGTTGTTGCCCAGATGCGTCGCAGCGCCCGGATCTTGCAGATCTCCTCGAAGAAGTCGTTCGCCTGTGCAATCTGGAACCCAAAGCGCACGAGCGCCTCGTCGGCTGTGAGCCCTGACTCCACACAAGCATCGACCAGGTCGATGCCATAGGCGAGCATGAAACCGATCTCTTCGACGGCGGTCCCTCCCGCCTCCTCCACTCCGTAGCCGAAGAAGTTGGTGGTGTTCCAACGCGGCATGTTCTTCGAGCAGTAGTTGATCAGCTCGACCGCCAGCTTGTGGCCCTGGCGCGGAGGAAAGGCGCTCATGCCGACATAGGCGGATTGGTGGTACCAGTTCATCGTGTTGCCGCGCAATTGCTCTGGTGACACACCTCGCTCCTCGGCGAGGGCGACGTATTGGGCAAGGGCCGGCACCACCTGGTAGTACGTGATGTGGACCACGTTCATTTGGGTGAGGTCCATCCCGGCAAAGAGACGCGCCATGTCGGCCTTGGAGTACACGCCCATTCCGCATTGACCAACCCGGCCCCGCGCGGCCGGGTGGTCTGGGTCGAGACCCTCGTGGGAGACGAGGTCATAGACCAGGTTGTAGAAACGCTGACCGAAATAGCCGACCATCCCCTGTTCGGCCAGCATGTCCATCCGGGCCCTGGTGTCCTCGGCAAGGCCATAGCCAATGACGGGCTGATTCGCCCAATTCATCAGCTGGTATTGGGCTGCCAGATTGCCGCGGGTGAACGGATAGGCACCGGGCGCGCCGATGGCGTCAAGATCCAAGTCATCGACGTCATGCGGGAAATACGCCGACTTGAGGGGAATTCCAGAGTGGGTGGTCGCATTGGTCGCTCGTTCGAGAACTGCATCGCCGAACTTTGCCACCAGTCGTTCGTACGCCTCTTCCCAGGCGCTACCGATCTCCCTCGATCGAGCCAGGGTTGCATCATCAAACACGCCCGCCTCCTCTGCGGAAGTTTTCTAACGAACGTCCGTTATTGTAACTGGCCGAAGACTGAGAAGAGGAGTAGAGCACCATGGCCCGGGACGTTTTCCTGGTCGACGGACTCAGGAGCCCGATCGGCCGGTTTGGCGGCTCCTTGCAACCACTACGGGCTACCGAGTTCGGGTCAACGGTGGCCGCCGCATTGCTTCAGCGACTGAACCTCGAGCCTGAATCGCTCGATCTCATCATCGGCGGCATGGTCCTCCAGGACATGACCGAATCCAACCCGGCGCGCGTGGTCGGGATGCGAATAGGTGTGCCGCACCGGGTCCCCGCCTTCACGATCAACATGCAATGTTGCTCGTCGATGGCCGCCCTGATCCAGGCTGCCTATCAGATCGTCGTCGGGGCGGTGGATTTGGTGATGGTTCTCGGGCTCGAATCGATGAGTAACGCCCCCCACATGGTTCCCGGCTCAAGGTGGGGACATCGCCTCGAGAGTGGCACGTTCCTCGACACCTTGCGCGAGTGCACACTTGCCGGATCGGGGATGTGGGGCGATCCCAAGTACATGATCGATGTCGCCGAGCATCACGCCAGGGTTGACGGCATCGGCAGACAACAGATGGATGAATATGCCGTGGTCTCCCACCAACGGGCGCTTGATGCGATTGTCGGCGGACGGTTCGGAGACGAGACCGTTCCGATCGAAATCCCCTCAAGCAAAGGGCCGTTGACCTTCGATGTCGATGAGAACCCGCGAGCCTCGTCGACCATCGTCTCCCTGGCCGAGCTTCCGCCCATCCAACCTGGAGGTGTCATAACGGCCGGGAATGCGGCAAGCATCAATGACGGTGCGGCGGCAGCGATCATCGCCAGTGCCGAGGCGATGAACAAATATGAATTGGAGCCGATCGCCCGCATCGTGACCGAGGGGCTCGCCATGGTCGGGTGCGACCCGAACCTGATGGGCTATTCCTGTGTCGACGCCCTCAACGCCGCGCTAGCGGGAGCAAAGAAGACTGTGGACGATCTCGATCTCCTGGAATGCAACGAGGGCTTCGCGGTCCAGCTCCTCGCCTGTGAGGAATTGGGCGGCTGGGACAGGGAAAGACTGAATGTTGACGGTGGTGCGATCGGTCTCGGGCATCCGGTCGGCATGTCCGGACTACGGATCTCGATCCATCTGGCCAAAGCGCTCAAGCAGCGCGACCTAACACTGGGCGGGGCGACCGTGCCGGCAGGCTCCGGACTCGGCACCGCCATCCTCCTCGAATCCGTCTAGGTGAGGTGAGGCTCGCCTGAGCGATCACACTTCGAGGGTGACGAGTTCGCCGATCAAGGCGACGATGGTGTCACGACTCATGACTGGCCGGCGCTGGATTTTAGTGCTGTCGCGGTGGAGCCAGCGGGAATCACGGTTTCAGGTCGCCCGACGCATCCTGGGTCGGCCACGAACAGCGTGCCTGCCTGCGCGTTGGCCTCGTCAGCGAGATCGAGTCGGTGGCACGCCGTGGTGATGAAAAGAGTTTCGAAGTGCGGACCACCAAAAGTGCACGATGTCACCTGGGAAGTGGCAACCTCAATCTGAGCTATGACCTCGCCGTTGGGCGCATAACGACGGACAATGCCACCTCCGAAGATGGCAACCCAGAGGCAGTTCTCGGCGTCGAGAGCCACACCGTCGAGCCCCCTCCTCCGGATCGATCGACACATGGCGACGCCGATTGGTCATCGTGCCGTCAAGAAGGTCGTAGTCAAAAATGTCGACTCCGTGGGTAGCGCTGTCCACGTAATAGATAGTCTCACCTGTGGCCGACCAGGCGAGTCCGTTGGAAATGGTGACCCCATCGATCAGCGTACGAAGAGTCCCGTCCACCTCCCGCAGGTAGAGTTGGCCCCGACCCGCCGATGCGTCATAGGCCATGGCGCCAACAACAAATCGGCCCAATGGATCGACCGAGCCGTCGTTCATCCGGAGCGCAATGTCATCGAAAGCCGGGGCCACGGGACCCATGGTTTCGCCGTCAAGAACAGCGAAGCCGTCCCTCACCGCGAGCAGATAGGCCGATTCGGCGTAGAGAGCGACAGCCCCAACATGCCGGTCGACCGGGATGGTGGTCGTATTCCCTGTTTCCGGCTCGGTCACATGGACCAGACCACTGAGAATGTCTACCCAGACCAAGCGGTTGATCCGGTGATCCCAACGTGGGCTTTCCCCGAGTTCGGCCCGACACCGCGTAAGAGGCTCCGCTGTAGACGAGGAATTTCTCACCTTAGGAAGCCACGGGTGGGCGGTCGCCACCGCCCACCTGCTGAGGCGACCCCGGCTTGGCGGTCGGCTCCATCATTACCAAAGCTTGCCCACACGCTGAGATGGCGATGGGATGGGCAACGAGGCGCCCGACGCGTACGTGCAATTGAGGGTCGCACCTCTGTACTTTGACGTTGTGGGGCAACACTTCGACAATAGGTTGGTATGACCGGTAAGACCATGACAAGATCGGAGCTTTGCAACCTTCATGAGGAACGACGAATTATGGATGGTGAGTTCCGGCTGGACAGCAAAGTGAAGTTCACCGTCGCAAACGTTGGGCCGAATCAGCCGACAGCCGTCGAGTCGATTTGGCGGTGGCGGGAGCTAGCCACCGGGGACGCATGATTTGAAGATCACCGGCGTGTCCACCGCGGTTGTCGAGGCGAATTTCGACTACACGTTCGTTCGGGTCCAACTCGACGATGGAACCTATGGAATCGGTGAATGCTTCTTCGCGCCTGGCCTGCCGGCGATAGCCCGCGATGTTGGAACTCTTCTGATTGGTGGTGACCCTCGGGACATTCGCACTCTCACAACACGAATGCACCTTGCGATCTCCGCCTCGAGCGGGTCGGGTCATGCGGGAGCAGCCCTCCATGCTGTTTCGGGTCTCGAGACGGCCCTATGGGATCTCTCAGGCAAGATATACGGGGAGCCTATTTGGCGCATATTGGGCGGGAGCTTCCGCCAAGAGATACCTGTATACGCAGATCTTCACGCCGGCGAAGCACTCGTTAGTGTCGACAGCCTCTTGCGGTCTCGCCGTCCTTTCTGGGCGTCCGATGACGGCGTCACCTCGATTGGTGACTTCTACTGGACCGGCGAAACCACAGACCACGTCTCGAACGAGGCCATTCTGAAAAGGGTCCAGACCGCTGCCGACAACGGCTTTGGTTGTGTCAAACTCGATATCGACGTCTTCGAGCATGGGCGTCTCGCCACCGACGCCACGCTGCCGTCTGCTACCGCTTTGCGCTTGGCCGAGAGCGCGTCATGGCTCCGCTCTGAAACCAATAGGGCCGTCGAGATCGCCTACGACTGCCACTGGCGGTTCGATATACCAACAGCAAGGGCTCTCAACGGAGCACTCGCCGAAGCGGCGCCCCTGTGGCTTGAGGATCCGGTGCCACCTTCGGGTCGCGCGCTCGCCGCGGTCGCCGAAGCGGGGCCGATCGCCATCGCTAGCGGTGAGAACGCGTATCGACTTGAAGGCATCGAGGAACTGGCAACCCATGGAGGCCTGCACATCGCCACCCCCGACGTCCAGAAGGTGGGTGGAATTCGTGAGGCCCAGCAAATCGGGGACTGGTGTTCAAGGACGGGAATCGGATTTGCCCCTCACTGCATCGCTAGTCCGATTGGGTTCATGGCAGCAGTCCACGTCATGGCGACGATCCCGAGTGTCATGTTCCTCGAGTTTCACGGGTCCGACTTGCCTTTCTGGTCCGATCTGGTCGCGGAGGAGGTGATCCGAGACGGAAAGGTCGCATTGCCCGACCGCCCCGGCCTGGGTGTCACCCTAAACATGGATCTCGTTCGCCAGTATTCGAGACCGGGCGAGCCGGTCTTTGAAGAAGGACCGGCCAATTGAAGGCTCTTCGTTGGCACGGCAGGGGTGACGTTCGACTCGATGACGTCAAAGCGCCCCAGCTCATTACGTCCGATGACGTGATTATCGAAGTGGAGGCCACCGGCATTTGTGGTACCGATCAAGAGGAAGCCCGGCATGGACCCGTCTCGATACCCACTTCCTCGCCGCATCCGCTCACCGGTTTCAGGGCGCCAATAACTCTCGGCCACGAGATAGTGGGCCGCGTCATCGCTGCTGGACCCGAAGCAGGTGTGGCGGTGGGCACCCGTGTCACTCCTACGCCCGTAATTTGGTGCGGCAAGTGCAATCAATGCCTGGCCGGGGCCATATCGCGCTGCGAAGTGCTGGCGGTGACCGGACTGAGCGCCGACGGGGGCCTGACGGATTTCGTCCGGGTCCACGCCTACCAATGCCTACCCGTCCCCGAGGGTATAGCGGCCGCGACGGCCGCCCTAGTCGAGCCGTACGCCGTGGCCGTGCACGCTCTCGACGGAGTCGACGTCTCAGGGCTCCTCGTTTCGGTGGTGGGATTCGGTTCTGTCGGATCATGTATCGCTGACGTGGTACTCAGCCGCGGTGCCGACGCGGTGATCGCTATAGACCCTGATCCATGGTCAAGGCAAAGGGCTATCGACGGAGGCGCGGCGGCGGCGCTCGAGCCGGATCAGGCCCGATCGATGCGGGCCTCGCTCGTGATCGAAGCCTCCGGTGCCGAACGCGGGCTGGCCACCGCTCTTTTGGCCGCTGAATCCGGAGGCGCCATCGTCGTCGTGGGGCTCCGGGGAGGCGAGGTGCCTATCCCCCTTCCGACACTTGTATTCGGCGAGCTGACCATTCGGGCCCGGGTCGGACACGACGTCGAAGCCATGAAACAGTCCGTCGCCGGGATAGCAAGCGGCTCCTTCGGGACCAGATTCCACGAGATCGATGTGGTAGATCTCGAGACGGCCCGCAGCTATATCTTGGATCAGACATCTGACCGGCGCGGGAAGAAAATCGTCTTTAGCCCGCGGGCGGAACCAACATTCCGGAAGCCCCGGCGATGACCCGCCTCACCGACGTCTTCCCCGGGCTCAAAGTGACTCCCGTCATCGGTATCTTGCGGGGCCTGGGATCGGAGGAGGCCGAAATGGCTGCGGGGCTAGCCCTCGAGGCGGGTATCCCGCTGATCGAGGTAACACTCGATACCGAAGGTGCTTTCGACCAGATCAAACGGCTCACCGATCGCGGTGTAACCACAGGAGCAGGCTCGGTGTTGACCGAAAACGCCGCAGAAAGGGCCTTCTCAGTGGGGGCGGCTTTCATCATTACACCGGCGGTTGTTCCTCAGTTGTCCGGGCCTGCGCAGAGGCTTCGATCCCCTGCATCCCCGGAGCGGCCACACCGACCGAAATCACGATGGCCCTCGACCTGGGTGCTGCTGCCGTCAAGGTTTTTCCGGCCGACTTGCTTGGAGGTCCGGCCTACCTGCGGGCTATCCGCCGGCCGTTGCATGATCCACCGTTGATCCCGACCGGGGGAATCGGGCCTGATAACGCTGCCGAATACCTACGCGCCGGTGCTTTGGCGATCGGGATCGGATCGAGCGTGTTTGCCCCGGGCAGCAACCGTGACGAGTTGGAGCGGCGAGTTGGCCTACTGATCGGCTCGCTGGGGGCTCCGACGAGTCGGGCAGGAGACCCGGGCCTGGTGCCACAGCGCTCTCAGGTCATCGGCGGACCTGGCGGCATCTAACGACTTAGCCCGGCCCAATACCGATTACTCACATGCCAAGCGTGCGGTCTGGATTCTCTGAGAGTTCGACGCGACCACCTTCCCGCCTGAAAAGAGGGATCTGTTCTAGCGGAGCTGGCACCTCCCGCCAACCGGTGCCTTCCCAGCGGGTGTCGTCCCACCACGAGATCCATACTCCGGGCGGAAACCATACCCGGCGAGATACCGCGCCCTTGATCGTCACCGGGGCAACCAGAAGATCGGCCCCGAGCAGGTATTGGTCATTGATCGACCACGCCTCCGGATGGTCGGGGTATTCGATCAGAAGTGCCCGGAGGATCGGGATCCCGCTGTCGCTTGCCTCGCGTGCCAAGCGCCACAGATAGGGGAACAGGGCGAGGTGCAAACGCGCGTACGTGCGGAAAATGGCGACAGTGCGGTCGCCCGACCACATGTCGATCGCACCACCCGCGTATTTGAAGCCGAGATGGTCGCGCATGATTGGCGTGAGAGCACCGTATTGGCACCATCGAATCCACAGCTCTTCGTCCCTGACCCCGGCGCCTCCATCGCGGCCGTCGATCAAACCCCCAATGTCCGGACCCCATGCGGTAACTCCCGCCAACCCGATACTGGGACCAGCCGGAATGACAGACGGCAACCCGCGATCCGAGGTCCAGTCGGCGTGCTGGTCGCCGGGCCACATCGCATTGACTTTGGCAATGGAACCGAGCGCGCCGGATCGGGCGAACACGGTTACATCCTTGCGGTGAGACCAGACCTCGTGCGCTGCTTGGTGGTAGAGCTCGGCGTAGCGATTGCGCGCCGCAGCACCGAGAGATCCATCGGCCAGCTGGGCTCGGTCGCCGAGATGCTCACCCATATCCTGCATCCAGCCGTCGAAGCCCATGTCCAGCGCACCTTGCAGCATGTTTTGGAACCACGAACGGGCAGCAGGGTTCGTCATGTCAATATATGCCGCACCCGGTTCGGAGAACCAGGGTATGTCAGGGCGCAGTTTCGGGTTGTTATAAGGAAACAGATTCGGCTCCCCGTTGGCTCGACGGACCAAATAGCCCTCTCGAGACGCCTCATCGAACGGCTGGGATCCTACGAACACGGCCGGTTGCACATAGCCCAGCACCCGGTAGCCGAGATCGTGCAGCCGGTTGCTCAAATTCGAGAGATTCGGGTAAGAACCGGACGGATAGGAACCCGACAACCCGCATCCCGTGTTGGTGGCTTCGTCGTAGTAGTCGTACGTCCAGCAGGCGGTCACCGGGATATCGGCTTGCATAATCGCCCGGGCCTCGGACAGGATTGCCTCAGTCCCACTCAGGGTGGTCTTCCACACGCCGTATGCCCAGGGTGGAGCCAGTGGGGGGCGGCCGATGACCTTCGTGGCCGCGGCGATGATTGCCTTCGGTTGGCCCCTGAAAACGCGCAACTGAAAGGGTGAGGCGGCCACACTCACACTCCAAGCCCTCGGGTCCGTGGCTTTCAAATCCCACAGGGCTCGTGCCGACGTCTCGAGTAGGACGCCATAGCCGGCTGAACTGAGCAGAAACGGCACATAGCAATAAGTGTCTTCGGGATGGCCGTGCAGAAGATCGGTGATCGCCGCTTCCCAGCGTCGACCGGTTTGCTCTAGCTGGCCAAACCTCTCGCCCAAACCCACCAGCAACTCCGTACCCGAGATCTCAAAACGGAGGACCACTGGGAGACCGCCATCTGCTCTGAGGCGTAGCTCATTGGAATCTTCAGCCAGGACTTCCATATCTGCCCCTGAGGAGACAGAGAGGGTCCCGCCTTGAACCTCTAATTG
>Ga0136625_1000093_pt1 | contig 21353 bp, 22 predicted proteins | sample AntDrymUQ4832306_2_FD_104672 | JGI IMG/M metagenome (GOLD analysis project Ga0136625, IMG submission 104672) | Polar desert sand microbial communities from Dry Valleys, Antarctica - metaG UQ483 (23.06) | ecosystem: Environmental > Terrestrial > Soil > Desert | place: Antarctica: Dry Valley...
CACGCGACACGTGCCGCGAGGCAAGGACGCAGGGAGCGCCAATATGCGGGCATATTGGCGCGACCGAGGACGCCGCCTCGTGGTGCGTGGCGCCTGCCAGGCATCCTGATCCACTTTTTGGACAGGCCCCTAAAGGTGGCTCGTGACTCCGGCCAGGCTCTGATCCTCCGTAGGCGGCTCGTACCACGAGAGCGCGTACTTCCCGTCGTCCAGGTCGCGCGCGAGTGTCGAGAGCTTGAGCGGCCGGAACGTGTCGCACATGACCGCGAGCTCCGTCGTCTCGGTGACGCCGAGCGCCTTCTCGGCGAGACCGGGCTGCGGCCCATGCGGAAGGCCTGAAGGATGGAGCGTGATCGCCCCTACCGAGATCCCCTTGCGTGACCCGAAGTTGCCCGAGACGTAATAGATCATCTCCTCCGACTGCAGGTTCGAGTGGTGGTACGGGAGCGGCACCGCGTCCGGATCGAAGTCGAGCTTTCGCGGGCAGAACGAGCAGATCACGAAGTTGGGGCCCTGGAACGTCTGGTGGGAAGGTGGTGGCTGGTGGATGCGCCCAGTGATCGGCTCGAAGTCGTGGATCGAGAACGTCCACGGGTAGAGGTAGCCGTCCCAGCCGACGACGTCGAAGGGGTGGTAGTCGAGGACGTAGTCCTGGTATCCGCCTCGAACGCGCACCTTCACGAGAAAGTCCCCTCGCTCTCGACACGTCTTCAGCTCGGAGGGCGGGTGAATGTCGCGGTGGTAGTACGGAGCGCCTTCGAGGATCTGCCCGTACTGGTTCCGGTAGCGCCTCGGTACCTCGATCAGGCCGGGCGTCTCGAAGACGAGATGGCGCTGCGGGCCGGCGGGAATGAAACGGTGGGTTGTGCCACGCGGAATGACGAGGTAGTCGCCGTCCTTGTAGTGCACGTCGCCGAACGTCGTCTCGAGCGTCCCCTGGCCCTCGTGGACGAAGATCAGCTCGTCGCCCTCCCCGTTACGGAAGAAGTAGTCCATCGACGATTCCGGCCTACAGAGCGAGATCTCCACATCCTGATTCCACATCAGCGTGCGGCGGCCCGAGATCTCGTCACCCTCGGGGTCGACCTCGTAGGTCGTCATGAGCCGGTGCGCGTGGGCGTCCGGAACCCATTCCTCGCGTTCGATCGGAGTGAAGTCGCCGAGCTCTTTCACCCGGCACGGCGAGTGCAGGTGGTAAAGGATCGACTCGTTGCCGGTGAAGCCCTCGAGCCCCATCACCTCCTCGGTGAGCAGCGTTCCGTTCTCCCGGAAGACGATGTGTCGCTTGCGGGGAACGTCGCCGCGACGCTGGTAGAAAGGCATGGCTGTCCCTTCGGTCTCGTTTGGTCGATTGCAGCTACCGCGAGGGTACGGGAAGACGCAGTGGCAGGAGGCGCGCCGCATTGACGCCGCCTGCCTCCGCATCAGACCCCGGTTACGCGGTCGGGAGCGCGGCGGTCTCGTCGTTCTGCCAGAGACCGAACTCGTTCCCCTCTGTGTCCTTGCAGATCGCGAACCAGCCCATGCTCGGGACTGGCATGGCCTCTCCCGCTTCGCCGCCGAGCTCGCTCACGCGGGCCTTGCCCGCGTTGATGTCGTCGACGTCGAAATAGACGCGCGCTCCCCGCTTCGAACCCTCGGCCTCGTAGATCGCGCCGCCGGTCGTGTCGGAGAACCGCGTCATGTGGTACTCGGAGGGTGACCCCTCGTAGCTCTGCCACTCCCAGCCGAAGAGCCCTCCCCAGAACTCGCGGGCCTTCGCCGTGTCGCCTGCCGGAATCTCCAGATGGACCATCTGTCCTGCCATGTCGCTCCTTTCGTCGTCGTGTGCGGTCGGGCTCGACCGCCTTGGCCTACTGACTGAGACCGCGGGGTATGCCGAAACTCATCGGCGTTATCGATACGACGAACGGATCGGCAATCAGTCGACACAGCGACGTCACGTGAGCGCCGACAAGTAGCGGTCGGCCGAGCGAAGGACTTTCGCTCTGGCGTCCTCGGGGATGACGCGATCCCACCACGCGCCATAGACGCAGTCGAATTCGAGTGTCTCGAGGACTCCGCGCATGCGCTCGACCTCTCGCGCCGGCAGCGGGATCAGGTTCGGGTAGCTGTACATGAAGCTGACCCAGTCGCGATCGGGGACGACCTGGACGATGTCGCCCGAGAGAACGGCTCCGCGTCCGTCGGCGCCGGCGCTCCAGAGGCACACGGTACCTCCGTCGAAGTGGCCGCCGAGCCGGATCAGCTCGAGGTGGTCGGTGAGGCGGCGACGCTCGCCTGACCATAGCTCGATCCGCTCGGACGGACGCATGATCCACTGCTCGTCAGCCTCGTGCAGGAGCACGCGCGCGTCGAACCGCTTCGCCCACTCGACCATCGCCGAGTAGTAGTGCGGGTGAGAGATCGCGATCGTGTCGATGCCTCCTGCCTCCTCGACCGCGGAAGCCGTCTCCTCGTCGAGCAGCGTGATGCAATCCCAGAGAAGGCCGTCGACGAGAAGCGCGCGTTGGCCGATCGCGAACGACGGCTCGGTGCCGATGCCAAGAAGGCCCGGCTCGAGCTCCTCGATGCGGTTGCGATGGTCGCGTGCAAGCTCGCCCATCGTCGTCCATTGCTGCACGTCGTAGGCGACGTACTGCCGCTCGTCGAGACAGATCGGACACTCGGCCGGAGGCTCGTCCGAGGGCGGGAACTGCGTCCCGCACGTCACGCAGATGAACGCGTTCATGGAGCCAGCCGGGATCGAACCGGCGACCTTCGGCGTGCCACGCCGACGCTCTCCCAGCTGAGCTATGGCCCCAGAAGGGTGTCAGTTTAGCGGCGAACTCGAACTCCTCGGCCCAGTTGATGCCTCTGCGTTGGTTGTTCCGACTAGGCCCAACGCGCAATAAGAGCTGCAGCCGGCCATCGAAGCGGGCGGCCGGCACGAAATAGCAGCGATCGAGCTCCGGGCAGTATCCAGCGATGACATCGACCTCAGTAGCGATGTATCCACGTCGCCGAAAGCCTTCCCGTGCACGTCGATTCGAGCAGCAGCGTACGACAACCACCTCTCCGTGGCGAGGTGTCCATTTGCACTGGACGCGCAAGAGTTTCAGCCCCACTTCGAATACGAGATCGGATCGCCCTCCTTCGTGGAGTGGCTTGTAGACGCCGATGCCGAGCTTGATCGCCGCGTGCACAATTGCCGACTCCGCGATCGCGCCCTTTTGGTCTGTTGTCAATTTAGGCATCGAAAGCAGACTAGCTGTGTATCCGGACGACGCTCAGCTACGCTGCTGGTATAGGAAGAAAGCTCAAGAGAAAGCGCGAACGTCGACAGGTGCGCCGCCACGCCGCGCGCGCCCTTCAGCTCGTTCGCGAGTTGTTCTCGAGCGAGCCGCCGACCACGGACGTCGATCCCCGGGACGATCTCCAAGGTGGACTTGGGGTTCGTGAACCTCGTAGGCCGCTCCGCCCCACGCTTTCCGGCACTGCAGTCCTCGAAGCTCCGCCCGAGGAGATGCGCAACGTGTGGGCTGTCGGCGACGAGGATCGGGTCTAGCCCCGCGAACACCCTGGCGCCGAGGTCAGGCTCCAAGCCTGACCCGGGCGACTCCAGCGGCGTCGTTTTCAGCCTGCCAGCGCTTCGACCTCGACCAACGGCACATCGCTCCACAGATCCTCGAGGCGGTAGAAGCCGCGCGTCTCCGGCGTGAAGATGTGCAGCACGAAGTCGTTGTAGTCGCCGACGATCCAGCTCGCCTCGGGCAATCCCGCGCTCGCTCGAGCGATCAGCTTCTGCTCCTTCTTCAAGGTACCGGCCACCTCGTCGTAGATCGCCTTCGTCTGCCGCGGATTGCGGCCAGTGGCAATCACGAAGAAGTCCGTGAAGTCGCAGACGCCTCGCATGTCGAGGATGGTGACGTCTGTCGCCAGCTTCTCTTGGCAGAGAGCGGCGGTACGGCGTGCTTGCTCGAGTGGGTTCAGTCGGTGTGCGCCTTTCTTCCTCGTTAGCAGTCTACTCAGCCACCGCATAGAGATCGAGGCGCGCGATCGCTTCGGCGACCTTCGGCGGAACGAGCTCGTCGATGTGATCGCCCCTCGACACGCGCTCGCGAACGAGAGACGACGAGACTGGAGCGGGCTCCAGGCGGAAGTACGAGACGCGGTCGGGCGCCGGGAGTCGAACGTGTGCCTCGCGCACACGCTCGTCGGCGACGCCCGGCCGCATCGCGACGCCGAGCCGGACGAGCTCGAGGACGCGCTCGGGGCTCTTCCAGTTGTGAAAATCCGCGAACTCGTCGGCTCCCAGGATGAAAACGGCGTCGTCGAGGCGTCGCGCCTCGAGAGAGTCGACGGTGCGCGCGTACGGGTCGAGCTCGACATCGATGGCCAGTACGCCCTCGAACGCCAACTGCGCAAGTCGCAGCCGGGTCTCCGCGAGAGCATGCGTCCGCTTGTGACCGGGGTCAGCGACCACAAGGACGAGGAGCTGCTCCAGGCCGAGCTGGTCGATTGCCGCGCGCGCGAGAGCGACATGCCCTACATGCGGAGGGTCGAAGGCGCCGCCGAGGATCCCGAGCGACGCTACTGCCACTCGAGCATCTCGCCCTCGAGCTCGACCTCGACGCCGGGCTTGACTCCCGCTCGGCGCAGCGCGTCTTCGAGCTCTGCCGCAGGTGGCGGAGTGCCGACGACGCGATACCCACTATCGGTGCGAAGGATTCGGAACCTCGGCCCTCGGCGCGGCTTCGGTCGGTACTCGAGAAAGTCGGGCAGCGACTCGTCGACGAACGGCATCGCGACCTCGGGCGCGCAGAGCTCGAAGAGCGTGCGCTTGAGCTCGTCGATGCCCGCTCCCGTCGCGCAGGAGGTCGCAACAACCCGGGCGATTCGCTCGTCTTGCAGCTCGAACGGCGGCGGGGCGGGAACCAAGTCGATCTTGTTCAACACGACGAGCTGCGGTCGCTCGTCGAGCCCCGCGCCGTAGGCGGAGAGCTCGCGGTCGACGGTGAGGAACCGCTCCTCGAGATCGCCCGCGGAGGCGTCGAGCACGTGGATGAGCAGCCGCGCGCGCTCGAGGTGGGCAAGAAACTCATGCCCTAGACCGGCGCCATCCGCCGCGCCTTCGATCAGGCCAGGCACGTCCGCGATCGTCAACTGCCTCTCGTCGGGGCCGTCCACGATCCCCAAGATGGGCTCTAGCGTGGTGAACGGATAGTCGGCGACCTTGGGCTTGGCATTCGAGATACGACGGAGGAGCGACGACTTGCCGGCGTTCGGCAACCCCGCCAAGGCCGCGTCGACGAGGAGCTTCAGGCGCAAGCCGATCTCCAACTCGTCCCCGGGTAGCCCGGTCTCGGCGAAGCGCGGGGTCTGCCGAGTCGGAGTGGCGAAGCGGGCGTTTCCTCGACCGCCCTGCCCGCCGCGGGCGGCGATGAAGCGCGTGTCGGGTGTGGTGAGGTCGGCTACGAGCCCGCCCTCCGGGTCGAGGATCTGCGTTCCGACGGGAACGCGCATCTCCACCGTCTCCCCGTCTGCCCCGTGCTTTCGGCTGCCCATGCCGTTGCCGCCCTTTCCGGCACGGAGAACCTTCACGCGACGGAAGGCCGAGAGGTCACGAAGGGCGGAATCCGCGAGCATGACGACGTCGCCGCCGCGGCCTCCGTCACCACCGTCTGGCCCGCCCCGCGGCACGTACTTCTCTCGACGGAAGCTGAGCCCACCGTGGCCGCCGCGCCCAGCCTCGACTTGGATATGCGCACGGTCGTGGAACACCTGGATAGGAAATCACGCGGGACCCCTGGCTGTGCGGGAGCCGTAGTGCAGTGTATGAGGCTCGCCCGAGTCGCCCTGTGCGCCTCTGTCCTGCTCCCAGCTCTTAGTGCTTCCCGCCGTAAATACGGTCGCGATTCGCCGGCGAGAACCGAGCAGGCCTAGGACGCAGGGAGGGCCAATATTCGAGAATATTGGCCCGACTGAGGACGACGACATGCGAAGTGTTCGCAGCCGCGCGAAGCGTGGGCGTATTTGCGGCGGGGAGCACTTAGCTCGGCGGGCCATCCGAGCGGCGGCCACCGCGCGGTGGCGGGATACGGGATCGCCGCCGACGTCCCGGCCCGCTGGCACGCCCGCATGCTTCGCGGGGCGCTGCACGTGGCAACCGTGCCGCTCCCTCCCGAACGACGTCCGATCGGTCCGACGTTGAGCCACCGACTCGGGCTCGGCGACATCGGCCTGCTCCTCTTCGAGGCCGCTCCGATCGAAGGCGTGCCCTTCGATCCGGGCGTCTATCGCGTCGGGCCGACGCGGCCTTTCGCCAGCCGCGATTTCCGCGCCCACGGCTCCGGTTCCGGTCGCCGCAGTTTCGCCAGGCGGAACTTCAGCGTCGACGGCCGGTACTTCGATCTCTTCGTGGAGTCGGGCTCTTCCCGTCCTGTGGATCGTTCGAGGGAGCGCAGGGCGTTCTCACATGCAGCTTTCGAGCTTGGCGAGCTCACCAGTACCACGTCCGAGGATGGGTGATATTCGGCCGCACGCGTCCCACCGGGGCTCAGGTCGCGCGGGCGCAAGAGGAGTTCGCGCGTTTGGAGCTTCCCGCCTGGCCGCGCTGGCCCGGCCCTTCGTGAGTTGCCTCGCGAGGGCGAGGCAAGCCTCGCCCCTACTCGACGGTCGTGACGGAGATGAAGCGCTTCTCGCCCGAGCGGCTGAACTCGACCGTCCCCGCCTGCAGCGCGAAGATCGTGTCGTCCCGCCCGAGGCCCGTGCCGGGGCCGGGTCGGAACTTCGTACCGCGCTGGCGGACGATGATCATCCCGGCCTTGACGGGCTGGCCGGCGAAGATCTTGACGCCGAGGCGCTTCGACTCGGAATCGCGACCGTTGCGTGACGAGCCGAGACCCTTCTTGTGAGCCATTAGGACTCATCCTCCTTGGCCGCGATCGCAGATTCGATTGCTGCGATCGCGCCCTTTCGCTGGCCTTCAGCCTGCTCGTATTCGAGCGCCGCCGCGAGCATCGGCGCGTTCCAGTCCGGCGAGGCTTCCTTGATCTCGGCCACCGTCATGTCCTCGTAGCCGGTCGGCATGCCTTTGACGCGCTCGGGAGTCTCCTCCTCCGTTTTTGCCGCCGCCTTCACCTCCGCCTTGGGGGCATCGCGCTTCGTCGTTGCGCCGATCGACTCGATCTCGATCTGCGTCAGCGACGCCCGGAAACCGGTGTGGCGGCGGTACCCGGTGCGCTTCTTGTACTTCCCGATACGGATCTTCGGGCCCTTCACCGCGCCCAGGACCTTCGCCGTGACCTCGACGTCACTCGGCTCGAGCACGGGAGTCCCGTCTCCGCCCACGAGCAGGACGGTCGGCGCGAAGGTTGCGCCGTCGTCCTCGGCGATGCGGTCGACGAGCAGCCGCTCGCCCTCGCGCACGCGGTACTGCTTCCCGGCAACCTTGATGATCGCGTAGGTCATGTCAGTCGGTGGATCGCGCTAGGTGTCAGGCTGAAGCGCCTGGCACCGGGCTCGGGGCGCATGAGCGCCCGTGAGCCGGAGCATGATAGCGACAAGCCGCTAGCGACCGCGCGAGCGTGAGTCGAAGTCCTCGATCCACTCCGACATCGGCACGTACTCGGCGGGGGACTCCTCGGCGATCGCGACCCCAACTGCGACCTCGGTTTCTTGCTCTGCGTTCTCCGTGGCTTCGGCGTCGTCGGCCGCGCCGTTCGTTGCGGGCTTCTTGCGGTTGCGGCCTCCGCGCGTACCCCCGCGTGAGCGCTTGCGCTTCGGTTGGCCGTCGATCGCAGCATCGCCGTCTGCACTCGAATCGACCTCGGCGGCCTGGCGCTCGGATTCCGGCTCTCGAGCGGGCTCGGGCACAGGAACATGGATCCGCGGAGTCGGCTTACGCCCAGCAGGCTCCGGAACGACTGCCTCGCCCTCGGGCGCGGCGGCGGCGGCCAGCTTCTTGCGCCCGCGCCCTCCGCGGGTGCCGCGGCGAGTCCGCTTCTTCTGCGGCCTCTCTTCACCGTCGCCATCGCCTGCCTCGGCGACGGCGTCCTCTAGCTCGTCGGCTTCGTCACTTTCGATCTCCGCCTCGAACTCACTGTCTGTCTTTTCCTTGGACGGCGCCGCCGTGACAACCTCCTGCGCGGTCGCCTTCCTCCGAGTAGGCGCGCGCGTCGGTTTTTCCGCTTCCGCCTCGAACGTGATCGGGGTGGCACCCTCGGCTGCGTCGGCCAGCGATGCGTAGGCCACGCCGTCGAGAACGCGTCCGACGGTCACGGAGACCTTCTTGCCGACGAGCTTGGCCGCCCCGGAGACCACGATCTCCGAGCCGTCCACCTTGCCGACGCCGGCCGCAGGGTCGTACAGTCCCACCTCGACGAGCTGCAGCTCGAGCGAGGCTCCTTCCGCGAAAGGCGCCGAAGGTTGGAGCGTCTCGAGCTTGCCTTGGCCCAGAACCTCGAAGTGATCGAGGTGAACGTGTCCGTTCTCGGACGCAGCCGGAACGAGGAAGAAGCGTCGGCGGGCCACTGCCTCGACCTCCTGCAAGCGTTGACCGCCCGGCCCAGCGAGCAGTGCGAGGACGCGGGGGTGGACGCCGATGCGAAACGCCTGCACCCGTGAGCCCTTTGCGATCTCCCGCAGCTTTCGCTCGATCTCGAGCGCGTGGGTCGCTTCCGACACGACGAATCCGTCGCCCGCGCACACGGCGCACTTGGTCGTGAGGATCTCCCGTGGGCCGTCGGTGACGTTCTGACGCGTCATCTCCACGAGCCCGAGCGGCGAGATCTCGACGACGTAGGTCTTGGTCCGATCGCGTTCGAGCTCGGTGCGAAGCGCGTCCTCTACAGTCGAGCGGTTCTTGGGGTTCGCCATGTCGATGAAGTCGATGACGATGATCCCGCCGATGTCACGCAGCCTGAGCTGGCGCACGACTTCCTTCACGGCCTCGAGGTTGTTCTTCACGATCGTGTCCTCGAGCCGGCCCCCAGCGGACTTGCCGCGCGAGCCGACGAATCGGCCGGTGTTGACGTCGATGACGGTGAACGCCTCCGCGTAGTCGAAGACGAGGTATCCGCCGGAGGGCAAGTCGACGCGGCGTGCAAGCGTGGAGCGGATCTCCTGCTCGACGCCTGAAGCCTCGAAGAGCGGCGTCTTGTCGCGATAACGATGAACGCGCTCGATCATGTGCGGCGAGGTCTTCTTCAAGTAGCTGACGATCCGGCGATGCGTGCGATCGTCGTCGATCTGCGCGCCCACGAAGTCGCCCGCGAAGAGATCGCGGACGATGCGGAGCGGGAGCTCGGCCTCCTCGTAGACGAGCTCGGGCGCCGTGGACTGCTCCGCTTTTGCCTGAATTGTCTTCCAGAGGCGTTGGAGGAAGACGAGGTCGCGCTCGATGTCCTCTGCGGAGGCGCCTTCCGCCGCGGTGCGCACGATGATGCCCCCTTCCTTCGCGTCGAGCTCCCTCACGATCTCCTTGAGCCGGGTGCGTTCCTGGTCGTCGAGCCTGCGCGAGACCCCCATCCCTTCGCCGTTCGGGACGTAGACGAGAAAGCGTCCAGGCAGCGAGAGCTCGGTCGTCAGGCGGGCGCCCTTCGACTTCATCGGGTCCTTCACCGCTTGCACCAGCACGGTCTGGCCGCGCTTGATCAGGTCCTGGATCTTCCGCGCGCCCTTGCGGCCTTCGAGCTCGGGGCCGACGATCTCGTCGACGTACAGAAACCCGTTCTTCTCGAGGCCGATCTCGACGAACGCGGCCTCCATCCCGGGAAGGACGTTGTCGACCACTCCCAAATAGATGTTCCCGGCGATCGACCGTCGTTCGGGACGTTCGAGGTACACCTCGGCAACCCGGTCGTCCTCGAGCACGGCCACGCGTTGCTCTCCGACATCGACCGAGATCAGAAGCTCGCGCTTCGCGGCGGGCAGCGGCGCGCGTCTGGTCGGCGTCCGGCGGCGAGTCGCGCGCTGTGCTTTGCGCTCGGCGGGAGCTCTTTGCGGCTTGCGCTCGGACGGCTTCCGTTCGGGCTTCTCGGGCGGCTGCTTCTCGTGCAAGGGCTCGTCGGACGGAGACTTGGCCGATGCGTCCGAGGCGGCATCGAGATTCGCCGTGCCCGGCTTCTTCCGCCCGCGCCCTCCGCGACTCCCGCGGCGGCGCTTCTTCTTCGCAGTCTCAGTGGCCTCGGCGGCCTCCGGAACCTGCTCCGCCTCTACCTCAGGCGGTGTCTCTTCCTCCACGGCTGCGACTTCCTGCGGCACAGCCTCCTGCTCTTGCTTCCCAAAGCGAAACCAACGTAGTGGCAAGGTGTGAATCTCCTCGTGTGATCGCGCGCGATCGGCTAAACGCCGACGGCGTTCCCGGGGTCGCGCTGCGGATGTGTAAAACCATGGTCATGGGACCTAATCGGCAGTGTACCTGTCGGCCTGAACAAGAGCTTCTGTTAAGAGCTCTAGGCCGCCGCGGGGCGGAGGCGCGACCGGCGAGCCCGGACGGCGCGCAGGCGCTGGGAGAGTCGCGCCCACGCCCACGGTTCTACCTCTCCGTACCGCTTTTCCGTCTGCCCCCGGGTCGACTCGAGGTACTCGAACCACGCGTCTGCTTCCTCGAGCTGAAGAAGCTCCTCGGCCAACTCGGTATCGTGCATCGTCCCTCCCATGGTTCGGTGGGGCGCATGCTAGGTCCCGGACCGGACGGAGCGGATGCGGTGCGTTGTAGGGGCGAGGCTCGCCTCGCCCTCGTCCGCCGGTGGAATATGGAGGCGAGGCAAGCCTCGCCCCTACGATGATGTGGAGAGCCTTCCCTGGAGCCTGCGCAGCACCTCCGCGAGCGCCCACGTCCCCCCGGCCGCAACCGCGGCGTTGACGAGCGGCGCCGGGAGCGTGCGCCCGGCGGCACGGGCGGCTGCACGGAGCGCGAAGCTCGCTGCGAGCGTTGCTCCCGCGACGGCCGCCGGAGGAACCTCCGACCGTCCGTCCGAGCCTTCAGCGGCTCGCAGCGACGAGAGCATCCGGAGCTGCGCCAGCGTGATCAGCGGGCGGGCGGGGCCGCGCTTCCGGGTCCCGGCCGCGCCGAGGAGGGCAGCGCGCGCGACTGCGGTGGCGACGACACTCGATTCGACGGGGCCTTCCAGGAGAGGGACTCGCGCGGCAAGGGCCTCGGGGTGCGCGACCGAACGGGCGATCGTCCTGGCGATGTCCTGGATGGGGAAGCCCTTTCCAGCATGGCACTCGACGACGAAAGGCGAGAGGACGAACAGCGCGCGCCAGTTGGCCTGCGGCCAGAGCTGGACGAAGACGACTGGAGTCCCGACCGCGTCCGCGGCGCGGACGAGCGCGTCGTCCGCGTCACCGGGATCGCCGGCGATCACCCGAACCACCACTTCCGCGCCCGTGATGCTCGGCGGCTCTTTCACGACGACAGCGCCTGGCTCGGCGCCGGCGCCGAGCTCGCGTGCGAGCTGCTCCGCGAGCGTGCCGCTCACCACGACTGCGCCGACCGGGTCCTGAGCCCTCTTGTCCTGCACGGTTCGCAGCGCCTCACGGGCCTCGAGGGCCACGGCGGTCAGAACGTGTTTCACGATGACGCTTCGGCGCCGGGGTGCGCTGGGCGGTGCGAGGCAAGGACGCAGGGAGCGCTCATATGACACATATGGGCGCGACTGAGGACGCCGCATCGCGCCGTCCAGCGCGGCCCGGCGGCACAAGGCTTCATCGTGAAACACGTTCCTGGGCCGGCCCTCTTCACGGAAGCGATCTCCTTGCGGGCGCGCCACGGGCGTGGATGCCTTGCAGGACGCCGATCATGAGGAGGTTCGCCACCATCGAGCTTCCACCGACCGTGACGAACGGAAGCGGGATGCCGGTCACAGGTGCGACCCCCATCGTCATGCCGACGTTGATGAAGACCTGGAACACAAGGGCGAAGACGAGTCCGCCGGCGACCACGGCGCCGTAGAGATCGCCTGCGACGGTGATAACTCGGAGTCCGCGCCAGATGACGAGGAGGTAGAGCAGGAGCAGAATCGAGGACCCTACGAAACCGCGCTGCTCGGCCAGCGACGCGAAGGCGAAGTCGGTGGCGTGCTCAGGCAGGAAGTCCCGGCGTGTCTGGCTCGCCTCCGTCGGCCCTCGACCGGTGAGCCCTCCGGCGCCGACCGCCGTGATCGACTGGTTCACGTTCCAGGTGAGCCCGCTCGGATCCCGGTCGCGGTCGACGAGTCCGGTGAGACGATCGGTCTGATACGGCTTCAGCACCTCGACCCCCGCTGCGGGCAGGAGCCAGAGCACGGAGAGGATCACGAGGAACGAGACGACCAGCAGCGTGAGCAGCTGACGCCAGCGGACGCCGACGAAGAAGAGGAGCGAAAACAGCGCGGCTGAGTAGACAAGCGCGGTTCCGAGGTCCGGCTGGAGGAAGACGAGCAGGATGGGAGCGGTTCCGAGCCCGACCGCATAGAGGAGCGTCCGCCAGCGCGTCACCCTGCCCGCGCGCTCGACGAGGAAGCCTGCGAGCGCGAGAACGAACAGGACCTTTCCGAGCTCGGATGGCTGGAATTGGATGAACCCGAGATCGATCCAGCGCTTGGAGCCGCGGATCGTCTCGGCGACGAGGAAGACGAGGAACATCAACGCCAGCGTCGTGCCGTAGAGGGCACGCCAATGGCGCCGGGCAAGGTCGATCGGGACGATGGTGGCGGCGATGAGCGCGACGAGCCCGATTCCGGCGGCTATGGCCTGGCGCACGAGGTAGTAGTCCGGCTCACCCGGAACGTCGAATCGGGTGATCCCAGCCACGACCCAGAGGCCGTACCCGACGAGCGCGACCGCCGTCGCGAGCAAGACCCAGTCGAGCCGGAGCACGAGCGCCAGCGGGTGGGACTCGGCGCGCGGTCGCGCAGCCCTGATCCGCGGGCGTGCGGCAGCCTCGATCATCAATCGGTCGCCTTGAGGACGGTGGAAGGCGCCTTCTCGCCGAAGAACCTCTCGAAGACGCGGAGTGCCGCCGGCGCCGCTGCGGTCGACCCGTGCCCGCCGTTCTCGATCATCGCGCAGACGACGATCTTGGCGTCCTCGGACGGCCCCCAGCCGCACCACCACGACTGATCCTCGAGGTGGTCTTCCGGATAGCCCGGAAGCGGCACGACCTTCTCCGCCGTTCCCGTCTTGCCCGAGATCGGGACGGCGTAGTTGGCAAAGACGCCCGACGACGTTCCACTCGCCGAATGCGTCGCCAGATAGAGCCCGTCGCGGACGGCGTCGAGCGCTCCCGAGTCGACGCCGGAGTCGCGGCGAGGCGGCGACGCGAAGCGGCGGAGGACGACTCGCGGGGAGCCCTTCGCGCCCGGCTGCTCGACTCCCGAGACCACGTACGGCGTGACGACGTCGCCGCCGTTGGCGAGCATTGCGTAGAACGACGCCATCTGCAGCGGCGTCACGAGAAGATCCTTCTGGCCGATCGAGAGCTGGATCGAGTCACCGGGGTTCCACACGCGATCCCAGTCGCTCTCGAACGTCTTCCAGCGCCAGTCGGGAGTTGGGAGCAGTCCCTCCTCCTCTCCGCCGATGTCGAGCCCCGTGGCGGCTCCGAAGCCAAAGCGGCGCGCCCACTGCTGGATGCGCGTTCGTCCCTCTTTTCCACGCTGGTAGAAGCGATCACCGATCTCGTAGAAATACGTGTCGCAGGACTCGGCGAGCGCCTCGTCGAGCCTCATCGGCCGGTTCACGTACGGGTTCCAGTTCCGGAACCGCTGCCGGTCGAGCCCGTAGTACGCAACCGGTGAGCACTGGAGCGACTCGTAGGCCGAGAAGACGTGCTCCTGCATGCCCGCGAGCGCGGTGACCGGCTTCCAGGTCGAGCCGGGCGGGTAGAGGCCGGCGAGGGCGCGGTTCAGGCCCGGCGAGTTTGCGCGTCGCGCCGCGTCCACGTCGAGGAGCGGCTGAAGCTTCTTCGGATCGACCCGCCCGACGTAAACCGAGGGCTTGTACGTCGGCGCCGAGGCCATCGCGAGAACGGCGCCGTCGCGCGGGTCGAGCGCGACGATCGAGCCCCCGTTCGCGGCCCAGTTGTCGTTCTGGTGCGCCAGGTCGATCCCGTAGCGGAGAGCCTCCTCGGCGGCGCGTTGCAGCCGGATGTCGAGCGTGAGCCTGAGGGCGTTGCCCGAGCGGGGCTCCCGTCGCAGCTCGAGGTCGCTCACCTGGTTTCCGAGCGAGTCGACGCGAATCTGCGCGCGGCCGTCGTCGCCGCGAAGGTACGTGTCGAATGCCGCCTCGATCCCGGCCTTGCCGATGCGGTCTCCAGCGCGGTAGCCGTCACGCCGAAGCAGCTTGAGCTCCTCCGGCGAGATCTCTCCAACGTGGCCGAGGATATGAGCGGCGAGGGTGTTGTACTCGTAGTTGCGGAGGTAGATCCCAGCGATCTCGACGCCCGGGAACTCGGCCTGGTGCTCGTAGAGGTAGTTGACCTGCTCCTCGCCGACCGACGTCTTCACGGTGATCGGGGTCAGTGGATCTACGCGGCCCTCGTCCACCTCGCGAGCGAGCGCCCGCACGGGCACATTGAGAACTTCCGCAAGTCGCTCCACGACCTCGTGCCTACCCTCCTGCGGCATGTCTCCGATCCAGAGGCGCACAGCCGTCCCTGCGACGTTCGAGACGATTGCGCGGCCGTGGCGATCCACGATCGGCCCGCGAGGCGCCTCGACCCGCACGAGGCGAAGCTGATTGTTCTGCGCGGCGTTCAGGTACTCGTCGCCGGAGAGCACCTGGAGCGACCAGAGCCGCAGGAAGAGGACGGCGAAGACGAGCAGCGCGACGCCGCCGAGTATGCCCACCCTCAGCGCCAGCGCTGGCGCCAGCCGGTATGGCTCGCGTACCCGCGGGTCGGGCGGGAGAAAGCGCTCGGACGGTGAGCGCCGCTCCTTGTAGCCGCCGTCAGACAAGAGCCTCGACCCCCGGCGACCGGTCGAGCCGCTCGGGCTCGCGGACGCTCGCTCGAACGAGCGCGTACACAGGCAGCGCGAGCAGGAGGTTCAGGAGCAGGGTCGGCGCGAGCGCCGTGAGCAGCGCCTGCCGCGGAACGACCTCCACACCCAGCATGTAGTGCAGCACGAACCCGAAGACGCCCGCGAGCACGGTGATCACCCCGACGGCGAGAACCGGAGCGAGGCGGCGTCCGCGTCCCGTGGTCTCCGTGTAGCGCCCGGCCCAGAACCCGGCAAGGGTGAGGACGAGCGAGGTGACCCCGAGCGTGTCCAGCGTGAGGAGATCGACGACGAGGCCGGCGGCGAACCCGGACACAGCGCCCACGATCGACCCGCGGAGCAGACCGAGCGAGACCGCGACGATGAGCAGGAGATCAGGCGCTCCGCCGCCGATGACGAGCGACGAGACGATGACCGCCTGCAGCATGGCCGCGACGAAGACGGCAACCGAGACGCGGAGAATTGTTCCCGCAATCACGGGCGGCGGCGCTCCGTTGGCACCAGCACGAGGACGGCGTCCAGCGAGCCGAAGTCGACGTACGGATCGACCTGCACCTGCTGCCACAGATCGGTGTCCGTCTGCCCGACGCTGGACACCTCGCCGATCGCGATCCCCTTCGGGTAGAGCGAGCTCAAGCCGCTCGTCCGCCACCCTGCGGTCACGACGTCGTCGCCCCGCCTGATCACATCCTGCTTGCGGACGCGATCGAGAACCAGCGTCTCGCGGGTGCCGCGCGCGTGACGCACGATGCCTTCTGCGCGAGTGCGTACGTCCACCGCGGACACCGCGGCCCCCTGATCGGTAAGGAGCTGCACCCGAGCTGTGCTCGGAGTGACGCGCGTGACCAGGCCGACGAGGCCGTCCGCGGTGACGACCGGATCGTTGACGCGAACGCCGTTTCGCGAGCCGGCTGCGATGGCGATCGCCTGCGTGAAGGCTCCAGCCGGCCGGGCGATCACCTCGGCGGCGATCGGCTGGAAGTCGTCGGGGAAGCGTGGCCCGTCGATGTAGTCCAGCAGCCCGCGCAGATACTCGTTCTCCTGGAGCGCGAACTCGCTCTGAATCGCCCGCTGGCGGAGCTCCCGACTCTCCGCCCGCAGGCGGTCGGCCTCGGAGCGTGCGGTGAGAAGGCTGTCGCCCCATTCGTAGGCGTCGCGGAAAGGTTGCGCGAGACGCTCGAATCCGACCGCGAACGGCCGGAGGATGGTGGCGCCAGCCGATTGGACGCCGCTCAACTGTCCGTCCTCTTCGGAGCGGAAGGACATGGTGATGAGGACGAGCGAGAGCAGCACGAGGCAGCCCACCGCGAGGCGCCGGCGAAGCGGGCCCCCACCGCGTGAGCTGAGCGTTGTCGTCGGACTGCGCCGGACTGTCACGCCCAGCGCCGCCGATCGGGCGCTGCGTCCCCTTGGCACAGCGGCCCAGTCTAGCTAGATGCTTGGTCGGAAACTCCCCGCGGGCCGGAAGACGGCCGCGATATGACGGTGGCTCGAGTCCAGGCGAATCATCGAGAACGTGAGCCAGATTCGCCTCTTCGCGAATACCTCGCCCCTGTGGGTCCTTTTCCACGAAGTTGTCACGCGTCCACGCTGCCGTTTCGTACATGCCCGGGGTCAGACCCGGTTGGGCGTCAACCGTCCAGCTGCAGCGGAATCGGACCCGGCGATCGACGGGTTCGGCCCTGTCCCGGCGACCATGCGCGCGAATGTGGCGACCGCGGGGCGGCGAGTCAGCGGAGCATGCCGTTGCGGCGGGCGCGACTGCGGTTCGAGCGGTGGATGACGTCGAACTCCTCGAGGCTGCGCCCGGAGCCGACCGCGACGCAGGTGAGCGGGCTCTCCGCGAGGTGCACCGGCATTTGCGTCTCGTGCCGCACCCGCTCGTCGAGCCCCTGCAAGAGAGCTCCGCCGCCGGCGAGAACGATGCCACGGTCCATGATGTCCGCCGCGAGCTCCGGCGGAGTCTTGTCGAGCGTCGACTTCAGCGCGTCGATGATCTGCGATACCGGCTCTTCGAGCGCCCTGCGGATCTCCTCGGACGAGATGATCACGGTCTTGGGAAGGCCGGTCAGCATGTCGCGCCCACGTACCTCGGCCTGCAGCTCTTCCTTGAGTCGGAACGCCGAGCCGATCTCGAGCTTGATCTCTTCGGCCGTCTGCGTGCCGACGAGCAGCTTGTACTCCTTCTTGATGTGGTTGACGATCGCCTCGTCCATCTCGTCGCCGCCGACCCGCATGCTCTGCGAGACGACGATGCCGCCGAGGGAGATGATCGCCACCTCGGTGGTCCCTCCGCCGATGTCCACGATCATGTTCCCGGTCGGCTCCGCGACGGGTAGGCCGGCGCCGATCGCAGCCGCCATCGGCTCCTCGATCAGATAGGCCTGGCGGGCGCCTGCAGAGAGCGTCGCCTCCTCGACCGCGCGTTTCTCGACCCCTGTGACGCCCGAGGGGACGCAGACGACGACGCGAGGGTGCGCGAAGCGATGTTGATGCACTTTCTGGATGAAGTGCCGCAGCATTTGCTCGGTCACGTCGAAGTCGGCGATGACGCCATCCTTCAGGGGCCGGATCGCCGAGATCGTGCCGGGCGTCCGGCCGAGCATCCGCTTGGCCTCGACACCGACCGCATGCACCTCGCCCGTGCGCTGGTCGATCGCGACTACCGACGGCTCGGAGAGCACGATTCCACGCCCGCGGACGTACACGAGCGTGTTCGCTGTGCCGAGATCGACGGCCATGTCGCGACCGCCGAAGCCGGTAAGGGACTTGAACCAGGCCATGGGAGGCCGAGTGTACCTACGCGTTTCGCGGGGGAAACCATGTTTCCCCCGCGTACCCCCTTCTTTTGTGCCAGTGCGAAGAGGACGCGTCGGGAGCCTGCGGGCGAATAAATCGCCCTCCGGCGGCTTCGCCAGTGGATTGGCTTGTTCAGAGGGTTTGCAACAGGCCCGGGGCGTGCAGCTCGAGGAGCCCGAGGAGAAGCGCGCCCGGAAGCCCAACGACGTTCAAGTAGTCGCCCTCGATCCGCTCGACCAGCCGTCCGCCGAGCCCCTGGATCGCGTAGCCGCCGGCCCGGCCCTCCCACTCCCCGCTCTCGAGATACGTCGTGAGGAGCTGGGCGGTAAGCGGCCTGAACGTGACCGCGGTGACCTCGTGCTGGACGAGGTCGAGCTCCGGGCCGAGGAGGCAAAGGCCGGACACGACCATGTGCGTACGGCCGGAGAGGTCGTGGAGCATTCGCGTCGCAGCCTCGACGTCTTCGGGCTTGCCGTGGCTCCGCCCGTCGAGCACGACTGTCGTGTCGACGCCGAGCGTCACGCGGCCTTCCGTGTGCGCCGAGCGCGCCTTGCCTTCGGCGTGCGCGCGGACGAGCTCGGTCGGCTCGAGGTCGGGCGGATCGCGCTCGACATACGTCGGCGCCACGAGCTCGAACGGAATCCGGAGCTGCTCGAGGATCGCCTGCCGCTGCGGGCTGGTGGACGCGAGGGTCAGGCGGTCTTGCGTGCGACCCACAGATCCTCTACCGGCCACTTGCTCGCCCAGTCGGCGGTTACATACGCGTAGTACTCGTGCGTGGTCGCGCCTGGTGGCGCGTACAGCTCGATGAGGTTCTCGATCGTGAAGCCCGACTCGCGAAGCACTCGGAACATATCGCCGTGGCCGAGGTGGAACTCGACTCCGCCCTCCGGCCACTCCACCCGGGACATTCCGCGTTGCGGCCGCTGTAGCTGTTCGACGGTCGCCTCCTCCTCCTCGAGCGCGCAGAGTTGAAGGAGCGGGCTGCCGCAGAGGAAGACAAGTCGCCCGCCGGGTCGCAGCAAGCGATTTGCCTCTGGTATCCAGCGTTGCGGATCGCACCAAATGCTCGCGCCGTACTCGGATAGAGCAAGGTCGAAGCTCTCGCCCGGGAGTGGCACGTTCTCTGCATTCGCCTCCAATAGTGGAAACGAGATCCCGGTGTCTTCTTGGAGCCTGCGAGCTGTCGCGAGCTGAGCCGGCGTTACGTCGACGCCCACCGGCTTCGCTCCACCACGAGCCAGCCACGCGGAGAAGTACGCGGTTCCGCAGCCGAGCTCGATGACGTCGAGCCCGGAGACGTCCCCGAGGACACCAAGTTCGCTATCCGGTATTCCGAAGACGCCCCAGGTGATCTCGTCGGCCCGCCAGGCGCCATCCGCCTGAGTGTCCGTGTACTCGCGATTGGACTTCGTCCAGAGCGCCCGGTTGATTGCCAGATAATCGGACTCAGACAAGACCGTCGGGAAAGAAGAGCGCCAGCTCACGCCTCGCACTCGCCTTCGAGTCCGAGCCGTGCACGATGTTCTCGGAGAGCTCCAGCGCGAAGTCACCGCGGATCGTGCCGGGCGCCGAGTCGAGCGGGTTCGTCGCTCCCATCATCGTCCGGACGACCGAGATCGCCGACTCACCGCGCACAGCGAGAGCGAGCACGGGGCCGGACGTGATGAAGTCGACGAGGCCCTTGAAGAACGGCTTTCCCGTGTGCTCGGCGTAGTGCTCGCGAGCCATCGGCTTCGTAACCTTCACGAGACGAGCTCCTTTGAGCTCGAGCCCACGTCGCTCGAAGCGGGCGATGATCTCCCCGGCGAGCCGACGCTCCATGCCGTCAGGCTTGACGAGGACGAGGGTCGTCTCACGGGCCATCGGGCCGCGAGTCTACTGAGGCAGTTCGCGGCGCTGCTCGCCGCGCGGCAGTCGCGAAACGTCCTCGAGGGTCGGCAGGACGTGCAGGACCGGAGTCGCGCAGTGCGGGCACACCTGCCAAAGCGCGTCGAGCGGCTGACCGCACGATGCGCATGCGGCCTTGAGTCGAGTCGTGCAGACCGGACAGAGGAGATACGTCGACTCGACCCGGGCCCGACACACAGGGCAGCGCTGGTCGAGCTGCACGAGACGTTCCTCCATCGCCTTGATCTCGAGCGAGCGCTCGTGCACGTCCTGCAGGTACTCGGGCGGACGGAAGAACATGTAGATGATCGGGCCGACGAACGGGAGACCGAGGCCAAGCAGGATCGCGAGCGCGACCAGCAAGGGGTTGCCAATCCGGCGCCGGGCATCCTTGAAGGTCCAGAAGGCCGTCGCGAGCCAGAGGACAACGACGAAGCCGATCCCGATGTTGCGGAGCAGTGTCCAGTCGGGCGGCCAATCCCGTATCGCGGCAAGTGGCAGTGAAGTCCCGGTCAAAGTCGCGGCGAGCTGCATTGAAGGCACGGTCATAGCAGAAGCCTGCCCACCAGATAGCCGAGCGCCAACGATGCGCCCACGATCACGGAGACGACGATCGCCGCGAATGCGAGGACCGCAAGCCGCTCCAGCAGGCCCCCCAGGCGGCCGGCGGCTCTCACTCCCGTTCCCCGGCGGCAATGTCTCCCAGCAGGTACAGAGAGCCCGTCACGAGCACCGGCTCGCCCAGCTCGTGCGCCCGTGTGAGCGCATCCACAGGATCGTCCACCCACTCGACGTGGTCGAAGTACGTGCCGGCGAGCACGGCGACCTCAGCGGCTGGCAGCGCGCGAGGCGACGAGGACCTGGTTGCGACCAGCCGCGACCCCGCTCGACGGAGCTCGCGCAGCATCTCGTCGGCGTTCTTGTCCGACAGGATCGACACGACGATCGTGTAGTCGCCCGCCGGGAGCCGCTCGAGGAGGTAGCGCGCACCGTGGGGATTGTGCGCGCCGTCCCGGATCTCGGCCCCGCCGCGAAGCTCCAACCGGCCGGGAAGGACGACCTCCGGGGTTGCCGCGATCGCGTGCCCCATGAAGGCTTCGGCAGCCTCCCGCGCGCCCCCGAACCGAATCTTGCCTGCGGGGACGAGGCGCTCATACGTCCCGTCGGGGAGAAACACGATGCTCTCTGCCTGCGCGACCGCGAGCTTCTCACGTGCGATCGCCTCGAGGGTGTTGCCGAGGACATCGGTGTGCTCGAGCGCGACGTTCGTGAGCAGGACGACGCGCGTCTGCACGACATTCGTCGCATCGTGGCGACCGCCGAGCCCCGCTTCCACGACCGCTGCGTCCACCTGCGCGGCCGCGAAGAGCGCGAGCGCAGCCGCGGTCACGACCTCGAACTGGGTCGCGTCGAGTCTCTCCGCGGCAGGGCGAACACCCGCCACTGCGTCCTCGAAATCCGCCTCCTCCCCGTCCAGGCGAATCCGCTCGCTCCAGCTCGCGACGTGCGGGGAGATCGTCGAGCCGACGGAGAGCTTCTCGGAGAGGAGCAGCTGCTCAATGGTGATCGCCGCCGTCGACTTGCCGTTCGTGCCGACGACGTGGATCGCGGGGTACGTGTTCTGCGGATCGCCGAGCTCCGCGAGCAGCGCGCGCATGCGGTCGAGCCCGAAGCCGTCCCTGGGCCACGGGCTGAGCG
>Ga0136625_1000094_pt1 | contig 21261 bp, 24 predicted proteins | sample AntDrymUQ4832306_2_FD_104672 | JGI IMG/M metagenome (GOLD analysis project Ga0136625, IMG submission 104672) | Polar desert sand microbial communities from Dry Valleys, Antarctica - metaG UQ483 (23.06) | ecosystem: Environmental > Terrestrial > Soil > Desert | place: Antarctica: Dry Valley...
TGCATCCGTCGCACCAGATCGCCACGGAGCTGGGCCAGGTGGAGCCGTTTCGATCGGCAATGGAGGGCGACGTGCCCGTCGACCCCACCGTTGCCAACGTGCTCGAGCCTCAGGAATACGCCGAGACATTGTTCGAGCTCGGCTACGAGCGCCAACTCGTGCGGTTGCAGGTCTACGGCCCGGTGCTCGACTCGACGAAGGACGTGGCTGAGTGGATGAGGGGCACGAGCCTGACGCGCTACTTCGCCCGCTTGCCCGAGGCGCTGCACGAGCCGCTGGTGGATGAGTACCGGCACCGGGTGGTCGCGCAGCTCGGGGACCGCAGCCCGTACTACTTCGCGTTCCGAAGGATCTTGTTCTGGGGACGGCGACCCGGCTGACGTACCATGCGGTGATGGCACGATTCGGACGGATGATGACGGCGATGGTGACGCCGTTCGACGATGACGGCGACCTCGACGTGGACGGCGCGGCGTCGCTGGCGCGGTGGCTGCAGGAGCAGGGCAACGAGGGTTTGGTGGTGTGCGGCACCACGGGCGAGTCGCCGACCCTCACCGACGACGAGAAGCTGAGCCTGTTCGAGGTGGTCAGCGAGGCGGTCACCGTGCCGGTGATCGCCGGCTCGACCGGCAACGACACCGCCCATTCGTGCCATCTCAGCATCGAAGCCTCCAAACGGGGCGTGGCAGGCATCCTCGCCCTGTGCCCGTACTACAACCGGCCGTCGCAGGCCGGCATCGAACGGCACCTGCAGGCCATCGCCGGGGTCACCGAACTGCCGTTGATGATCTACGACATCCCGATACGCACCGGACGCAAGATCGATACGGCGGTGCTCAACCGCCTGGCGCACGAGGTGCCCAACGTCGTTGCCGTCAAGGACGCCACCGCCAACCCCGCCGAGACGGCCCGGCTGATCGCCACAGCTCCGGACGGGTTCGAGGTGTACAGCGGCGACGATGCGTTCACGCTGGCACTGCTAGCGGTCGGTGCTGTCGGCACGGTCAGCGTCGCAGGCCACTGGGTCACCCCCGTTCACGTCGAGATGCTCGACGCCTGGGAAGCCGGCGACACGGCCGAAGCTCGCCGGCTGAACGCCGTGATGCTGCCCAGTTTCGCCTTCGAGACCGGCGACGACTGCCCGAACCCCGGACCATCCAAGGCGATGCTGCGCACCCTCGGGCAACCGGCCGGCCATTGCCGCCCACCGATGGGCCCGGATTCCGACGGGCTCGAGGACGAGGCTCGCCGCATCTACGAGGCGCTGCAGGTGGCCCGTGGCTGAACCGTCATACAGCGGGGGCGGCGCCCCCGCGCCCCATCGCCGTGCGGCTCCCTCGCGGTCGGGCGCCCGGACGGCGTCTACGACGCCGATCCGCATCGTCTTCCTCGGCGGCCTGGGCGAGATCGGCCGCAACTGCATGGCCATCGAGCAGGGCGACGGCGATGCCCGCCAGATCCTGCTCATCGATTGCGGGCTGATGTTCCCGGGCCCCGAGATGCGCGGCATCGATCTCGTGCTCCCGGACTTCTCGTACCTGATCGAGCACGCCGACAAGCTCGTCGGACTCGTCGCAACCCATGGGCACGAAGATCACATCGGTGGCATCTCGTACTTGTTGCGCGACGCCTCGTTCCCGATCTACGGATCGGCGCTCACGTTGGGCCTGGCCCGCAACCGCATCGAAGAAGCGGGCCTGCTCGACAAGACGGAGCTCGTCGCCGTCGCCGACGGGGCCCGGATACGGATCGGGCTGTTCGACGTGGAGTTCGTGGCGGTGACGCACAGCGTTCCGCACGCCCACGCCATCATCGTGCACACTCCTCAGGGCGCCATCGTGCACTCCGGCGACTACAAGCTCGACTTGACGCCCGTTGACGGCCGGCACACGGACCTGGCGCGATTTGGCGAGCTGGCCAAGACGTCAGGTATCCGGCTGCTGATGTCGGACTCGACCAACGCCGAGGAGCCGGGGCACGCCCCGAGCGAGACGAGTGTCGGCGGCGTGCTGCGGTCGCTGTTCGCCGCCAACCGCGGTCGGCGTGTCATCACCGCCAGCTTCGCCAGCCACCTGCACCGCATCCAACAGATCGCCGACGCCGCGATCGACAGCGGCCGCAAGGTGGCGACACTCGGCCTCAGCATGCGCAAGAACGTTCGGCTCGGGATCGAGCTCGGCGTGTTGTCGATCCCGGAGTCATCACTCGTCGATATCGAGGACATCGCCGCCTACGAGCCTGGCGAGATCTGCGTGATCTCCACAGGCTCCCAGGGCGAGCCGATGTCGGCGTTGTCGCTGCTGGCCAGGGGTGAGAACAAATGGGTCAAGCTCACCGACACCGACACCGTGATCCTGTCCAGCCACGCCATCCCCGGCAACGAGATGAACGTGAACCAGGTCATCGACGGGATGCTACGGGCCGGCGCCGACGTGGTGCACTCTGGCGTGTACGACGTGCACGCCACAGGGCATGCGCAGGCCGACGACATCAAGACCTACCTCTCGGTGCTGCAGCCCGAGTGGTACATCCCGATCCACGGCGAGTTCCGCCACCTCGTGGCGAATGGTCGGCTCGGCGAGGTGATGGGCGTCCCTCGCGACCGGATCCTGGCTTGTGAGGATGGCGACGTGGTGGAGCTCACCGATCGCGGCGTGGCGCGCACCGGCCGGGTGCCGGCCGGCTACCTCTACGTCGACGGCATCGTCGGCGACGTCGGGTCAGGTGTGCTGCGCGACCGGCGCGTGCTGTCCGAGGAGGGTGTCGTCGTGGTCGTCGTCACCGTCGACACCCAGACCGGCAAGGTGCTGACCGGCCCCGAGATCATCACCAGAGGATGGGTCTACGCCCCGGAGGCCGAGGCGCTGCTCGACGAGGCGTGCGACCGGGTTGCCCAGACGGTCGAGGCGTCGCTGGCGAACGGCGTCAAGGACGTTGAGGCCTTGGAGCTCGATGTCCGGCGCGTGGCGCAGAAGTTCGTGAACGAACGCACGAGGCGGCGCCCGATGATCGTGCCCGTCGTCATGGAAGCGTGACGCCCCCAGGAACGGCCGGGGCCGCCCGAGTGCCCGTCCCGCCAGCGACCTGATCGGTAACGTGGCAGGCGACATGGCCACCTGGGGTCGACGCAACGACCGACGACGAACACCGAGCCCAAGGACGCCTGCGCGGACCGAACGCGCGTCACGGACGACGAAGCAATACCCGGTCACCGAGAAGTCGGAGCTGCGCAACGCCGTCGAAGGCCGCGAACACGACTTCATCGGGTTTGGACTCGTCGCCGTCGGTGTGCTCCTCGGTCTTGCCATCTACTTCGGGCTGGCCGGACCGCTCGGCCGGGGCATCGAGATCGTCATCGGCTGGTTCGCCGGGCTCGGCCGCTTTGCCGTCCCAGTGGCACTGATCGCCGTCGGCGTCGCCTTCATTCGCGACGGCAAGGCGGCGGCGCCGGTCCGTCTGGCCCTTGGCTGGATGCTGCTTGCCGCAGCGGGTCTCGGCCTGCTGCACCTGATCAATGGGCCGGATCGCGTGACGGCCAGCTTCGATGCCGTCGGAGACGCAGGAGGGTGGGTCGGGGCGCTGCTGGCCGAACCGCTGAGGGCTTTGCTCGCTGTTGCCGGAGCCGTCGTCGTGCTGGTGGCGGCCGGCGTCGGAGGGGTGCTGCTGATCACGTCGTCGTCGCTCAAGACGCTGGCCACGACGTCGAGCCGCAGCATCGGCCGGGTGATGCGGCCTCTCGGCAGCGCCGCCAAGCGAACGATGAACGAACTGTCATCGCTGAGCAGCGAGCGCCACGACGGGGTCAGCGATCACGGTCGCCCGGCGATCGACGCCTCCGGACAGCCAGGACTCCCGCCGCCGGTGCTGTACGACGGCGCCGGCGACATCGACGACTCCACGCCGACCGCTCGACATCGCCGGCGTGGCGCCCCGTCCCCGTCCCCGGGTTCCGAGTCCGGTACCGGCAACGGGGCTCAGGTGGGTGCGTGGCGCCTGCCGCCGCTCGCCTCGCTACAGCGGCTGGGGGAGCAGAAGGTCAACATCGCCGAGGTCGAGGCGCGAGGGACCACGCTGCACGAGTCGCTTGCCCAGCACGGTGTGGAGACCTCGCTGGTCGGCGTCACGGTCGGGCCCACCGTCACCCGCTTCGAGCTGGAGCTGGGTGCCGGCGTCAAGGTTGCCCGCGTCACGACCCTGCAGCGCGATATCGCCTACGCCATGGCGGCCAGCGACGTGCGCATCCTGGCGCCCATCCCGGGCCGGTCGGCGATCGGCATCGAGGTCCCCAACCACAGCCGGCAGATCGTCGCCCTCGGTGACCTCATCGCTTCGCCGGAGGCAGTGGCGGCGACGCACCCGCTCGACGTCGCCATCGGCAAAGACATCGCCGGCCGGGCCGTGTTCCTCGACCTGTCGACGACCCCGCACCTGCTGATCGCAGGGGCCACCGGGTCGGGCAAGTCGAGCGCCCTCAACTGCATGCTCACCTCGATACTGATGCGTTCCACACCAGACGACGTGCGCCTGATCCTCATCGACCCGAAGCAGGTCGAGATGGGCCAGTACAACCGCCTGCCCCATCTGCTGACGCAACCGGTGACGGACCCGAAGAAGGCGGCCAATGCCCTCGGCTGGGCGGTGCGTGAGATGGAGCGTCGCTACGACGTGCTCTCGATGGTCGGCGTGCGCGACATCGTCGGCTACAACACGGCGTTCGATCGCGGCCAGCTCGAGCCCGAACCTGGCCGGGGGGAGCAGCTCGAACGGCTGCCCTACATCGTCATCGTCGTCGACGAGCTCAACGACCTCATGATGGTGGCCGCCCGCGACGTCGAGGACTACATCACCCGCATCGCCCAGAAGGCCCGTGCTGTCGGCATCCACCTGATCGTCGCCACTCAGCGTCCAAGCGTCAACGTGATCACGGGGGTCATCAAGGCCAACATCCCGGCTCGGGTGGCGTTCGCCGTCTCCAGCCTCACCGACTCTCGCGTGATCCTCGACCAACCTGGCGCCGAGAAGCTGGTTGGCAAGGGCGACATGCTGTTGCTGCCGGGCAACTCGTCGGTGCCCCAGCGCGTGCAGGGTTCGTGGGTGAGCGAGGACGAGGTACGGGCCGTGGTCGCTCACTGGCGCCAACAGTCGCCGGAGGTGGAGTACGTGAGCGGCGTCGGCGACAGCGGCGACGATGCGGTGACGGCCACGTCGTCGTCCGCCTACGGGCGTGAAGATGACGACGACGAGGACACCGGCCTGATGCGCCAGGCCATGGAACTGGTGGTGCGCAGCCAGCTCGGATCGACGTCGATGCTGCAGCGCAAGCTGAAGGTCGGATTCGCCCGCGCCGGCCGCATCATGGACCTGCTCGAGCAGCGGGGTGTCGTCGGCCCCAGCGAAGGTTCGAAGGCACGGGCGGTGCTAATGACCGTCGAGGAGTTCGAACTGCTCCAGCGCGCCGAAGATTAGGTTCCTCGCATGAAGATCTCCATGGGACTCAGCTACTCGGGTGACTTCAAGGCCGACGTGCAGCGCGTCGTCGACCTCGAGCAGGCAGGGCTCGATCTCGTGTGGGTGGCTGAGGCGTACACCTTCGACGCCATCAGCCAGATCGGCTACCTCGCCGCCAAGACGTCACGCGTCGAGCTCGGCACGGGGATCATCAACGTGTTCTCTCGCACGGCTTCGGCCGTCGGCCAGACCGCTGCTGGCTGCGACTTCGTCAGCGACGGTCGATTCGTGCTCGGTCTGGGGGCGTCGGGTCCGCAGGTGATCGAGGGCTTCCATGGCGTTCCCTACGAGGCGCCGATGCCGAGGATCCGTGAGTACATCGACGTCACACGGATGGTGCTGCGTCGCCAGCCCGTCGTCTACGACGGCAAGGTCGTGCAGGTGCCGCTGCCCGATGGTGAGGGCACCGGCCTCGGCAAGCCGCTGAAGCTGATCAACCATCCGGTACGCGCCGACGTGCCGATCTTCTGGGCATCGTTGATGGGCAAGAGCGTCACCGCCACCGCCCGCCATGCGGACGGGTGGCTGCCGATCTTCTTCGACCCGCTCAGGTTTCGTGAGGTCTGGGGCGAATCGATCGACGCAGGCCTGGCCGAGCGCGATCCGGCACTTGGCTCCCTGCAGATCTCGGCCGGCGGCATGGTGGCGATCGGCGACGAGTACGCCGGCGACGGCGCTGACGCCGTGCTCGACCTCGCCCGTCCCACCGCCGCGCTGTACATCGGCGGCATGGGCGCCCGCGACAAGAACTTCTACAACTCCATCGTCCAGCGCTATGGCTACGTTGATGAGGCCCGTCGCATCCAGGATCTGTACCTCTCCGGCGACAAGCTGGCCGCGGCCACCGAGGTGCCACGCTCGTTGCTGGCGAGCACGAACCTCGTCGGCCCGGAGTCAAAGGTGCGCGAGCGACTCGCCGCCTACCGCGAAGCCGGCGTCACCCACCTGTCGATCATCCCGGTCGGGCCCGACCCGGTCAAGCTCGTCGAGCACCTGCGCGATCTGCTGGATTGATCGTGTGAGGTGATTGACGGCGGTCAGCCGGTGAGCTCGGTGATGGTGTGGATCACAAGGCCTGCGAGGCCGCCGACGATCGTGCCGTTGATGCGGATGAACTGCAGGTCACGGCCGACCTGCAGCTCCATGCGCCGCGACGTCGTCTCGGGATCCCACCGTTCGATGGTGGTGGCGATGAAGTTGGTCACCTCGTTGCGGTAGTGCTCGACGATGTAGTGGATGCCGCGCTCCAGCCAGCCGTCGACGCGATGTTGCAGGTCGGCGTCCGTGACCAGGCGGGCGCCGATGCGCTCGAGGCTGGCGGAGATCCGCTGGCGCAGCTCCCCGTGCGGCTCGGCGGCGAGGCGGGTGATGCCCTCGCGCATCTCCGCCCACAATGACCCGATCCACGCCCGCACTTCTGGGTGTTCGAGCAGTTCGGCCTTGAGCTGCTCGGCCTTGCGTGCCAGCTCGGGGTCCTCAGCGAGGCGGACGACGAAGATCGCCAGCCGCCTGTCGATCGACTTCCGCACCTCGTGGTCCGGATCGGCACCGACATCAGTGATGAAGCGGGAGACGGCGTCGTAGATCTTCTCGAAGATGCGATCGTCGATCGATTCTGGGACCCACCACGGCGACTCCTCTTCGAGCCGGGATCGGAACGTCTGGCGATTGTCGTCGAGGAACCCGTCGAGACCGACGAGCACGGCGTCGAGCAGGCGCTGGTGGTGCCCGCTGGTGATGGACGCGTCGAGCACCTTTGCGGCCAGTGGAGCAGCCTCGATGCGCTGCACCCGTCGTTCCACCGCACGCTCGATGCCGTCCTGTAGCTCGGTGTCGTCGAGCACCTCCACCACACCGGCGACGGCATCGGCGAGTGCGTCTGCCAGGCGGCGTGCGTTCGCAGGCTCGGCCAGCCACGTTCCGATGCGTTCGGCCAGCCGGGCCTCTGCCAGGCGCTCGTCGAGCACGTCGCGACTGAGGAAGTTGTCCTCTACGAACTCGCCGAGGCCCCGTCCGATCTCGTCCTTGCGGTGACGGACGATGGCCGTGTGCGGGATCGGGATCCCGAGCGGGTGGCGGAAAAGGGCCGTCACGGCGAACCAATCGGCCAGGGCGCCGATCATGGCCGCCTCGCTGAACGCCCGCACATACCCGATCCACGTGGCCCGCTCCTCGTTGGCCTCTGCGACGACGAACACGAAGAGCGCCAGCACGAACAATCCGGTGGCGACGATCTTCATCTTGCGCAGCGCGTCGGCTCGCTCCACGTCGCTCATCTCTCGCACATCCGCCGAGACCATACGCTGGGTAGCCTCGAAGCTTGTGCCGCAGCGCTACTACCTCGAAACGCTGGGGTGCCCGAAGAACGACGTCGATTCCGCCAAGCTGGAGGGGACGCTGCTGACGGCGGGCATGCGGTCGACCGCCCACCCGGCCGACGCCGATCTCGTTGTGGTCAACACGTGCGCCTTCATCGAAGAGGCGCGCCAGGAGAGCATCGACACGATCCTCGCCCTCGATGAACTGCGCTCAGCCACCTCACGTCTGGTGGTGACAGGGTGCATGGCCGAGCGTTACGGCTCCGAGCTGGCCGAGGCGTTGCCAGAGGTCGATCAGGTCGCCGGGTTCGGCCAGGCCGTCGCCGCAGTGACTGGCCGCAAATCGATCCCGGTGCACTCGGTTCCGCTGCCCGAGATGGACCTGCTCAACCTGCCCCGCCCGAAGTCAGCCGTGCCGTGGGCATACGTGAAGGTGGCCGAGGGATGCGATCGCTCTTGCGGGTTCTGTGCCATCCCGAGCTTTCGCGGGCCCCAGCGCAGCCGAGATGTCGACTCCATCCTCGACGAGGTCGCGCAGCTCGACGTGCAGGAGATCGTGCTCGTCGCCCAGGACCTGGCCTCGTACGGGAAGGACCGGCCCAGCGAACTGGGGGCCGGGTCCATCGTGCCGCTGGTGCGCGCCGTTGCCGACCGGGTACCCAGGGTGCGGCTGCTGTATCTGTACCCGAGCGATCTCAACGACGAGCTGATCGACACCATCTGTGGCGGCGACGTGCCCTACTTCGACCTCTCGTTGCAGCACGTCAGCAAGCCATTGCTGCGACGTATGCGGCGCCCTGGCGACCGCGACCGGTTTCTGGACAAGATCGACGCCATCCGGTGGCGCCGACCCGACGCCGCGTTCCGCAGCAACTTCATCGTCGGCTATCCCGGCGAGACCGAAAAGGATCACGACCAGCTGCTCGACTTCGTCGAGCGGGCCCGGGTCGACTGGTGTGGCTTCTTCGCCTACTCACCCGAGGAGGGCACGTACGCCGTCGGCCTCGACGGCGTCGTCCCTGTTTCGCTGATGGCCGAACGCCTTGCTGAGCTACGGGAGCTGCAGGACGGCATCACCGCCGCTGCGCGTGACGGCCTGATCGGCACGACCCAGAGGGTGCTCGTCGATGAGTCGGGTGTTGGCCGTAGCCACCGCGAAGCCCCGGAGATCGACGGCATCGTCAATGTCGAAAGCGTGCTGACGGTCGGTGAGTTCCACGACGTCGACATCGTCGACGCGCTCGGTCCTGACCTCGTCGCCGCCGGCGCCCGCCTCACCGAAGACGAGCCGGAGCCGATGTGCCCGTAGATCCAGCCGCGTTGGCAACGTGGGCGAACGGCATCACGGTTGGCCGCCTGATGCTGTCGCCGCTGATGTTTTTGGTGATCCCGGAGCACGACCGTGGCGCCTGGGTTGCATTCGCCCTGTGGTTCGCCCTGAGCATGAGCGACGGGATCGACGGTGTCATCGCTCGTCGCCACGGCACCACCCGCTCCGGGGCCTTCCTCGACCCGCTGGCCGACAAGGTGCTCGTGCTCGGGGCGATGTTCACGCTCGTGCGCTACGACGTGTTCCCCTTCCTTCCCGTCGCCGTCATCACGGCTCGCGAGCTCGTCATCAGCGTGTACCGCACCGTCGTCGGCAGCAGGGGCGTGAACATGCCAGCCAGTCGCATGGCCAAGTACAAGACGCTCACACAACAGCTGGCGGTGGGCTTCGCCCTGCTGCCATGGACGGCCCGCGACGTCACGTGGTTGTGGTTGTGGCTGCTGTGGGCGGCCGTCGTGCTGGGCCTCGTCAGCGGTGTCCAGTACCTGACACGCTCGCGCGCTGAGCGGCCGGAGCAGGTTCATGCGATGTGACGTCGTCGCCATCGGCACCGAGCTCCTGCTCGGTCAGGTCATCGACACGAACTCGGCTCACATCGGCGAGCGGCTGGCAGCCAACGGCATCGACTCGCTGCTGCAGATCAAGGTCGGCGACAACCTGTCGCGGATGATCTCGGTGCTGGGTCAGCGCATCGAGCAGGCCGAAGCCGTCATCGTCTGTGGCGGCCTCGGTCCGACGCACGACGACATCACGAGGGAGGCGATCGCCGCCGTAATGGGGGCGAAGCTGGTGGAGGACGAGCAGGTTGCCGAGACGATCCTCCACATGTTCGCAGCGCGCGGTCGGCGGATGCCGATGAACAACCTGCGCCAGGCCCAGGTACCCGTGGGAGCCACGGTCATCCCGCAGACGCGCGGGACTGCCCCCGGGCTGATCTGCCCCGTTGGCGACTCCGTCATCTATGCCGTGCCGGGGGTGCCCCACGAGATGCGCGAGATGTTGGAGCGGGCGATCCTGCCCGATCTGCGCCGCCGGGCGGGTGTCGACTCGGTGATCGTCAGCCGAGTGATCCGCACGTGGGGCGACAGCGAGAGCGGACTGGGCGAGCGGCTCGCCGGCATCATCGACGAGCTTGACGAGCCCGGCCGCCCTACGTTGGCGTTCCTGGCGTCGGGATGGGAGGGGCTCAAGATCCGCCTCACGACGCGTGCCGCTACCAGCGGCGAGGGTCTGGCCGAGTTGGATGTGTGGGAGCGACGCATCGTGGAGCGCATCGGCAGCATCGTGTTCGGCTACGACGACGACACCATGGAGTCCGTGGTCATCGAGATGATGCGACGCCGAGGGTTGACGCTGGCCCTGGCCGAGTCCGTCACCGGCGGGCTCGTGGCGGCGCGGCTCACCGAGGTGCCCGGCGTCAGCGACGTGCTACGGGGCGCTGTCGTGTCGTACGCCACCGACGTCAAAGTGGGGCTGCTCGACGTGCCGGCGGGACCGGTGGTGTCCGAGCAGGCGGCTACGGCGATGGCCGACCACGTTCGCCGCTTGCTCGGCGCCGACGTGGGCCTGTCGCTCACAGGTGTCGCAGGACCGGATCGTCAGGACGACGAACCGCCAGGCACCCTGTGGGTCGGGTTGGCCTTCGGCGACTCCGTCGAGGCGCATCTCGTACGTCTCCCAGGCGATCGCACACAGATGCGCCAGTTCTCGGTGATCACAGCGTTGGACGCACTCCGTCACCGCCTCGTGACGCGAACGTCACCGGTCACGCCACGAGCCATCGCCGAGCGATAGCAGCAAGCCCTTCTACGAGCGCCTCCATCGGGGGCACGAACCCGGCATCGTCCCAATCGGCCCACTTCGGTCCGAGCCCGCGCACCCGTGGCGGCAGCTCCAGTTGCACTCCTGATTGGCGAGGTGCGTTGACCGGGTTGTCGGCATGCAGTCCCCGCAGCCCGAGGGGGATCCGGTCCAGGTCGGTGACGAGGTCGTAGTCGGGCAGCGACGGCGCCAGCTCGGCGGCGATGTGCGCTGCCAGCTGGCGGTTGCGCCCACCCAACAGCAACGACGTGAACATGCCCCACCGCCCGTAGCCATGCACCGTGATGACGACATCGACGTGATCGAGGAACGCGGCGAGCGCCGGTGACTCGGCGGGACGGACGTGCGTAGACGGGAAGTGGGCCGGGTCTGGACCCGGATGGATCACGGCGTACAGCGAGCCGCCCGACCGGTGCGCTGCTGCGGCGGCGATGACGTCGGTCATCTGCTCGAGCTCTCCGCCGTGGTACGCCATGAACCCGAACGGGCTGCCCAGCTCGCACCGCTCGATGACGCCCGGCTCGGCAAGCCGGCGGCCGAAACTGCGCTCGTCGATCACCACGCCGTCCACTGTGCCAGCCCTGACTCCGAGTCGAACTGCCAGAAGCGGCGCGTACGGGGACCGTAGGCTGTGCTCTCAGCCTCCGTAGCTCAGGGGATAGAGCAGCGGCCTTCTAATCCGCAGCGCGCAGGTTCGAATCCTGCCGGAGGCGCCAGGCCGTTGGAAGCGAAGTCGGGTCACTCCCCGGTGACGCCGTCGAGCCGTTCCCGCAGCAAGTCGGCATGGCCGTTGTGACGGGCGTATTCCTCGATCATGTGCACGTAGATCCTCCGCAACGACACGTCGTGCACCTCGCGGCGTTTGCGTTTACCGATCGCGTCGAGGTCGACATGGCGGGCGGCGATCTCGCGGCACGTTTCGACCTCCGCCCGGAACGTGCTGAAGTCGGCGGACACGTCGGCGTCGTCGACGTCATCGAAGTCACCGTCCTCGTTGTCGTCGGAGTAGTAGAGCGGTAGCGCGTCCTCGTCCAGCAGGCAGCGGCGGAACCAGTTCCGCTCGACCTCCGTCATGTGCCGCACGAGACCGAGTAATGACAGCGAAGAAGGAGGCGCCGAGCGGCGGCGTAGGTCGGCATCGTCGAGACCATCGCACTTGCTCAGGAGCGTTGCGCGATGGAAATCGAGCCATGCGTCGAGCATCGCCCGCTCGGTGGCGACGAACGGGGGATCCTGACGTTCTGGCGCCTCAGCGAACTCGGGCTCGGCCATCGGTTCCTCCACGATTTGCGAAACTAGTCCGACGGGGTCCTGGAAGTGGTTGCTTGTCGGAGATCAAGTCGAGATCGTCGCGTTCGCCGCTCAGCGCTGATGCATTCGAGCGGCAGCGCCGTAGCCTGGAACACCGGTCGCTTTGACAGCTGCGAAGGGTTGAGCGTGAGGTTCAAGAAGGGCGAGACGGTCATTTACCCCCAGCACGGTGCATGCATCGTGAAGGGGATCAAGAAGATGGAAGCGTTCGGGGAGAAGCGGGAGTACCTGATCCTCGAGACAGTGATCAACGAGATGATCCTGAACGTTCCGATCGACAACACCGAGCAGGTCGGTGTGCGACCGCCCGTGTCGGCAGACGAACTGGAAGACCTGGTGTCGGTGCTGGCCAAGCCAGACCCCCGTGTGCCATCCAACTGGAGCCGGCGCTTCAAGAACCACCAGGAGAAGCTGAAGAGCGGCGACGTCTACCAGGTAGCTGAAGTGGTCCGGAATTTGGCTGCGCGCAACCGCGACGCCTCGCTGTCGGCGGCCGAGCGCACGATGTACGAGCGGGCTCGCGTGAACCTGATCTCGGAGATCGCGCCTGCGCTCAAGGTGTCGTCCGATGTCGCCGAGGACTACCTCGACAACGCCTTGGCCAAGGGTGTGCTGAAGGACGAGCCAGCGGAGCCGGTTCAGCGCAAGCGGAAGTAGCTCGGAGCCGACGGCCTTCGTTTGGTGCGAGGCACGTCACGGCGCGGATACTGTGCACCGGGATGAACGCCGAGGAAGCCGCTATCGCCATTGTCGAGGACGACGATGGCACGCTGAGGGTCTCAGGGGAACTGGATGCCTTCTCCGTACCGACCCTGACGTCGGTGCTCGAGCAGCGCGCCGCCAGTGATGGTGGATCCGTCGTGCTCGATATGGCCGGGGTCACATTCGTCGACTCGTCGGCACTGCAGGCGCTCGTCGAGTTCCATCAGCGCTTTAGCGAGCAGGGCGGAGCACTGCTGATCGCCTCGCCGAGCCCGGCGCTGACGCGCCTGCTCAACATCACCGGCCTCGACAAGCACTTGAACGTCGCCGAACCGTCCGGCGAGGAATAGGCCGTAACCGTGATGCTGGTCTCGCTCGCTGCGCTCGCTCGCTCGACTGCGACTCGTCGCTGGCGCTTCCCTCGCCACCTGACCCCGAGCCGTTCACATCCCGGGGGCCGAAGCGGTCACGCGCGTTAGTCGGTCGGTCGGCCGCCGCGTCGTCCGTCAGTTCCGGTGACGAGGTCGCCGAGTGCGATCGCGTAGCCGACGCGCTGATCGCGCTGGACGCGTTGCACGTCGAGCAGCAGCGCCCGCCTGTCGCCGTCAGTGAGCTCGACACCATTCGGGTTCAGGCTGCGCGGCACCAGGTGCATACTTCGCACCACGTCGATCTCGAGCGACATCAACAGCACCCGGAACACGAGGTGGAAGAACGCCAGCAGCCCGATGATGCCGGCAAACGCCTCGTAGGTGTCCGATGAACCGCCGAGGCGCTGCGCCAGCGCTACACCGATCTGCTGGAACACCAAGATCAGCACCCCGGCGATGACGGCGCCACGCCAGATGTCGCCGAACGTGAGTGGTCTCGCCACGAGCACCTTCTGGGCGGCGAGGATCACCGCCACGTTGGCCGCTCCGCTGGCCAACAACCCGACGAATGGTCCGGCGATCCCCAGGTCGATCGCAGCCGGGAGGCCAGCGAGCACCGTGGAGGCTACGAGGCCACCGCCGAACACGGCGAGCACCACCACGCCCTCGAGGCGGGCCAGCAGACTGCTCGGCCTATCCGACGGTGGAACGTCCCACAGCTCGTTCATGGCGAATCCCAAGGCGTCGATCATCTTCAATCCGCCCCAGATTGCGGCGGCCAGACCGAGTACGAGGACGACGACGTTGCCCGAAAGAGGTGTGGTCGACTCGCCGATCTGAGCGCCGACGACGGGCACGTTTGCCAGCGCGGAGTCGACTACGTCCTGGCGCAGATCGGGCCGGTCCTCGAGCACCAAGCCGAGGATCGTGACGAGCGCCAGCATCAGCGGGAAGAGGCTGAAGAAGGCGAAGTAGGAGACGTTGGCAGCAAGACGGGGCCCGTTGTGCTCTTTGAACCGCGTGAACACGGCGAACGGGAACCGCAGCACTCGGTGATGCTGCTGCCAGCGGTCGAGGCGTTCGAGTAGGGCGGTCATTCGTCCAAGCCTCGCACCTCAGGTACCGAACTGCCCGATGACTCCTGGCGGCGTCGGACGGGAAGCGTCAGGCGGCGGGAACGTTGATGATCAGCAGCGCCGTGTCGTCCGAAAACGTTCCCTCCACTGTTCGGCTCAGGGCCATGACCTCGTCGAGGATCTCTGACGCCGTCGGCCGCCACGCCACGCGTTCGAGCAGATCCTGTTCCTCCAGGCGGGGTGTGCCCGAGTCCATGAGCCCGTCGGTGTAGAACACGAGAGCGCTCTCCGGCTCGAGAGTGACCGTGTTGATCGGCGCCGCCTCCCGCTCGACCGTGCCGACCAGCGTGCCGCCCTCACCATGGAACACGGCCGCCGCCTGGCGGCGTAACAGCAGCGGCTGCGGATGGCCGCCCAGGCTGTACTCGACGCGTGCGCCATCGCCCGAACGCTCCACCCGTCCGAAGGCGGCCGTGCACGATCGTCCGCTGATCGATGACTGCAGGGCCTGGTGGAGCCAATCGAGGGCGGTCGATGGGTCTCCGGCATGGTACGCCGCCGCCCGGAGCGTGTGGCGGGCGACGAACGTCTCGGTAGCCGGACCGATTCCGTGCCCTTGCATGTCGCCGAGAAAGAACGCAGCGCAGTTGTCGCCGAGCTCGAGCACGTCGTAGAAGTCGCCGCCCCCGACGAGTGTGCCCGAAGCCGGTCGACAGCGGGCATCCACCTCGACACCCTTCAGCGACGGGATCCAGGACGGCTGCAGGCTGAGCTGGAACGTCCGCAGGGTGGCTGCGACCTCGCTGCGAGTCTCGTAACGGTCTGTGATGTCGATGAGCAGCGACACGACCGACGGACCATCTTCGTCGCTCGTCACGTGCGACTCCACCTCGATCCACCGGCCGACCTCGTGGTCGGCGCCACGCAGCCCCATGACTCCTTCGGCATGGTCGCGCCCGCTTCGCAGCGCCGCCGTCGACGGCAGTGCGGACGGGTCGAGCGGTGTGCCGTCGGCATGGGTGAGCTGGGTCTTGTCACCGAACCCCCGGCTGCCGCACAGTTGGTCGGAAGTCGTACAGAGCAGGTGCGCCGCTGCCGCGTTGCACCACGTGATGGTGCCGTCGCCACCGTGGGTGACGAGACCGTGGCGAGTGCTCCGCGCGAACTTGACGAGCGCCTTAGGCACAGCGGAATCGTTCACAGGCTCAAACGATAAGCACAATTCTGCCTGCTGTCACCATTCCGGACTTGCCCCGGTCGTGCGGATCCATACTGTTTGCCAGAACCAGCGCAAGGGGTACCACTCTCAACGTGACGCTTCAGACTTCGAAGGGCGGCGAAGGGGGCGTCTCTCATCGTCGCCTCGTGCTGAGCATCCCGTCGAAGGTTCGCTATCTCCGTTGGGCACGAAGGACGACCGAGGAAGGTACACGGTCGTTCGACCTCTCGCCGACGCAGCAGATCGACCTGACGCTCGTGGCCAGTGAGCTCGTCACGAACGCCATCGAACACGGCGCAGGCGGCCGCGTGCGCCTGGAGATCTGGGCCGAACCAGGCAGCGTCGAGGTCACGGCGTCGAGCGCCATCGGCGATGAGCTGCCCCGTCCGACGGAGGAGTGGTTGCTGCCAGAACCGATGGCCAGGTCGGGTCGCGGCTTGGCCATCATTCGCCAACTGTGCGATTCCGTGCAGGTTCACGAGGCAGACGATCGCTTGGTGATCACATGCCGGTTTTCGTTGTCGGGGGCGGCGTGAAACGTTTGGCTGAAACTGGGGCCGGGTACAGACGACCTGTCGAACGCAGCCGTCAACACTGACGGCGCATACGTAAGGGAGACCTCAAATGGAAACGTTGCTCTGGATCTTGGCCGTGATCCTCGTCGTTGCCGGCCTGTTCGCCCTGTTCCGCAAGGAATACATGTGGGGCGCAGTGCTGATCATCGTCGGGCTGCTGGTGGGCCCAGGAGGCGTTTCCGTATTCTCCTGATCGAGCGCGATCATGATCTGATCGCAGGAAACGCGACAAACTGAACGTTGTAGGGACGCACCCGGTCGCACGCGACCGGGTGTGTCACGAGAGAGGAGTCCACATGACCGAGAAGTTCGAAGCAGGCAAGGGCAAGGCCAAAGAGGCGCTGGGCGACGCTACCGACGACAGGCGTCTCGAGCGTGAGGGTAAGGGTGATCAAGTCTCCGCGAAGGCGAAGAGCTTCCTGGAGACGGTGAAGGACCGCCTGAGCTCGATCATCGACTCGATCAGGGACCGCTCCTCGCGGCGGTGACCAGCATGTCCTTGCTTCCTCGGACCATGTCGGGGGAGCATGTCGAGCTCGTCATCCCGGCCGACGTCCGGTACCTGTCGGCGGCCCGGGTGGTCGCCGCGTCTTTGGCGGCCGACGCCGGTTTTGATCTCGACGATCTCGATCGCGTGCGGGTCGGGACCAACGAGCTGCTGACCATCCTCATCGAGACGCTCGACCCCAAGCATCGCGTATGCGTCACATTCGCGTCGGATCACAACGATGCGGGTGCAGCTCGTCTACGCATCTCCGGCGACGTGTTGGATGCCGACGACGCCACGCCACTCACCGTGGAGCTCGACGAGTTGGCCTACCGGATCCTGACGGCGGTGACCGACGACTACGGCGTCACCGCGTCGGGCTTCCAGCTCACCGTGTCCGCCTCCTGACGCCCTCGTGAACGACCCCTCGCCGTGAACGACCCAACGACAGGCGCCGTGTCCGACCGATCCGACGGTCAGGCGACACCCGCGCGTACGTACAACGACGCCGCCCTCTGGCAGCAGTACGCCGGTGACCGGCGCCGCAGCGTGCGTAACCAGCTCGTCGAGGCCAACCTGGGCCTCGCTGCCCACATCGCCCGTCGCTATTCGGGACGGGGGATCGACGAAGATCTTCGCCAGGTGGCATTCCTCGCCCTGGTGAAGGCCGTGGAGCGATTCGATGTCTCACGGGGCGTGCCGTTCTCGGCTTTCGCCGGCCGCACGATCGAGGGCGAGCTCAAGCGTCACTTCCGTGACACGACATGGACCCTGAGGGTCCCTCGCGCTGTCAAGGAGCGATCGCTTTACGTCGCCAAGCTCGGTGAGCAGTTGGCGCAGCAACTCGGGCGCTCCCCGACCGTCGCCGAGGTGGCCGAGTATCTCGAGATCTCCACCGATGAGGTGGTCGAGGCGGTCGCCGCCGGCGGGGCGTCGACGCCCTCGAGTCTCGACGCCACCGACGAGGATCGCGTTCCGGCAGCGCTCGGCGAGGACGACGCCGCGCTGCTCAGCGTTCAGGACGCCGTCATCGTCGACCGGTTGATCGAGGTGTTGCCCGAGCGCGAGCAGGAGATCATCCGCCTGCGGTACTACTTGGAGTGCTCGCAAGCCGAGATCGCCGAACGAGTCGGGATCTCCCAGATGCATGTGTCGAGGCTGTTGCGCCGCAGCTTGGAGGCCATGCGCCTGATCGCCGACGATCCAGCCGACGACCCCGAAGACGGCGGGCGAGCCAGGGTGGTCGGGCATGGCGAGGCTCCGGCGTCGAGCTCGTAGCCCGATCCGGTCAGGCGATCAGGAGCGCGTGCTCTCGTACGTCATGTCGTCGGCGTCGCGACGGAACCACCACACGAGCGCCGCAACGACGGCGATCGCTCCGACGAGCGGAAGCCATGATCTGACGGTTCGACGGCGCTTGGGGGGAGCCAGACCGGGAACGTGATGTCGCGTCCAGTCGGCGGCGGTCGAGGTGTCGGGCAGACGATCGGCGGCAGTCGAGACGAGGGCCTTGCTCCTGTCGAGCCCGGTGCTCAGCGCGTCACCAACGGTCTCGGTGAGTGTGGAGGCCACGTCGGCGGCCTGGTCGGAGATCTTCGAGTACTTCATCGGTGGGGTCCTTTGCAAAGGTCGTGGTCGGGTGCGGGCATCAGGCAGTCGGCGAAGCCGACCGCGTCGGGCGACCGAAAGAATCCAACGTGGTTTTGGCGTCGGTGCGACGGCGGTTCCCATTGTCGGGGTCGAGAAAGTAGGCCGCGGCGGCGCCCGCTCCGAGCAGGAAGAGAAGCTTTTTCATCCCCTAGTCCTATCGGATTCCGAGGCTTCCTCCCGCACGAAGTTCGGTGAGTGGAGATGAGAGCGTGACCGACGCGCCGGTCACCCGGCGCGTCGGACCGCTTCGACGAGTCGTTGGGCAGGGTTCCGACGAGGCACCCCGCCACGACCGTGCACAGACGCGACGTCGACTCGCATCGGCAACATCGCCAGTGCGGTCGTCACCCTCGTGCGGTGTTCTGGGCGTCGTTTCTGTCAACTCTGCAATGAATCGCGCCCAGTCCGGGGTGTCGACTGGCATCCCACCGACAACCGGGCGCCCCGTCGGACTAGGTTCGAACGGATGTCCGAGCTGCGAACCTGGAGCGTCGAGCGCGCCCTCCGGGAAGACGAACTGAGCGTCTTCGTACCTGCCGAAGAGATCCCGGAGGCTGCCATCGGCGATCGGGTCACCGTCACAAGTTCTTCGAACCAGCTACGACGAGTCGGCCAGATCGTTCAGGTCATGGATGACCCGGAGCGCGGGTCGTTCTTCGCCGTTGACTTCGAGTGAGCATGAGCGGCCCGTCGTCGTCATCAAGCGGAGAGTCGACGGCGTCCGACGAGCGTCTCGTAGCGCTCGAGTAGGGCGCGGCCGGAACGGTTCCATTGGTACTGCCCGGCACGGGCGCGGGCGGCAACTCGTTGTGCCCGGCGATCGCCACCCAGGATCCGGCTCAGCCCGTCGGCGAAGGAGTCGGCGTCGAGTCGGCAGGTGACACCGGCTCCAGGCACGACCAACTCCGACAACGCACCCTCGTCAACGGCGACGAGGGGGGTTCCAGATGCCAGCGCCTCCAGTGCCGCCAATCCGAACGTCTCCCGGCGACCTGGGGAGATGACGGCGTCGGCATCGGCGATCAGGGCAGCCAGATGCACACGGTCACGGACGTGGCCGAGCATGCGCACTCCTGTTGTCGCACCGACGCCGTCAACTTCCGGCGCATCGGTCCGTCACCGGCCACCACCAGCTCCACATCAATCCCTCGCCAGCGCAGCTCGGAGACGGCCTGGGAGGCAGCCCAATGTCGTCTTGTCGCTCACCTCGACCACGTCAGGTCGCCAGCTGGCGATGATCGCCGCCAGTGGTACCCGGCGTACGAGGAGGCGGTAGCCGCCACTCGCCGGCAGCGTCGCGCCGGGTAACACGACGGCAACCCGACCGATGCCGTCGCGTTGCATGAGGTGACGAGCTCCGGGACGGATCGTCATGACCTCGTGCCCGGCGTCCACGTAGAGAGACCCGAGTGCGTTGAGCGCGGTGCGGACCCCACCGGAGGTGTCGTGGACGAAATTGGCGACTTGGACGATTCGCATCGGCGCTCCTGTGGATCGGCAGCCCTGGGTCAGGCACTCTCCGCGAGTCGGACGGGTTCGGCGACAGCGCGATAGTGAGCGATCGCTTGATCGAGGACCGCCGGCCAGGTGCGACCGGCGACCGAGGCGTGCGCAGCGGCACCGAGGCGGTCGCGGAGTGAGGGATCGGTGACGAGCTCCCACACTGCGCCGCACAGGGTCTCGGGCGCCTCGGGGACTCCACAGGAATCCGTTGACCCCGTGTCGCACGAGGTCGAGCGGCCCGCCGGCCGCAGGTGCGACCACTGGAACACCCGCTGCGAGCGCCTCTTGGATGGCCTGGCAGAACGTCTCGTCGAGACCGGGATGAACGAACACGTCGAGCGATGCCACGAGCCGGCTCAATTCCTGGCCGCCTCGGAATCCGGCAAATCGCGCTCCGACGAGTTGACGCTCGAGTGATCGTCGACGTGGCCCGTCACCGACGATGACGACTGTGACTCCGGGCAACTCGGTCAGCGGCAGGAGACGTTCCAGCTGCTTCTCCCGGGCAAGGCGGCCGACGTAGCCGACGATGACCTCGTCGTTCGGCGCCAGCTTCCGGCGCAGCCGCTCGTCGCGGAACGATGGTGAGAAGCGCCGGTGATCGACCCCCCTGGGCCACACCGCTACCGGCTCGATGCCACGCTCTCGGAGCTGCCACGCAGTGACCGTCGATGGCGCCAACGTGATCGCCGCCTCGCGATGGGCGGCTCGGACCATCGACCACACCGTCTCCTCTGCGACACCGAGGTGGTAGCGACGGGAGAACCCAGCGAGATCGGTCTGGTAGGCGGCAACGACCGGGACACCCATCCGCGTGGCGATGCGCCCTGCCCGACGACCGAGCACGAAAGGGGCGGCGAGGTGGATCACGTTGGGACCGAACTGCTCGAGCTCGTCGTCGAGACGATCGTCGACGCGGGCGATGCGGCAGTCACGGTAGAACGGCACGCCGAAGGACTTCATCCGCACGACCTGGGTGTCGTCGGCGTGGTCGTCACCAGGACTCGGGGCGACGATCAACGTGTCGTGCTTGCGGCGGACGAGATGGTTCGCCAGCCGTGCCACGGTGGTCGACACGCCGTTCATGTGGGGCAAGAACGACTCCGCGACGATGGCCACTCGCACGGTGGCGACGATACGGATCCCCGATGAACAGCAGTCCAGCAACGTCGCAACGACGGACGAACGGTGAATGACAATCGTGCAATTTCGTGCCCGGTGCCCGTCTACAGCTCGCCGGAAACAGCCAGCACCGCTTCTGCGTGCTGACGGGCGCCATCGGCGCTCAACCTCTCACCCAACTCGACCGTGAACCCGATCCCACCCTCGGCGGCGATGGTCCGCGACCACTGCGACGCCGTGCCGGTGTATGTCCCGCCGCTGACCTCCA
>Ga0136625_1000095_pt1 | contig 21200 bp, 24 predicted proteins | sample AntDrymUQ4832306_2_FD_104672 | JGI IMG/M metagenome (GOLD analysis project Ga0136625, IMG submission 104672) | Polar desert sand microbial communities from Dry Valleys, Antarctica - metaG UQ483 (23.06) | ecosystem: Environmental > Terrestrial > Soil > Desert | place: Antarctica: Dry Valley...
GGGTGGCGATCCGCTCGCGGATGCGGTCGACCAGCGCGTCCGCCACCGGCTCCACCACGACCAGCGCCGAGATGGCCATGCAGCGCTCGCCGGCCGAGCCGAAGCCCGCGTTGACGGCGGCGTCGGCGGCCAGGTCGAGGTCGGCGTCGGGCAGCACCACCATGTGGTTCTTGGCCCCGCCGAGCGCCTGTACCCGCTTGCCGTGCGCGGTTGCCGTCTCGTAGATGTGCCGGGCGATGGGGGTCGACCCCACGAACGAGACGGCGGCGATGTCGGGGTGCTCCAGGATCCGGTCGACGGCGGTCTTGTCGCCGTTGACCACGTTGAGCACGCCGTCGGGGAGCCCGGCCTCGGACATCAGTTCGGCGCCGAACCGTGGGGCGCTCGGGTCCTTCTCGGACGGCTTGAGCACGAAGGTGTTGCCGCAGGCGATGGCGATGGGGTACATCCACATCGGGACCATCGCCGGGAAGTTGAACGGGGTGATCCCGGCCACGACCCCCAGCGGCTGGCGGATCGAGTAGCTGTCGACCCCGGTCGACACGTTCTCGGAGAACTCACCCTTGATCAGCTGCGGGATGCCGCAGGCGAACTCGATGACCTCGAGACCGCGCTGCACCTCGCCCCGAGCGTCGGAGAAGACCTTGCCGTGCTCGGAGACGAGCAGCCGGGCGATCTCGTCGGCGTGCTGCTCCACCAGGTCACGGAACCGGAACATGATCGTGCTCCGCTTGGCCAGGGACAGGGTCGACCAGGTGTCGAAGGCGGCCTCGGCGGAGGCGACGGCGGCGTCGACCACCCTCGGCCCGCCCAGCGCCACCTCGGCCTGCTGCTCGCCGGTCGCCGGGTCCCACACCACCCCGACCCGCTCGGGGTCGGGGGCGTACTCCTCGCCGTCGATGAAATGGTTGATTCGCCTCATCGGGATCCCTCCTGCTCAGATCAGGTATTGGTTCTGGCCTCGGCGCAGGTACCGCCCGTCGCCCTTGGCCCCGTGGTACTCGCCGTCGGCGATCAGCACCCTGCCCCTGGACAGTACGGTGTCGACGCTCCCCGCCAGCTCGTACCCCTCCCAGCAGGAGTAGTCGACGTTCATGTGGTGCGTCTCCGCCGAGATCAGATGGGGGTGGTCGGGGTCGAAGATCACGATGTCGGCATCCGAGCCGACGGCGATGGTCCCCTTCTGCGGGTACAGTCCGAACATCCGGGCCGGGGTGGTCGCCACCACCTCGACGAACCGGTTGAGGCTGAGATGGCCCTGGGCGACGGCGCCGTGGTAGATCAGCTCGAAGCGGTTCTCGACGGCGGGGAGACCGTTGGGGATCTTGGTGAAGTCGCCCACCCCGAGCTGCTTCTGGGTGCCCAGCGTTGGGTGGTCGTTGAAGCAGAATGGGCAGTGGTCGGTGGACACCACCTGCAGGTCGTTGGTGGCCAGCCCCAGCCACAGGGCGTCCTGGTGGCCCTCGGCCCTGCTCCGGATGGGGGTGGAGCACACGTACTTGGCCCCTTCGAAACCGGGCAGCGAGAGGTGCTCCTCGAGCGAGAGGTACAGGTACTGGGGACAGGTCTCGGCGAAGGCGTTGACCCCGCGGTCGCGGGCCTCGGCCACCGCCGCCAGTGCCTCCTTGGCCGCCATGTGGACGATGTACACCGGGCAGCCGGCCAGCTCGGCGATGGCGATGGCGCGATGGGTGGCCTCGGCCTCGGTGATCGCCGGCCTGGTGGTTCCGTGGTACCTGGGGTCGGTCTCGCCCCGCTGCAGCGCCTGCTCGCGCAGCACGTCGATGACCATCCCGTTCTCGGCGTGCATCATCACGGTGGCGCCGATGTCGGCCGCCTTCTGCATCGCCCGGAAGATCTGCCCGTCATCGGAGTAGAAGACACCGGGGTATGCCATGAACAGCTTGAAGCTGGTGATGCCCTCGCCGATGAGGGCGTCCATCTCCTTGAGGCTGGAGTCGGTGACGTCGCCGATGATCATGTGGAAGCCGTAGTCGATGGCGCAGTTGCCGGCGGCCTTCTGCATCCAGGCCTCGAAACCGGGCATGACGTCCTGGCCGTAGGTCTGTACGGCGAAGTCGATGATGGTGGTGGTGCCGCCCCACGCCGCCGCCCTGGTGCCGGTCTCGAAGGTGTCCGAGGCGGAGGTGCCGCCGAAAGGGAGCTCCATGTGGGTGTGCACGTCGACCCCGCCGGGCAGCACCAGCTTGCCGGTGGCGTCGATGACCTCGACGGTTTCACCCCACGGATGATGCTCGGGTGAGGCGATGGCGACGATCTTCTCGCCGTCCACCAGCACATCCGCCTCCATCGTCTCGGTGGCGGTGATGACGGTGCCACCCTTGATCAGCTTCATCGGCCCTCCCGGTGCTTCCTGGCTCCGAGTGTACCGACCCCCGGAGCGCATCCTCAGGGCCTCGGGCAAGCCGTCGATCATCGCCTACACCGGACCGACGTCGAGGTGTTCGCCGAGCCCTTCGATGCGTCAGACATGAGCGAGTACACGGTCCAGCGGCCGAGGCACTTGGGTGGTGAGATCCAGGGCGTCGACGAGCAGGGGCGCGTATTGCATCTTCCGGCCGCTGTGGGTGCCCATGAAGCGCCGAAGCTGCTCCTCATTGGTCCGTCGTTGCCACGCCGGCTGCTTCTGGAAGATGCGGAAGGACGCAAGGTCACCCTGAGCGCCGACGACCTGTTCCACCGAGGCGGGACCGAGGGAGCGGATCAGCTCGTCCTCCAGGTCGGCGACGCACACATAGAAACCGAGTGATTCCATATCGGCGCGCCCGAGGTTGGAGCCGAGACCGGCCCGTTCGAGCCCGCGCGAGAAGTCGCCCTCCTCTGCGGCGTCACAGAGGCCCGCCAGTCTGACGTCAAACCCCTGAGGGCCGAACAGATCCAGGAAGCGTCCGATGTTCTTCGCACCCCCCATCGACACGATGGAGATGCCCTCAGCGTCAAGGCTCCGACCACGGCGCTCGGCTAGCCGTTCGAGCGCGAGCTGGTCGCTGATCCCTTCGACGAGCACGACGGTACGTGCGAAGAAGGCCTCAGCATTGTGTGGGCCGGTGAAACGAGAGAGCCTGCGGACATCGTCTTTCGCAAGCCCCGACAGGTTGCCATCCCAGACCGCCCATGAGGTTCCGGACAGTGCCGAGCTGAAGCATCCGTGCCGCGCCGCGGCCCGGTAGATGTCGTTGCCGTGGGATTGCATCTCGCTCTTCTCGCCTCGACCGCGACTGCGCAGGGCGACAGTAGCCGTGCTCCACTTCCGCTTCCTCCGCCTTGGGATCCCACAATGCCCCCGCCTGAACCTGAAGCGTCGGGCGCCCTCGCCCCGAACCGGGCGTGGCTGCCGGAGACAGCCCACCGGGCTTGCACCGTGTGCGAGCCGCGCCGGATCACGGAAGGCTTCGGCTCGGTGACGATCCGCTGACTGGCAGTCCGCTACCGGCCTCGGCCCGTCAGCGGTGCTCGGGGTTGGGGTAGTCGTAGCGGAACCCGGCGTCCCATCCCGCCCGCTGGTTGCCGTGGGCGGGCACTCCCCCGGCGTCCTTGAGCATCCGGGCGAGATGGAGCAGGTTCCAGGTCATGAAGGTGGTATTTCGGTTGGTGAAGTCGTTCTCCGGCCCACCCGAACCCTCGTCGAGGTACGACGGGCCGGGGCCCGCCTCCCCGATCCACCCGGCGTCGGCCTGGGGCGGGATGGCGAACCCGAGATGCTGCAGCGAGTAGAGGATGTTCATCGAGCAATGCTTGATCCCGTCCTCGTTGCCGGTGACGACGCACCCGGCCACCCGCCCGTAGTAGACATACTGCCCGGCCTCGTTGAGCTGAGACGAGTTGCCGTAGAGCCGCTCGATCACCCGGGTGCACACCGACGACTTCTCCCCCAGCCAGATCGGGGTACCGATGATCACGACGTCCGCCCGCTTCACCTTCTCGAACAGCGTGGGCCACTCGTCCCGCCCCCACCCGTGCTCCCGCATGTCCGGGTAGACGCCGGGGGGCAGCTCGTGGTCGACGGCCCGCACCTCGTCGACGGTCACCCCGTTGGCCTCGAGGATCGCCTTGGGGATGGCGAGCAGGCCCTCGGTGTGGGATAGCTCGGGGGACCGCTTCAGCGTGCAGTTGATGATCATCGCCCGCAGATCGGTGAAGTCCCACCGCGACGTGGTGTTGAGCTCCTGCATCCGCTGGTTCATCGCCATCCCGGTCTCCGATCTCTGGTGAACGGTCGTTGGGGAAGGCAACCGCTATGGGGCGAGGCCGGTTCCCGCTCTGCCGACGATTCTCACAGAACACTGCCCCGGTTGACGTGCGGTAGCTTCTCGCCGTGACCCCCGCTTCCCCCCGTCCGCGGTCAGCGGTGAGCGCCGACCGGCGGCACACCGCGCACCGCACCGGGCGGGGAGGGCGTGGCCGGCTCGGGATGGCGCTGTTCGCCGTCGCCTTCGGGACCAACGTCTCGACGCCGTTGCTGCTGCTGTATCAGGACCACCTCGCCATCAGCACCTTCGCCACCACGGCGCTGTTTGCCGTCTACCCGCTGGGGCTGCTCCCCGCCCTGCTGTGGGCCGGGCCGGCCTCGGATGCCCTCGGCCGGCGGCGGACGATGACGCCGGGGGTGGCGGCCTCGGCGGTGGCATCGATCGTCATGATCCTGGGGCGGGACAACCTGGCGGCGCTCTACGCCGGCCGGCTGCTCCTCGGCGCCGTGTCCGGTGTGGTGTTCGTGTCGGCCAGCGCCTGGATGCAGGAGCTCGACCGGCACCGCCTCACCGATCCGCTGTGGCCGTCGCAGCTCACCGGGATGCTGCTGTACGGCGGCTTCGGCGTCGGCCCGTTCGTCGCCGGGGCCCTGGCCCAGTGGGCGCCGAGGCCGCTGGTGCTGCCCTACCTGGTGCACATCGCCTTCGTCGCCGCCGGTCTGATCGCCCTGCGCCGCGTCCCCGAGACCGTCGTCGCACCCACGGGGGCGTCGATCCGTCCCAACCTCGGGGTGCCGGCCGACGCCCGCCGTCCGTTCGCCCAGGTGGTGGTGCCCACCGCACTCGCCGTGTTCGGATTCGCCTCGCTGTCGTTCGCCCTGTTCCCGATCCTGCTCCGCCCGGCCATGCGCGGCGTCGCCGTGTTCGCCACCGGCGTCGTCGCCCTCGTCACGGCCGGGGCCATCTTCGGCGCCCAGCAGATCGTCGGCCGGGTGGGGATCGCCCGGGCGGCGCCGGCGGCGATGGGCTTCGGCGCCGCCGGCTGCGCCCTGGGGATCGCCGCCTTCGCCACGGATCAATGGACGCTGGTGTTCCCGTCGGCCCTGGCGCTGGGGGTGGCGTCTGGCCTCGCCGTCACCTCGGGTCTCCGCTTCGTCGACATCCTCACCGCCCCCGAGACCCGCGGCGCCATGACCGGTGCCTTCTACGCGGTGGCCTACGCCGCCATGACCCTGCCCGCCCTGGTCGCCTCCGTGGCCCGCTCCGAGACGGGTTACATCGTCATCCTGACGGCCGTCGCCCTCACCGGCGTCTGCACCATGCTCTGGCTCCGTCGTGCCACGAGGCGTCTGCCGACCCTCGTCGACCGCTGAGGGATCGGCCGCGCGTTGCATACAGCTCGCGTGCCTCGTCCTGGACCTGATCCCGGAACCGAGGACTCAAGTCGCCAGGCGTCCGGAGATCAACATCACGGCCGCCGATCAGCTCACTCAGCTCACGCTCGAGGGCCGACACACCGAGCAGCCCCGGCACGCTCTCCGATGCGAACTCCACGAGAAGGTCGATGTCGCTGCCGGCACGCAGCTGTCCCGTCAGCGCCGACCCGAACAGCGACAGGCGCACGATGCCGTGCCGGCGACAGAATGCCGCCAGCTCCACGTCGTCGATGGGCAGGGCCTTAGAGATCCGCATACCCGTCATTCTCCCACGCTGCGCCACGGCTTCCACCCTCCGCAGAAGAACGGGCACCTCAATGCGGCAGAGGCTTCGATCGAGGAAGAGATCAGGCAGCTCGACGGGATGCGCCACGCAGAACGTCCTCGAGCTGGTCAGACGGCACCGCATACTCTGCACTCAGCTCGCCGAGCGACTCGCCTGCCCAGAACCGCTCCAGGACGTCGTCGACCCTGGCGCCGCCCCGCTCGAACACGCAGCCCCCGAACGCCCTGGACCCGTCGCAGATACGACTCGATCACCTCGGTGAACACCCGCTACCCGCTTCGAACGACGACCAGGGCTTACCGACGGTCGTCTGGTTGTGCTCGTTGGTATGACTCCGCATCGAAAGCGGACCGTGGCACATCGGGTGGGCGCCAAGGGGCAGGTCGTGATCCCCAAGGAAATCCGGGACGAGCTCGGAATCGAACCGGGCGACAGCGTCGTGTTCTGGATCGACGGGGACCACGTGGCCGTCGGGCCGCGATCGTCGCCGACCCTCAAGGGTCGCCTCGCCGGTCACGATCTCGTCACCGTGCTCGAACAGGAACGTGCCCGCGACCGCCGCGGCGAGGCATCGCGGTGACGATCGTCCTGGATTCGCGGGCCGTCCTCCGGCTGCTCGAGGGGCGCGAACCAGTGGCCTCCAAGGTCGAGGAGCAGTTGTCGGGCGACCATCGTCCGGTGATGAGCTGGATCAACGCCGGGGAGGTCTATTACGTCACCCGTCGGTCCGCCGGCGAGCCGGCCGCAACCACCATCCTCCGTGAGCTCCGGTCGGTGGTGGACCTCGAGCTCCCCTCGGTCCGTCGCGTGATCGAAGCGGCCCGGATCAAGGCGGACCACCACATGGCGTACGCCGATGCGTTCGCCGCGGTCACGGCGATGGCGCACCACGCCGATCTGTGGACGGGCGACCCGGAGCCGTTGGTGCACGACGCTCCATGGCGCGGGGAGAATCTCGGCTAGGTCGGCGCCCGTCTGGGCATCTCCACCGCGTCCACGGAGCTGGATCGGGTCGACCAGGCGATAGCGCTATGATATCGATATGCCACAACGCCCCACCATGGTGCACCTCCCAACCGAGATGATCATGCTCCTCGATGAGCGTGCCTCCGCCGAGTCCGTGTCGCGCTCGCAGGTGATCCGCCAGGCAGTCGCTGCCTACCTGGCGGCGGAAACCGGCCGACGAGAGGCGGAGTCGACAGAAGCCGCATATCGTGCCCAACCACCGGACGCCCCCGACGATTGGGGCGACCTCGGGAGATGGCGCCAAGCGGCCCGCAACGCCCGGGCGAACGCGCGTGGCTGAACCGACCTGGGGAGAGGTGTGGTGGGCTGAGATGGAACACGCCGGTCGTCGCCCCGTAGTGGTCCTGACCCGACCCGAGGCGATACCGGTGCTATCCGTCGTGCTGGTCGCCCCCGCCACGACCACCGTTCGCCGGCTCCCGACTGAGGTGGGTCTCGACGAGGTGGACGGGCTGCCCCGCTCCTGTGTGGTCAACCTCGACACCCCCGAGCTGTTACCCAAGGCCATCCTCGTCGACCGGATCGCCTCCCTCTCCTCGGCTCGGATGCGTCAGATCTGCGCCGCTCTCACGAAGGCCGTGAACTGCTAGACCCGTTGGTTCAGGATCACGTTCGGTTTGTGGCGACAGAGGTCGGACGCCTCCGGGCCCCGCCTGCTCCCGTGTTGCGGCCCGATCAGCCGGTGCAGACGAGGGAGCGGCCCAGGGTGAGGAGGTCCTCGGCGGGTTGGTTCGCCATGAGCCGGTAGTTGAACAGCCCGTCGGACCACGACAGGCAGTGCAGCCGCGTGCCGTTGGCATCCGGGTCGCCCCAGGTGAGCATGCCCGCATGAGGGCCGACGCTGATCACGTCCGAGGCCGAATCGACGAGCTGGAGGGCAGCCCGTCGAACTCGGATAGCTGGGGGAAGCCATCCGGAGCCTCCACCGGCATGTCGCCGCCCGGGTTCAACGTACCGTCCGGTGGCCCCCACTGCGCCTCCGACGGCGTGAACTCCTGGTTCTCCACGATGGGTTTCGGTGACCGGGCCGCATCCACCGGCCGTAGCGTCTCCGGTGCCGCCGCAGCCGGAACCGGCCAGAACGGCGTGCCCAATCCACCAGGTGGCGATCCGGCGGTGTGCCATTGGCCACAGGCTATCGAGAGCGTCCTCCTAGTCCGGGGATGCCCTGACCGCGGTCTCCAGTTTGGTGAAGCCCTCGGTGGCCTCCTCGGCGGTGAGGGTGAGCGGTGGGGCGATGCGGAGCACGTTGCCGTACAGCCCGCCCTTGCCGATGAGCAGCCCCTCGTCCTTGGCGGCTTCGAGGACCCGACCGGCCATGGCGGTGTTGGGTATCTTCGACCCTGCCTCGACCAGCTCCACCCCCAGCATCAGCCCCTTGCCCCGCACCTCACCGATCTCCGGCACCTCGGTGGCGAGCCGATCGAGGTCGTTGCGGAGCTGCTGGCCCACCTTGGAGGCGTTCTCCTGCAGGTCGTGGCTCAGCACGTAGTCGAGGTTGGCCAGCGCCCCCGCCGTCGACAGCGGGTTGCCGCCGAACGTCGAGATGTGGTTGGCCTTGACCGAGTCCATGATCTCGGCCCGGGCGATCACCCCGCCCATCGACAGCCCGTTGCCCAGACCCTTGGCGAAGGTGATCATGTCCGGCTCGACCCCGTGGGCGTCCATCCCCCAGAAATGCTCGCCGGTGCGGCCCCACCCCGTCTGCACCTCGTCGTCGATGAGCAGGATCCCGTGCTGGTCGAGCACCTCCTTCATGGCGGCGAAGAACCCGTCGGGCGGCACCACGAACCCGCCCACCCCCTGGATGGGCTCGGCGATCATGCAGGCCACGTCGCCGGAGGTGGCGATGGCCAGCAGGTCGCTCAGGTCGGCGACGCAGGCGGCGATGAACTCGTCGTCGGGTAGGTGTCCGAACGGCGACCGGTACTTGTAGCCGCCGTGGACGTAGGTCACCTGGAACGGGCTCAACGAGGTGGCCGACCATGACCGGTTGCCGGTGACGGCGATGGCCGAGTGCGACTTGCCGTGGTAGCTGTTGCGCAGCGCCAGCACCTGGTTGGAGCGGCGGTACTGGGTGGCCAGCATCAGGGCGGTGTCGTTGGCCTCGGTCCCCGAGCTGGTGAAGAACACCTTGGCATCGGGGATCGGCGCCAGCGCCGCCAGCTTCTCCGCCAGCTCGATCTGCTGCTCGATCAGGTACAGGGTGGAGGTGTGCACCATCCTCCCCGCCTGCTCCTGCACGGCGGCGACGATCTCGGGCACGTTGTACCCGGTCATGGTGGTGAGGATCCCGCCGAAGAAGTCGAGGTACTCGTTGCCCTCGGCGTCGATCACCCGGCGCCCGCTGCCGTCGACCAGGGCGATGGGCCGGTCGTAGTACAGCGCCAACCACGACGGCATCACCAAGCGGTGGCGGCCCAGCAGCTCGGCGTGGGTCACGGGGCGACCAGCGATCCGTAGGCGTCGGGACGGCGATCGCGGTAGAACGCCCAGGTCTTGCGGACGGTGTCGATCATGTCCAGCTCCAGGTCGCGCACCACCAGCTCCTCCTCGGTGTCCGAGGCGGGCTCGCCCACGAACTGGCCGCGGGGGTCGACGAAGTACGAGGATCCGTAGAAGTCGTTGTCCCCGTACTCCTCCTTGCCGACCCGGTTGATGGCGCCGATGAAGTACTCGTTGGCCACCGCCGAGGCGGGCTGCTCCAGCTTCCACAGGTACATCGACAGCCCGCGGCTGGTGGCCGAGGGGTTGAACACCACCTTGGCGCCCTGCAGACCCAGCGCCCGCCATCCCTCGGGAAAGTGGCGGTCGTAGCAGATGTAGATCCCCAGCCGACCGAAGGCGGTGTCGAACACCGGGTAGCCGGTGTTGCCCGGGCGGAAGTAGTACTTCTCCCAGAACCCGGCCACCTGCGGGATGTGGGTCTTGCGGTACTTGCCCAGGTAGGTGCCGTCGGCGTCGATGACCCCCGCGGTGTTGTAGAAGAAGCCGTCGTCCTCCTTCTCGAAGATGGGGATGAAGAGCACCATCCCGGTCTCCTTGGCCAGCTTCATCATCCCCTGGGTGGTGGGACCGTCGGGGATCGGTTCGGCCAGGGCGAAGTGCTCGTCGTCCTGCACCTGGCAGAAATAGGGCCCGTAGAACAGCTCCTGGAAGCACATCGCCTGGGTTCCCTGGTTGGCCGCCTGCCGGGCGTAGTCGATGTGCTTGTCGATCATCGATTCGACATCGCCGGTCCAGGCGGTCTGCACGATGGCGGCGCGCAGCATGTTGGCCATGACCGCTCCTCCTCTTGTCTCTCGCTGGTCAGCGCACGCTAGCGGCACAGCCGCGGGACGGTCCCGGCGCCCGACGCCCCGGGACCGCCCCGAGACTCACCGGGTCAGGCGCCTCCCTCGACCAGCTCCACCTCGATCCGCTCCCAGCCGTCACCGGAGACGTCGAGGCCCTCCTCCTCCAGTGCAGCCACCGCGCCCTCTGCCAGGTCGCGGCGGAAGGCGTCAGCCGAGATCTCGACACCCTGCAGATCGGGGATCTGGCTGGTGGCCACCTCGACGGTCTGGTCCCACAGGTCGATGTTCATGACACCGATGCCGTTGGTCGCCGGCCAGATCAGGGCGTTGATCTCGTTGAGCTGCCAGCGCTGATGACTCTCACCCAGCGTGGTCCCGTTGTTGAGGACATGCTCGACACATGGGTCGAAGTTGTCCCGGCAAAAGACCCAACCGCGGAACGAGGCGCGGAGGAACCGCTCGGCGATATCCTCGTTCTCCGCCAGCCAGCTCGCCTCGGCCCACACCGCGTCCTGGAGCATGGCGGTGCCCACGTCGTTGAAGTCGACCACGTTGAGGTCCTCCGGCTGGTACAGCTCGCCGGTGTCGGGATTCACCGCCTCCAGCACCTGGGCATACTCGTTGTAGGTCATGGCCTCGGCCACGTCGATCTCGCCGTTCAACAGGGCGTTCATGGTGAAGTCCTGGGCGACCAGCGACACCGAGTCGGTGATCCCGGCCTCGGCGATCGCCGCGGTCAGCTCGAACTCGTTGCCGAAGCCCCAGTTGCCCACGTTCTTGCCGGCGAAGTCCTCGACCGAGGTGATCCCGCTGTCGGTAAACGACACCATCAAGGTGCCGGAGCGCTCGAACACCTGGCCTATGTTGACGATGTCCGCACCCGCCTCACGGCTCACCAGCGCCTTGGGCACCCAGGCCAAGGCGAACTCGGCGCCACCGGTCGCCAGCACCTGCTGAGGGACGATGTCGACCGCACCCTCGAGGATCTCGACGTCGAGACACTCGTCCTCGTACATCCCCTCCTCGAGGGCGGCGAAGTACCCGGCGAACTGGGACTGGGCCACCCACTGCAGCTGCAGCCTCACCTCGTCCGGGGTCTCGCACTCGGTGGCGGTGGTGTCCCCGCCGGCATCGGTGGCGTCGGTGTCGTCGTCACCACCACAGGCGGCGACCACCATCAGCATCGCCACCACCAGGGCGAACCATCGCCCGGCTCTTCTCAAGGTCATGGTTTTCCTCTCTTCTTTCTCGTTGGGCCGGACTCGGCCGGCCTTCGTCCCTGTCGCCGGGTGTTCCCGGCCACAGACCTCCAGACATCCACACCTCCGCTCACCGCTCGGCGCCCGCCCGCATCGAAACATGCCACGGCATCACCAACCGCTCGATCAGGGACACCAGCAGGTAGAAGGCGATCCCGATGATCGACGCCACCAGGATCGCCGCCCAGGCGTCCGGGAACTGGAAGAGGTTGGCCCGGTTGATGATGTATTGCCCCAGCACGTCCTGCGGTCCCCCGAAGTACTCGGCGACGATGGCGCCGATCAGGGCCAGCGCCGACGCCACCTTGAGGGCGCTGAAGAAGTAGGGCATCGCCGCCGGGATGCGCACCCCGGTGAGGATCTGGCGGGGCTCGGCGGCCAGCGACTCCATCAGCTCGATCTGGCTGGGGTCGACCTCGGTGAGCCCCCGCACCGTGTTGATCATTACCGGGAAGAACACGATCACCGACACCACCATCATCTTGGAGAGCGGGCTGGTGATCGTGAACCACTGGTTCATGATCGGGGCCACGGCGACGATGGGCATGGCGCTGGCTGCGGTGGCGATGGGGAGCAGCCCGGTGCGGACGCCGACCCAGCGGGTGGCGGCCAGGGCGACGGCGACACCGAGCACGACCCCGATCACCAACCCGCCGACCGCCTCGATCAGGGTGTTGAGCCCTGCGCTCCAGATCACCTCGGAGGTCTCGACGAAGCTGGCCATGATCTCGCTGGGCCGGGCAAGCACGAAGCTCTGCACGTCGAACACCCTGACCAGCCCCTCCCACAGGGCGAGGATGGCCACGAAGGCGATCCCGGCGGGAAGGTAGCGCCGCAGCCTGGTCACGATGACGCCTCCCGCAGCCGCTCGCCGCCGGTCGGCCGGTCGGGTCGGCGCAGGGCCTCGCGTACCTCGGTGATCACCTCGAAGAACCGCTGATCCTCGCGGGTGTCGTCGTCGCGCTGCGGTCCGAGACCGACCTCGATGATCTGCTCGATCCGGCCCGGTCTGGGGGACATCACCACCACCCGGGAGGACAGGAACACCGCCTCGGGGATGGAGTGGGTGACGAACACCACCGTCTTGCCGGTGCGTGTCCAGATCTGCAGCACCTCCTGCTGCATGCGCTCCCTGGTCATCTCGTCGAGGGCGCCGAACGGCTCGTCCATCAGCAGCAGCGACGGATCGAGCGCCAGCGCCCGGGCGATGGCAACCCGCTGCTGCATCCCGCCGGAGAGCTGCCACGGCTGGTGGTCGGCGAACTCGGTGAGCTCCACCAGGTCGAGCATCGCCGCCGCCCTGGTGACACGCTCGGGCCGGGGCGTGTCGATCAGCTCCAGGGGCAGCTCGACGTTGCGCCGCACCGATCGCCACTCGAGCAGGGTGGCCTGCTGGAACACCATGCCGTAGTCGCGGTCGAGCCGGGCCTGGTGCGGGGTCTTGCCGTTGACCAGGAGGCTGCCCGAGGTGGGAGCGAGCAGCCCGCCGATGAGGCGCAACAGGGTGCTCTTGCCGCATCCCGATGGTCCGATGAGCGACACGAACTCGCCGGGGGTGACGGTGAGGTCGATGTTCTGGAGCGCCACCACCCGCTCCGAGCCGGAGCCCTCGAAGACCTTGCCGAGGCCGCCGGCCTCGACCGCGGCGGCGGTACCCGTCGTCCTGCCGGTGGTCGTGCCGATGGTCATGCCGGTTGTGCTCCCGCCATCAGGCCGGCACCGAGCTCGGCCTCGGCGCGCCGGCGGTCGCCGGGACCGACCACCCTGCGCTCCGCCAGGGACACGGCGGCGACGAACGCCACCCCGGTCAGGGCGCAGAAGAACACGGCGGCGTACAGCTTCTCGGGGGCGGCGGTGAACTGCTGGGAGTACGACAGCAGCGCCCGACCCAGCCCGGCGGAGGCCCCGACCGGCAGCTCGCCGACGATGGCGCCCACCACGCTGGCCGCCGCCGAGATCTTGAGGGCGGTGAAGATGTAGGGAAGGGCGGATGGCACCTGCAGCTTCCACAGCTCCTGACGGTCGCTGGCGGCGTACGACCGCATCAGCTCGGTGGCCGTCGCCGCCGGCGAGCGCAACCCGCGCAGCGTGTTGATCGTCACCGGGTAGAACGTCAGGTAGGCGGCAATGGCCGCCACCGCCGCCCATTGCGGCAGCCCGATCCGACCACCCCAGATCACCACCATGGGGGCGATGGCCAGGATGGGGATCGTCTGCGAGGCGACCACGTAGGGGAGGAACGCCCGCTCGGCCAGGCCGGAGCGGACGAACAGCACCCCGAGCCCGAACCCGATCAGCCCGCCGACGACGAACCCGGCGAACGCCTCGCGCAGGGTGAAGAGCGCAGCCGATCCGAGCGTCATCCACAGCGGGTCGCCGCCGCGGCGGGACGGCTGGAACATGGCAGAGACGATGTCCCACACGTGGGGCATCGACCGATCGTCGGGCGGGGGGCGGAGCCGGATCTCGGTGAACGGGATCATCCCTCCCGCCGACTTGCCCAGCATCTTGTAGCCCTCCCACACCGCCACCAGCGCCAGGAGCACGCCGACAACGGAGAGAACGCGACCCAGCGACCCTCGTGGGGCGCGAAGCCGCGGAGATGACGGCGGGGAGGCTGAGGCCATCGCGGCGACTCTACAAGGCGGTCTCGCCGGGCGCGATGCCGGGGCGGGCGGCGATGATCTCCCCGGTCAGCCCGGCGCCACCAGCTCCTTGGAGGCGATTCCCAGCCCGCCTTCGATGTCGCCGATGGTGAACCCGAGATGGGTCAGCCGCGAGATTATCGGCTGGTTGGCGGGCAGGTAGACGGCGGTGAACCGGGTGATGCCACGTTCGATGGCGGCTTCCTCCAGCATCCTGAGCAGCGTGGTGGCGATACCGGCGCGACGCCACTCCGGCTGAACCACGACGGCCACCTCGGCCACCCCGGGCTCGGATGTCTCGTAGCGGGCGATGGCGACGCCGGCGCCGTCGTCGGCGAAGACGGCAAGCGCCAGCCGGTCCCGGTAGTCGAGCCTGGTCATGCGGTCGAGGGTGGCGGGGTCGAGGTGGACCGGATGGCGGAAGAACCGCTGGTAGATGGTGTCCGGGTCGGCCCCTTCCATCTCGAGGACGAGCTGGGCGGAGTCGGCGGGTACGACGGGACGGACGGACACGGTGCGTCCGTCGCTCAGGGTGAGCTGGCGTTCCAGCTCGGTGGGGTACGCCGATGGCCTGGCCACCGGACTGACGTACTGGGTCATGAGGGCCTCCTGGCGCCCATGGTAGCAGTGGTGCTTGCAATTGCGAGCACCACTGCTATTGGCTCAGATCTGGTCGAGCAGGCTCTGCCGCTTGGCGGCGTACTCCTCGTCGGTGATCACGCCCTCGTCGTGGAGCTTGGTGAGCCGCTCGAGCTGGACGGTGGCGTCGGGGGCGGCCACCTGGGTGACCTGCGCCTGGCCCAGCAGCTTGGATCGGGCCTCCCTGGTCTTGTAGAGCAGTGCCTGGAACTCCTCGGGTTGGGGGATGTCGTCGAACCGGCTCTGCCCGCTCTCCCCCGCCGACTCGATGAGCAGGTCGCCCGACCTGAGGATCCGCTCGATGATGCTCTGCTCGAAGTTCACGTTGTTGATGTTCTCCAGCGGGATCTCGACTCCGGAACGTGCAATCACCCCGCGGCGGGTGATCAGCCGCTCGTCGGTGAGGACGTACAGGGTGAACCACCAATCGATGACGGGCTTCACCGCCAGCGGGATGAGGGCGAGGACCAGAACGCCGGTAATGACAAGGGCGATGGTCGGTTCGTCGGGCACGATCACCCGGTAGACGAGCACGATGGCCACGATGGCGAGGACGACCCACCCGATCGGCACGAACAGCAGCCGCCAGTGGGACCGGAACTTGGCGATGATGAGCTCGCCCTCGGTCAGGTGTCTGTCGGGGAATGTCATGCCGGCAATCATACGGCCTCGATGTCCCCGGACGCGGGAAACCCCGAGGGAGTCTTGGCCGAAGCCGCAACCCTCTCGGGATTTACCCGGCTCGGTCTGCCCGAAGGCCGACCGAATGCCTCCCGGGCCGAAGCCCGGTCGACTGCCCGTCCCGTCCGGCACGAACCCGAAGGCTACGGCACCCTCCCCGAAGGGAAGGCCCACCCCTGAGGGTGGCGTCCGAGGCGGACGATGGGTCCACCCGAAGGTGTTCCCGGTGGGCCCGCCCGAAGGCGGTCCCGGTGGGTCAGCGCCCGAAGGCACTCACCCGATCCCCGCTCCGGTTTCCCTTTGCGGCGACAGAGGCAAGCTACCGTCACCGCCCGGGTGGACGCAAGCCAGATCGCTACCTGGTTTTCGCGTCTCGTCCCGTTGTTTCGCGACCAGCGTCTCAGCCGAAGCGTCGAGGCCCCTGCGCACCGCCCGCCGGCGCGCACCCAGCGCCGGCAAGGGGCCGCCCCAGGTGTCGGACGGTGAGCTCGTGCCCCCCGGGGCGAAGGCGGGGCCGGGTGCCCACCGGGCCCGATGCCGGTCGGGCCGCGGGTGCCGGTCGGGATGGGTGCCCGCCGAGTCGCCGGCGCCACGGGGCTCGTCGGGGCCGCAGGCGCCATGGGCTCGTCGGGCTGGCGACGGGGTCTGGCGCCGAACCGCCGGCGGAGCCGGCCGGAACGGCCGGCGGAGCCGGCCGGAACGCGGAGAACCCCGAGGGAGCCTCGGCCGAAGCCTCAACCCTGTCGGGGTTCTCCTGTCCACCGGGATCGGGGCGAACCCCGTTTCCGGTGGAAGCGAGAGATTCGGGACGGCGCCCGTGCCCCCGAGGGGGCGGTCTCTCGCCGTGCTCTTCGAGCCGAAGCTCTCCGAGCTGCGAGCCGGCCGAAGCCGGTTCACGATGCTCCCGGAGGTCCGGCTCGGTTTGTGGCCTTGCGGCTACCTCGATCCGGTGGTCCCGAAGGACCTCTCCGAGGGCTTCCCTCCTGAGCCGAAGCCCCGAAGGGAGCGGCACCGTATACCGCAGCGCCGGGGGGCGTCAAGTGGGGGCCACGGTTGGTTTTCGCGAGCGGATCGGCAGTTTTCGCGACCTCATACCACGGCCCGGTCCCGATCGATCCTTGTTCCCCGCAGCGAGACGCCAAGGCCGCCGTACCATGCCTCGATGGGACGGGCTCCGTCACCCGTGGAGAATGACACGCTTGTGGTTTGTGTCACACCTGCGCCGTAGAGTGCCCGGCATGCAGACATCGACCCAGGAAACGCAGGCAACGGTGACCGGGCTGGCCGCCCCCCGCCTCCTCGAGACCCTCTCCCCGTCCCGGGCGAGCGACTTCAAGGCGTGCCCCCAGCTCTTCAAGTTCCGCGCCATCGACCGTATCGAGGAGCCCCCCAACGAGTACCAGGCGAGGGGCACCACGGCGCACCTCGCCCTGCAGCGTCTCTTCGACCTCCCCCCGAGCGATCGCACCCCGGAGCATCTGTTCGACCTCTTCCGCTCGTCGTGGATCGACGTGCGTGACCTCGAGTACCCCGACCTGTTCACCGACGTGGCAGACGAGCGCCGCTGGGGCATCGAGAGCCTCGAGATCCTCGCCAACTACTTCGGGGTCGAGGATCCCTCCGCCATCGAGCCGGCCGACCGCGAGCTCGACATGCGCGAGGTTCTCGGCGAGATGACCATCCGGGGCATCCTCGACCGCATCGACCGAACCGGGGACGGGCTGGTCATCACCGACTACAAGACGGGCAAGGCGCCCCCGGAGCGCTACGCCATCCCGGCCTTCTTCGCCCTCAAGGTCTACGCCCTGCTCATCAGGCAGAGCACCGGGGAGACCCCGGTCAGGCTCCGGCTGCTCTATCTGAACGGTCCCGTGGTGTACGAGATCCCGGTCAACGACGCCCAGCTCGATGCCATGGAGCGCCAGCTGACGGCCTTGTGGGCCGTCATCGAAAGCGCCATTCGCACGGATCGGTTCCCCACCAGACCGAGCAAGCTGTGCGACTGGTGCGCCTACAAGAGCATCTGCCCCGCATGGGCCCAGCCCGATCAGGAGGTGGCCGCGTTCCTGATGCCATGATCCGGCTCGACCGGGTGTCGAAGGTATACCCGAGCGGCGACCTGCCCGCAGTCACCGAGCTGACGCTCGACATCGCCGAAGGTGACATCACCGTCCTGGTCGGACCGTCCGGCTGTGGCAAGACCACGACCCTCAAGATGATCAACCGGCTGATCGAGCCGACGTCCGGGACCATCGAGGTGGCCGGGCGGGACGTCACGTCGCTCAGCCCGTCCGATCTGCGCCGCAGCATCGGTTACGTCATCCAGCAGATCGGGCTCTTCCCCCACCGCACCATCGCCGAGAACATCGCCACCGTGCCCCGCCTCCTCGGCTGGGATGCGGGACGGACCGAGCGCAGGGTCGATGAGCTGCTCGAGGTGGTCGACCTCGACCGGACGATGCGCAACCGCTATCCGTCCGAGCTGTCCGGCGGCCAGCGGCAGCGGGTCGGTGTCGCCAGGGCCCTGGCCGCCGATCCCCAGGTGATGCTGATGGACGAGCCGTTCGGCGCCGTCGACCCCATCGCCAGGGGTCGGCTCCAGGACCAGTTCCTCGAGCTCCAGCAGAGGCTGCGCAAGACCATCGTGTTCGTCACCCACGACATCGACGAGGCGATCAAGCTCGGCGACCGCATCGCCATCCTCAACGTCGGCGGTGTCCTCGAGCAGTACGACAGCCCGGCCGACACGCTGCGCGACCCCACCAACGCCTTCGTCGTCGACTTCCTCGGGTCCGAGCGCGGGCTGAAGCGGCTGTCCCTGCTCCCCATCAGCACGGTCCCGCTCGAGCCCGGTCCCGTCCTCTCCGCCGCCGCCACGGTCGCCGAGGCACGTCGGGTCATGGCCGCCCACGGTGTCGACTGGATCGCCGTTGGCGACCGCGGCCGGCTCGATGGATGGGTCCCCGGCTCCGAGCTCGACGGCCGCCACGACCTCACCGACCTCCCGCTGCGGCGGTTCGAGGCGTGGCTCACCGTTGACGAGTCCCTCATCGACGCCCTCGACGTCGTGGTCACCTCCCACACGAATGTGGCGGCGGTGTTCGACGGCGACCGCTACCTGGGGATGCTCACCGCCGACGCGATAGGGAGGGCGATCATCCAGTGAGCATCGACTGGGCATGGATCGGCTCGCACTTCGACGACATGTGGGCGGCGACCACCGAGCACCTCACCCTCACCTTCATCGCCGTGTCCCTCGGGTTGGTCGTCGCCATGGCGCTGTCGCTGGTGGCGCTGCGGTGGCGGTCGACCTACGGGCCCATCACCTGGTTCACCGGAATCCTCTACACGATCCCCAGCCTCGCCCTGTTCACCTTCTTCATCCCGTTCTTCGGGTTGAGCCTGATCACCGCCCAGATCGCCCTGGTCTCGTACACCCTGCTCATCCTCATCCGCAACATCGTCGCCGGCATCGACGGCGTGCCCGATGCGGTCATCGAGTCGGCGCGCGGGATGGGGATGACCGAGCGCGGCGTGTTCCTCGGCGTGCAGGTCCCGCTGGCGATGCCGGTGATCATCGCCGGCATCCGCATCGCCACCGTGTCCACCATCGGGCTGGTCACCGTCACCTCGCTGATCGGTCAGGGCGGGTACGGGGTGTTCATCCTGCGCGGCATCCGACGCCAGTTCCTCACCGAGACCCTGGTCGGCACCCTGCTGTCGGTGGCGCTGGCGGTGGTCGCCGACCTGCTCCTGGTCGCCCTGGAGCGCCGGGTCACGCCATGGAGGCGCCGGAGGGAGGCGGTGTGATCGACTTCCTGGGCGAGGTCGGCGCCTGGCTCGGTGATCCCGCCAACTGGACCGGGAGATCCGGTGTTCCCAACCGGCTGTGGGAGCACGTGGCGGTGGCCGGGGTGGCGCTGGTCGTCGCCGGCATCGTCGCCCTTCCCACCGGGGTGGCGCTCGGTCACCGGGGCCGGGGCGGGGTGCTCGCCGTGTCGGCGGTGAACATCGGACGGGCCATCCCCTCGTTCGGGATCGTCGGCATCGCCTTCCCCATCACCCTCGCCCTCGGGCTGAGCCCGCTTGGCTACTGGGCGACGTTGGTGGCGCTGGTGGCGCTGGCCCTGCCCCCGATGTTCGTCAACGCCTACACCGGGGTCGGCCAGACCGACCCGGCGCTGGTCGAGGCGGCCCGGGGGATGGGGATGACCGAACGCCAGGTGCTCACCGGGGTCGAGCTGCCTCTTGCCCTGCCCGTGATCATGGCCGGGATCCGCACCGCCGCCGTCGAGGTGGTCGCCACCGCCACCCTTGGCGCCGTGGTCGGGTTCGGTGGGTTGGGACGTTTCATCATCGACGGGTTCGCCCAGCGCAAGTTCGAGGAGGTGTTCGTCGGGGGGGTCGCCGTCGCCCTGCTGGCGATCGTCACCGAGACGACGCTGGGTTGGGTCCAACGGCGCACCGACCACACCCGCCCCCCCAGGAACGGCCGGGTCCCGCAGCCGCTCGACGTCGACGACGTCATCGATGCGGTTCCGGTCGGTTAGGTTTGTGCCCTGCCGCCCCCCAAGGCGGTACTCACCAGAGATTGGAGAAACCCATGCGGAAGCACCGCAACCGCGCCATTGGGGCGAGTCTCCTGGCGTTCGCCCTGCTGGGCGTCGCCTGTGGCGACTCGGGAGATGACGCCGCAACGATCGAAGGTCCTGCCATCGTCATCGGTGCCCAGGACTTCGGGGAGAGCGCCATCGTCGCCGAGATCTACCGGGGAGCGCTGGCATCCGCCGGCTTCACCGTGAACGTCCAGGCTGTCGGTGGTTTCCGCGACCTCGAGCTCGCCGCCTTCGACAGCGGCGACATCAACCTGGCCCCCGAGTACGCCGCCTCGATGCTCGAGTTCCTCAACGACAACGCCGGCGAGGCGACGGGCGACGCCGGCGCCACCACCGACCTCCTCAACGGGTACCTGACCGACGTCGGGCTGGTGGCCTTGGAGCCGTCCGATGCCGTCGACACCAACGCCTTCGTGGTCACCCAGGAGACGTCGGATTCGGTGGGTATCGCCACGTTGAGCGACCTGGCCGCCAACGGCGCCGACCTGGTGTTGGGCGGTCCGCCCGATTGCGAGACCAACCCGTTCTGCATCCCGGGGCTCATCACCACCTACGGTCTCGACCTCGGCGCCAACTTTCAACCGCTCGACGCCGGGCAGGTGACGGTGGCGGCACTGGAGGCGGGTGAGATCGACGTCGCCATCCTGTTCTCCACCAGCGGGGTCATCGCCGACCGGGGCTTCGTTCTCCTCGAGGACGACCAGGGGATGCTCGCCGCCGACAACGTGGTGCCCGTTGTCACCACCGAGGTGCAGGAGGCATACGGCGACCAGCTCGCCGACGTGCTCAACGACATCTCGTCGAAGCTGACCACGGCCGGCCTCACCGAGATGAACAAGCGGTTCGATATCGACACCGAGGATGCCGAAGACATCGCCGCCGACTGGCTGGCCGACAACGGGTTCTGAGCCAGGTCGCCCCGCGGTCCGATCGACGCCCGGGCACCGAGCCCGGAACTAAACGTTACGGCGTAAGGGTTTCTGGCCCTCTGTGCCCCCGTGGTGCCGCGTTGGGTGAGACGGTGGCCCGTGTGGCGTCGAGCGCCACCGCCAACGCGTCGAGGTCGTCCGGGTAAAGATGGCCGTAGCGGTCCAACGTCATCGAC
>Ga0136625_1000097_pt1 | contig 21040 bp, 20 predicted proteins | sample AntDrymUQ4832306_2_FD_104672 | JGI IMG/M metagenome (GOLD analysis project Ga0136625, IMG submission 104672) | Polar desert sand microbial communities from Dry Valleys, Antarctica - metaG UQ483 (23.06) | ecosystem: Environmental > Terrestrial > Soil > Desert | place: Antarctica: Dry Valley...
GCTTGATGATCTCGTCCACGGGGGCGACCGTCGTACCGGCGACATCATCGACGACAACCCGCCTCTGAGCGGCCAGCTTGTTGAGCAGGCTTGACTTTCCGACGTTCGGCTTGCGCACGATCGCGCTCCGTCGCGGTCCGCGCGGGGCGTCGAAGTCCTCGACGGGGGCCGGCGGGAGCGCCTCAAGGATGGCGTCGAGCATTTCGCCGCTTCCACGCCCGTGGAGAGCTGAGACGGGGTACGGCTCCCCCAGCCCGAGATTCCACAGACCGGCTGCGTCTGCTTCGGCGCGCTGGTCGTCGACCTTGTTCGCGGCGAGGATCACCGGCTTCCCGGAGCGACGCAAGATCTTGACGACGGTCTCGTCGGAGTCGGTGATGCCGACCCCGGCGTCCACGACGAAGAGCACGGCGTCCGCCAGCGTCACCGCGACCTCGGCCTGCAGCGAGATCTGCTCGGCCAGTCCGCGCGCGTCGGGATCCCATCCACCCGTGTCGACGACGGTGAACGTGCGTCCGTTCCAGATCGCCTCGTACGTCACCCGGTCCCTTGTGACGCCGGGGATGTCCTGGACGACGGCCGCACGGCGACCGAGGATCCTGTTGACAAGCGTCGACTTGCCCACGTTCGGGCGGCCGACGACCGCGAGCACCGGCAGTGGTTGCAGCGCGCTGGCCCCGGCAGATGCGGCTCCAGATGCGGCAGCAGAGCCATCGGTGTCGGCTCTGGGCTCGTCGCTGGTCATGTTCGCCTATCGGATGGTGGGCATCGCCGGAAGCGATCGCCTGGTCAGATCGCGCCCCGACTGTATCGAGCCTCGCCCCGATCGCGGGCATCGAGGCGGTCGACGGACAGCGGATCGACCCGACGAACGTGAGATCGGGAAGGTCGGTCGTCGCTACCGGCCGCCGGCTGCGGAACGCTCGCGCGCGAGGGCGACGACAGTCGCGATCACCTCATCCAGGGCCATGTGTGTCGTGTCGAGTACGACGGCGTCATCGGCGGCGCTCAACGGTGCCGTCGTCCGGGTCGAGTCGTAGGAGTCTCGCCGTACGAGGTCGGCCTCCACTGTCGCGACATCCCTGGCCTGCTCTCCCGTCAGCTCCGCGGAGCGTCGCGCTGCACGCGCCGCCGGGTCGGCGCTCAGGTAGATCTTCAAGGCGGCGTCCGGGACGACGACGGTTCCGATGTCGCGACCCTCCACGACGATCCCGCCGGCCGCGATGATCTCCCGTTGCCGCTCCACGAGCCGCTCCCGCACTCTGGGCACAGCGCTCACGGCGCTCACCGAGGTCGTCGTCTGCGCCGTACGGATCTCGCGTGACACGTCGACGCCACCGAGCCAGATCCCTGGGTTGACCGGATCGGTCGCTGACTCGAGCTCCACCGACTCCGCACGGTGAGCCACCGCGTCCGCGTTCGAGACGTCGATGCCGTCGAGAAGCATCTGCCAGGTCATCGCCCGATACATCGCTCCGGTGTCGAGATAGCGCAGCCCGAGCGTGGTGGCGGCGCCTCGACTGGCTGTCGACTTGCCGGATCCTGCCGTGCCGTCCATGGCGATGACCAGCTGTCGCAGCGCAGTCATCTCCGACCCCATGGCCTCACCACCTCCCGGTCCATCGTGGACGCCGAGCAGCGCCCCTGCCCCCCCAACGTGTGCGAGACGAGGCTACCGGTGGGCGGACCAGTCGCGAGCGCGGAGCGCCTCGATGAGCGGCGCGACCCGGTCCTCGGCGACATCGATCTCGACGAGGCCGAACCGCCGTCCGGGATCGTGGTCGATCCGCAGGTCCTCGATGTTCACCTGCGCATCCCCTGCGTCGGCGAAGAGCCGCGCCAACGCCCCAGGCTCGTCCGGGATCGCCACCGTCACGGTTGCGAGTGGCAGCGCCGGACCGCCGTGCTTGCCGGGGATCGCGGCTGTCCCGGCCACCCCGGCCTGCAGGATCGCCTCGACCCGGCTGCCGTCGCGACCACTCAGCGAGGTGACGAGCTCGTCGATCCCATCACGCACCTCGTTCAGCAGGCCGCTCAGCGTGTCGGCGTTGGCGAGCACGATCTGGCGCCACAGCTGTGGGTCTCCGGCAGCGATCCGAGTCACGTCACGGATCCCCTGCCCGCTCAGCGCAAGGTGGCGCTCGGGTGCACGTGCCAGCGCACCTGCCGTCAACGCCGCCACGAGATGTGGCAGGTGAGATGTGCGGGCAACGGCAAGATCATGGTCGTCCGTCGCCATGTCGACGGCGGTCGCCCCACAGGCATGCACGAGCGCCCGGACCATCCGCACCGCATCTGGGTCGCAGTCGTCCCGGGCGACGACAGCCCAGGCCCGCCCAGTGAACAGGTCCGCGGCCGACGCCATGGGGCCGGACCGCTCGCTGCCCGCCAGCGGATGACCGCCGACGTAGCGGGAGGCATCGACCCCCGCCGCCTGCACCTCAGCCAAGGGCTTGGCCTTCACGCTGCTGACATCCGTGACCACCGCACCCGGGTATGCCGTCAGGGCACGCACCACCGCGCTGCCCACGTCGTCGGGAGGTGTCGCCACGACCACGAGGCACACGTTGTCCGGCGGCTCGGTGTCCGCGCCCGCTCCTCGCGAGGCGGCCACGTGCGCCACCCTCGGATCGAGGTCGCTCACATAGGTCTCGACCCCGGTCGAGGTCAGTGCCATCGCGACGGAGGCACCGATCAGTCCGGCTCCGACGACAAGCACGGGACCGCCGATCAACGGCTCGCTGCCTGCAGCGTCGATGGTCACGCGATGAGCGTAGCCGTCGGACCAGGGATGGCCTGACGGGCTGACTCGTTCACATTCCCACAGCATCGAGCATGGTGCCGAGCTCGTCTCCCGTGAGGTCGCGCACATCGCCGGCCATGAGGTCGCCGAGCCGGATGGGGCCGATCGCCGTCCGCGACAGCCGCAGGACCGGGTGACCGACAGTGTCAAGCAGCCGGCGCACGATCCGGTTCCGTCCCTCGTGCAGCACCACCTCGACCATCGACCTGTCGCCGTGGCTGGACACGACCTTGAAGGCATCGACCATCAGTGGGCCGTCGTCGAGGGTGACCCCGGCGAGCACCTGAGCACGCACCTTTGGCTTCACGACCCCCTCCACCTCGGCGACGTACGTCTTGGTCAGCTGGTACGACGGATGCGCCAACCGGTGGGCGAACTCACCGTCGTTCGTCAGCACGATCAGTCCTGTCGTGTCGGTGTCGAGGCGTCCGACATGGAACAGCCGCTCAGGGCGCCGACCGAGCAGGCTGCGCAGGTCCTGGCGACCTTGCTCGTCTGCCATCGAGCTGACCACTCCGCGTGGCTTGTTGGCCACGAGGTACACGTGGGCCTGCGCGACAGGAATGCGCCGGCCGTCGACCCTGATCACGGCCGTCTCGGGATCGACCTTGGCGCCGAGCTGCGTGACCACGGCGCCGTCCGCCTCGACGTGCCCTGCCGCCATCAGCGCCTCGCAGGCCCGGCGGCTGGCGACCCCCGACTGAGCGAGGACCTTCTGCAGCCGGACGAGGCGGCCGTCGGCAGACTGCGTCACTCGTCGTCCGCCCCGGTGACCTCGGCAGCGAAGTCGAGCTCGTCCTCGAGCTCGGCCATCTCGGGAAGGAACGGCGCGATCTCCGGGAGCTCGTCGATGCTGGTGAGCCCCATCCGCTCCAGGAAGTACGACGTCGTGCGGAAGAGGTGCGCTCCTGTCTCCTGGTCGTGACCAGCCTCCAGGACGAGGCCACGAGCGACCAGGGTGCGCATCACGCCGTCGACGTTGACGCCTCGGATCCCCGACACCCGCGCTCGGCTGACCGGCTGCCGGTAGGCCACCACGGCCAGTGTCTCCAGCGCCGCCTGCGTCAGCCTGGCCTGCTGCCCGTCCACGACGAACCGCTCGACGACGGGCGCGAGCTCCTCGCGGGTGTAGTAGCGCCAGCCGTCTCCCACCCGTCGCAGGTCGAAGCCGCGCCCCTGGTGGGTGTACTCAGCGCTCAGGTCCTCGAGCGCCATCCTCACCTCGTCGGGAGGGGACCCCACCGCCTGCGCCAGGCTGAGGTGGTCCAGCGGCTCATCGGCGATCATGAGCACCGCCTCGAGCGCCGGCTTCAGGTCATGGTCGCCGATGTCGCTCACGGAGCTCCTCCTGGCTGGGTCGTGGCCGAATCCGTCGGTCATCGCGGTGACCCGCCAGGCTCTGAGGAAGTCACAGTCGATGGTTGGGGCACCCGCGCGGCCAGGTTGCGGACGTCGACGTCGGTGACGGCTTCGGCCACGGTCTCCTCATCTCGACGCGCCTCGTCGTACTCGTCCGCCACCTCGACCTCCCCCTCGTCGGTGCCGGTCCACCGGACGCTGAGCTCAGCGAGCGCCGCGGCCTGCTCGAACTGGACCACACCCTCGCGGAACAGCTCCAAGAGCGCGAGGAACCGTGCCACGGTGGTCAGCGTGTCAGGCGAGTCTGACGTGAGGGCGCGAAACGTCGCCGTGCCGCGGCGACGGAGCCGGTCTACCAAGACCGCCGCCTGCTCGCGGACGCTGACGGTCGGCGCGTGCAGGTGACCAAGACTGACCCGGAGCTCCTCCTTGGGCTCGAGCGCTCGGGCCGCGAGAGCGGCGAGCTCGTCGGGCCCGATGGAGATCAGCACCTCCGGCAGGAGACTGCTGTAGCGCTCCTCGAGGCCGACGCTGCGCGCGACCCGGCGTGACTCGGCCGCCATCCTCGCCGAGATGACCCCCGCGACGTGTTTGAACGCCCGGTACTGCAGCAGCCGGGCGAACAGCAGGTCGCGGGCCTCCAGCAGCGCCAGATCCTCCTCGTCCTCGACCTGGGCGGACGGCAGGAGGCGGACCACCTTGAGGTCCAGCAGTGTTGCCGCGATCACGAGGAACCCTGTCGTCTGCTCGAGGTCCCAGGCGTCACCCAAGCTCTTGATGTGCGCGATGAACTCGTCGGTGACCCGGGACAGCGACACCTCGGTGATGTCGAGCTTGTGCTTGGAGATCAGCTGCAGGAGCAGGTCGAACGGGCCCTCGAAGTTGTCGAGGGTGACCGCGAAGGCGGCAGCCGGTGTCTCGGGGTCGTCGATGCCCGAGCTCACTGCTCTCTCAACCGTCGTACCAAGGCGCTGCCCGCACCGTCGTCCCTGACACCCTCGAGTGCCAGGTGGATCGCCTCCCGGACGATGCGGCCGCGGTCGACGGCAAGCCGATGGTCGCCGCGCAGCACGAGTCGGGTGCGCTCCAGGTCGAGCAGCTCGTCAGAGGTGACGTAGACGGTGATCTTCTCGTCATGGCGGACGCGACCACTGGGAGCACGCCTCTCGTCCGCTGCCGCATCCTCCGCCCCGGCTTCCCGCGCGTCGGCCGGCTCCTCGACTCGCTCGGTCGACTGGGCGGTGTCCTCGGCGGCCGGCTCCTCGGTGCGTGGACCCTGCGAGGAGCGGAACAGCTCGTCCGCCCCTGGCAGGCTCACACGTCGTGACACCGTGCCAGCACCTCCTTCGCCAGCTGGCGGTAGGAGTCCGCACCGGCGGAGGTGCTCGCGTATGCCGTCATCGGCTCACCCGCGACTGTCGCCTCGGAGAACTTCACGGTGCGGCGGATGACGGTGTGGAAGACCGCCTCGCCCCAGCCGTCGACCAGCGTCCGCAGCACCTCACGGTTGTGGAGAGTGCGGCCGTCATACATCGTCCCGAGCAGACCGACGATTCGCAGCCTGGGGTTGAGCCGGTCCTTGACCTTGTCGATCGTCCCCGTCAGCAGGGCGACACCACGCAGCGCGAAGTACTCGCACTCGAGCGGCACGATCACGCCGTCCGCCGCCGCCAGCGCATTGACGGTGAGCAAGCCAAGCGACGGTTGACAGTCGATGAGGATCACGTCGTAGCGCTCCAGCGCGGGAGCCAGGGCACGCGCGAGGACATGCTCGCGGGCAACCTCGTTGATCAGCTGCATCTCGGCGCCGGCGAAGTCGATGTTCGAGGGGACCAGGTCGATGCCTTCGACTCCTGTCTTGACGATCACGTCGTCGAGCGGGACGTGGCGCTCGAGCATCAGGTGATAGATCGTGGTGTCGAGCTCATGCGGGTTGATGCCGAGCCCGACGGTCAGCGATGCCTGCGGGTCGAAGTCGACGAGCAGCACCTTACGGCCGTGCTCGGCGAGCGCGGCCCCTAGGTTGATGACCGTCGTGGTCTTCCCGACCCCGCCCTTCTGGTTGCAGAGCGTCAGCACGAGCGCGCCGCCATGCTCGGTCACGGGCGCCGGGTCGGGCAGGTCCGGCATCGGACGGCCGGTGGGTCCCATTGCGGGCGGCGCGGGAGCCGAGACCGCGGCGTCGGGGGTGACAGCCGTCGACGCGGGCTGCCGTTGACCCGTGCCGAAGGGCGAGACCGGCGCCGGTGTCGCGGTCGGGTCGTCACCGTCGGCCGGACGCGCCACCTGGGAGTTCTTGGGCGGAGCTGAGAAGGTGGGTTCGCTCACGTCTGGCCTCTCGTCGGTTTGTCTACACGTCGGTATGTCACCCGCCGCTGTGACTCTAGGGCCCCGTCGTCAGGGCGACAAGCAACCGCTCGCATCTGTTGACGCGCGTGCGGTCAACGTCCACAGTGCGCCTTTGCCTGTTGACAACTCTGTGCAGAGAGACCGCAGATGATCCGGCCGTCAGCCGAGGGCCCGCGGGTGCGATGTCGCATACACCTCGCGGAGGCGGTCCACCGTGACCAGGGTGTAGATCTGGGTCGTCGTCACCGAGGCGTGCCCGAGCAGCTCTTGCACCACCCGCACATCGGCACCTCCGTCGAGCAGGTGGGTCGCGAAGGAGTGCCGCAACGTGTGTGGCGAGACCTCCACCTCGAGTCCGGCTCGTCGAGCCGACGTCCGCAGCACGGTCCAGGCCGACTGCCGCGACAGCCGTCCGCCTCGCGCGTTCAAGAAGACCGCAGCACTCCCCTTACCCGCGGAGACAAGACCAGGTCGCGCGGAGGTGAGGTAGCGTGCGCAGGCCGCGCGAGCGTACGACCCCATCGGCACGATGCGCTCCTTACCTCCTTTGCCGAACAACCGAACCACGTCGTCGCCGAAGTCGACGTCGTCCACGTCGAGGCCGACCGCCTCCGAGACTCGCGCTCCCGTGCCGTACAAGAACTCGAGCAACGCTCGGTCCCTCAGCGCGAGCGATGTCCCGGCTGATCCCGCAGCTTCGATCATCGCGTCAACATCCGCGAGCGGTATCGCCTTCGGCAACCGCCGTGGAGGTGCAGGCGGCCGCACCGCCGCCGCCGGGTTGTCAGTGCTGAGCCCCTCCTCCACAACGAAGCTGTGGAAGCCGCGCACCGCCACGAGCGTCCGCGCGGCGCTGCTCGCGCTCAACGCCCGATGGCCTGCGTCCCCTTCGCGCAGCCGCATCAAGAACTCGCTCACGTGCGTGCCGGTGACGCCCGCCAGGTCGACGTCTGCCGCGGCCAGGTACGCCACGTAGCGCCTCAGGTCGCGCCGGTACGACGTCAGGGTGTTGGCAGCCAGTCCACGCTCGACGACGAGGTGGTCGAGATAGGTGCGCACCGCTGCCACCACCGCGTCCTGGCTCAGGTCAGGACCTCCTCGAGGCTGAGGCAGCCCATGCCGTGTGCCTGGGCGACCGGGGCGTACGTCAGCTCACCAGCGTGGGTGTTGAGGCCGAGCGCGAGCGCGTGGTCCTCGCGCAGCGACTTCTTCCAGCCCTTGTCGGCGATCGCCACCGCGTATGGCAGCGTGACGTTGGTCAGTGCGTACGTCGACGTGTGCGGCACCGCCCCGGGCATGTTGGCTACGCAGTAGAAGACCGAGCTGTGCACCAGGTACGTCGGCGCGTCATGCGTGGTGGGACGCGAGTCCTCGAAGCAGCCACCCTGGTCGATGGAGATGTCCACGAGTACGGAGCCGGGCTTCATCCGTGAGACGAGGTCGTTGGAGACCAGCGTCGGCGCCTTCGCGCCGGGAACCAGGACGGCTCCGATGACGAGGTCGGCATCGAGCACCGCCCGCTCGACCTCGTAGGTGTTGGAGGCGACCGTCTGCAGGTGGCCCTGATAGATGCGGTCCGCCTGGCGTAGCCGCTCGATGTTGCGGTCGAGCAGGAGTACCTCCGCCTGCATGCCCAGGGCGATGGCGGCGGCGTTCATGCCGGACACGCCGGCGCCGATGACCACCGTCTTGGCGGCGTACACCCCGGAGACGCCACCCATCAGCATGCCCCGGCCACCACCTTGCCGCATCAGGTGGTAAGCGCCTGCCTGCGGTGCCAGCCGTCCGGCGACCTCACTCATGGGAGCCAGCAGCGGCAGCGCCTGGTCGGCGGTCTGCACGGTCTCGTACGCGATCGAGGTGACCCGCTTCTCGAGTAACGCGTCAGTGCACTCACGCGACGCCGCCAGGTGTAGATAGGTGAAGAGCGTCTGCCCGTCACGCATCCGGTCGTACTCCTCCGCGACCGGCTCCTTGACCTTGAGGACCAGCTCCCCGGTCTCCCAGACGTCTGCGGCGGTGTCGAGGATCGTCGCGCCGGCAGTGGCGAAGTCGTCGTCGGGAATGGACGACCCGAGCCCGGCACCTGCCTGGACGTAGACCTCATGACCGCGGGTCGCCAGCTCGTGCACACCGGCCGGCGTGATGGCCACGCGGTACTCGTGGTTCTTTACTTCTCTCGGAATGCCGACCTTCATGTCCCTCACTCTTCGCGCGTCGACGCCTGGTGTCGAGACCCCAGTGCCCGGAAACCTACTGCATCACACGCCGTCGACCTCGGCCGGCAGCCGGCGCAGCGAGCTCTCGTCGACGGGCAGGCGCAGCTCGCGCTGGCGCTCGATCGCCGCGGTGACCAACCCGCTGAACAACGGGTGGGGCCGGGTCGGTCGCGACCGAAGCTCAGGGTGCGCCTGGGTGGAGACGTAGTACGGGTGGACGTCGCTCGGCAGCTCGACGCACTCCACCAGCTCACGGTCCGGAGACAGCCCGGAGAAGACCAGCCCGGCGTCCTCGAGCACGCCACGGAACTTGTTGTTCACCTCGTAGCGATGTCGGTGTCGCTCCTCGACCCGGTCGCAGCCGTAGACCTTGGAGACCACCGACCCCGGCTGGAGGTCCGCCGGGTAGAGGCCGAGCCGCATGGTCCCTCCCATGTCTCCGTCACCCTTGACGATGTCGAGCTGCTCGGCCATGGTCGCGATGACCGGCTGGGCGGCCGACGGGTCGAACTCCGTCGAGCCCGCGTCGCTGAGCCCGGCCACGTTGCGGGCGAACTCGATGACCATGCACTGCAGGCCGAGGCACAGGCCGAGCGCCGGGATCTGGTGCTCGCGGGCATATCGGAGCGCGCCAAGCTTGCCCTCGATGCCGCGGACGCCGAAACCGCCAGGCACGCAGACCGCGTCGGCGTCCGACAGCATGCCCGCCGCACCCTCGGGGGTCGTGCACGTGTCGGAGGCGACCCATCGGAGGTTGACGCGGGAGTCGTTGTCGAACCCTCCCGCCCGCAGCGCCTCCGCAACCGACAGGTACGCGTCAGGCAGGTCGATGTACTTGCCGACGAGTGCGACGGTCACCTCCTCGGCGGGTCGGTGCACCCGCTGGAGCAGCTGGTCCCAGCGGGTCCAGTCGACATCGCGGAACGGCAGGTTGAGTCGCCTGACGACGTACGCGTCGAGGCCCTCGGAGTGCAAGACCTTCGGGATGTCGTAGATGGACGGTGCATCCACCGCCGCCACGACGGCTTCGTCGTCGACATCGCACATCAGCGAGATCTTGCGCTTGACCGAGGTCGGGATCTCCCTGTCGGCGCGGCAGACCACCGCGTCGGGCGTGATGCCGATCGAGCGCAGAGCCGCGACGGAGTGCTGTGTCGGCTTTGTCTTGAGCTCGCCGGAGGGACCGATGTACGGCACCAGGGACACGTGCAGGAAGAAGCAGTTGTCTCGGCCCACGTCGTGGCGGACCTGGCGCGCGGCCTCCAGGAAGGGAAGTGACTCGATGTCGCCGACGGTGCCGCCGATCTCGGTGATGACGATGTCGACGTCGTCGGTGGCCATGGCCCGGACGCGTTCCTTGATCTCGTTGGTGATGTGTGGGATGACCTGCACCGTGTCGCCGAGGTAGTCCCCCCGGCGCTCCTTCGCGATCACCGTCGAGTAGACCTGCCCGGTGGTCACGTTCGCCCGCTCCCCGAGGCTGACGTCCAGGAAGCGCTCGTAGTGCCCGATGTCGAGGTCCGTCTCCGCCCCGTCGTCGGTGACGAACACCTCCCCGTGCTGGAAGGGGTTCATCGTGCCGGGGTCGACGTTGAGATAGGGGTCGAGCTTCTGCATCGTGACCCGAAGACCCCGGGACTTCAGCAGCCGGCCCAGCGATGACGCCGTGAGGCCCTTGCCCAGTGACGAGGCGACACCGCCGGTGACGAAGAGATGCCTGGTCGGCGATGAGGCTGCCACGTCACGCTCCCGCGGTAACTCGAATGTGCGGCGGGATCTCCCACCTGTCCACGGGGTTGCAATCTATCAACACATCGCAGGTCTGCACACGCGACGCCCGGGCAGCCAACCATCATCGATCGGTGGGAGCCAGCCCCCGAGGCAGCACCGGTTTGCCGTCGATCACGCCGAAGTCGCCGGGAGAGCCGGACAACGCCGCCGATAAGGCGTAGACGCCGACGAGTGTCCCGGCCGATGATGTCCCCGCGTTGGAGGTCGAGACCGGGACCTTTCCCATCACCTCGGAGTCTGAGAGGACGTCGAGCAGCCCACCGTCGTCTCGCCCTGTCGCCGGGGTGACCACCACCGTCGCCTCAGCGGCAGGAACGACGGTGCTCAGCAGGTCGGCGGTGATGACGTTGCGCGCTGAGGTGACAGCAGCATCGCCGTTGTCGCCCGATGCCAGCACGACGACGCTGGTGCCGCGGGCGGTCGGCTCCGCACCCAAGGTCACCAGCCTGGCGCCCTGGAGCTCGGAGTCGATCTTGATCGCGGTGTCGTCGAACGCCTGGCTCTTGGCGGTTCCGACGTACGCCCGGGCCAACACGACTCCGAGCTGGGCGAAGGCCTGGTCGGATCCGGTGTCCTCGAGGTCGAGGCCGCGCACCGAGCTCGAGGCGACCGAGCCGACATAGGTCCTCTTGCTGGCGTCGATCACGTCGTCGTCGAGAGTCACCACGACGGCGACCGAGCCGCCTGCCTGCTGGATGGCTGTCCCCATCGCGCTCACGGAGGACTCACTGACGCCGGGAAGCACGAAGATGGTGACCCCACGACCTGTGAGCCGGTCCGGGAGGAGCCGCGGAGCGAGACCTTCGGCAAGTGTCGCGTCGACGGCGCCGGCAGCCTCGGCTGTCCGCAGCTGGTCTCGGAGCCCGGCGTTCGCCGCCGCGAGCGACGTGAAGTCATCGTTCCCGTTGGCGCCCTGCAGAGGCCCGGAGCCGAGAGCGATCCCGATGGCGAGGGTGAGGCAGGCGGTGAACGTCGCGACGAGGTGACGACGCAGGCTTCTCATGCGGCCTGCTCCCGGGCCCAGTCCCAGGCGCCGCCGGCCCAGGTCGACACGTCGTCGTACCAGTCCTGGCCCACGGGCGTGGTGGCGATCGCCGTCAGGACGGCTGCGGCCGCCATGAGCATCAGGAAGAGGACAAGCCAGCCCCGGTAGCGGTGCTGGTAGAGCGGCGCGACCGCCTTGGCGTCCACGAGCTTGGATCCGACCGTCGAGCGCGTGAGGAACGAGCTGGCCATCCCCGAGCGACCCTTGTCGAGGAACTCCACGAGCGAGGAGTGCGACCCGACAGTCACGATGAGCTCCGCGCCACCCACGTGGGCAAGCAGCAGAGCGGCGTCCTCGCTCGTCCCGTTCGTCGCGAACGCCTCGTGCGTGACGCCGAGCCGCTCGAGCCGGTCGATCGCACCGCTCTTGCTCGGTGTGGTGTGCGCGACGACTTCCGCCCCGCAACGCAGCGCCTTGTCGGAGATGTCCTCCCCGGACGTCACCACCAGATGAGGCCGGTGACCTGCGGCGATGAGCGCGTCTGCTCCGGCGTCGACGCCGACAAGGACCGGGGAGTTCTCCTTGATGTAGGTCTTCAGACGATGCAGGTCGCGCTCGTGGTCGAAGGCGCGCAGCACGACAACGACCTGGCGACCGTCGAGCTTCGTCTCGGTGGCAGGGACGCCGACTCCGTCGAGCAGCAGCCGCTGGTCGCGTCGCAGATGCTCGACGGTGTTGGCACTGAACGCCTCGAGCTGGCTCGCTATGCCGTCGCGGGAGCCTGCCAGCGCGGCAGCCACGGAGTCGTGGTCCTGCCGGACGCCCGAGACGGCGGCCTCGTCGTCGACGTAGACGGTGTCGCCATCGACCCGCACCACGTCGCCATCGCTGATGAGCGTGAAGATCTCGGCGTCCACGTCGTCGAGCAGCACGATGTCGGCGTCGAGCAGAATCTGGGGGCCGAGGTTGGGGTAGCGACCGGAGATCGACGGCGCCAGGTTGACGACCGCGCAGACGCGGGACTCGACCAGTGCGACGGCAGCGGCGCGGTCGATGTCGACGTGGTCGATGACGGCGATGTCGCCGGGTCTGAGCCGCTTGACGATGCTGCGGGTACGCCGGTCGAGCATCGCGGGGCCGGACACACCGGTGTGGTTGCGGGCACGAGGACGCCGCAGTGAGGAGAGCTTCATCGTGCAGCCATCCTACGAACCCCCTGAGGCGATCTTGGGGACCTTCGCGCCGGTGTCGGCGGTTGCCTGAGCCCGGTCCCCTGGCCCGAAGCGGGGGTGTCAGGAGGAGCGTTCGAGCCGGGCGAGATCGACCAGCTCGTCGGCGTGCGCGAGAGCGGAGTCTGAGTCCTCGAGCCCGGCGAGCATCCGCGACAGCTCGCGTCGCCGTCCCTCGTCGTCGAGGCGGGTCACACCGCTGGTGGTCACGCTGCCGTCGCTGCTCTTGACGACGAGATAGTGCTGGTCGGCGAAGGCTGCTACCTGCGGAAGGTGCGTCACGACGATCACCTGCACGGTGCGCGCCAGCCGAGCAAGTCGGCGGCCGATCTCGACCGCCGCCTTCCCGCCGACCCCGGCGTCGACCTCGTCGAAGATCATCGTGGGCACCGGTTGGGTTCCTGCCAGGCAGACCTCGAGCGCGAGCATCACCCTGGAGAGCTCCCCTCCGGACGCGCCGCGCTGCAGCGCTCTTGGCTGGCCGCCGGTGTGGGCGGCGAAGAGGAACGTCACCTCGTCGAGACCATTCCCGCGTGGCTCGGTCAGCCCCGTCACGTCGACCGTGAAGTCGGCGTCTGGCATGGCCAGCACACTCAGCTCGTCCGTCACCCGGGCTGACAGCTGCGCCGCCAGCGCGCGCCGACGGTCGGAGAGATCGGCCCCGAGGTCAGCGAGGCGCTGCGATAGCTCGTCGCGGCGGGCACGAAGCCCAGCCACCAGGCTGTCGTCGTCATCGAGCCGGAGCAGCCGGGCCGCTGCGGTCTCGGTCCACTCGAGCACGTCGGCGATCGTGTCGCCGTACTTGCGAGTCAGCGCGCCGAGGGTGGCACGACGCTCCTGCACCCACGCGAGTCGCTGCGGATCGGAGTCGAGCGCCGAACCGTACGACGCGAGGTCGGCTGCGACGTCGACGAGGGCGTATGACGCGGCGGCGAGCTCGTCGCACAGCTGCGCGAGCCGCACGTCGTGCTCGCGCTCGGCCTCCAGCGACTTCCGTGCCGCGGCGACGAGACCGAGGGCGTCTCGGGGCGTCAGGTCCGGCTCGTCGGCGCTGAGCGCCTGCTGCGCCTCGTCGACAGCGCGGCGCAACGCGTCGGCGTGAGCGAGGCGCGACTCCTCCGCCAGCACCCGCTCATCCTCGCCTGGCTGGGGCCTGACCGCCTCGATCTCGGCAAGCCCGAGCCGCAACAGGTCCGCCTCCTGTGCCCGCTCACGCCCCCGTGACACGACCTGCGCGAGCTCCGCCACGACCACCCGCAGAGCTTCGTACGTCCGCCGGTACTCGTCCGAGACGACCTTGTGCGCTGGTCCACCGAATGCGTCGAGCGTGCGCCGCTGGTGCGCGGGCTGCAGTAGGAGCTGTTGGTCTGACTGTCCATGGATGACGACGAGGTCCGCCGAGAGCTGTGCCAGCGTGCCGACGGGGATGGCTGCTCCGCCCACACTCGCCTTGGAGCGTCCTCCTGCCTGGACGATTCGGCTCACGATGAGAGACCCCTCGTCGAGATCGGCTCCCGCGTCGCCTGCCCGCGCCGCCACGCCCGACTCCGGGTCGAGCTGCAACGTTCCCTGCACGCGGGCTCTGTGGGCACGTTCACGCACGACACCGGAGTCGGCTCGAGCTCCGAGCAGCAGGTTCAACGCCGTGACGACCATCGTCTTGCCCGCGCCGGTCTCACCTGTCACCACGTTGAGCCCGGCCCCCAGCTCCAGGGTGGCCGCATCGATCACTCCGAGCGAGTCGATGGACAGCTCCTCAAGCATCGACAGCACCGTCGGACGGTCCACGCGGGCGCGCCTTGCCGCGCCACCCACCGACCGGGAGATCGAACTTTGCCACCAGCCGGTCCGTGAACGGCGCCTCACGCAGTCGGGCGAGACGCACCGACCGGGCCCCGCGGGACACCTCGACGCGCGCACCGGCCGGCAGCTCGACCGTGCGACGTCCGTCGCACCACAGCACTCCCCCTCCGGTGCTGTGGGCGAGGATCTCGACGGCCAGCCGGGAGTCCACGGACGCCACCATCGGCCGGGCGAAGAGCGCATGGGCGCTGATGGGCACCAGGAGGAGCGCCTGGACCTCGGGCCACACGACAGGTCCGCCTGCGCTGAACGCATAGGCCGTCGACCCCGTCGGCGTCGCGAAGACGATGCCGTCGCAACCCCACCGGGACAACGGGTGGTCGTCGATCTCGACGACCACCTCGAGCATCCGCTGGCGAGCGGACTTCTCGACGCTCGCCTCGTTCAACGCCCATCCGTGGGCGTCCGGCTCTCCCTCGACCCGCACGAGCACGTCGATCGTCAGCCGGTCCTCGACGACGTACGAGCCGGCGATGATGGCCTCGACGGTGGTGTCGACGTCGTACCACTCGGCCTCCGCCAGGAAGCCGACGTGTCCGAGGTTGATACCGAGCAACGGTGTGCCGGAGTCCCGGGTGAGCTCGGCGGCTCGAAGGATGGTGCCGTCGCCACCGATCACGACGACGACCTCGCAGTCGCGCGGAGCGGCACCGTCGCTCGGCACGACCTGGCCGTCGATGCCGAGATCCTCGGCCTCGCTGTCGAGCAGGCGGATGACGATGCCCGAGGCGTCCAGACGCTCCGCGACGGCTTGGGCCGCGCCCACTGCCTCGCCGCGCCCGGTGTGGGCGACGAGCAGCACCGTCCGGGTGACGGCACGCTCAGCCGGGGTGGGGGTCACGTCGCTACCTTCTCACTGTGGCCCGGCATCGACCACGTCCGCCACGAGCGCCGGATCGAGAGGGGGTGCGCCGGCTGCGAACCAGCAGAAGTACTCGACGTTGCCGGCGGGTCCGGGCAAGGGGCTCGCACAGACCCCACGTACGCCGAGACCGAGCTCGCCGGCCGCCGCCGCCACGCTGACGATAGCTGCAACCCTGAGGCCGGGCTCGCGGACGACGCCGCCCTTGCCGACGCGATCCTTGCCGACCTCGAACTGCGGCTTGACCAGGAGCACGAGATCCGCGGCCGGTGTCGCCACCCCCCTGAGCGCGGGCAGCGCCTTGGCGAGGGAGATGAAGGAAAGGTCTCCCACCACCAGGTCGGGGTTGTAGGGCAGCCTCGCGGACCGCAGCTCCTTGACGTTCGTACGGTCGAGCACGTGGACGCGCTCGTCAGCGGCGAGCCGCCACGCCAGCTGGCCGTAACCCACGTCGACAGCGACCACGTCGGCCACGCCGACGCGAAGCAGCACGTCGGTGAAGCCTCCTGTCGAGGCTCCCGCGTCCAAGGCACGGCGCCCAGACAAGCGGAGCCCACGGGGCGCGAAGAGGTCGATCGCCCCAGCCAGCTTGTGACCTCCACGGGACACGTAGGCGGGATCGTCGTCGTCCGGCGTCACCAGCACCGCGACATCGGTGGTCACGCCGGTGGCAGGCTTGTTGGCGACAGCGCCGGCTACCTGAACGCGCCCTGCCGCGATCAGGTCAGCGGCATGGTCGCGGCTTCGAGCCAGTCCCCGCCGGACCAGCTCGGCATCGAGCCGCAGTCTTCGTGGCATGGCCGTCGCTCACCGAGCCTCCGGCGGCATACCTGCGCTCGGCTGCGACTCGTCGTCGAGTGCCCGACGCAGCTCCTCGTGGGCTCGCTCGTACACCCCGGGGTGCCTGTCGACGTCGCGTTCGTCCAGGTCGTGCAGCGATGCCACCGCGGCGTCCACCCTGCGGTCACCGAGTGACCCTCCGGCATCGGCGTCGGCATGGTCTGGCTGCTCGTGCTGTGGATCGTTCGCCGTCATCTCTTTCACTTCTCTCTCACTCCTCGTCCTGCACCGATAGCACCCCTGTCGCAACCCTGGCCGGCTCTCGCGCGTCGTCGTCGTCGCGCCACGCCCAAGCAGCGCTCACAACGACCCGCAGGCCGTCGGAGCGGTCACCGCCGGCTGCGTCGACCCGGACCTCGCCGTCCCCTACCAGGGCCCGCCACCCGTTCAGCTCGAAGGCGTCGTCGGTGCGCTGCGGCACCGGATGCGCTGTGAGGAGGCCAGCCATGGTCCACGCGACGTACGTCGGGCGCCGGGTCGGCGGAGCCGCGCACAGCGCCGGCAGGTCCGTGACCCCCGTCATCACGAGCAGTGAGTCGGCCCCACAGTTGTTGGCACCCTCGATGTCGGTGTCGAGCCGGTCCCCCACGACGATCGGACGTTCGCAGCCGACCCGGCGTACCGTCTCGTCGAACAGCGGCCGGTACGGCTTGCCCGCGACGACCGCGGGCCTCGCGTCGACCGCGGCAGCGACGGCGTTGACCAACGTGCCGTTGCCGGGGGCGATGCCACCGACCGTGGGCACCGTGAGGTCGAGGTTCGTCGCCACCCACAGCGCGCCGGCCCGGATCGCGTAGGCCCCCTGGGCCAGCTGCTGCCACCCGACTGTGCGGTCGAAGCCCTGAACGACGGCCACCGGATCGTCGTCCGCCCTCTCGACCGCAGTGAGTCCCGCCTCGGCGAGCGCCAGCCGCAGTCCCTCGCCACCGATGACGAGCACCTTGGCTCCCGCATCGAGGTGTCGGGCGAGCTCACGCGCCGCGGCCTGGGCCGCCGTCACCACGTCGTCGGCCACCGCCTCAATCCCGAGCTCTCGCAGGTGCTCCGCCACCGAGCGAGGGGTGCGAGACGCGTTGTTCGTCACGAAGGCGAGCGTCATACCGCGGTCGCGGACTCGGCGCAACATGGCGGGTACGCCGTCCACCGGTGCCGGCCCGACGTAGACCACGCCGTCGAGGTCGAGCATGGCGCAGTCGTAGACGTCGACGAGCCGTCGATCACAGCGCCGGAGGGTGGCCGGAGCATCGGGCACGGCATTCCTCCGCGGGTCAGAGTCGTACGATGCAGCGTGGCCAGCCAGCATGACATGACCGTGACGGCGAAGCTGCGCCTGCGTCCGTTTCCGGCGATGCGTTTCAACGCAGGGCTCGTGGGCGACGTGGGCGAGGTGACGTCCCCCCCCTATGACGTCATGGACCGGCCGATGATCGACGCCCTGCTCGGCGACCATCCACAGAACATCGTCAGACTCGTGCTCCCGCGGATGGTCAGCGACCCGGTGCGATCGGCGGACCCGTACGCGCGTGCGGCGAGGCTGCTGGCCCGCTGGCGTGACCAGGGGATCGTTGTCACCGATGCGGAGCCGGCGCTGTACGTCTACGAGTACGGCGACGCCTCGACGCAGGTCTGTGGCGTGGTGGGTGCGCTGGAGCTCCGTAAGCCTGACACGCACGTCGTGCTCCCACACGAGGGCGTCATCCCGGACATCGTGGCGGACCGGCTGGCGATGATGGCCGCCAGCCAGGCCAACCTCGAGCCGATCCTGCTTGTCTACGACGGCGCCGGCAGCACCCGGGAGATCCTGGACCGGACCCGCACTGCGGACCCGCTCACCGATGTGTGTGCCCGCGACGGCACACGTCATCGGCTGTGGGCGTTGGATGACGCGGCCGAGATCCGGGTGATCCGACGAGCATTGGCCCCGCACCAGGCGCTGATCGCCGATGGTCACCACCGCTATGCGTCGTACCTTCAGCTACGCCGGCGGCACCACTCGATCGGGGACGGCGAGGGCCCCTGGGACCGTGGCCTGGCAATGCTCATCGACCAGTCGCAGTACCCGTTGCGGCTTGCCGCGATCCATCGCAGCGTGTCGGAGCTTCGGCTCGACGCGGTGCGGTCGACAGCTGGCTTCGACGCGGGTCCGCTCGAGTGGTGTTCGGACGGCCCGCCTCCCCCGCCTCGCGAGCGTGGGCAGTTCGTCGTCTCCGACTCCCGTCAGTACACGGTGATCTCCCTGACCCGGTCCCGTGATCGTGTCGTCAGCGACGCAGAGCTGCTGCACACGCGGCTGCTGCCCGCGTGGGGAGTGAGCGAGGACCAGGTCGGCTACCACCACACGGTCACGCAGACACTGCGCAACGCGCAGCAGGATGCCGGTCTGGCCGTCCTGCTGCACCCATCCACGGTCGACGAGGTGCTGGAGGTGGCTCGGGCCGGCAAGGTGATGCCGCGCAAGTCGACATCCTTCGGCCCGAAACCTCGGACCGGGCTGGTGATGCGCAGCTTCGACGACGAGCCGTAGGGTCGGCGTGGCCTCACGGCTCGAGCGGCTTGACCCGCCGGGTACGACGGATCTCCACCTCGACCCGACTGACGGGGCCCGCATCTGCTCGATAGAAGCGGCGCCGGATCGCTCCTGCGACCTCGACATGCTCCCCAGGCACCCAGGTGCGCATGGAACGCTGCACCTTCGACAGCCACGCGACGCAGTCGATCGTGTCGACGCGCTGCTGTGAGCGCACCCGGCTCGTTGGGTCTCTGTCGACGATGACACGCGCCGTCACGAGCGCATCACCGCTGGGCAATGTCCTCTCCTGAGGGGACGCGGCGACGCGGCCGACCAGCGTCACCTCGTTGACCGCTGCTGGTGGGTTGGCGGATGGCCCGACTTTCGGCGACGGCGGAGTGCTGCTGCGACGTGGCATGGCATTCCTTCCTGGTGAGGAAGCACAGCCTCGCCGAACAAGGCCGACTGAACGCGGGGGATGACGAACCTGTGGATCGACGTCAGCGGCGAGACAGCGCTGTGGACAACACCCCGAGGCCGAGCCCAGCCCTGCTGCTCGTCGTCGTTCAGCCCTCCTCGGCGTCGTCGTCGACCGTGTCGACGATGCTGCTCCCTTCGAGCTCAGCGACTCGCTCTGCCGCATCGGTGGAGCCGTGGGCGTCCACACCGGCTGCACGCTCGAACCACTCCCGGGCCGGCTCGGTCTGTCCGTCGGCGAGCAGGGCGTCGGCGTACGCATAGCGGAGCCGCGGCACCCATGACGCCCGGGAACGGCTGCGTAGCTCTTTGCCCTCGAGTGTCCTGATGGCGGCGGGGACGTCGCCGAGGTCCCGACGGGCGCCGGACTCGACGATCTTCATCTCGATCTGCCCCGCCTCGTCCAGATCCAGGACCCCTGGGTCCTTGGCCAGCGCCAGCGTCCGCTCCGGTCGGCCCAGGGCGCGCTCACAGTCGGCCAGCATCGGTAGGTAGATCGAGTTGTGGCTCATCCGGCGAGCAGCCTTGAACTCCGTGAGGGCGTCCTTGAAGAGCCCAGCCGCGTAGGCAGCCTCCCCACTCGCCTCTCGTACGACGGCGACCCTGGCGGCGCGGGCACGGGCTGCCAAGGTGTGCTGGTAGGCCAGCGCCGGATCGGTGTCCAGCAATCGTGCCGCCGCCACGAGGTGCCGTGCCACGCGCGCAGCCAGCTTCTCGGGCAGTGACTTGAGCTGAGCGGCGACCGCTCGATCGAGCTCCTGACCGGTGATGTCCTCGGGGATGGGAGGGCCGTCGTACGTGGCCTGGACGGCGCTGCGCTCCACTGCCGGCAGCTCGTCGCGACGCCAGCGCCCGGCTGTGCTGGGCTTGCGGTCCTTGCTGGGGTCTCGGGGGACCGTGTCGCCGCGACCCTGACCCCCACGCCTTGCCGAGCCTGACGACCGGCCCCCCGAGTCCGGGCCGCGACGCGAGGCAGTGCCGTCCCGGCGACGGCGGCCCCGAGGGTCTTGGTCTGTCACGGTTGCCTCCAGCAGTTGCGTCGGCCGGCGTCGGGGACGCTGGATGCCACGAAAGTCAATACGTGCACAGCGACCTCGAGCCCGCACCCCACAGCAAAGAGGGCCGCCCGACTGGGCAGCCCTCTCGCGAGAAATGTCCGGCGACGTCCTACTCTCCCACACGCTCCCGCGTGCAGTACCATCGGCGCTGAAGGGCTTAACTGCCAGGTTCGAAATGGAGCTGGGTGTTTCCCCTTCGCCATGGTCGCCGAAACTCTATGGAGATATCTCGGGAGGAGCCGTGCCTGGCACAGCCCAACCGTCCCGACCGTATCTCGGGAACCGCACAGTGGACGCGAACAAGAACAATCTTGTAAGAAGTGAGACAAGCCCTCGGCCTATTAGTCTCCGGTCGGCTACGTGCATTACTGCCTTCTACCTCCGGCCTATCAACCCAGTGTTCTGCTGGGGGCCTTACCCGGTTACCCGGTGAGAAACCTCATCTTGAAGCGTGCTTCCCGCTTAGATGCTTTCAGCGGTTATCACTTCCGAACGTAGCCAACCAGCCGTGCTCCTGGCGGAACAACTGGCACACCAGAGGTTCGTCCATCCCGGTCCTCTCGTACTAGGGGCAGATCTTCTCAAGTTTCTTACGCGCGCGGCGGATAGGGACCGAACTGTCTCACGACGTTCTAAACCCAGCTCGCGTGCCGCTTTAATGGGCGAACAGCCCAACCCTTGGGACCTACTCCAGCC
>Ga0136625_1000098_pt1 | contig 21022 bp, 17 predicted proteins | sample AntDrymUQ4832306_2_FD_104672 | JGI IMG/M metagenome (GOLD analysis project Ga0136625, IMG submission 104672) | Polar desert sand microbial communities from Dry Valleys, Antarctica - metaG UQ483 (23.06) | ecosystem: Environmental > Terrestrial > Soil > Desert | place: Antarctica: Dry Valley...
GGTGATCTGCCCGACGATTGCCAGCACCGGACGCTCGTCGACGATGCCGAGCTCGCGTCGAGCGGCGCGCCGTGAGGTCGCATCGCGCACGGCGAAGCGCCCGAGATCGACGGGGTTGTCCACCACTCGGACGCGCGCCGCCAGGCCGGGCGGCAAGCCGTCGCAGTAGGAGTCAGCGACGTAGCGGGAGATCGCGGCGATCCGGGTGGCGAGCGCGGCTGCGCTGCGACGCACCACACGCCCGCGTGCAGTGTCGGGAAGCACGTCGCGGACGTGCATCACCACCGGCGCCCGATGCGCGCGGGCCACTGGCGCGGAGAACAGCGCCGCTCGCACGGAGTTCGCGTGCACGACGTCACGCTGTCCGCGCCGCAGCAGCCCCGACAGGGTCCGGGCGGCGGCCGCCGTGTCACGCGCCGCGCGGACGCTGGTGCGCGCATCGGCGCTGAAGGTCAGCTCGACGTGGCGCATCGGCGACGTCGGGATGCCGCGGCGCTGCGCGCGGTCGAGCAGGTCGCCCCGTGGGGCGGCGAGCCGGACGTCGGCGACGGCATCGAGCTCGGACACGAGGTCGAGCAGTGAGTGCTCGGCGCCGCTGACCAACGAGGTGTGCGACACGTGCAGGATCCTCAGCGCGTTCGCGGTCATCGCGCGATCAGCGATCGCACGATCGCGTCGACCTCGCGCGCCATGCGCTCCCAGCTGAGCTCGCGCTGGCGCACATACCCGGCCTCGCCGAGACGCCGGGCGAGCTGCGGATCGGTGAGCAGGCGAACGATCCGGTCGGCGACCGCGACGTGGTCGCGCGGATCGCACAGCAGACCCGTCACGCCGTCGAGGACCGCGGACGTCGCGCCGCCTTCGTCGGCTGCGACGACCGGCAGGCCTGCGGCCCCGGCTTCGAGGTAGACGATGCCGAAGCCCTCACCCGCAGCGCGACCGGCAGGGACGCGGCTGGGCATGACGAACACCGCGGCGCGACGCAGGACCCCATCCCGCGTCTGGTCGTCGACGGCGCCGAGGAACGAGACGCACGCTCCCAGTCCCCACCGCTCCGCCGTCGCCTGGAGCTGCGAGCGAAGGCTTCCGTCCCCGACGACCACCCATCGTGCGCCAGGGACGCGCGCGCGAACCAGCGGCATCGCGCGCATGACGACGTCGAAGCCCTTGTAGCGATCCTCCAGTCGCGCCACCGTCACGAGCGTGGGCTCCCTGGCCTGCTCGTCAGGACGCTCCGAGCCATCGCTGCCACCGCCCGGCAGCACGAGGTGAACGCGCTCCGGGGGTGCGCCGGCGGAAATCGCAAGTTCGCGCGAGTACTCACTGATCGTGACCGTCGCGTCGATGCGCTCGAGCACCTCGCGCGCCACCCGCTGCCGCGTGCCGAGCTCCTTCGCGTATACGAATTGCGCGGTCGCGCGCCGCGGACGCCGGGTCGCCGCCACCACCGCCGGCCCAAGCACGAGATGCCCGGATAACACGAGATCCGGGCGGAGGCGGCGGACCTCGCGAGCCGTGGCGCCAGCGAGACGCGCGACCGACAGCCGGTGGTCCCGTGCCCGCGTTATCCGCACGACCTGTGCGGGCATGTCCGCGTCGGTGGCCTCAGAGCCCTCGTCGGCGAAGCACACCACCGTCGTGTTCCAGCCGGCGCGCCGCACGAGCTGCGACAGCAGCTGCTGGATGCCACCGGGCATCGGTGGAAAGTCCGGTGTCGTGAGCAGGACGCGGGGGGTATTCACCGTTGCGCATCCAGCCATGCTCCCGCGCAGAGCATCGGCCACAGCTGCCTGGCCGCTGCGTCCTCGGCGTCCAGCCGAGCGACCAGCCCGCTCGCCGCGGCCGCCTGGACCCAGCCGTCGCGCACGAGCCGTCCCTCGATGACGTGGTCGTGAACCGCCGCACGGAGCGGACCGCGCATCCAGGCGGCGAGCGGGACGCGAAACGCCGTCTTCTTTCGCCCGCCGCCCGCCGCCGGCAACGTCCGCTGCAGAACCCGCCGCAGGAGGTTCTTGCCGCCGCCCGCCATGTGGGTCTCGGGTGCCACCGACGCGGAGAACTCCGCGAGCGTGCGGTCGAGGTACGGCGTGCGCATCTCCAGCGACGCCGACATGCTCGCGCGGTCGGCCTTCTGGAGGATGTCGTCGCACAGGTACGACCCCTGGTCGAGCCGCGCGGCGGCGGCGGCCGTGCCGCCAATGTCCTCCCAGGCCGCGCTGAGGAGCGAGCGCAGGTCGCCGCTGTGCGAATGCTCCTGCAGGCGCGGCCCGTAGAACCCGGCCCGCTGCTCCAGCAGCCCGTCCGTGATCCAGCCGAGGTTGCGATGCAGCGGCGAAGCGGGCTGGAGCACGTCGGTCATGCGCCTGGCGCGCCCCGGTCCGCCGGTGCGCCGGACCAGGCCTGCCATGGTCGCGGCGCCACCCGCGGGCACCATCTGAGCAAGGCGGTCTGCGTGCGCCAACCAGCGATAGCGCGGATAGCCGAAGAACAGCTCGTCCGCGCCCTCGCCGCCGACGGCCACCGTGACGTGCTCGCGGGCAAGTTGTGAGATCGCCGCCAGCGCGACGAACGCCGGGTCGGCGATCGGCTGGTCGATCGCCGACAGCAGCGCGGGGACGTGATCGCCGATCCATGCTGAGGTGAGACGCAGCTCGTGGTGCTCGGCGTGCAGGAGGGCGGCGGTGGCGCGGGCGGGAACGTCCTCGTTCACGACGCCGCTGTCGTAGGCCACCGTGAACGTCTTGAGCTCGGTCCTGCTGCGGCGTGCGAGGGCGGCGACGAGCGTCGAGTCCAGCCCGCCGGACAACAGCACGCCGACCGGTACGTCCGCGACGAGCCGGCTGCAGACCGAGCGATCGAGCAGATCCTCCGCCTCGTCGACAAGGTCCGCGAGGGGCGACCCGTTGGCGCTGCAGCTCGGCGGCATCTCCCAGTACTTCGTGGTGAGCGCTCGCCGGCTCGCGAGCGGCCAGCGCAGCACGTGCCCCGCCGGCAGCTGCTGGACGCGCTCGTACATCGTGCGCGGGCCGGGGACGTATCCGAGGGTCAGAAGCCCCTGCATCGCGAGCGGGTCGATCGCGCCGCGATCGTCGATGGCCCGCAGTGCGGACAGCTCCGAGGCGAACGACAGCTCGCCGTCGGTCGTGGCGTAGAACAGCGGCTTCTCGCCGAAGCGGTCGCGCGCGAGCAGGATCTCCTGGCTCCGGCTGTCCCAGATCACGAAGGCGAACATGCCTTCGAGCGCGTGCACGAGGTCGGGCCCGAAGTCCTCGTAGAGGTGCACGAGCACCTCCGTGTCGCAGCGCGTGGCAAGCCGGTGGCCGCGGTCCAGGAGATCGTCTCGCAGCTGCCGGTAGTTGTAGATCTCGCCGTTCAGCGCCGCCCAGACGGTCTCATCCTCGTTGGAGAGCGGCTGACGGCCGCCTTCGACGTCGATGATGCTCAGGCGGCGGGCGCCGATGGCGACCGCGTTACGCGCATCGACGTGGACGAAGCCGTCGTCGGGCCCCCGATGGACGAGCGTCTCGGCCATGGCAGATGTGCGCTGACCATCGCGGTCGCGGCTGGAGCCGCAGATGCCACACACGCAGCTGATGAAAGCAGGTCGCGCGAGCCCGGCCGGGGCGGGGGCGCTGCTACGGTCGGCGGCCAGTGAGCCGCCACGGCGACAGCGAGCGTCGCACCGGCACACGGGTCGCGTGCTTCGCCACCCAGGGAACGGGACACAGCGACGAGGACAGGATCCTGACCCTGCTCGGCCCGCTGGATCCGACGCGCTGGCCGTTCGATCGGTCGGACAAGCGCGCCGCGGCTCGTTCGGTGTTTCGGCGGGGCCGGAAGGAGCGCCCGGATCTCGTGGTGATGGAGGGCACCGGCGTGGCGGGCGGGATGGCGGTTCTCGCGCTGAGGCTGCTGTGCGGGGTTCGCTACGTCGTCTCCACCGGCGACGCGGTGGCACCGTTCCTCGCAGGGCGAAGCGCGCTCCTGGGTCCGCCGGCGGCAATCTACGAGCGACTCCTGTACCGGCGTGCGGCCGGCGTTATCGGCTGGACGCCGTACATCGTCGGGCGAGCGATCTCCATGGGCGCCCACCGCTCGATGCACGCGGCCAACTGGGCGCCGAACACGGCCACGCGCGCCGAAGGCCTCGAGGTCCGCCGCGCGTTGGGGATCGCGCCGGGAGACATCGTGTTCGGGATCGTCGGCTCGCTCGACTGGAACGAGCGCCACGGGTATTGCTACGGCTACGAGCTCGTCCAGGCGGCGTGCCGGCTGCAGCGCGACGACGTCAAGGTCGTCGTGGTCGGCGAGGGCTCGGGGCTGTCGCGGCTGCGCGATCTGGCCGGGGCGCGACTCGGTCGCACCGTGCTGCTTCCGGGTCGGATCCCCCGTGATCGTGTTCAGGCGTACCTGCACGCGTTCGACGTCGGCAGCCTGCCGCAGACGGTCGACCGGGTCGGCGCTCTCCGGTACACGACGAAGCTCAGCGAGTACCTTGCCGCTTGCCTTCCGACCGTCACGGGTCAGCTGCCGTTGGCCTACGAGTTCGGGGGCGACTGGCTGTGGCGTCTACCCGGAGATGCCCCGTGGGACGAGTGCTACATCGCGGCACTGGCCGGCGTCATGGCGGGTGTCGACCGGGCGGCCGTGGAGTGTCGTCGATCGCTTGTTCCCTCGGACATCAGGGCGTTCGATCGCGATCACCAGATCGCCCAGGTCTGCTCGTTCGTCAGCGATCTGCTGGGCGAAGCGCCATCAGGCAGCTAGTACCTTCTCCGGAGGCGCTGCTGCGGTCGGTCCAGGCTGCATCGACGGGGTAATAATGCAGCCGACCAACCGAGACCGAGGACCGACGCCTGTGGATCAACCGACGACCGGGTTGGAGACACCCGACCTTCGACAGCTGCTGCGCCCGATCTGGGCGCGCAGGTGGTGGATCCTCGCGGTCGTGGTCCTGACCACGGCCGCGACATACCAGTACTTCAACCGCCAGCCGAAGCAGTTCCGTTCGACCACGGCGATCTTCGTGCAGCAATCCGAGCTCGAGTCGGCCCTCTTCGGAGGGTCCTACAGCTTCGGTGACGATCGCACCGTTTCCAACCAGGCGAGCCTCCTTCGCACCGCTGCGGTGGTGCGCGCCGTCGCGCGCCGACCGGAGTTTCGCGGCGAGACACCGGCAAGCCTTCTGTCCAAGCTCACGGCGACGCCGCGCGGCGGCCAGGACTTCATCGACATCAGCGTCACGGATGCCGACCCGCTGAGGGCAGCGCAGCTGGCCAACACCTTTGCCTCGGCATTCATCGCGAACCGCAGCGCCGTGCTCCGGGCAAAGGTCACACGGGCGCGCCAGGCCGCCGAGGAGGAACTCGAACAGACTCCGCCAGGTCCGGCGAACCGGGTCGCACGCGAGAACCTCTCCCAGCGCATTCGCCAGCTCCAGACCGTCGAGTCGTTGCCGAGCGGTAACGCCGAGCAGGTCGATCGCGCTGCACCCGGCAATCAGGTGGCGCCCAAGCCGCGGCGCAATGCGATCTTCGCGGCGCTGATGAGCCTCCTGCTGGCGATCGGCACCGCGTTTGGCCTCAACCGCTTCGATCGACGTCTGCGGACGATCGAGGCGCTGGAGGGCGCGTTCAACCTTCCCCTGCTGGGGACGCTGCCCGCGGTCGGCGAGACAGCGCCGCACGAGTCCGGTCAGCCCGCCATCGCGCCGTTGTTTCGCGAGGCATGCCGGAGCCTGCGGACGAATATCGAGCTGACGTCGCTCGACCGGCCGGTGAAGACGCTGCTCGTCTGTAGCGGGACGCCGGGTGAGGGCAAGTCGACGGTTGCCCGCAGCCTCGCTCTCGTGTACGCCGAGGCCGGGCTGCGAGCGGCCGTCGTCGAAGCCGACGTCCGCCGCCCGACCCTCGCCCAGGCGCTCGACGTCGAAGCCACGGTCGGGCTGACGGAGGTCATCGCCGGGCAGATCGAGCTGGAGGACGCGCTGCTCTTGGTGGGGTACGCAGGCGGGCACGCCGCGCTGGCCCGGACCGGCGTCGTCGAGGGAAGCTCGGAGGAGAAGTCGGCGGACGAGGGAACCCTCCACGTGCTCCCCAGCGGTGGAGAGCCGCCCAACCCGCCGGTGATGCTCGCAAGCCGCCAGATGCAGGACGTTCTCGCCTCGCTGGCGAGTACCCACGACATCGTCATCATCGACTCGCCGCCGCTGCTGGTCGTGAGCGACGCGGTGCCGCTGATCGCGATCGCGGACGCGACGCTCGTGGTCGCTCGCCTCGGCGAGACGCTGCGCGACGCGGCCAAGCGAGTGGGCAACGTCATCTCCCGTGTCCCTGAGGCTCGGCCTCTCGGAGTGATCGCCAACGGCGTCAGCACGAGCGACGTCTCGGGTGGCTTCCGCTACTACAGCTACCAGGCCACGCCGCCGCGATCCGGGATGCTTGCGCGCCTTCGGCGTCAGTGAGCACGTGTCCATGCTGCAAACCGTCCTTCGAACGCCGCGGCGGTCGTGGCGCGACTCCGACGTGCTGCTCTCGCTGCTGGCATTCGGGTTCTGCGGCCTGGCGACGTTCGCGCTGCTGAGGGAGTTCGAGGACAAGTCGTTGCTGCTGCCGGTGGCATTCGGCCTGGCACTGGCCGTGGGGCTGTTCTGCCTGCTGTCGACGCGGTACGCGATCACCCTCGGCGCGCTCATGGTGTTCCTCGGCCTGGCCGACGGCTACCTGAAGCTCCGGTTCGGCGGCTTGGCGATCACGGCAGTTCGCGACGCCCTGCTGCTGTCGATCTGTGCGGGAGCGCTGATGCGCCTGGCGCTGAGCGGCGAACAGCTTCGCTGGCCTCCGCTGACGGCGCTGGTCGCGGTATGGGTGGCCGTTGTGCTCGTCCAGCTTGCCAACCCGGCAAACGGCACGCTCACCCATTCCCTCCTGGCCCTTCGATCGCATATCGAGTGGGTCCCGCTGTTCTTCTTCGGCTACGTCATCATGCGCGACAAGCGGCGACTGTTCGCGTTCCTGACGATCCTGCTGGTGATCACGGCAGTGAACGGCGCGGTTTCGCTGTATCAGTACGAGGCCGGACCCGAAGCGGTCGCGGCGTGGGGCCCCGGCTACGAAAAACTCATCTACGGTGGTGACGGCGTCGCCGGGCGCACCTACGTCGACAACACGGGCAACCAGCGGCTGCGCCCGATGGCACTCGGCTCGGACACGGGCTACGCGGGGACGCTCGCGGTGATCGGTGGCCCTGCCGCGTTCGTATTCCTCATGCTCGGTCGGCGAAGGCTGCTTCAAGGGATGGGTTTCGCGTTTGCCGCCGGCGTCCTCGTCGCGGTGTTGACGTCGCAGGTGCGAATCGCGATCGTCGGACTGGTCGTGGCGATGCTGGCCATGGTGCTCCTGGGCGCGGCGTCGCGAAAGGTCGTACAGGCGGCCCTGACCCTCGCCGTCGTGAGTCTGGTGGCCATCATCGCTGTCAGCTTCGTCTCCGGCAGAGCCGGCGCCGGCGTGTTCGATCGCTACGCGTCACTGCGCGGCGAGGAGGCTGTGTCGAGCACGACCCAGTACAAGAGCAGCGCACTGGGCCTGCTGCCCGCTGCGGTCGCCAAGCATCCGTTCGGCCAGGGGTTCGGCTCGGTGGGGCCCGCGGCGAGCATCGCCGGGGCGCCGGCGGCCTCGCGGACGGCGAGCGGCGAGAGCGAGCTCAACTTCCTCATGGTGGAGACCGGGCTGCCGGGGGTCCTCGCGCTGCTCGCGTTTCAGCTCGCGGTGATCGCTGGGTCGGCGCGCGCCATCAGACGGCTGGCGGATGCGGAGCTGCGCCTGCTGCTCTCGGCGCTTCTGGCGCCGCTCATCGCGATCCTCGTTCTGTGGTTCGGCGGCCCGGTGAGCGCTGCGCCGCCGCTTGGCACATACATGTGGTTCGCGTCAGGCGTACTCGTGTATTGGTGTTTCGCGCAGCGACACGAGCACGTGCGCGATCGCAGCGATGCGTGATGCGCGTACACGTCGTGGTCGCGAGACACGCCCGTGCCGTGGACGCGATCCGCGCGTATGCGGAGCACCTCGTTGAAGCGCTGAACACCCGCGGCGAGGACGCTTGCCTGGTGTCTCCGTCGCGCGTTACGAGGCCAGCCGACGTGACGCTGGTGCAGTACAACCCGTTCAGCTTTGGGCGCTGGGGACTGGCGCCCGGTCTGGTCCTCTGGGCTCTGCGCCAGCGGTGCAGCGGGTCGTCGGGGATGCTCGTGCTCATGGTGCACGAACCATACGTCGCGACCGTCGACGCTCGGACGTGCCTCATGGCGGCGTGGCAGCGGACCCAGTTGGTGTTACTGCGTTTGGGGGCCCGGCGCGTGTTGGCGCCGTCAGCCGATCAGGCGCGCCGCTGCGGCAAGCGCTTCAGGCGTGCACGCGTGCTTCCAGTCGGCTCGAATCTTCCCGACGGACGACTGGGTAGGGACGCGGCGCGGCGATCGCTCGGAGCCCAAGCTGACGACATCGTGCTCGTCACGTTCGCCGCGTCGCCCGCGGGACATCGCCAAGACCTGGTGTCGGCGGCGGCGAGGGGCGTCGTCGGCATGGGTCGCTCGTGCGTGCTGCTCGTGCTCGGCGTCGGTAATACGGTGCCGCCGGGCGTTCCGCCCGAGGTTTGCATCAGCCGTCCCGGTCATCTTCCGGATGCGGAGCTCGCACGCCAGTTGGCCGCCGGGGACATATTCGTGGCGCCGTACGTCGACGGAGTCTCGACTCGGAGGACCGCGCTGATGGCCGCGCTTCAGCACGCACTTCCAGTGGTCGGCACCGTCACCGTGCGCAGCGATCGTGTGCTGAGGGATTCGGTCGCCATCGTCGGAATCGCAGTCGATGCCGTCGACGAGTCCGCTCGCGCCACCGAATGGCTCGCGAGGAACGGCGAGGAGCGACTCCGTCGCGGCATGGCGGCGCGCGCCCTCTTCGAGCGGGAGTTTGCGTGGGAACGGATCGCAGAGCGTCTCGTGCGGGAGCTTGAGTGAGCTCGCTGCACGTCGGCATGTTCACGACATCGCTGCCGGAACCGGATCGCAAGCCGGGAGGGGTGGACGTCCTGATCGATCGTCTGGCCAACCAGCTCGTGGCGGCCGGTCATCGCGTGACGATGTTCACCTACTCGCCCGCGCCCGCCGATGCGACGTATCAGGTGCGACGGCTCGAACCGTCGAACTGGCGTCACCGCAAGCTGCCGCGAATGTTCCTGGTGCCGCTCGCGCTGAACCGGTTGGACGTGAGCGGACTCGACGTGTTGCATCTTCACGGTGACGACTGGTTCTACCTGCGCCGTCGCGTCCCGACCGTGCGCACCTTCTACGGTTCAGCCCTGCAGGAGCTTCGCACCGCCACGAGCTGGCGGCGCCGTGCCTCGCAGCTGCTGGTGTTCGCGTTCGAGCTGCTCGCCGCCCGTCTGGCGACCGCCACCTACGGATTGATCCCGGGAGACGGGCGCTGGTACCGAACAGCCGGGAGTCTCGGCTGCGGGGTGGACACGGCCGGGTCGCCGGCGCAGCGCACGCGCCATCCGACGGTGCTGTTCGTCGGCACGTGGCGCGGTCGCAAGCGCGGCCGTGAGCTGGCCGACGCGTTCGAACGGGACGTGCTCCCCGGCATTCCTGATGCGAAGCTCGTGATGGTCAGCGACGAAGCCCCTCACGTGCCGTGGATCGAGCATGTCGAACGACCCACCGACGAGGAGTTGCGGCGGCGCTTCGCCGAGGCGTGGGTCTTCTGCCTTCCGAGTGCCTATGAGGGTCTTGGCATCCCGTACCTCGAGGCGATGGCGGCGGGGACGCCCGTCGTCGCGACGCCCAACCCGGGCGCCGACTATCTCCTGCGCGAGGGAGCCGATGGCGTGGTCACCGAGATCGCGCAGCTCGGGGGCGCGCTTCGCGGCCTGCTGACGGACGAGCGGCGGCGGGCGGAGCTGTCGCAAGCCGGCCTGCTGCGCTCGCAGGCGTTCACGTGGTCGGCGATCTGCGCCGCGCACGTCGCCGCGTACGAACGGGCCATCATCGCTCGCGAGGACGGCTGAAGGCCGGTGATCGAGCCACCGGCCCGTATGTCCGGCGCCGAGGTTCGGTCGCGCGCGATCTCGGGGGTCGTGCTGCTCTCGCTGAGGACGCTGGGCATCCGCATCGTGGGGCTGGCCGGAAGCATTGCGCTCGCCCGGCTCCTCGTCCCGGATGATTTCGGCGCGATCGCCATCGGCCTGTCGATCGTGGGTCTCGGCAGCTTCCTGGCGGATGCCGGCATCGGAGCCGCGCTGATCGGGCGCACGGAGCCCCCCACGCGCCGCGAGCTATCAGCCGTGTCCGGCTTGCAGTTGGCGACGACGACATCGCTGCTCCTTGTCGCTTGTGCGGTCTGCGTGCCGCTCGGGCACATCGCGCAGCTCAGCACGGTGATGCTCGCCTCGGTTCCGTTCATGACGCTGCGCACGCCGGCGACGCTGACGCTCGCGCGCAAACTCAGGTACGGACCCATCGTACGCGTCGAGATCGTGGACGCCTTGGTGTACAACGCATGGGCCATCGGCGGGGCGGCGATCGGCTGGGGCGCTTGGGCCCTCGCCACAGGCACGGTCGTCCGAGCGGTGATCGGTTCCGCACTGTTGTTGATGCTCGTCCCTGCCGGCCGGGTCCGCCCGCGGTGGGACCTGGCAGCCGTTCGGCCTCTTCTGAAGTTCGGGCTCGGCGTCCAGGCCGGCGCGGTTCAACTGCTCGTGCGCGACTACGTCCTGAACTTCACGATCCTCGCCATCGCGGGCACGGCGATTCTCGGGATCGTGGCGCTCGCTGGCCGCGTCTTGCAGATTCCGCTGCTGGTCTTCCAGTCTCTGTGGCAGGTCGCCTACCCCGCGGTGTCGCGCATGCTCGACGCAGGCGAGGATCCGCGCGCTGCGATCCAGAAGGGCTCGGCGATGCTGGCGGGCGCGAGCGGAGCCCTGCTCGTAGGACTCGTGGCAGCATCTCCAGCGCTGATCCCCTCGGTGTTCGGCTCTCAGTGGTCCGACGCCGCGGAATACATGCCCGGCGCGTGCCTCGCCCTGCTCGTCGGCGGTCCGATCTCCGCGACGGTGTCGGGCTACCTCCTGGCTCGCGGCATGGCGCTGACGATCGTGCGCGTCCAGGTGATCGGGACGCTGATCTGGTGGGCCGTATCCTTTGCTCTGGTGGGCTCGCTCGGAGCTGCGGGGCTCGGCATCGGGTGGGCGGCAAGCTCGATTGTGGAGACGATCCTGCTGGCGCGGCTGGCCACTCGAGTCGCGGGAGCCCGGGTGCTGCGGGCGTGCGGCCCGTCGATCCTCGCCGCGACTGCGATTGGGGGCGGTTCGTACCTGATCGCACGCTCGCTGCCCGCCACGGTGCCGTACGGTCTGCTCAGCGGCGCGGTGGCGGCCGCTGCGTTCTGCGCTGCGCTGCTCGTCGTCGACCGCGAGGTCGCGCGGTCCGTCTACTCGCTCCTGCGCTCGCTCGCACGACGGCGTCCCGCCGTGCCGATCGCCCCGAGTCCAGCACCGTGACCGACCGTCGGGATGTGACAGCGGTCATCGTCACCCACGACGACGTCGAGCGGGCGGGGCGGTGCGCGGCATCTCTGGGTCTAGCGCCCGACCGCGTCATCATCGTCGCGAACGTCGCGCCCTCCGAGGAGGTGACACCCTGGAAATGCCTGTCCCCGCTGACGCCACAGGGGTACGGAGCCAACATCAACCTCGGCGTGGCGCGCTCGCCAGACGGAATTAAATGGCTGCTCCTGCTTAACGACGACGTCGTCTTCAAGCGTGACACGCTTGACCGGTTGATGAAGGCTGCCCGCGCCGATCCGACCGTCGGCGCGGTCACCCCGGCGTTGCACGGCGAGCATGGCGGCCCCCAGGCTGTCGCATTCCGCCACCCGACGGTGTGCGGGGAGATCGCGGGAGTCATCAGCGGCCCAGATCTGCTGCGCAGGACGCTGCGACGAGGCCATTCGGTACTTCCCGCGGGCGCTGGCATGACTCACGAGGACTGGGTTCTCGGTGCCGCGATGCTTGTGCGATCCGCCGCGTTCGCCGATGTGAGCGGATTTGACGAGCGCTACTTCCTGTACTCCGAGGACACGCAGTTCGGCCTCGATCTACAGCGCGCAGGTTGGCGATCTGCCGTCCTCCATGACGCCTGGGCGCTGCATATCGGCGCGGGATCTACGACCGACGCACGCTGGCGTGACATGCTCCTCGCGTCACGGCGACGATACGTCCGCGAGAACTGGTCGCGCCCACGGTTCGCCGGTCTATGCGCGGTCTGGCTGGTTGCGCAGGTATGGAACATCGCGTACCTCGCGGCAAGGGGAGTCGCCGAGCCGTCGAGCCGGACCGCGCACGCAGCTCACGTATGCGCGCACCTGCGTCACCCGCCATGGCGATGAGCCGGGCTACCGCGTGGCGATCGCCGCGTAGATCGACCTCAGCGCACGAAGGTGATGCTCGCGAGAGAAGCGCCGAACCTCCCGCGCGCCGGCGGCGCTCCAGCGCGCGAGGAGGGACTTGTTCTCGATTGCCTCGTCGAGGGCAGTCGCCCAGCTCGCGGCATCCGGTGAGCGGACGATCCTGCCGGTCTCGCCGTCCTTCAGCCAATCCGGGATCCCGCCGCTGCCTGACGCGATGACTCCGCGCGACGCGGCCATTGCCTCCAGCCCCACGATGCCGAAGGGCTCTGGCCAGATCGACGGCACGGCGACGAGGTCCGCTGCATGCATCGCCGACTGGGTGGCGCCTGGGTCCATCCACCCGGAGAAGGTGACGCGTGACGCGATGTCCAGACGGTCCGCGAGACGTGCAAGCTCGTTCCCGTAGTAACCGTCGCCGACAACCTCAAGATGCGTGACGCGACGTGAGCGTGCGACCGCTTCCAGGAGGAGGTCGACACCCTTCAGCTTCGTGAGACGTCCGACGAAGCAGACTCTGCCGTCTCCCGCCGGAGGCGTTGCGGCCACAGCGGCATCCACGAAGTACGGGAGTACGTGACACCGGTCTGGAGCGATTCCGTTGCGGATCGCAACCTCGCGGGCGTATTCGCTGTAGACGACGACCGCCATTGCCTGCTCGACCTCTTTGCGCACTGCGCCGAGTGCCCGCCATCGCCCCAGCGCGGGCAGCGGGTTGGGACGCTCGGTGCACGACCGGTTGATGATGTGCAGCAGACATCCCGGCCCGTGGGCGCGCGGGCATGCGGCATCCCCGTTTCGAAGCAGTGTGCCGCTCGAACAGTTGACCGACCAGTCGTGCAGCGACCTCACGACGGGCCTCCGGCGCCGCTGGGCCTGCGCCTCCTGCGGTCGCAGGCCCTCGCCGTGCACGTGAACGATGTCTGGGGCGAGGTCGGAGAGGACGGGACCGGCATCGGCGTCAATGGGAACATGAACGAATTCGACGCCGGGGACCACTGCGTGTCCGGGGCTTCGGTGCACAACGGTCACGCGATCGCCGCTGTGGGCCAATGCCCACACCAGATCCAGAAGATGTGTTTCCGTGCCGCCGACGTGACGACCGTGCGACGCCCCCATGACGACGTGCGTCATCGGTCAGGTCGTCGCGACGGCACGTCTCGATCCTAAAGGGTGGCTCTGGCCCACCCCGCCGGTGCTGTTAGCGTGGTACGGAGATGCAGGCATTGATGGACGCCAGGCTGGGGCGCAAGCCAACCGGAATCGGGACCTACGTCATGCAACTCTCGACTCAGGTCCCGAGGCTTGCCCCTGGGGAGTTCCGCGCGATCTGTCGACCGATGCATCGCCGGCGGCTAGCTCGCGCAGGCGCCAGGCCCATCGTGCAAGTTCGTGGGCGCGACATTCCGCGACGTCTTCCGCACTACGACCTGTTGCACGGACCGAACTTTCACACCCCCGAGCTCGCGAAGGGCATCGTCCGAGTCGCGACGATTCACGACATCGGGTACCGCCTGTTGCCTGAGTGTCATCCACCGGGCATGTCCGAACGACTTGATGCGCTCGTGCGAGCATCGATCCCCGGCACGCGCATGTTCTTGTGCGATTCGCGGGACACCGCGGACGCGTTTGGCGCCGAGTACGGCGTTGGTCCCGAGCGGCTTGCTGCCATTCCGTTAGGTGTCGACGCCGAAACCTTCGCTCCGGCTTCAGCGGAAGAAAACGAACGAGGCCGCCTCGCAAGGGACCATGGCTTGCATCGACACTACGTGCTGTTCGTCGGTGCCATGGTTCCGCGCAAGGATCTCAGAACGCTCCTGCGCTCATGGGCGCTCGTGGCACGGGACGTGGAAGAGCTCGATTTGGTGCTTGCAGGCAACAAGACCCTCCGCTGGGCGTCCGACTGGCCTCACGTCGAGATTTGGCTCGCCGAGAATCCTGACCTCGCTGATCGCGTGCACGTCCTCGACTACGTCCCAGCGAGTGATCTTCCCGCGCTCTACCGCGGCGCCGCGGTGGTCATGCTCACGTCGCTGCTGGAGGGTTTCGGCCTTCCCGTGCTGGAGGCCATGGCCGCAGGGCGCCCCGTCGTCGCCACGCGCAGCGGCGCACTCCCAGAGGTTGGTGGCAAGGCGGCCTACTACGGCGAGGTTCGTGACCCAGCATCGTTCGCGGCCGCGCTCACCGCCGCGCTCGAGGGAGACGGTTGGGCTCGGCGAACCGCGGAGTCGCGCGCGATCGTCGCAAGACACACCTGGCAGCGAACCGCCGAGCTCACGCTCGGTGCGTATCGAGAGGCGGTTGACTCCTCGTGATTAGGTCGGGGCTACCCAGAGATCGCTCGTCGTCGCGATGCCCCCAGCAGCGAGGCGAAGTAGACGGCAAAGCACGCTGTGCCCGCCGCGGCCAGCGCCGGCAGGATCTGTGCCGCGAACCCACCGAGGTAGTTGGGCGGTGCTGATGTAATGCTCGCGAGTGCGCGACCGCCGCGATGAACGGAACTGCGAGCACTGACTGCAATGGGTAGTACGTGCTGAAGCACCTACCGTCGCGCCCAGGGATACCGAAGTCACATGGCACCGCGAAGCCATTGCCCGTGGCCAGCGATGTGCCCACGCGAAGCATCGACGCGCCGTCCCCGGACACGTTTCCCGGTGGCATCAATGCGAATGTGATCAACGCGAACCCAGCGAACAGAACGGTCCAGTCGCGATTTGGCATGCGGGGGAAACCTACTTGCCCTGGTCTCCGCGGCCCTTCGTGAGCGCGGCGAGCGTGGCGCGATAGGCAAGCCCCTGAGGCGCGTGCCGCCGTGCCGTAGGGAGCGACGACCTGCCGGGCCGTCGGCACGTCGCTCCCGTAGGGTTCCCCCAGTGGATCGAGCCGAGAACCTGGTGGCCGCACGACTCGAGCGCGAGCGGATCTTTCACGACGATCTCGCCGCCGACCTCGACCCCGGAGCTATGCCGATGCTGCCGCTCGCGGATCTGGACGTCGCCATGATCACTGAGGCGCGGGTCGGGCCGGGAGTTCGGGTCCTTGACCTCGGGTGCGGTAGTGGCGACCTCGCGCTCCACCTGGTCGGGGCTGGCGCGGAGGTCGTCGCCCTTGACCTTTCGCCTGGGATGGTGGACATCGCACGGCAACGAGTTGAGGCCTTCGGCGGCGGGGCGAAGGCCACGTTTGTGGCTGCCCCCGTCGAGGACAGCGGCTTGCCCGACGCGCATTTCGACGTTGTCGTGGGCAGGTTCATCCTCCACCATCTCGATGTCGGCGTTGCGGCAGCCGAGATCGCCAGGATCCTCCGACCGGGCGGCAAGGCGGTCTTCGCCGAGAACTCTGGCCGGAATCGTCTGCTCATGCTCGCGCGGCGCCATGTGGCGGGCCGGTTTGGCGTCCCGCGCCTTGGCACCGAGGACGAGCATCCCCTGAGCGCCGCCGACATCGCCGCCGCCGGATCGGCCTTCTCATCGGTCGAGCTGCGTTATCCGATCTTCGAGTTCTTCACGATCTTCGATCGGCAGGTCCTGCGCTTCCGTCGCCCGCGTGCGACGCGCGCGCTTCGCGCTGTGGATCAGGCGGTAGGTCGGATTCCGGTGCTCGCTCGGTACTCGTTCCGCGTCGTGGTCGTTCTCAGGCGACAGTGACGGGTCGGGTCCGCGTCGAGCACCACGCCGCGCCTGCGCGATTCTCTACGTCGACTGGCGCAGTGCATGGAACATCGTCGCTGCGCCGCCGACGGCAGGACTTGATCGCACGTCATAGTCCGGGAGCAGCGCCTCCACACTCGTATAGCCAGCCGGGGCCTTGGTGTCATGGACCTCGCCGATAATCGCACCAACGCGGTGCATGGAAGGATCCGCGAACACCGCGAACTCGGCACCTCGACGTCGATTTTCATCAAGTCGACGTAGTCCCAGCCGAGATGCTCAAGCAGGCCGCTGAGAGTGATTCCACGAACTTCGGCACCGCTGGTGCCAATCTCGCGCTCAACGGACGGCGCCGTCAGATCGAACCGGGCGGGTGGGCCGACCCCGATGGCGAAATGAAGGACGCGCACGCGCGGCAGCCAGCGACGTTGTGCTCCAGCGTGGCGAGGGTATCGGGAGCCGCCTCCACGGCGATGATCTCAGCGGCGGGAAAGCGCTCCGCATGTTACGTTGTCGGGCCCAGTTCGCCGGATTCTCGACCTATAGGAGCCAACGTCGGTTTCGCATCGATGCTGCTTCGGTGGTGGCCTACCGTTGCGCACGCGCGCTGCGCCAGCGCCGCCTCGGCGTCCCCGCGCGGTTCGTCACGATGATGGCGCAGGCGGCTACAGGTGCGGACATCGACCCCGGCGCGCGAATCGGCGCGAAACTATCGCTGGCATACCCACGGCATCGTCGTGGGGGAAGGAGTTCAGGCCGGCGTCCGCTTGCGTCTGTACTCCGGCGTGGTGCTGGGCTCGACGAACAATGAGCGCCGTGGATGGGGACATCCGACGCTGGGAGATGATGTCGTCGTCTGGTCGAAGGCGACGGTGGCGGGGGCCGATCACGATTGGGGACCGCGCGCAGGTCGGTGCGCACGCGCTGGTGATGCGGGACCTCCCCGCAGATCAACTCGCTGGCGGCCACCACGTCTAGCATCCGGCCATCGTTTCGCCGTCTCATACGATTCCCCGCGTGTCCACTAAGCGCCCGCTGCGCATCTTCTTCGCGAGCGCGGCGGACGTGTTCGTCGCCGGCGAGGGCAACGGCGAGGGCATCATCGCCACCGCCTTGGTGGAGCGACTGGTGGCCCGAGGGCACGATGTCACCGCTTGCGTGGGAATCGACAAGTTCGGGGAGCGCCCCAGGCTCAGGATCCACGAACTCGACCGTCCACGGGACCTACAGACCCTCCAGCCGTTCCTGCGCGCGCGACGAGCACTACGTGCGTTTCGCGCCGACGGCGGCGCGGCATCGTTCGATGTCGTGCATGCGCTGTTTCCGAACTGGGCGCCGGGGATCGATGCTCGGGCGTACGAGCCGCTGCCGTTTGTCTTGGGTCCGATCATGCTCGATTGGCACGGAACGCCACGATGGTGGCCGCTCGGGTTTGCGCTTCGCCGCGGGCTGAACCCCTGGCTGATACGTCGTCGCCGCCGCACGATCTCTGCCGCTGCAGTGCTGGCGACGGTCGGTCCCTGGGTCCGGCCGAGCGCGCTGCAGACCGCACCTGCGGTCGTCGACGTGCCTTTCGGCGTGAGGACGACGGAGTTTTTGCCATCGCCCCTGCCGTCGTCGGGCTTCGTCTTGCTCTATGTCGGACGCTACGACGAGGCTCGCGGCGTGCTCGACCTGGCGCGGGCTGTTCGCAGCGTGGCTCCGGAAATCGCGGACCTCAAGATGATCTTCGTCGGCGACGGCCCGTTGCGAGGCGCGCTCGAGGCCGTCGCTCGAGAGACGCGACCTGCAGCTGCCATCGAGGTGCGAGGGCGAGTACGCCACGAGGATGTCGGACAGCTCATGCGGGAATGCTCGGTGTTCTGCATGCCGTCCTGGGGCGAGCCGTTCGGCATGGCCGTGATCGAGGCGATGTCGTCCGGACGTGCCGTCATCGCTGCCGACGCGGGGGCTCTGGCGTGGCTCATCACCGAGGGTGCGGGGGGCCGGCTCGTACCGCCGAAGGACGTGTCTGCCCTTGCGGACGCCATACGAGACATCGCGCGGGACCGGGGCGCCCTTGCCCGGATGGGCGACTTCAACCGCCGGCAGGCAGAGGAGCGCTACGACCTCGACCTGATCGTCGACCGCTGGGAAGCGCTGTACGCCGACGCCATCGACGCACCCGAAGCCGGGCGTCGCCGATGAGCGTGCCGCGTCTGCTGCCGACTCGCGAGTGGCTGATGAATTCGGTCGTCTCGCGCGTGCCGTGGGCCGGGCTGCGGCTGCTGCTGTACGAGCGCGTAGGTCGCGTGTCGTTTGCCGATCGCGCGACAGTGAACTTCATGATGTGTACGGATGTGCATGCGTCGGCCAACCTGCGGGTGGGGAGAAATGCGAGCATCGGCCGACGTTGCCTGCTCGACAGCTGTGGCGGGCTGTCGATCGCAGACAACGTCAACATCTCAAGCTACACCCGCATCCTCACGGGGGACGCACGACCCGATGTCGCCGGAATTTCTCGGATCGCTGCTACCTGTTTCGGTCGGCGAGCGCGCGTGGCTGGGTACGGGGGTGACATCCTGCCCGGGTGCTCGATCAGTGCGGGAGCAGTCGTTGCCGCCGGCAGCGTCGTCACCCGCGATGTCGAGGACTTCGCGATCGTTGCCGGCAGCCCCGCACGGTTCGTCAAACGGCGGACCGAGAACCTGACCTACGAACTGGACTTTCGTCCCGACTGGTCGTGACGGCGCCGCTCGTCCCGGCTCGTGCGCTCAATCGACTGTGAGCAGCATGTTGGCCCACCCATCGGGACCGAGATCCGTCGTCGGGATCAGCCCTTCGGGCGTGATGCGACTCGCCCGATATCCGATCGACAGCAACCCCGTCAGCGCGTGCGCATCCGTCATCTCCACGATGAGGTCGGGTCTGATCGATCCAAGCGTGTCCAGTGCTCCTTCGACGAAATCCGCTTCGTGACGCTCGATGTCCACCTTGACGAGGTTCGGGACGATGCCCGTGCGCTGCACGTAGGTGTCGAGGGTCGTCACAGGTACGTCGATCGTGGCGCTTACGGCGCCGTCAGCGTCGGGATCGAGGCTGCTGGTGGCCATGTTCCCGCCCTCGCCGAGATAGAAAGGAAGGACGCCCTCCTGCCTGCTACATGCCTGCTCGAGGACTGTCACGCCACCGCCGCGAAGCGCGAGACTGCGGCGCATCAGGGCTGCCATCGCCGGGTTCGGCTCGAACGCGTGGACCGCCGCTCCGAGATCGCGGCTGAGCAGTGCGAAATAGCCCGCGTTCGCCCCTACATCGATCACAATGTGACCCGGCTTCACGCGACTGCGGAAGACCGCCGTGACGTCGGGCTCGTAGTCCCCGTAGAAGTAGATATGGCGATGTGCAGGGTCTTCTGAGGTGAGCACGATCGGTGAGCCGGTTGCCAGTTCGCCGATGAGAGTTCTCGGTTTGCCGCCGAGCGCCTTGCCGAGTCGGTACGCCGCCGACCTGACGACGCGGAAGTGCTGGTAGCGCTGCGTCAACCGGCGAGTCAGAACGCTCGACTTGGTCTCTGCAGGCACCAGGCGACCCTACTGACCAGATCACGCCTTGGTCCTGGCGATAGGTTCCGCACCACATGCGAGCGCGATGCGACGGGAGATGAAACCCAGCTGCTGTCAAGGCCGGTTGAAAGTTGACCCCCTAGCGCCGGTCGAAAACTGACCCCCCTGTGGGCCGCGGTGAGCGCCGCGGAGGCGAGCCCGGAGGGCGAGCCGAGCGGTGCTCACCGCGCGCGAACCGTCCGGGTGGGGGTCCTGGGACCGTCGGCGCTCGGAGCGGGGCGCGTAGGGGCGTTGTGCGGCCCTCGGCGCGGGGCGCCGGGGTGTTCGGTCAGGGTGTTTTGGTGTTGTGGGCGGCTGGTGGGCGGGCGAAGTCGCGGTCTTTGAGGCGGTAGCTGTCGCCCTTGAGGGAGAGGATCTCGGCGTGGTGAACGAGCCGATCGATCATCGCGGTGGCGGTCACTTCGTCGCCGAAGATCTCGCCCCACGAGCTAAACGGCTTGTTGCTGGTCACGATGAGCGACGCGCGTTCGTAGCGGCGGCTGACGAGCATGAACATCAGGTTCGCGGCCTGCGGATCAAACGGGATGTAGCCAACTTCGTCGCAGATCAACAGCGGGATGCGCTGCAAGCGGGCGAGCTCGTCGTCGAGGCGTCCGTGGCGTTGGGCGTCGGCCAACAGCGCGACCCATTCGGTCGCGGTCCTAAAGATGACGCGGTGCCCGGCGAGGCACGCGCGGATGCCCAGCGCGATCGCCAGATGCGTCTTGCCGGTGCCGGGTGGGCCCAACAGCACGATGTTCTCCTTGCCGGCGAGAAAGTCCAGTTGGGCAAGGTGCAGCACCGTGTCGCGGCGCAGGGATGCTTGGAAGGCGAAGTCGAACTCCTCGATCGTCTTGCGCGCCGCAAAGCGCGCGGCCTTGATGCGGGCCTGGCCGCCGTGGCTGTCGCGGCTGTCGGTCTCGGTCTTCAACAACACCGCCGCGAACTGCTCATAGCTCCACGCCTCGGCGCGCGCGCGGTCGGCGAGCTTCGGTAACGCTCTGGCGGCCGCCGGTGCCTTCAGCGCCCGGAAGAGGTGCGCGAGCTCCGTCGTCGGGCGGCTCATGCGATCAACGCGTCGTAGACGTCCAGCGAGCGAATCTCGACCTCAGGCTCGACGCGGTCCGCATCGCCGCGGCCACGGCGCTCGTGGCGTTGGGTCTTCAGCGTGCGGGCGTGCTCAAGCGCGGTGATCGTGCGGTGCTTGGCGAACGACCGCGCGTGGCGGCAAGCGACCTCGCCGCTGTCCAGCGCGATCGCGGTGATCTCGCGGTCGCTGACGGCGATCTCGACCTTGCGGCCAACCAGCTGCGGATCGAGTGAGTAGTCGCAC
>Ga0136625_1000100_pt1 | contig 20943 bp, 16 predicted proteins | sample AntDrymUQ4832306_2_FD_104672 | JGI IMG/M metagenome (GOLD analysis project Ga0136625, IMG submission 104672) | Polar desert sand microbial communities from Dry Valleys, Antarctica - metaG UQ483 (23.06) | ecosystem: Environmental > Terrestrial > Soil > Desert | place: Antarctica: Dry Valley...
ACGCGCGGGCGGTCGCGAAACGCCGCCAGTCCACCACCTCCGCGGCCAGCGTCAGCCCGGTCAACTGCGCGATGCCCCGATAAGCACCCAGCCTGGCCACCGTGGCGGCCAACGGCTGCGCCAGCGCCCAGGTCGCCAGCTCGGCCTCCACCGCCGTCAGCTCGGCCTCCCGCGCCGCCAACCCACCCCGGTAGGTGCCCACCACCCGGTTCAGCGCCGGCTCGTCGAAGACCTGACCGCCGATCCACGCCCGGTGCGCCAGGGTCCACTTGCTCCCCCCGCGCCAGATCCGGCCGTGCCGCAACAACACCGCGTTCAACCGCTGCCCCGTCCGTTTACGATCATCCAGGACATCGGCCCGGGCCCGAACCAGGTCCCGTACCGCCTCCTCCGCCGGCGTCGGCACCCGGATCGCGGTCAGCTCCCCGGCCCGGTGCAACCGGGCCAACCTGATCGCGTCTCGCTTGTCGGTCTCCCGCCCGGTCCGAGGACCCCTTCGGGATCAACGACGGCGCGACCACCTCGCAGCCCACCCCCATCGAGGACAGCAGCCGATACAGCTCATAGCCACCCGGCCCAGCCTCATGACACGCCGACAGCAGGCGCCGGTCGGGGAAACCGCCCGATCAGCCGCCGAATCGACTCCTCATCGTTGAACACCCGGTCCACGACCGGCATCTCCTCCCCGGGACCCAACACCCCAACCACGATCGTGTTCATCGAGGTGTCCATCCCCAGATGGATCAACCCCACCGATGGCATACTGGACATGGTCGGCTCCCTTCTTCCTGTGGCTCCGTCCACCCGCCTGGTTGCAAGCACCCACCAGCGTCGGACGATCCACGACACAAGCCAAGTGGCTACCGGCAGAAACCGGAGCCGGCCGTTTCATGCTGACTTACCGACCAAGCACCGACACGGCAGGTCATCAGCGGAAACGCGTCACACTGCCGGGCGGCCACACCCGAAAAGAGCAAGATCGTCGGAAACTCGGGCTAGCTCGCGCCTGTCGTGACTGCGACACCTGCGAGTGCGAGGAGGACGCCGCCGCCGACGTAGCGTTGGGCGTGCTGGAAGATCTTACTCTGTTGGGCACGTCCTCGGATGATGCTGCTCAGCAGTGCCCAGCCGCTGTTAGTGGCGATGCCGACCACGGCGAAAATCAGTCCGAGGAGCAGTGTCTGTGACCACGTGGCGCCATGTTCGCTGTCGACGAAGCTTGGCAGGAAGGCCAGGAAGAACAAGGTGCTCTTGGGGTTGAGTGCGTTGACGATCAGGCCTTCGGTGAAGACCCTGCGCGCGGGTACCGGACTCCCCTGCGTCCCTGAGGGCTCTGGTGGTTTGGTCGGAGTGCGCAATCTGCGTATGCCGAGCCAGACTAGGTAGGCCGCGCCCGCATATTTGACGACTTCGAAGGCGACAGGGGAAGAGGCCACCAGCACGGACAGGCCGATGACGGCGGCAAGTACCTGGACCAGATCGCCACAGGCCAGCCCTAGAGTGGACAGCATTCCGGTCCGCAGTCCCCGGTCAATTGTCTGTTCGCTCACATACAGCACGGACGGTCCTGGCACGAGCAGCAGCACGAGCGAGGCTGTGAAAAACCACCATATTGTCGCCAGCTCAGGCATCCGGGTCCGCTCTTTGCTCCGGTCGTCCTGGTACACCGACCGACATCAGCGTCCAACATGACGGCGGGTCGGCCGTTCGTGCGGTTGCCACCGTACCACAGGCGTTCCTTCCGACGGGAAGGTTCCACAGTGCCAGCTGGCCGACGCCGATGGGTATCGTGGATAGATCCAGGTGGTCCAGCACCCGCGGCACTGGCCGGTCGGTCGCCTTCGCGTAGGCCTCGCGCCACGTCCACCGGGTGAAGAAGACGCGGCGACCTTCCTCGTCGGCGAGCCTGTGGATCAGGTACGCGTCGTCGGAGGCAAGGAACCGGTGCGCCATCGCCTTGTGGTCGATGCTTGAATTGATCTCTTCGATGTCGATGCCGACCCGTTCGATGCGCGTGACGGCGATCAGTGCGGTCGCGCCGGAGTGCGACATGCTGAAATCGAGCCACTCGTCGCCGGCGTCGAGCAGATAGGGACGGCCTCGCCGGGTCCGACCGAAGCGCAGCCCGACGGGCCGCAGGCCGGTGTAGCGGGCCAGGACGGTGCGCAAAGCGGCGTGCGCGGCCACGAAACGCATTCGCTCACGGGGTAGCCGGCAGTGCTGCGCGCGCTCAGCTTCCTGCGGATCGAGCACTGCGAACAGCGCGGGCGTCCGGTCCGCACGAACATCCAGTCCGGCTCGCCAGACGTGGACCTCGTGGTTGGCAAGATGCACGGCTGCCGGTTCCGGCAGCCATCGGCAGGGTAGACGGCTCACCGGACGATAGTCTCCCCTCCCGTGGCCATGGTCTGCCACAGCGTGCCAGCAAGTTTACGCAGTAGCGCGTCACGGGCCGAGTGCAAGAAGAAGTGCCCGCCGTCCATCATGTGCAATGCGAATGAGCTTTGGGACTGGTGGGCCCATGCCGTTAGCCCGGCTTGGTCGACATGCGGGTCGGTCCGCCCGCCGAATGCGGAGATCGGACAACCAAGGACCGGTCCCCGCCGGTAGCGGTAGGTGTCGTTGAGTTGGAAATCGGCGCGCAGGCCCGGCGTGACCATCCGCATCACACGGGGGTCGGTGAGCAGTTCCTTGGGGGTGCCGCCCAGTTCCCACAGTTGCTTGACGAAGTCCTCGGCAGGCAGGTCGTGGACCAACGGCCGGTTGTGCGGCAATTGCGGTGCCCTGCGCCCGGAGACGAACAGATGCCGTGGATCCGGTCGCCCGGTGTCGCGCAGCCAGCGCGCGTACTCGAACGCGATAAGCGCACCCATGCTGTGGCCGAAGAGCACGAACGGCTCAGCACAATATGGGGCCGCGGCATCGCCGAGATCCGGCAGCAGCTCCTGCAAGTCGGCGTACGGCTGCTGGAGGATGCGCGACTCCCGTCCGGGTAGCCGTACCGCGCACACCTCGACGTCCTGCGGGAGGTCGTGCGCCCAGCCCGCGAACGCCGAACTGCCGCCGCCCGCGTAGGCGAAGCACAGCATGCGCAGTCGCGCACTAGGGTTGGGCTGGGCGCGCACTAGCCACCCGTTGCCCTCGGCCACGCCGCTCACTGGCGCTCGCCCGCGTCGGGAACCTGGATCGTCATGTACGACGGGAACGGCGGAACGTCTGTCAGGTCGCATTCCAGGTGGACCAGGTCGCCGTCGCGAGCAGCCTCCCGGAACCGAGAGAACTTGTATGTTACGTACATCATCCGATTGCGGCCGTTGGGCAGGTATTCAGCCAGCAGCCGCACGCCCGCGTCCCTGGCGCGCTGCCGCAGATAGGTGATCAGAACGCCGCCAACGCCACGGGACATCACCCGACACGACATCAGCAGCAGCTTGATCTTCCACGCCCCATCGCCGCGCTCGATCAGTACCAGACCGATGGTCCCGTACGGCCCGTGTCGGTCTTCGAGCCGGGCGACCAGCAGCTCGTGATCGGGTGATTGCCGGAACGCGTCGAGTTCCTCGTAGGAGTAGGTGTATCCGGTGGTGTTGAGCTGGTTCGTGCGCACCGTCAGCTCCTCGGCCCGACGCAGGTCCTCCTCTGCCGCCGACGCAATGAAGAAGATCATGCCCAGCGTCGCGAGGAAGCCGTCGCGGGGACCGGTGAACTCCTTCTCGAACTCGCCGCGTACCAGGTCGGCCTGGTACATCGCGCGCCGCTTCGCGGAGTCGTCGGTGATGAAGCGTGGACTAAACTCGGGGCGTTCGGCCAGCCCGGCCGCTTCGGCCGCGTCGATGCAGAGCAACTCGGGGATTTCGAACCCGACCTCGCCGCGCTCGAACGCGTCATCGTCGACGAAGGCGAATGCGTCGAGCCCCAGGTTGAGTGCCTGTGCGATTGCTCGAACCGACGAGGACTTGGCGTTCCAGGTGATCTGCGGATAGAGGAAGTAGTCCAGTAGGCCGTGTCTGGTCAACGCGGCGACCGCCATGTCGTGGTCATTGCGGCTGGCGATGGATTGCAGGATGCCACGCCGGTCCAGTTCTTCGATCACCTCGCGGATGCCGGGGCGCAGCGGCACCTCGCCGTCCTCGAGGAGCACCCCGTCCCATACTGTGTGGTCGAGATCCCAGACGACGCACTTCACGGTTGTGGTGACGTTGCGATCACGCTGCGACACAGCTGCTTCCTGGCTCATGCCGGCACTCCTTCCGCGGTCGCGGCAGCCAGTGCGGTTCGGTTGGGGACTGCCCAGTGGTTGTGGTAGGCCGAATGCGCAATGGTCGTCTGCTGGAGTTCGGTGCTGCCCTCGATGATCTCCATGACCTTCGCGTCCCGTAGATAGCGCTGCACAGGGTAGTCACCGCCGCAGCCGTGTGCGCCGTGGATCTGCACGGCGTCCGAGGCGGCGCTGAAGGCGGTGGTCGCGGCGAAGTACTTGGCCAACCAGGTGGCATGGACGCCCTGCTGGTCCTTTGCGTCCCGGAACCATCCGGCCTGCTGGCACAGCAGTCGGGCGGCGCTGGTGCCGGTGGCCATGTCGGCGAGCATCCGCTGCACCAACTGGTGGTCGCGGAGCCGGACGCCGAACTGTTCCCGGTGGCCGGCGTAGTCCAGCGACGCGTCAAGGCACGCCTGGGCCAATCCGACGCATCCCCATGCGACGCTGTAGCGGCCCAGCTCAAGGGCATCGGCGGCGACTGCGGCCAGACCGAACCCTGGCCTGCCAATGATCGCGTCGGCAGGCACCGGGCAGTCGTGCAGGTCGAGTTCAGCCAACATTGCCGCCCTGGTGCCGAGAATGCCTTCGACCGGCCGCATGTCCAGCCCCGGTGTTCCCCGTTCCACCATGAACGCTGTTTCGCGTCCATCCAGCCGCGCGAACAGTAGGTACACGTCGGCGCGCTGGCCGAAGGTGATCCACCGTTTCTCGCCGTTGAGGACATAGCCGTACTCAGTTTGTTTCGCCGTTGCGGCCAGGCCCTTGACGTCGCTTCCCGCCCCCGGCTCGGTCATCGCGAACGCGCCGATTGCCGCGCCGGTCGCCAGCCGCGGCAGCCAGTGTTCACGCTGCCGTATAGTGCCCCACTTTGCAATGGCGTGCGCCGTCATGCTGTGCACTGTGATCAGGCTGCGGACCGACGAACAGGCGCGGCCGGTCTCCTCGTTGAGCAAGCCGAAGGTGATCGCGTCCGAAGCCGTGCCGCCATACTCGGTGGGTATGGCGGCGCCAAGATAGCCGCGGCCCGCGAAGCGGGTGAACAACTCCTCAGGGAGCTGTCCTGCCCGGTCCCAGCCATCGGCGAAAGGTGCGATGATGTCGCGGGCGAAGTACTCGTACTCCGCCCTTGCCGCCGCTTGGCGCTGGTTGAGCTGTACACGTGTGGCCATCGTGCTCTCCGTACGTACGGGGGTGGCTAGTGACTGACCGCCGCAGAGCGCTTGCGTGTAACGAGTGCGTCGATGGCCCCGATGGTGCTGAAGTTCTCGATCTCCAGGTCCTCGTCCTCGACCGTCACGGCGACCTCGCTTTCGACGAACAGGACCAGTTGCATCACAAAAAGCGAGTTGACGAATCCCGTCGCGAAGATGTTCTGGTCGTCGGCGAGTTCGAGATGGCCAAAGAACTGGCCGAGGAACGCGCGGATCGCGGGTTTGTGGTCTTGCATCGTCATTCCTTCGGGTGTCGGCAAGCCGGTTATGCGAGCGCGGTGGCGTAGGTGAAGAAGCCCTTACCGCTCTTGCGGCCGAGCACTCCGGCGTCGACCATCCGCGTGAGCAGTGGGCAGGGACGGTATTTGCTGTCGCTGAAGGCGCTGTAGAGGCCTTCTACGGAATACAGGATGGTGTCCAGGCCGATGAGATCGGCCGTTTCGAGTGGACCCATCGGGTGGCCGAAGCAGCTTTTGAAGATCTGATCGACTTCCTCGGCCGTGGCCACGCCCTCGTGCACCAGGTAGATCGCCTCGTTGACGGTGAGCATCAGCACCCGGTTGGAGACGAACCCAGGGGAGTCCGCAACCACCACGCAGTCCTTGCCCATCTGCGTGAGCAGTAGGCGGGCGGTGTCCAAGGTCTGGTCGGCCGTATGGTAGCCACGGATCACCTCGACCATGGGCTTGAGCGGCACCGGGTTCATGAAGTGCATGCCAAGCACCCGGTCGGACCGGGAGGTGGCTGCGGCGATCCGGGTGATCGGGATGACCGAGGTGTTGGCGGCGAACACGCAGTGTGGCGGGCAGCGCTGATCGATGATCTCATAGACGCCCCGCTTGATCTCCCAGTCCTCGGTTACGTTCTCGATCAGAAAGTCTGCGGACTCGAAACCTTCGTACTGGGTGGTGTAGGAGATCCGCTTGAGGACGAGCTGCTTGTCCTCGGCCGGTTCCTTCGCGTCGAGCAATCGCCCGAACCGCAGGCACTGCTGGATCTTGCGCTGCGCATCGGCGAGGATCTCCTCTGTTCGGTCGACGAGGATCACCTCATGGCCGCTCTGCGCCAGCGCCTGTGCCAGCCCGCTGCCCATCACCCCGGCGCCAACGACGCCGACCGTTCGTATGTCCACCATCTGCTCCACTTCCTCTCTCGTGCGGCTAGGCACTGTTGCGTTGGAACAGTGCGAGCTGCGGGCGCAGCACCGTGGCGAGCTCTGCGACCGTCAGCGCCTCGAACAACACGCTCAGCGGCAGGTCGACGTCGAACTGTCGCCGTATCCGGGCGACAACTTGCAGGCCGAGCAGGGAGTGCCCGCCCAGTTCGAAGAAGTCGTCGTGCACGCCCACCTTCTCGAGGCCGAGCAGCTGCGCCCAGAGCGTTGCGAGACGGGTTTCCACCTCGTCACCAGGCGCCTGGTATGGGGCCAGCACGCCGGGTCGGGGGTGTGCGATGCCACCGACGCGCGCCGGTGCGCCGAAGTCGTCGAGATCAGGTCGACTGCGGGCGATATCGGCCAGCGCCGCGTCCAGATTTTTGGTGACGATCGCGACACGCGGGCCGACACCCGACTCCAGCACGCGCAGGAACGCCTCGACGCCCTCCTCGGGGAGGATGCCCTGCTTCAGGTGTTCTTGCAGCAACCCAGGACCGGACACGGCGGCCGCACCCCGTGCCCGACCGGCGGTCGCGAAGCGGTACGGTGCCACCGCCGTCGAGGTTCCGTCGCGCAGTGCCGCCAGCCGGGTCTCCAAGTCGGTGACCCGCTTCAAGACGAAGTTCTCGATCCTGGCTAGTTCGTTGCCGCGCTCGTCCATCAGCGTGAAGTCCGCGGTGAATGTCTCCTTGCCCGCGCGATCCATTTCATGGAAGCGATGGTGGCTGAAGATCCGTCGGGGCAGCGGCGCCAGCAGCGTCAGCCGCCCATAGGACAGCGGGATCCGGAACTCCTCGGCAAGGTTCATGCCGTGGAACCCCGCTGCCAGGTCGAGCAGCGACGGGTGCAGCCGAATGTGCTCCAGGTCCGAGGCGAACTCGCCGGGCAGCTCCAGTTCGGCCAAGGCTTCGGTTTCGCCGAGGTGAACCCGGCGCAGGCAGCGGGAGCGCGGGCCGAAGCCCATCGGACCGGTGTGGGTGATACTGCCTAGGTCGCGCATCCCGGCGTCGGCGATGAGCGCAGCCACGTCGTGCTGCTGCGCGGCGTCCGGCCCGACCTGCGCCGGACCTACCTCTCCGGTCACGTGGACCTGCCAGCCCTCGTCGTCGTGCCCGTGGCACTGCGCCGGTCCCGATTCCTCGACGGTCTGCCTGCTCACCACCGCGAACTGGACTGGTGTGCTGTCCTTCTCCAGGACAACCCGCAGCTCGCGGTGCTGGTCCTCGCCGATGACCACTGGCGAGAGGAAGGTGACCTCGCACAGTTCGACGCCGGTCCCGCTGCCGCCCGACTGGTGCTCGTAGGCGGCGCGGACCAGTTCGAGGTGGCCTGTTCCTGGCACCACCGCGCTGCCTACCATGCGGTGCTCGTCGATCAACCATGAGTTGGCGACAGTGAGCGACACCGAGTAAACCGCAACGATGTCATCATCGACCCGGCAGTCCGTCAACAATGGATGCTCAACCGGTCCGGTGCGTGACGGGCGCGGCGTCGGGGGCGCGTTGTCCATGCCGATCATGTGCACGGCCATGCCGACTTCCTGCCAGCCATCCCAGTTGATCGACACCGTCACCGGTCCGCCGGTGGCGTCGTTGTGCTGGGCGAGCGCGTCCAGGAAGGCGTTGGCCGCGACGTAGTCGATCTGTCCGACGCCGCCGGTGAGCGCGAGGGCAGACGAGCACAGCACGGTGAAGTCGGGTGTGAGGCGCCGGGCGAGGGCGTCGACGACCAGCCCGCCCTGCACCTTGGGGGCCAGCACTGCCAGGGCGCTCGCCACATCTTTGAGCTGGGCCAGTCCAGATGCGGGCACCCCGGCCGCGTGCACGATGCCGTGCACGGCGCCGAACCGTGCGACGATCTCGTCGGCGATCTCGGTCATCCGGTCTTGGTCGGTCACGTCACCTGACGCCACCATGACCTCGGCGCCGAGTGCCTCCAGTTCCCGCACCGCGCGGATGCGCGCGGCACGCGCGTCGTCGCTGGCATGCTCGGAGAGCCAAGCGTCCCAGTTCTCGGGCGGCGGCAGTGCCCCGCGGCTGACCAGGACGAGCCGAGCTTTCGCCGCGTCAGCCAGGTACCGTGCCAGCGTGAGCCCCACCCCACCGAACCCGCCAGTAATGAGGTAGACGCCACGCGGGCGCACGGCCGTCCGCCGCGGTCCCGCAGCCTCCAGCCGGACCGGGCGGTAGCTCTGCTGCCAGCGTCCGCGTCCGCGCAGTGCAGTGAGCGCATGGCCCGAGGGGTGCAGTAGCTCGGCTAGCAGGCGATCGGCGTCCTGGGACGACCAGGCGCGGCCGACGGGCAACGAGATGTCAATGCCCCGGCACCCCGTGTTCGGCTGTTCCAGCGGCAGCACTAGACACGGGCCGATGGCCGTGGCCTTCTCCGGCGCGATGTCCGCGGTGCCGAGCACGGCGTGCGCGTCGCTGGTCAACACGACGAGATCCAGATTCTCGGCGCTCGCACGGACCACTGCCTTGTTGAACCGCACCAGGCTGGAGAAGCCCCGTTCCAGCATGCGGTTGACAGGGCCCCGGGGCCCCACGTTCCACAAGTGGACGACCCGGGTCGGCAGTTCGGGCCGCTCGCCCAGCTCCTCGACGAGCCGCTGGTACTGTGCGTCATCCCCGGGCGCGATCTCGTACTCGTGCTCGCCGGTACGACGCCAGCCGTCACCCGCCCGGACCGTGGTCACCTGGTGCGCTGCCGCGACCAGCTGCTGCGCAAGCGCCGAGCCGATGCCGTGGTCATCGAGGAACAGCAGCCAGCTGCCTGTCTCCTGGCCTGTGGGGGGACGCCGCGCGGGGTGTGGCGCCAGTGGCTCCCAGACCGGAACGTGGAACCAGTCGGCGAGATCCGCTTTCTTGGCCAGCGACGACGCGAGAGCGGTTGCGGCCTTGGGGGCGGGGTCTACCCAGTGCCGCCGCCGTTCGAACGGATAGGTCGGCAGCGGCGTTCGGGATGCGGTGCCGCCGCGGACCGCATCCCAGTCGAGATCCACTCCGGCGACCCAGAGCTTGCCGGCCGTGTTCAGCAGGAAATTCTCCTCGCTCTGGCGGTCGTACTCACCGGGCAGCGACGCGTATGTGGCGCCCGCGCCCGCACCGGCAGGACGTGCCTGGAGGGCCAGGCTGCCCAGCGACTGTCCAGGGCCGACCTCCAGCAGCAGGTGTCCTGGCTCCTGCCAGAGCCGGGACACCCCGTCGCCGAAGCGAACCGGCTGCGCGACATGCCGGGTCCACCACGACGGGTCGAGCGCCTGATCCGGGGTTATCCAGTCGCCGGTGACGTTGGAGACGTACGGAATGCATGGGGGATCGAGCCTGATCCCGGCGACCAGTTCGGTGAACTCCTCGGCGATCGGGGCCATCATGTGCGAGTGAAAGGCATGCGTGGTCCGCAGCCGCCGGACCGCGACGCCTTCACTGCCCAATTGTCGCTCCAGCGCGCCGATCCGCTCGTCGTCACCCGCGACCACGCACAGCTCGGGTCCGTTAACGGCGGCGAGCGAAAGGCTGTCGCCCAGCAGGGTGCGCACCCTCTGCTCGGACAGCGGCACAGCCAGCATCGCTCCGCCCGGCAGCCCCTCGATCAACCGGGCACGATGCGCGACGAGCAGCAACGCGTCGTCGACGGAGAGCACGCCGGACAGGCATGCGGCGACGTACTCGCCGATGCTGTAGCCGATCATGGCGTCCGGTCGCACACCCCACGACTGCCACAGGCGGGCCAGCGCATATTCCACCGCAAAGGTGGCGGGCTGCGCGTACTGGGTGTGGTCGAGCTCGGTGCGGTCCGCGGTGCCGGATGCCGGGCCGCGGCCGAGCATCCGGCGCAGGTCGGGTTGGCTCTGGCGATCTTCACCGGAGGTTCGCGGTGGATACAGCAGGGTGCGCAGGTCCAGTCCTAGGTGCGGGCGGAACCCCTCGGTGCAGCGGTCGATCTCGGCTCGGAACACCGGGTTGCCGTCATAGAGTTCACGTCCCATTCCTGGGCGCTGCTCACCCAATCCGGGAAACAGGAAGGCCACGGGTCGAGTCACTCCGTCGTGGCGTCCGCCGCGCAGGACGCGGGGGTTGCGCTCGCGCAACGCTGTCGCCGCCTCCGCCGAGTCCCCGGCGACCAGGAAGCGGCGGTGGGCGAAGTGTCGCCGCCCGCTCTGCAGCGTGCGTGCCACGGAGGCCAGGGACACTCCCGGCTCGGTGCCGAGGTGGGCGGCGAGCCGATCGGTCGCGGACTCCAAGGCGGTTTCGCTGCGCGCGGAAAGCGGCAACATCCGGCGCCGCCTTGCCGGTGCCTTCTCCCGGGCAGCGGGCGCCTCTTCCAGCACGACGTGGGCTCCTGTGCCGCCCATTCCGAAGGAACTGACTCCGGCGCGGCGCGGCCCGCCGTCCGCACGCCACGGTGTCAAGCTGGTATTGACGTAGAACGGAGTGGCGCCGAAGGCGATGGCTGGGTTGGGCCGGTCGAAGTGCAGGCTGGGCGGGAGTTCCCCGTTCTGTAGGGCGAGGATGGTCTTGATGAGCCCGGCGACGCCTGCCGCGGCGTGGGTGTGCCCGATGTTGCTCTTCACCGAGCCGATCGCGCAGGTGCCGCGGCCCGCTCCCGCTGCCCCGAATACCCTGGTGAGGGCCTCCACCTCGATCGGGTCGCCGACCGGGGTGCCGCTGCCGTGCGCCTCCACGTAGGTGACGGTCGCCGGGTCGACTTCTGCCATGATCAATGCCGCCTGGATGACTCTGGCTTGGCCCGCCACGCCGGGGGCGGTGAAACCCACGCGTTCTGCGCCGTCGTTGCCGACCGCCGATCCCCTGATCACCGCGCGGATCGGGTCGCCGTCGGCGAGCGCGTCCTCCAGCCGTCTGAGGACCACGACGCCCGCGCCGTTGGCTGCGACAGTGCCCTCTGCGGCGGCATCGAAGGGGCGGCAGTGCCCGTCGGAGGAGAAGATGCCGCTTGGCTGGAAGATGTAGCCGTTTTGCTGGGCGCGGACGGTGACACCACCGGCGAGCGCTGTGTCGCAGGCCCCGCTGAGCAGCGCCTGGCAGGCCAGGTGGACCGCGACCAGCGAGGTGGAACAGGCGGTCTGTACGGTCATCGCCGGGCCGGAGAGGGCCAGCTTGTAGGCGATCCGGGTGGCCAGGTAGTCTTTTTCGTTGGCGATGTTGCGGGTGAACACCTCGGCTGGATCGCTGGTGTGGGTGTGCCCGACGAGGTTGTCGACGTAGGTGTTGTAGTACGAGCCTGCGTAGACGCCGACTGGGCCCGGTGCCGCCTTGGGGTCGTAACCGGCGTTCTCCAGGGCTTCCCAGGCACATTCGAGCAGCACCCGGTGTTGCGGGTCCATCATATCGGCTTCCTTCGGGTTGACCCCGAAGAAGTCCGCGTCGAACTGGTCCGCGCCGTCGAGAACGCCCTGGGCGGGCACGTAGTTGGGATCGTTTCGCAATACTTCGGGCACGCCCGCTGTCGCTAGTTCCTCCGGTGAGAAGACTGTGATCGACTCGATGCCTGCGCGTAGGTTGCGCCAGTACCGGTCGGCGTCCGGTGCTCCGGGGAACCGACAGGACAGCCCGACCACGGCGGTCTCCAGGCCCGTCGTGATGTCTGCCGAGTCGGCCAGTGCACTGGGATTGGTCGGGTGCGCTATCAACCGATCTCCTTCGTGGCGGTGCGCTGCTTGCGGCCGAGCTGGCGCAGCAGGCGGTTCTTTCCACGGCCGAACCGCTCCGCCGCATCCATGACGGCGGCAACGGCGCCTGCGTCGTCACCGGACAGGTGTGCGGCCAGCGAGCTGACTGTGGGGTACATGGTCAGTACGACGACGGGGAGTTCGCGCCCGAGCGTGTCCTGCAGCTGCCGAGCGACCCTGGCCAACAGCAGGGAGCTGCCGCCGAGGTCGAAGAAATTGTCGTCCGGACCGATCTCGCCGTTGGCGAGCACGTCGGCCCAGATGGCGGCGATCTGACATTCGAGGGGCCCGCGCGGGTCTGCTGCTGGGCGCGCGGTGCGCTCGGCCAGCAGCTCGGCCAGCTTCAGCCGCTGCACCTTGCCGGTGGGGCTCCTGGGGACCTCGGCGACGACGAAGACCCGGCTGGGGACCTTGAAGTCGGCAAGCCGCTCCGCCGCAAACGCCCGTATCTCACGCTCCTCGACTGCCGCACCAGGCCGAGGGACGACTGCGACGGCCACGTCCTCACCGAGCGTTGAGTGTGGCAGCCCGAAGGCCACCGCGAGCTCGACGGCGGGGTGGCCAGCCAGTACGTCATCGAGCTCAGTGGGGGAAACCTTCGATCCGCCGCGGTTGATGATTTCCTTGGTGCGCCCGATTACGTACAGGTAGCCGTCTTCATCGAGCCGTCCCTCATCCCCGGTGCGGAACCAGCCGTCGGTGAAGGCCAGCCGGTTGGCCTCGGGATTGTCCCCGTAGCCCACCATCACGTTCTCGCCGCGGATGGCGATCTCACCCGCCTCGTTCGGACCGAGCACCCGTCCGGCGAGGTCCAGGATGGCGACCGGGCCCCCGACCGGCACGCCGACGGACCTTAGCTTGCGGGCGCCGGGCGGCAGTGGGTTACTGGTGACCAGCGAACCCGCTTCAGTCATGCCGTATGCCTCGATCACCGGGGCACCGAAGGCATTCTCCAGCGCGGTCAGTACGGGGTCCGGCAGTGGGGCGGATGCCGAGCGGATGAAGCGCAGTTCGGCATTGGCCAGCACGTCTGCGTGCTGCTCGGCCACCGCAAGCAGTGCCTGGTGCATGGTCGGTACCGCCGAGTACCACGTCGGGCGAAACTCGGTGAGCCACGCGAAGAAGCCGGTGTCGGAGAAGCCAGGGGTGCACACCATCGCGCCGCCCCCAGCCAGCGTGGCCAGCAGGGTGCTGTTGAGGCCGTGGGCGTGGAACAGCGGCATCACGTTCAGACAGCGATCCCGCTCACCGATGGCGAATGCGACTCGGGTGTTGTCGGCGGCAACGCACAGGTTGGCGTGTGTGAGCGGGACCAGCTTGGGCCGCGAGGTGGTTCCCGAGGTGTGCAAGATGAGCGCGATCTCCTCAGATCCTGCCGGGCCGGTGCATTCAGCAACCGCCGGGTCGGTCGCACAGCGCAGGCCGAAGGTTCCGACCTGGGCGCCCAGTGCTGCCACCAGCTCGATGACCCGGATACCCCGGCTGCGGGCGACCGTGACTGCAGGGGACTCGCTGCCCGCCTCGACCAGCAGCGCGTCGGCGCACATGTCGTTCAGGTAGAAGGCGAACTCCTGGTCTCGGTACGCCGGATTTAGCGGTGCGGCACACGCGTGGGTGGCCACCGCGAGGAAAGCGACGGCTAGGTCGGGGCCGTTGGGCAGCACGATGGCCACCCGGTCGCCGCGCCCGACACCGATGCCATTGAGGTCGCGGCCGATCTCGGCGATCCTGCGGTCGAGCCCGCGGTAGTTCAGCGGGCCGCGGCCGGGAGCATGCAGGGCTACGGCCTCTGGCCGGGCCGTGGCCGCCCGCCCGATCAGCAGACCCAAGTCGGTGATCCGCAAGTCCTCTGTCACGAGTGCTCGCTCGTGTCGTTCGATGCCCTGGCGGAAGTCACTTCCGCGCCGTAGCCGCGTCGCACGCAACGTCCTCCAACGAATAGATGCCGGGCTGCGCGTGGGCGGCGAACCGTACCGAGCACAGAACGCCCGGCAAGAACGCCTTGCGGTCGGCTACCCGGTGCAGTACCTCGACGTGCTCCCCACTCCCCGCGGCCAGCACGCGGTGTTCGCTGACCGCGTCCCCCATCCGGAAAGCGGCGACATCGGGGGTCAACTCGTGGTTGCCGCGGGCTCCGTGCCACTGCTCGGCCAGGAAGCGTGCAGTGCCGCTGGGGCGGTCGCGCTTTCCAGCGAAGTGCACGTCCATAATGCCCGCGTCCCACGTCGGTCCCACCTGGGCTGACAGATCCCGGATGAAGCGCGCGACGGCGAGCAGCACGAGGCTGAAGTTGGCCGCCACGACGACTGCGCGGCTGCGGCCCACCTCGGCCAGTAGGTCGCGCTCCGCGTCGCCGAGCCCGCTGGTCCCGATGACCAGGGAGCACCCCACGGTCATCGCCTGGTCGAGCAGCACCGCGGTCGCCTGGCGGGCCGTGAAGTCGATGACCACCACCGGTTCGAGACTCGCCACCGCGGCCAGATGGTCGACAGAAGGGATGTCCTGGGTTGGGAGACCCAGAGTCCGGGTGGTGAGCCGGGCGGCGAGTTCCAGCCCTGGGTCGGCTCGGACGGCATCAGCGATCAGCGTCGCCATGCGTCCGGTACGCCCGCAGACGACAGCGGGAATAGTCACGCCGACGTCTCCGGGCGTACCAGACCCATGCGACGGGCCAACTCGCTTTCCAGCATGCGTCGACCGCCGAAGTACGCATGGATCGACGCGGCAGGCCAATCGGTGTCGGCACCCGGTATCGGCCACAGCCCTAACTCAGTGTTCAGGTCCTCCGCGACGCGGACGCTGCGCCTCAGCAGGTCCGTGCAGCTGAGCAGCACCGCCGCCATCGCCTGCCCGCCGGGCTCCTCGCCTTTGAAGGCCGGCCCGAACCGGGCGGCCGAAGCGGCCAACGAGATCTCGATCTCCAGCTTGCTCAGCTCGTGCGCGATGTACTGGGAGGTGCTCAGCGCTTCGGTCCCGACGCCGGTATTCGCCAGCACCCGCCGCAGGTCGGCGATAATCCTGGTGGTCCACGAACTGGAGCGCCGGGCGAACTCCCACCCGTAGTCGTCCAACGTCCTCACCAGAGGACCATCCGCCACCCAGGAGACCGGCCGGGACAGGGCGCGTGCCTGCAGCACAGCACCGGTCAGCTCGCCCCAACCCCAGTCCTCGGCGTGCCCTGCCCCGTGGACCCTGACCCCCTCGAGCGTGTGCGGCAGCAGCGCGAGCCGCGTCTGGTCTTCCAGCTCGATGTCAACGAGCGAAACGTCCGCCCGCGCGACGGCGTAGCGGAACCGTCCGTCGAGCACGATCTGGTCGCCGTCGCGGATGGCCCGGATGGTGGGGTAGGCCAGGGCGAACAGCGCGTTGGGGGTGAACAGTCCCAGCGCGGCGATTCGTCGCCGGTCGCGCACCTGCTCGGCAAGCCCGTACGGGTCATCGTTGAACAGGTCGAGCAGGGGCAGCACCCCACACAGCTGCTCGGTCCTTGCGGCCGCGTCGGCGAACGTCGACGCGGCCCATAGCTCATCGAGCTCGCGCACGATGTTCATGACGCTCCTTCGGCACGGGCACGGACGAACCGCACGATGGACTCGACCGACATCAGGTGTTGGGGATCGGCCTCCGGGTCGATGACGGTGCCGAAGCGTTGCTCCAGGGCTTCTAGGAGGTTGATGTAGCCGATGGAGTTGACCCCGGCCTTGTCGAGCGAGCCATCGGCGGTCCGCAGGTCGGCCGCGGTGACGACTCGTCCGGTGGCGATCTCGATGAGCTGTTCGACCTGTTCGTGTAGGGCGGCCTCAACAGCCTCGTAGGTCACGATCATTCGCTCCTGTCCTTGACCAGTTCTGCGAGTTCGATGAGGCGGACCTTGCCTGTGGCGGACCGCGGGATCGTGGGGAGGTAGGACACCCGGCCCGGCACCTTGTATGGCGCGAGGTTTTCCCGGCACACCTGCACCACCTCGGCGCGCGCGGGCTGTCGCGCCCCGGAGACCACCACATGCAGCACGGCGCCGCCGTTGGCGTCGGAGTCGGCGAACACCACGGTGTCCGCGACCCCGTCGAGGGTGCGCACCGCCCGCTCGATCTCGGTGGGGTCGATCTTGCGTCCCGCCAGGTTGATCGGGCCGCCGATGCGGCCGGTCATGAGCAGCCGCCCCTCGTCGAGCCGCCCGCAGTCGCCGGTGCAGTAGAAGCCGTCCTGGTCGATCCGTTCCTCGAGGGCGCCCGGCGCGTTGAGATAGCCGGTGGCCATGGACGCTGTGCGTACCCGCACCTCCGGCTCGCCGGTGGGCCGCTCAACGATCCGTAGTGAGACGCCGGGCAATGCGGTGCCAAGGCTCGTGGTGTTCTCCGGGTCGCGCTCGAAGGTGCACGGCCCGGTCTCGGCGATCCCGTAATAGTCGGCGATCCGTACGCCGTAGCGCGCCTCGAACGACGCACCGATGTATGGGTCGAGCACAGCGGCGGCGGAGACCGCCCTGGTCAGGGTCGAGAAGGCGGCGACGTCAGCTTGCGGGACGTGCGCAAGCAGCTGATAGGCGAGCGGGAACGCCACCAGCCGGGTGGCGCGGGACTGGCGCACCGCGCGAGCGATGCCACCTGACGTCGGCGCGCCGCGGTAGAGGTGCAGTTCGGCGCCGACCAGGAAGACCGGCAGCAACGACGTGTTGAAGGCAAGGCCGTTGGTGAACGCGGCCAGGCAGAGCACCCGGTCGTGTTGGCTGAGTTCGGTGCCCGCCGCCCAGTTCCGCGCGGCGTTATGCACGGCCGCGCTGGAGAACTCCAGACACTTGGGCGCGCCCGTCGTGCCCGAGGTGAACCGGCAGGTGACGGTATCCGGGTGCGGTGCTGGCGGTTCGGCGGGGGGCGCCTGGGTCGCCGCGGCCAGTGCATGGCGGCTGCCCGGCACCGGTCGCACGGTCGTCGGGAGGGGGAAGTCGGCTGTTCCTTCGACAAGGAAGCTATCGATCCCGCAACTGGCCCGGATGCCCTCGAGCTCGACCGCGCCGAACTGGGCGTCGACCAGGAACGGCAGCCGTCGTGAGATGACAAGGGCGTAGTAGGAGACCAGGTAGTCCACACTGTTGGCGGCGTGGATCGCGATCCGGTGCTCATCGGGCCGGAGCAGACTGTCCAGGGTCCGCGCGCGCTCCCTGACCCGTTCGGCAAGGCCGGCATAGGTCAGCTTTTCGCCGTCACCGACGACCGCTCGCCGGGTGCCGTGCTCCGCGCAGGCACGCAGGAACGTCTGGCCCAGCCGCTGTTGCTCACCCACGGTGCCGCCCAGCGTTCGCCGTGGCCATGGCCGCGCCCGCGGCGGCAGGTTCGGCGAGTTCAGCACGGCAGGCCATGCTGTGGTTGGCGATGGTGAGCATGGTGGTCTGGCTGCCGCCCGACATCCGGAAGCCGCGCAGTTGGGCATGGGCGCGCAAGGCGACGCTGTCCCACATGTAGCCCGCGCCACCCTCCAGGTCGGTACACAACGTGGCCAGTTCTGTGGCCTGCTCGACGCAGAACCACTTCAGCTCGGCGATCTCGGGCACGGTGCTGCCGCCCTCGGTCAGCCGGAGATAGCCGTCGGTGATCCCGGCTTCCATCAGCTCCTGGTCGGCGCGCGCCTTGGCCAACGTGTGCGCGTTCACCGGCCACGCCGCGAGCATCCGCCCGCCCAGCTCGCGTCGGGTCGCGTAGCCGACGATGTACGCCAGCAACATCCGGTGAAGGTAGAAGGCGTCGGCGGCGATGAGGAAACGCATCCGGGACATCACACGATTCCAGCGCATCAGCTGGCTGACGCCGCGTCGGGAGATGACCTGACGTGCGGGTATGCGGGCCTGGTCGAACTCGACCAAGGCGGAGTCGACGCTGCGGGTGCCGAACTTGTTGTACACCTCGGTCGCTCGCACGCCAGGGGTGCTCTTCTCGGCCAGTACGATGGCCTGTTCGCCGTCGAGCAGCACGCTGACGAAGCACAGGTCGGCGCTGACCCCGTTGACAACGAACGCCTTGCGTCCCCGGATGACAATCTCCGCCCCGTCGGTCGCCGCCGTGGTCGGTTCGTGTGCGGACGGATTCGTGTCGCACTGACACGCCACGAGGTCACCACTGAGTAGGCATGGAAGGAACCGGTCGCACAGTGTGTCATCGCCGGAGGAGACCAGCCAGTCGCAGGCGATTTCGTTCTGCACGTGCATACCCAGGGCGATGCCCCCGTCGCCGACCCTCGCCAGCGCCTCTCCGAGTATCAGCGCGCCGAGTAACCCAAGGCCATGGCCGCCAAGGTCGCGCGGCAGCGAGACACCCAGGAACCCGTGCGCGGCCAGGTCACGCCACACCTCCTTGTGGACGTGTTCACCTGGGGCGGTGCGCCACCGTTCGAGCCATTCCGAGGTGAAGTAGTCCGACGCCCGTGCGCCCAGTTCCCGATGACCTTCCGTCAGCTGCGCGGACAGGATGCTGTTACTCACCATAGGAAGACCGTTCACCCGCTCTCCTCGCTCGTCGCGCTCAGCACGTGCCGTGCGGCGCCAGGCCGTGGCTGTGGACGATCGGGGCTCTGTCCCACTTTACGGCGGTCTCGTCGGGTACCCCAGCTGCCAGGACGTAGATCACTTCTGCGGAGGGCTCCAGGCGGACCAGCTCCGCGATGCGCCCGGCGTCGAACCCGCCGAGGCAGGTGATCCCGAGCCCGTGCACGGCCGCGCCAAGGCAGAGCTGCTGGGCGGCGCAGGCCGCGTGGAAGTGCAGTTCGGCCAGCCCCTGCCGCCCGCGTTCGCCCAGCAGCGGCCGCACCGGGGCGTGTAGGGCGATGAGCAGCGCGATGCCGCGCACTACCTCCTGGTTCATGCAGGCTGCAACGATCGCGTCGTCGGCGCCGCCGTCGCCGCCTAGCGGGCGCAACGTGTGGCTATCGGGCGCGTAGGCGAACGTTCCCGAGGCGATGTCGTCGACCCGGCGCACGAGGACGCGCATGCCGACCATCGGCCCGTCGGCGCAGTCGACCCGCATCGCCACTGCCAGCCCGGCCAGCGTGTGGCCAAGTGTGTCCGCGTCGACTGCGGCGGGCAGGAATCCCTTGGCGGAACGGCGTCGCAGGGCGAGCGTCCGGAAGGAGGGAACGTCACCGGCGAGAGGTCGCGGCAGGCGCAGTTCGTCGTGCTGTTCCGTGACGCCGTCCGCGGTGACCGAGAACGTGCTACCCAGCCGCGGTGGCACGGCGCCGTCCCCGTGGTAGGTGCTGACGGTGCTGACCGTCTGCCATGCCGCACGCTCCTCGGCGCCGGACTCCTCGAGCATGATGCTGGTGTCGTGGCGCCAGATCGGCATGGCGAACGGGTTCGCGGGATGCCCTTGCCCAGGGTTGCCCGACCGGGAGGCGAGCACCGTCGGCTCGGCAAATGTGATCAGCGCCTGCGGTTCTGCGCACAGCCGCCGCAGCTCGAAGACCTCGGCCGCCCGGTGGCGGTCGAACCGCAGGTGCACGACTGGGCGGTAGCCGGAATCCGCTGCGGCCAACGCGATGTTGGTCGCAGCGTGACCCCCGTCGAGGTGGGTGTACAGGTACCCGCGTCTGCCGTACTTCAACATCGATTTCCCCGGCCTGCCGACGACGGCGACGACGGCCGCAGGCGGTCGCTGTTCGTCATCCTGCGTGAGCAGCCCCCTCGTGAGGTCGGTTTCACCGACTGAGACGAGACGGCGGAGGCAACAGCCGACGACGTCGTAGTGGTAGAGCGCGTACTGCGTGGTGCCTCTGAAGGCGACCAGGACGTCGAAGGGGTAGAGAGCCCCGGCCGACGGGGTGGTGCGTGCTCGCATGACGGTCTCACCTTTGGTGATCACCGCGCCGGAACGCTCGCCGTATCCCACTCCGAGCACCTCGGATATGGCCGCCCACAGCTCGGTCATCTCCGACCGTGGGGACTCCATGACGTCAGGCACCGTCGCCATGGGGTTCGCCCGCAGGCGCGTCTCATCCCAGAATCTGGCGAGCGTCGGGTCCAGCAGTTCGTCGACGTCCATACCACCCCTTGCGTTCACGACCTGTTCACGACCCGTTCCATTCCAGATGTTCGGCGTCCCCAAGAAGCGTCAAGGACAGACCACTGGTTTGCGCATGGCGAAGTTCGCGGATATCGAGAGCCCATCAATGCCCCGTCTGCCGCGACCGTCCTCGGGGTGGAACAGATCATCATCGCAACCAGCTACACGAGGAAATCAATCGATCACAGCGGTTGTCCAGAGGAATGTGATCTGTATCACGCAGGAGAAATTCGGCAGTGTCGGACGGGAAGCAAACGCCAAGATCTACCCTGGGAGCGCTCTCCACATTACCCGCAGTTTTCGTGGCCCAGTCAAGGAGCAAATCGGGCGTATTCGGAAGGCGTGAATCTCACCGATTCGGCCCAGCTTGGCGACGGTCCGTGACTGTGACACGCGTACGTTGGGCCGATCAGGTGGTCCACAATCGGGGCGGGGAGTTCAATCGCTTGGTGAGACGGGGTGGTCGGAATCTGGTGTCGGGGTCTACTGACAAGGTGGGCGCCGTGGAGGAGTGCATCGAGGAGGACTTCGGGGACGCGGTACTGGGCGACCAGGAGTGGGAGCAGCGCGCGTTC
>Ga0136625_1000101_pt1 | contig 20848 bp, 22 predicted proteins | sample AntDrymUQ4832306_2_FD_104672 | JGI IMG/M metagenome (GOLD analysis project Ga0136625, IMG submission 104672) | Polar desert sand microbial communities from Dry Valleys, Antarctica - metaG UQ483 (23.06) | ecosystem: Environmental > Terrestrial > Soil > Desert | place: Antarctica: Dry Valley...
CCCCCTCCCATCCCCCCTTCTAGGAGGTCTGAGTAGAGGTCAGGGGAGTACCGCTTAGCGGCCTCTACAAACGCCGGCTTGAGGGGGCTATCGGAGAGCGTCTGATAGTGGCGGACGGCTGCGGACATCGCACGGTTAACCCGGATCTCCCCCGTCTCCTTGTCTCGCCCAGGCCGGAGCGGGCTGTAGTGGAGGGCAAAGCGATCCAGCACGATCTCGTGGTCGGCGTCGTAGGAGACGAATCCGGCCCTGTCCAGCTCCTCGAATCCCGCCTCTACCTCTGTAACGCGCAGGTTGGTGTCGCCGGCTACACGGATAGCCGAGAGCTCGAATAGCCCCTCGGTGCGCCGGTCTCGGCAGGTGAGCACGTAGAGGAAGACGATCTGCGCTTCGTTGCTCAGGCGCCGCATTTGGGGGCCCCAAATGTTAGGGGGAACCGTGTGGTAGGTAGCGGGCATAGCGGAACCTGCTTTCTGGCGAAATGGGCTGGCGAAATGGTGCTGCCGCCCTAGGGGGCTCCGCCAAACCCCCCAGGTGCGACACTCTTTCTGTTGCGGACCCGACCTTTAACGGGACTCCGCCTAACTGAGTTCATTATCTACACGGGTACGACGTTGAACCGGATGGTGGACGTACGGTGGACGGAGCCCGTGAGGGTCTTGCCGGAGGTTCGGTAGTGGGCGTCCTTGATCTGTTCGAGCGCGGCCATGGCCGGGAGCGGTGGGGTTTCACGTGGAACGCTTCCTCCTCGCCTGAGCCGACCTGAACGCCATCCCGACAAAAAATGCCTTCCGGGCATGCTCCGCGCGACGCCGACGCTCATCCTCAGGGAGAGTTCCGTCGGGGTCTACCTGTTTCTCGAAGCGGCCCCAGGAGGCCGCGCGCGCTTTCGCGGTCGTCTCTCGAGCGTCGTTCTTGCTGTGCATCGTGTGCGCGGCGATCCTCGCCCGTAGGGTGCGCTCAGCGGGGGTAAGGGTCATTGGTCTACCCCCAATCCTGCTAACGGCTCCTGGGATAGATGAGAGGGCGCAAACCGTCCGTCCTTGTTCCCCGCGACTCGCAATACCGGGCCGTGCCAACGGTCAAACACCTCGAGCACGGGGCCGCCGTCCTTGCGAAGGATCGTCCCCGGATCGTGGCAAGTGTCGTCCGAGGTGACCGACGCGAGGTGACGATCGAAGGCGTTATCGGACGTGAAGTGTCGGCAACACCCGGCACAATGCGCCTCCGCCTTCGCCGTCCACGTCCTGTGGCAGTCCTGGCAGTGGGGATCGGAGCTGTAGCCCTCTACGCAAATTGCGCAGGACTCGCCGCCGGCCCCTGATAGGGTACCCATTGTGCTGATCTCCTTCTAGGAGGTCCAAGGTGGGGTCGGGGGTGCAACCCGGCCTCACCACTTAAGAGAATGAGAGCACAGGGGTGTAGTAGAGCTTGGGGATTTGGATTCCCGAGTTGCCTTACCCCCTAGAGACGGTCCCCAGGACTGAGCCGACGATGAGCCTCGCGGGCTCGCTCCGATGCGGTAGAGGCCGCATACCTGGCGACCATCTGAGGGCTTCTCCAGCCGGCGAGTCTTCGGAGGTCGTTCTCGGCCCCTCCCTGGGCCAACCAGGAGTGAGCGAAGGTGTGCCGGAACTGGTGGACGTGGATCTCAGCGAGGCCCGCCTCCCGGCATCGGCGCCTGACCATCTGTGCGATCCCGGACTTGGTGAAGTGGCCTCGGCCGGCGAGCCACAGCCAGTCTGTGTCGGCGTGCTTGTGGGCGCTGCGAGCGCGGTTGTAGAGGTCGATCGCTCGGACGGTCTTTTTCCCGACCGGGACCAAGCGCGCGACGCGGCCCTTCCCGGTGACGTACAGCTCGCTCCGGTAACGCTCCAAGAGCACGTCCTCCATGCGGAGGTCGGCAACCTCGGTCAGCCGCGCCCCGGTGTCGATGAACACTCTCAGGATGGCGGTGTCCCGGCGAGCTTCGAAGTCCCGGCCCTCGCACACCTTGAGCAGACGGCGCAGATGGTCGTCGGGGATGACAGGTACGGGCTCCTCGGACAGCCGGGGCCGCCTCACGCCCGCCATGGGGCTCGCAGAGATCTCCCCGATCTCGTTCTGCCACTTGAAAAAGGCTTGCAGGTTGCGGTGGTCAGTCAGGGCCGTCCACGGACGATTATGCTGGAGCACATGACTGAGGAAGGATTCGAGATGACCACGGGTGACGTCCTCCACACGGACCGACAGCCCCTCAGCGCGCAGGTAGCCGGCCAGCTTGCGGATGCCTCCGACGTATGCGGTGATCGTCTTTGGAGAGAGGTTCCCGGCCGCGAGATGGCGCTCCCAGGAACGGAGCTCTCCTTCCAAGGTGCCGGGATCGGTGATGCGTTCCACGTCCCTACGGTAGCATGTGGAGACGCTGTGCAAGCCCTATGCCAAGGGGTGATGAGCTAAAAGCGCAGGTCAGACGCCCCCTTAGCTCAGACGGCAGAGCGTCTCCATGGTAAGGAGAAGGTCTACGGTTCGATTCCGTAAGGGGGCTCCCGACAACCGAACACGAGGCGGCGTAGCTCAGAGGCAGAGCAGGCGGCTCATAATCGCCGAGTCGGTGGTTCGAGTCCACCCGCCGCTACCTCCGGCACCACTCAACTCGGCGTCTCCGGGTGTCGATAAGGGGACATGTCCTCCTTCTGCCCCCGCTGCTCGAGCACGGTCGAAAACAAAGACGGGTACTGCCTCCTCGGCCATCCTCTGCCGAGGGCTTCCGGGGTTGCCGGTGAGTCACCGCTGGCGGATCTCCGCCGTGAGGTGAACGATGCCTTCGAGGACGGCTTCCTGGGCCTGGAGCCCGCGCTCACTCCGGCGGCCGCAGCGGAAGTCTCGGAACCACAGCCGAGTCGGCCCTCTCGCTATCTCTCCCCGGACGACCCGATCTCGGCGTTCGCCCCCCCTCCCCGCATGGACTGGGGCCCGGCGCACACTCCACTGCGACGACTGCTTCAGCGGGCTCCCCGATCCGAGGACTGACCGGACGCCCACCTGGGGCCTAGTCGTGCACCTTGGAGGCCGATATACTCCGTTCCTCCAACCATCACCAGGAGGATGAGCCGTGGCCAGCGACCGGCGCGTGCACGTAACGCTCGAGTGCACCAACTGCAGACGCCGCAACTACATAACCGAGAAGAACCGGCACAACAACCGCGAGCGGATCGAGCTCAAGAAGTACTGCCGTTGGTGCACCACGCACACGGCTCACCGCGAAACTCGCTGAACCCCAGCCTCTTCTTTGCAGCAAAAGGGGAAAAAACCTTCGCGCAAACGCTTGAGTCTGGGGCCGTCCGCGCCGATGTTATAGATGCCTTCTGATGGACGCCCCCACCGTCGGAAGTTGAGGGAAGGCCCCCGGCAACAGCCGGGGGCCTTTCGAATCCAGGGCCTCTGCGACTCGATTCGGCCCAAGAGAAAAAGGCCCCCGTCGCCGGAGGCCTTCTTCTGACTGCCTTGTAGAGCAGTCTTAGAAGTCCATGCCCCCTGGATCGGGCATCGCCGGAGCCGAAGACTTCTCGGGCTTGTCGGCGATGATCGCCTCGGTTGTGAGGAACAGGGCTGCGATCGATGCTGCGTTCTGCAGCGCAAAGCGGGTCACCTTGGTGGCGTCCACCACTCCGGCCTTGAACAGATCGCCGTACTCACCGGTGGCTGCGTTGAGTCCCTCGCCGGGACCCATGGTCCGGATCTTCTCGACCACGACGCCACCCTCGAGCCCCGCGTTGCGGGAGATGACCTTGAGCGGCTCCTCGAGCGCTCGCCGCACGATGGCCACGCCGGTCATCTCATCCGAGCTCAGTTCGAGCTTGTCGAGCGCCTCTTGGGCGTGCAACAGGGTCACGCCACCGCCTGCGACGATGCCCTCTTCGACTGCCGCCTTGGTGGTCTGGACTGCATCTTCGATGCGGTGCTTCTTCTCCTTGAGCTCCACCTCAGTGGCGGCGCCCACCTTGATGACGCCGACTCCGCCTGCGAGCTTCGCGAGCCGCTCTTGCAGCTTCTCGCGGTCGTAGTCGGAGTCCGAGCGGTCGATCTCGGCCTTGATCTGATTGACGCGCCCGGTGATCTCGTCGGGGCTGCCGCCGCCCTCGACCACAGTGGTGTCGTCCTTGGTAACAACGATCTTGCGGGCTGTGCCCAGCATGTCGAGGCCGACGGACTCGAGCTTGAGACCGACCTCTTCGGAAATGACCTGGCCGCCCGTGAGGATGGCGATGTCGCCGAGCATGGCCTTTCTGCGGTCCCCGAAGCCGGGAGCCTTGACGGCGGCGGCCTTGAAGGTGCCGCGGATCTTGTTGACCACTATCGTCGCCAGAGCCTCACCGTCGAGGTCCTCGGCCACGATCAGTAGCGACTTCCCGGCCTGCATGACCTTCTCGAGTACCGGGAGCATGTCTTTGATCGATGAGATCTTCTGGTTGGCAATCAAGATGTAGGGCTCATCGAGCACAGCTTCCATGCGTTCGGCATCAGTCACGAAATAGGGGGAGATGTAGCCCTTGTCGAAGCGCATCCCCTCGACCAGCTCGAGCTCGAGCCCAAACGTGTTCGACTCCTCGACCGTGATGACGCCGTCCTTGCCGACCTTGTCCATGGCCTCGGCGATGGTCTCGCCGATCTCGGCGTCGTTGTTGGCGGAGATGGCCGCCACCTGCGCGATCTGCTCGCGACTATCCACGTCGCGAGCGGTGGACCTGATCGAGTCGACGGCCGTCTGCACAGCTTTCTCGATGCCGCGCTTGATGGCGATCGGGTTGGCGCCCGCAGCTACGTTGCGAAGGCCCTCGTGGACCATCGCTTGAGCGAGAACCGTGGCCGTGGTGGTGCCGTCTCCGGCCACGTCGTCGGTCTTCTTGGCGACCTCTTTGACGAGCTCGGCACCGATCTTCTCGAAGGGATCCTCGAGCTCGATCTCCTTGGCGATGGAGACGCCGTCGTTGGTGATAGTGGGAGCGCCCCACTTCTTCTCGAGCACGACGTTGCGGCCGCGGGGGCCGAGCGTCACCTTGACCGCGTCGGCGAGCTGGTTCATGCCTCGCTCGAGGGCACGACGCGCCTCTTCTTCAAACGCCAGAATCTTCGGCATTGGCTACCTCCTTGGAAAAGTTCGCCCCGATTTACCCGGAGCCGTTAGCACTCAATGTGCGAGAGTGCTAACGATAACCGGCGAGAGGCATGCTGGCAAATGGGGACCGGTTTGGGGGGCCTCAGGGGTCAAGGAACCTTCACCAGAGGCGGTCACAGCCGAATACCTGCTGTCGCTGAGGCCACCGCCAGCGCCAGGAGCGCCCCCGCGTTGAGGGCACTCGCCAGCCGGGTGCCGCCCGCCTGTTGCAGCTTGTCGACCACCAAGGCCCCCTGCTCGGGATCGAGCGCCCTCAACGAGGCCAGCACCGAGAGGCCGCGCGCGGCCCCGAACGGCGCACAAAGCGCGGCCCCCCACAGTGGATTGCCGGTGGCCAGGGCCGCAACCGCGACCGCAGCCAAGGTGCCGAAGGAGAGGTAGGTGAAAAAACCCGCTCCCAGGCCCAGGCCGTAGAGCAAAGAGGAGACCGCAGGTGAGTAGAAGGTGCGCCACCAGTCGGGGACCTGGCGCCTTAGATGAGGAACCGGCACCGGAAAACCCGTGGTCTCACGCAAGAAGTAGAGAACCGCGACCGCCGCCACGACGGTTGGGGCCGCACTTAGCCACGGCGCTCCCACCACGGCCCCCACCGATCCCAGCACGAGGCCGAGTGCGGCCGCCGCCAGCGCGGCTCCCAGAACGTGCACCGCCACCGCTCTCCAGTAGGCAAAGTTGCGGCCCCCGTGAACCGCGGGGGAGATGGTCTCGGCCATCGACAGGCCTCAGGGATCGAACAGGGTGGATAGCCCTGCCACCACTGCGGCAGTGGCGGCGGTGGCGCCAAACATCGGGCTGATCAACAGCGAACCTCTGTGTCGCGATAGGCGATGCAGAACACCTTGCGTCCCTTGTGGCAGTAGCCTCTCACCGAGGCATCGCCGTTAATGCGAGTGTCCGAGTACGAGCAGCAGTCGTAGATGCGCCGAATCCTGCCCTTACAACAGCGCGACCAGCCGCCTCCGTAGCGGGGGTTGCCGGTGAGCGGGTACTTCTTGGCCACGACCTCCTGGCAGACCCGGCGGCGGGTTTGGGCGCGCGAGGTGTAGATGTCTCCTCGATCATCCACGGGGTATCCGTGATGGGGATGCACCGGATAGCCGAAGCGATCGACGCGGGTATGTGGCGCGAAGGGATGGGGGCAGGAGTTGGTCGTGTAGGTGTGTCCGCAGACATGATAGGCGGCCGCCCGCTGGGGGCTCAAGGCGACTGCCACCAGAGGACCTCCGACGAGCGCGACGAAGCCCGTGCCCATGCGGCCTAGCAGGGAGCGCCGAGTGGTCCTGCTCGCCAGCGCAACCGAAGCCGATTCAAGCGTCATCAGCTCGCCTCCAGCTCCTTCTGGGCCTGCGCGGAGCGGCGCTCGGCCGTATGCACCAGGCCCTCGAATTGCTCCATGTTGTTGACCGTCGCCTTGGCCCGGACCGCGCCGAGCTCGTCTAGCACCACGACATAGGGCGTCCCCGGAACCGCATAGGTGCGCATCGCCTCCGAGGACGCTGTTACCGGCGCACGTGTCTTGGCGGCTACGTGTGCCCTCACCTCTTTGTCCTCCGAGGAGGCGTCGGCGATCACCAGCGGCGACAGGTTTTGGCTGTGGGCGACGGTCTCGAGCGACGGGAGCACCTCTTCGCAGACGAGACACCCCGTGGAGACGAACAGCAGCAGCTGTGCCCGCCCCGGCCCCCCGATGGTCACCGGGTGGCCGTCAAGGGTGGTGGCCTCGAGAGCTGGGGGGGCCTCTCCGAGGGACGGCCCCTCGGAGTCGATCTCGAGCGCGCCACGCGGCCCGAGCCGGAGATGGAGGGTGCCGATCTGGCGGGCCAGGGCGACCACAATCACGCACAGCATCACCACGAGCAGCCACAGCAGCCCGTACGAGACCGCCCACCAGCCTTGCAATAGGTGTCACCTCCGTAGCGAGAGATCGAATGGGCTGCGGTGCCGCTGGGGCCGAGGAAGCGTCTCGACACCGAAGGTTTTCGCGACTTTGGAAGGCTACCGCGCGCCGGCTCCGGCACGGTAACTCGCTTGGGCCCGCGCGTCCTGCGCCCGAGCTGCGACGCCCGGCCCGCTTCGACCGACCTCCTAACGCGGTGGCTGGTGTGGGACAGTCGCACGTGAGTTCCCGCGCGCGCTGGTCCCCGCCCCTCCCTCCTCCGGCCGCCAGACAGTGTGATTCGCGCACGGTTCCCGATTCGACCCCCGAATCGGGTAGTCAATTGGGAACAATTCCCGATTACCACCGCGCCCCGAAGCCCTGGTCCGACCCGAACCTTGCTTCGCTAACCACCCCACCACACAGGTGGTTCCGGGCTCAAAGTTGGTCCCCGACTGCCGCCGGGCGCGAGAGGCGGGGCCAGAGCCCGAACGGCGTTGTCCTCGCCACCCCCAGTGGTCCCCGGGCTCGAGGTGGGCGATAGCATGCGACCGCCATGATCCTGACGGTTTCGCAGATCTGCGCTGCCCTGCTCGCCGGGGTCTTCGTTTGGGCGGCGAGCGCCAAGGCATTGCGGCCGGGGGCGTGGCTGCAGGCGCTCGATCGCTACGGACTGAGCCCGGCCCTCCGAATTCCGGCGGCGCCCGGCGTACCTGTGGTGGAGGCAGTGGTGGCCGGCTTGCTCATCGCCGGTTTGCTCCAGGCGGGGGCCGCGTTGGCGCTTGCTTTGGTGGCAGCGTTCTCACTGGTGTTGGCGCGCCTCGGCGCCCAGGGCAAGAGCCGGGTGCCGTGCGGCTGTTTCGGCGGGGTGACAGACCGCTCCCTGCGACTGCTCCTCGGCCGCAACGCGATCTTGGCCGCCCTGGCCGCAGTGGTTCTGGTGGTGAAACCACAGGAGTGGCCGTCATGGGAGGGGCGGGCGCCGCTCGTCTCGGAGGCGCTACCCGCGGCCCTCGTGCTCCTCGGGCTTGCGTTATGCGCGTGGACCGGGCTCAGAACCCTAGCGGCGCTTCGCGGACGAGGACGCACGTGAGGGGGAGACTCGTGGCGCTCCCGCTGGCCCTGCTAGTGGCTGCCCTCCCAGTGCTGCTGGCGCTGGCATCGCATCGCCATGTGCGTGACGACAACGACGTCAAGGGCCGGCTCGACCTCCGCAAAGTCTCGATCTACGGCCGCCCTCGTGTGTGGAACATCCAGACCTACGACGGCTGGAGCAGCCGCTCGATATGGGACCGTGGCTATCTGCTCGTTCACCTCGACACGCTCGGCGGAGAACGCTTCGACTATTACGCTCTGGTGTCCTCGGATGGAAGGGGCATGGAGGGGGTTCTCTTCCTGGACCGAGCGAAAAAGTCCGACTACCGAGTGACAAAGCTGGCCGCGTGGCGCTCGAGCCGGCGCGGGGTCAAGATGAGGATCCCCCTCCATAAGACCAGGATCGGGGAGGGCCGCGACTTCTTTCGTTGGCAGATCAGGACCCTGTTCACCGGCAGAGGGTGCCGTCGCAGCTGCATCGACTTCGCTCCTGTGGCTCCCGTCAAGGAGCCGTTGGGGCAAGTGCAGTCGTCGCCGACTCCGAGCCCGTCACCCTCCAACTGAGCTCGTGGCACCTCGCCTCGTAATCCTCGGATGGGACTCTGCGACGTTCGACGTCACCGGCCCCCTGATATCGGACGGCCGGCTCCCCGCCCTGGCGTCGTTGCAGCAACGAGGCTTCAGCGCGCTGCTTCGATCCTCTTGGCCTCCGATGACGGATTGCGCCTGGACCTCCGCGTTTACGGGCGTCAACCCCGGGAAACACGGCATCTTCGGGTCCTGGTACCGTGCCCCGGGCGCGTATGAGTGCCGCTACTTCTCCGGGCGTGACCGGCGCTCTAAAGCGTTGTGGGAGTTGGGCTCCGAGGCTCGGTTCCTGGTGTGGAACGTACCGATGGCCTACCCACCGAGCCCGCTCGAAGGAGTGATGGTGTCCGGCTACGGCGCCCCCCCGGGCGCACGCATGTGCCATCCGGACGATTTCCAGGAGAGGCTCGCCGAACGTTTCGAGCTCCTCGATATCGTCGACCGCGCCCCCCACACCTCACTCGAGCGCTTCTTGGAGGACCTGATTCGAGGGCTCCAGGTTCAGGCCGAGGCGCTCACCTGGGCGGCTGCTGAGAGCGGGGCCGATTGTGTGGTCGCCGTGTGGCCGCACGTCGACCGGGTGCAGCACTTTTTCTGGCGCTTCAGAAACTCCTCACACCCCCTCTCGGGTGCCGTCGAGCGCGTCCACGAAGCCATGGACCGGGCCACCGGTGTGCTACTCGAGAGGTGGCCGGAGGCGGATTTCGTGGTGGTCTCCGACCACGGCGCCGGCCCCCTGCACGCCGACGTGAACCTCGGGGGATGGCTGGCCTCGCGAGGCAAGGCCGTTTACGGAAAGAAGCGGAGCTCCCCTCTGCTTCGAGTTGCCTGGGCGCTGCCGCCCGCGGCACGCAAGCTCGGGCGACGTTACGCCCCGGACACGGCGAGAAAGACCCTCGGCGCCACCATCACCGGACAACTCGGACCCTTCGACTGGAGTGAGACCCAGGCCTTCTGCGGCATCAACGGGGATCTGTGGCTGAACCTCGAGGGCCGCGAGCCGTTGGGAATGGTGCCGGAGGATGCTGCCGCAGAGCTCGAGGAGGAGCTGGCCGCTGGGCTCCTGGAGCTGCGCGACCCGAGCCGTGAGGAGCCGGTCGTGGGATCGGTGTACCCGAGGAGGGAGATCTACTCGGGCCCGGCCACCCACCTCGCACCGGATCTCATGCTCGACATGTGGTCTCAGGGCTACCGGGTGACCCCGGCCCGGCAGCCCTCCGAGCTCGTGACCGCGCCTCAACCGCTGGCGGGCGTCAAAGAAGCGTGGTCGTCCGAGCACCGGCCGCTGGGGATCTTCGTCGCCGCCGGCCCCCGCTTTTCAGGGGGGCGCACCGAGGAGCTCTCGCTGCTCGATGTCTGCCCCACCGCGCTGGCGCTGCTCGGGGCCGCGGTTCCCGAAGAACTCGACGGGCGGGCCGCCACCGAGGCTTTCGATGCCGACTGGCTCTCCTCACACCCGGTGTCCTCCACAGAAGCGGCCGCTGCTCGCCGTGCCGAAGGCGACTACAGCGAAGAGGAGGCGGCCGCAGTCGCAGCACACCTCAGAGATCTCGGCTACATCGAATAGGGCATCATTGGTAGCGATGAATCACACACAGGGAGCAAAGGAACGCGAGCTAATCGAGCGCATCGCGGAGATCGGAGCGGTCGTCGTCGCCTACTCGGGAGGGGTCGACTCGGCGTACCTCGCGTCTGTCTGCCACGGGGTGTTAGGGGAGCAGGCGCTGGCGGTCACTGCGGTGTCGCCCTCGCTGAGCCGCAGAGAGCGGGGTGACGCTGAAGCCCTGGCCGCTCGCGAGGGCTGGAACCACATGACAGTCGAAACACACGAGGTCGCCCGCGACGAGTACGCGCGCAACGGCTCAGACCGCTGCTACTGGTGCAAGGCGGAGCTGTTCGAGGTCTTGGCGCCGATCTCCTCGGCCCGGGCCGCGCGCATTGCGGTCGGCACCAACCTCGACGACCTCTCCGAGCACCGGCCGGGCAGGCGAGCGGCGCGCGAGAACGACGTCCTCACCCCATTGGCGGACGCCGGTTTGTCCAAGGCAGAGATCAGAGAGCTGGCCGCCGCCCGCAATCTCCCGGTCGCCGACAAGCCTGCCTCACCCTGCCTTGCATCGCGTTTCGCCTACGGCGTGCGCGTCACTCCCGAGGGACTCGCGCGGGTCGACAATGCGGAAGAAGCCCTCAGAGAGCTCGGATTTGGAGTGCTCAGGGTGCGCGACCACGGCGACCTGGCTCGCATCGAGCTCATGCCGGGCGAGATCGAGCGGGCCGGCGGCCTGCGGTCCGAGATCGCCATCGCGCTACGGGCGCTGGGCTTCAAGTACGTGACGCTCGACCTCGAGGGCTTCCGCTCCGGATCCTTGAACGAGGCCTTGCTACAGCCCACCTTCGCTTCGAGGTTGGGATCATCCGCTTCTCGATAAGAGACATGCAGGCCGCCGACGCCGATGCAGTGGCAGCGTGGCGCTATCAGCCTCCTTACAATTTCTACGACACGGCCGCCGATCCCTCGAGCCTCGTGGAGGTGCTCGACGCCCGTCGTTGGGGCCACATCTTCTTCTCGGTCTTCTCCGTCCTTCCCTCCTCCTCAGAATCCGGGGACGAGGAGCTTGCCGGTTTCCTCGAGCTCACCGCACGCCCGGGGGAGGTGATCGAAATCGGTCTGGGTCTGCGCCCCGACCTCACCGGCCAAGGGCTGGGACTGTCCTTCGTGGAGGCCTGCCTCGATTTCGCGCGGCGACGCTCTCGTCCGCAAGCCTTCGCTCTCGACGTGGCGACCTTCAATCAGCGGGCTCGAGCCGTGTACGAGAAGGCTGGGTTCGTCCCCGGAGACACTTTCTGGCGGCATCTCAGCGGCCGGCGCTGGGAGTTTCTGAGGATGTCGCGGCCCGCCTGATACACGATGCTCTCCGTGCTGCTCGAGAAGCAGGCACTGCGGCATGCCAAGAAACTGCTTGTTAGAGTTCGACCACCGGGCAGGTCAGGGTGCGAGTAACGCCCTCCACCGACTGAATCCGGGCCACGACGAGCTTGCCCAGACCGTCCATGTCCGGTGCGGTCGCCCGCACGATGACGTCGTAGGGCCCGGAGACGTCGTCGGCCGACTCGATCCCCTCAAGAATGCGAATGTCGCCCGCGACATTGGCCGCGCTCACGGTCGCCTGAATGAGGATGTATGCGCTTACGGCCACCGGTATCCCTCCCCCTGCCCTGGTCGGATTGTCCACGTCGGAGCACGCATTGTAGTCAGTGTTGTGGCGACAACCGACTCTCCGGCCAGACGCGCGGCCGCTAACGACATGGGAAACGTGGGTCGCGTCACCAGTTTGCATGACATTATCGATGCACACGGACTCAGCCGGGGAGGCTCGAGATGGACTTCGTTGCATGGGTGGTGATTGCGCTCATCGTGGTGTTGGTGGTGGGCCTCGTTGCCCTCTACAACCGGCTGGTGCGGCTGCGCAACGGATCCGAAGAGGGCTGGGCGCAGATAGACGTGCAGCTCAAGCGCCGCTACGACCTCGTCCCCAACCTCGTCGCCACCGTCAAGGGCTATGCAGCTCACGAGCGCGACACGTTCGAGGCCGTCACCCGGGCGCGCACCGAAGCCGTAGATGCCTCCGGAGTAGAGGACCAAGCCCGAGCCGAGAACATCCTGAGCGGTGTGCTTGGACGGCTGTTCGCGCTCGCCGAGGCCTACCCTCGCCTGCAGGCCGACGACAACTTCCTCGCGCTGCAGGAGGAGCTGAGCGAAACCGAGGGCCGGATCGGCTTCGCCCGCCAGTACTACAACGAGCGCGTGCTCGGCTATGACAACGCACTCGGCGCCTTTCCCTCGAACCTAGTGGCCGGGGCGTTCGGCTTCAGGCCCAAGCCCTTTTTTGAGACCGAGCCTGAGGCCCGCGGCCCGGTCGCAGTGGACTTCGACTCGCCGAGTGGTCGTTAGATGTCGCTATACAGCATCTGATGACCACTCGGCGGGTTTAGCGGGCGAACAGAAGCTCGCGAATAGTTGCCACGACGCGCTCAGGCTCCCAGCGGAGCATGGCGTAGGTGAACCGAAGGACTCGCCAACCGAGGGTTTGGAGCTCGATGTCGCGGTCTCTGTCGCGATCGAACGCCTCCCGGTCCCCGTGCCAGGCATAGCCATCGGTCTCGATTGCCAGCAAGAGATCAGGGTAGGCGAAGTCGATGTACTTGGTACCGGACGGAAGAGCGATCTCATATTGCCGCTCGGGGGCGGGGAGGCCGGCATCCTTGATGATCTTCGCGAGCATGTCCTCGAGCTCACTCTCCGTGGGGGCTTCGCCCGGAGTTCGCTGGGCCAGCAAGTCACGCAGTATGGCGATCCCTCGGCGGCCTCGGGTCCACTCTTGTTCGTACAAGCGCCATAGGTGAGGCAGGCTCACGGATTCTTCTCGCAGGGCTTGATCGAGCGCCCGCTCTCGCCGGGGATGCTTCTTGCCACAGAGGTCGAGCAGAGTGCGGCGCGCTGAGGTCACCGGGATGCCGGCGACCGAGGTGATCTCTTCCAGTAAGTACCGATCCACGCGGTGGGCGATGATCTCAAATCCGTGAGGCCTCTTGCGCGAGGCGCTCGAGATCTCGACCGGAGGTGAATCGAACCCGTTCCAACCCCACAAATGAGCCGCCGCCCGGTGGGACGCAGCGGTCTCCGGCCCGGCCCACAAACAAGCCGCGATTAGATCTCTCCTGAAGGAAGTCGACGCTCCCGCGACCGAGAACACGCCCGGCAGCACGCACTTCAGCTTGCCAGTCGCAATCCAGCACCTCAGAGCTGAATACGTCAGCCCCGCGGCCCGAGCTTGCGCCAGACTGAACAGCCCATATTGGGATTCGGCCGTGCTGACGCACAGGGTTTCGGGCCGAGCGTTCGGACTGGGCATTGGCACATCTGATAACTTCTGCCGGTTGTGATCCGTGGCGCGCGCCACACTTCAGCCGAGTGGTCGTTAAATGTCGCTATACAGCATCTGACGACCACTCGGCAGTCAGTCGGCAGGTCAGAGGGATTTGAGCCAGCCGCCTACGGCGTCGGCGGCCTCGGCCCACGCCTCAGTCGTCGTGCGCCCCGATGACTTGCGCACCTCGAGGGAGTGATTGCCGTCCTCGATGACGACGAGCTGGTTCTCGGCCCGTATCGCAGCGCGCACCGAGGCGAGAGTCTCCAGGGGGCAGAAGGGGTCACGAGTACCCTCCACGAAAAGCATCGGGACCTCGACCGTATAGAGATGGGCGTCGCGCATGCGGTCCGGCCGGCCGGGTGGATGAAGTGGATAGCCGAGAAAGAAGAGGCCGTCGGCCTGCTCCCCGGAGGCGACGAGATGCGAGGCGATTCTTCCTCCCATCGATTTGCCACCGAGAACGAGCGGGCCGCGATGCCGCTCTCTGACATGGGCCACAACCGCCCTGTAGGTGTCCTGGAGCACCGGAGCACGGTCGGGCGATCGCCGTCCTTGCTCGAAGTAGAAGAAGTTGAAGCGACAGACGCGCACGCCTGCGCTCGCAATTCCCGCCGACAGCGCGCTCATGAAGCGGGACTCCATGCCCCCTCCCGCCCCCGGCGCCAACACCGCCACAGCTGCTGCGTCAGGAGGCCCGTCCCACGCCAGCGTCACCGGTCCGGTGGGAGTCTCTGCGGCGTCTCTCATGAAGGCGCGGGAGGCGCCTGAATGAACCGATCGCGTGCCGCAGCGTCGAGGGCATCCGACTTCATCGCCCGCCGCACGCGCCGCACATCGCGCAGCGGCACAAGGGCCAAGGCGTTGCGCGCCTCGGTGAGCTCGTCGATACGATCCTGAAGGGCCCGCACTTCCTCGGCCGCATCCTCGAGACGGGCCCGGCTCCCCTCGATCTCGAGCTCGAGCGCCATGACTCGCACGACCCCGGCGAGATTCAGCCCGGCGCTGGTCAGCTCCTGAATGCGTCTCAGGACCATGATGTCGCTCTCGGAGTAACGGCGAGTGTTGCCCGACGTCCGCTGCGGTCGCAGCAGACCCTTGCGCTCGTAGATCCGCAGCGTCTGCGGATGAACGCCGGCAAGCTCGGCTGCGACCGAGATCACATAGATGGCGCGTTCGCTCTCGTTCATCACAACTCGCCTAAGTGCATCAAGACGCCTGCTGCGAGGTGGCTCGCAGATAGCTCTCGAGATGACCGCGGGGAGATTCGGGATGGCTGTCGGCGAACTGCTGGAGAATCTCCTTCTCCTTGCGCGAGAGCTTCTTAGGCACCTCGACCTCGAGCCGGACCAGCAGGTCGGAGGGCCCTCCCTTGGGCCGCGGGGCACCCCGGCCCCTCACCCGGAGGACCTTGCCCGACGAACTCCCGGCGGGGACCTTTACAGTTACTGCGCCGTCGAGTGTGGGGACCTCGACCTTGGCTCCCAGCGCTGCCTCGACGAAGCTAACAGGCACGGTCAGGGTGAGGTCGCCGTTCTGAGAGCGCTCGAAGATGGGATGGGGCTCGACGTGCACCCGCACGAAGAGGTCGCCCGAAGGCCCGCCGCCCGAGGAGGGCGCGCCCTTGCCGGCGACCTTGATCCGAGCGCCGTCGGCCACCCCTGCGGGAACCCGAATCTTGGTTCCGCCATTGAGCGTCAGCAGCGCGCCTTCGACTGCCTCGTCGAAGCCGAGCGTGGTCTCGGTCTCGACATCCTGGCCGCGCCGCACCCCGAAACCGAAGTTGCCGCCCCTGCCCCCGATCAGGTCCTCGAAAATGCTGCCGATGTCCCCCATGTCGCCGATGTTGACGCGCACGCCCCCGCCTCGGTTGGGCCCGAATCCGTATATTCGCTCGCCGCCCGCCTCGACCAAGCGGCGCATCTCGTCGTACTCCGCCCTCTTGGTGTCGTGGGACAGCACCGCGTGGGCCTCGGAGATTTCTTTGAAACGAGCCTCCGCCTGCGCGTCCCCCTTGTTGGCGTCGGGATGGAACTTCTGGGCGAGCTTGCGGTAGGCCTTCTTGATGTCGTCCTTGGACGCGTCCTTGGCAACGCCGAGCACGGCGTAGTAGTCCTTCTCGGCCCAGTCACGCTGCGCCATCTCTTAGCTCTCTACCGCCTCGTCCGCCTCAGGCGGGCGAGCGACGGACACCATCGCGTGACGGACGATGTGGCCCTTCAACCGGTAGCCGCGCCTCATGACCGTGGCGCTCACAGGCTCCGAGACCTCTGGGTCCTCGTGTGCCTCGTAGGCCTCGTGGACGACCGGGTCGAATGGCACACCCTCGGCCGGTATCTCCTCAAGACCTTCGTCCGCCAGCGTGGCGCGCAGCTGCTTGAAGACCATCTCTATGCCGGGGCCACCTTCGCCGTGGGCCAAGGCGGCCTCGAAGTTGTCGAGCACCGGCAGCAGTGCCTCCACCATCCGTTGAGCGGCGCGCCCGGCCATTGCAGTCTGCTCGCGCACCATGCGGTTGCGGTAGTTGGCGAACTCCGCACGCAATCTGAGCGCCTCGTCCCGGTAGTCGTGCTGAGGCTCGGCGGGAGGGCCACTCGAGGCAGCCTGCTCCGAGACCTCGGACGACGCCTCTTGATCGGAACCCTCCGCATCCGGCGAGACTCCGCCGGAGACGGGGCTCGAGTGTCTCTTGTCCTCGATCCTTAACGGGGGGCGGGGGGGTTGTTGCTCGGCCATTAAGCGCTGCGCTCCTCACCCTCGTCGACTACCTCGGCGTCGACGACATCATCCGAGCCCTCGGGCGTACCTGCTCCCGGCTGATCGGGCGTCGTCTGGCTCTGCCGGTAGATGACCTCGGCAAACTTCTGCGACGCGGTCACAAGCTCCTCGGTGGTCCGTTTGATGCGCTCGACGTCGGAGCCCGTCATGGCTTCCTTGGCCTCGCCGAGGGCGACCTCGATTTGGCTGCGGTCGCTCGCCTCGAGCTTCTCGCCGTGCTCCTTCAAGGACTTCTCGGTCTGGTAGATGGCGGCGTCGGCCTGGTTCTTGGTCTCGGCCTCTGCCCGGCGCTCACGGTCTTCGTTGGCGTGGGCCTCGGCGTCGGTGACCATGCGTTGGATCTCGTCGTCGGCGAGCTTGGTCCCGCCGGTGATGGTCATCGACTGCTCCTGACCGGTGCCGAGGTCCTTGGCATGCACGTTGACGATGCCGTTGGCGTCGATGTCGAAGCTGACCTCAATCTGAGGCATGCCCCGCGGCGCAGGGGGCAGGCCAACGAGCTGAAAGCGGCCCAGAGACTTGTTGCGATACGCCATCTCGGCTTCACCCTGGAGCACGTGGATCTCGACCGAAGGCTGGCTGTCCTCCGCGGTGGTGAAAATCTCGGAGCGCTTGGTGGGGATGGTCGTGTTGCGTTCTATGAGCCGAGTGAAGATCGAGCCCTTGGTCTCGACACCCAGCGACAGTGGCGTGACGTCGAGCAGCAGAATGTCTTTGACCTCTCCCTTGAGCACGCCGGCCTGGATCGCAGCGCCGACCGCAACAACCTCGTCGGGGTTGACGCCCTGGTGCGGGTCCTTGCCGCCGGTGAGCCTCTTGACGAGCTCGCGCACCATCGGCATGCGAGTGGAACCTCCCACCAGAATCACGTGGTCGATCTTCGACACCGGGATGGAGGCGTCTTTGACGGCCTGGTTGAACGGCCCGGTGCACTTCTCGAGCAGGTCTTCGGTCATGCGCTCGAACTCGGAGCGGGTCAGTGTCTCCTCGAGGTGCAGGGGGCCTTGCTCGGTAGCGGTAATGAACGGCAGGTTGATGGTCGTCGACTGAGTAGAGGACAGCTCGACCTTGGCCTTCTCGGCGGCCTCTTTGAGCCGCTGCGATGCCATCTTGTCCTTCGCCAGGTCGATCCCGTGGGCGTTCTTGAAGCTCTTGACGAGGTGCTCGATCACGCGCTGGTCCCAGTCATCGCCGCCGAGGCTCGTGTTGCCCGAGGTCGCCTTGACCTCGAAGACGCCGTCGCCGAGGTCCAGCAACGACACGTCGAAGGTTCCGCCGCCGAGGTCGAAGACGAGGATGGTCTGGTCCTCATCGGCCTTGTCGAGCCCGTAGGCGAGGGCCGCCGCCGTGGGCTCGTTGATGATCCGCAGCACTTCGAGACCGGCGATCTTCCCGGCCTCCTTGGTGGCCTGGCGCTGCGCGTCGTCGAAATAGGCGGGGACGGTGACGACAGCTTCGGTCACCTTGTCCGAGAGATAGGACTCGGCATCGGCCTTGAGCTTCTGCAGGATGCGCGCCGAGATCTCCTGGGGCGAGTAGCCCTTGGAGTCGATCGTGTTCTTGTGGTCCGTACCCATCTCCCGCTTGATCGAGCGGATCGTGCGATCGGGGTTCGTGATCGCCTGGCGCTTGGCGACCTCACCAACGAGGACCTCGCCTGACTTGGAGAACGCCACGACAGAGGGCGTGGTCCGGGACCCTTCTGCGTTCGGGATTACGGTGGGCTCGCCGCCCTCGAGCACGGCGACCACCGAGTTGGTCGTGCCGAGGTCTATTCCGACTGCTTTGGCCATTCCTCTTCCTCCTGAATCGGCTGCTGAACGAACATGAGCGCTCCGGCACTCTATAACTTGAGTGTATTGCTATCAACCCACGCCGAGGCGCGTCCATTCCCGTCGCCGGCTCCCGAAGAGTGGTCTGGTTGGGGGTGGTCAGATGTCCTCGGTCCGCGTTTGACCACCGGTTCCGGTGGTCAGATGTCCTCGGTCCGCGTTTGACCACCGCACTCTGAGGGCGGGTCTGTGATGGTGGGGGCCGGGAGAGTAACTTGTGGGCGCCGGATCAGCTCGATAACGGAGGTCGGGTGCTCGAGAGGCTCTTGATGTCGGTTGTGATCGCGCTCAGCGCGGCCCTCTTCGCGCGCCGATCCCGGACGCTCTTAGAGCTCCTACGAGTGGGCCGCGACGCTCCGCTAAGACCGCGGCGGTGGGGGAAAAAGCTCACCCAGCAGCTGGTGGTGGTACTGGGCCAGAGAAAGCTCCTGCAGTGGAGCGTCCCGGGGGCCATGCACGCGCTGATCTTCTGGGGGTTTGTTGTGCTCCTGACCACGATCGTGGAGGCGTTTGGGGCCGTCTACCAAGAGGACTTCGCACTCCCCGTAATCGGCCGGTGGGGGCCGCTCGGGCTCCTTCAAGACATCTTCATCGTCGCGGTCGCAGTGGGAATTGGACTCGCCTTCTCGATCCGCAAGCTTCAGCGGCCCGAGCGCTTCAGCGGTTCGCATCTCGGAGAGGCCGACTACATCCTGAGCACCATTGGCGTCATCATGCTCACCCTCCTGCTGACGCGCGCAGCGCAGATAAGTTTGGACCGCTTTCCCTACGACACCGCCTGGACTCCGGTATCGAATGTGCTCGCGGCGGCGTTCGGAGGCCTCTCTCGGGGTGCTATCGACGCGCTCGAGACCGTATTCACCTGGTGGCACTCGCTACTGGTCCTCGGCTTCCTCGTCTACCTCACCTACTCGAAGCACCTCCACATCGTCACCGCCGGGCTGAACGTCCTCTTCACGTCGGAGCGGCCCAAAGGGGCGCTCGCACCCATGGACCTGGACTTCGAGGCCATGTCCGAGGACGACCGCTTCGGCGCCGGCAAGATCACCGACCTCACCTGGAAGCAGCTGCTCGACGGCATGACCTGCACCGAGTGCGGCCGCTGTCAGTCGCAATGCCCCGCATGGAACACGGGCAAGCCCCTATCTCCGAAGCTCGTGATCATGGACCTGCGCGACGAGCTGTTCCGAGCCGGCGACTCCCTTATCGCCACCAAGGCCGGTGGAAACGGGAGGAGGAGTGATGAAGATGGACTCGCGTCGGCCGTCGCCGAGCTCCCGCCCCTCAATCCCGATGTGGTGGCGGACGAGGCCATCTGGGACTGCACCACGTGCGGGGCGTGCGTGCAAGCTTGTCCGGTCAACATCGAGCACATCGACGTCATCGTCGACATGCGACGGAACCTCGTGATGAGCGAGTCGCGCTTTCCGCGCGAGATGCAGAGCGCCTTGCAGAACCTCGAAACGACGGGGAACCCGTGGGGACGGCCGCCTCAGGAGCGGCTCGAGTGGATGAAGGGATCTCCGAGGCAAGACGATTTGAAAGTTCCGCACATCTCCGACGCTCCCGACGCCGAGGTGCTGCTGTGGGTGGGATGTGCAGGAGCTTTCGACGAAAGAAACCGCGGCGTCGTCTACGCGTTCGCCCGCCTCATGGAGATAGCCGGGATCTCGTTCGCGGTGCTGGGGACCGACGAGGCATGCACTGGGGATCCCGCCCGGCGTATGGGGGCCGAGCACATCTTTCAGATGCTTGCCGAGCAGAACGTCGAGCTGCTCAACGCCCACAGGCCACGGCGCATCGTGACCACCTGCCCTCATTGTTTCAACACGATCTTCAACGAGTACCCGCAGTTCGGTGGTCACTTCGAGGTCACCCACCACACGGAGTACCTCGCCGAGCTCGTCGCTGCGGGCCGGCTTCAACCGCGGGAGCCCGTGACAGATTCGATCACCTACCACGACCCCTGCTACAACGCCCGCCACAATGATCTCGTTCAGGGAGCCCGGACGGTTCTGAACGCGATCCCGGGCGCCAGCTATCAGGAGCTGCATCGCCACGGGCACGGCACGTTTTGCTGCGGAGCCGGCGGCGGACGCATGTGGATGGAGGAGCGCAGGGGCAAGAAGATGAACCTCGAGCGTGTCGACGAAGCTCTGGCGTCGGACTCGGATACCGTCGTGGTGGGCTGCCCGTATTGCAACATCATGTTGTCCGACGGAGTCGTCGATCGCGGCGCGAACGAAGACCTCAGCGTGACCGACCTGGCCCAGATCTTGCTGCGTTCGATAGGAGAAGAGAAATGACCCTCGAGGAAAGTGCGTACGCCGAGGCCCTGCAGCGCGACTCGGAGAGGTTGCTTGAGGCGGCGCCGGGCAACTTCGAGGCCCAGGTAGCCGGCTGTCCGGGATGGAACGTCAGGGATCTCGTCGCCCACACCGGAGAGGTGCATCGCTTCTGGAGCCAGATCGTCGAGCGGCGTCTCCAGGATCCCGGGGAGAGTGAGCCCGCCCACGTTCCCTCGGACGACGAGCTGCCGGCATGGTTCCGAGAGGGGGCCGGCCACCTAGGCAGGGTCCTCTCCTCCATAGAC
>Ga0136625_1000102_pt1 | contig 20820 bp, 23 predicted proteins | sample AntDrymUQ4832306_2_FD_104672 | JGI IMG/M metagenome (GOLD analysis project Ga0136625, IMG submission 104672) | Polar desert sand microbial communities from Dry Valleys, Antarctica - metaG UQ483 (23.06) | ecosystem: Environmental > Terrestrial > Soil > Desert | place: Antarctica: Dry Valley...
CGCGGGCGCCCGCGCCGGCCTGGACCGCGTCGGGCCGCGGGAGGCGCTGGCCGCGATGGGCGCCGGCGCGCTCCTGCTCGACGTCCGTTCGGAGTCCCAGCGCGCGGCTGGCGGCGTCGTGGCCGGCTCGATCTGCTTCGCACGAAACGTGCTGGAATGGCGCTGTGACCCGGTGTCCGAGGGCCACGACGAGCGCATCGCCGACCTCGGCCAGCAGCTGATCGTCATGTGCGACGCGGGCTACCAGTCGAGCCTCGCGGCCGCCACGCTGCAGCAGCTCGGTTTTGCGCGAGCGACCGACCTCGCCGGCGGCTTTCAGGCCTGGCTTGCGGCGGGGCTGCCGGTCGACTCGTCGTAACCCTCAGACCGGCGGTCAGAGCCCGAGGATCTGTCGTGGGGCTAAGGTGTTCGCAGTCCGTCGAATCGAGGAGAAGCGACATGGCAAGCGTCGACACGACCACCGCGAACAGCACGAACGGCCGCGGGATCGGGGCCGAGATCGCCGTCGAGAACCCCGCGACCGGCGAGGTCATCGCGCACGTCCCCGAGATGTCGGCCGACTTGGTCGCCGAGCTGGCGGTCAAGGGTCGCGCGGCGCAGCCGCACTGGCACGCGCTGGGCTTCGACGGGCGCGGCAGGGTGCTCGCCGACTTCCGCGGCTGGCTGATGGACAACGCCGACCGCGTCGTGGAGACGATCGTCTCGGAGACCGGCAAGACCTACGAGGACGCGAACGTCATCGAGCTGATGTACACCGGCGGCGCGCTGAGCTTCTGGGTCAAGCACGCGGAGGGCTTGCTTGCCGAGGAGTCCGTCCGCGTGAAGACCCTCGCGGTCACGGGCAAGAAGCTCATCACGCGCTACGAGCCGCTCGGGCTCGTCGGGATCATCGGCCCGTGGAACTACCCGATGGTCAACTCGTTCGGCGACGCGATCCCGGCGCTGCTGGCCGGTAACAGCGTGATCCTCAAGCCATCGGAGATCACGCCGCTGACATCGCTGCTGCTGGCTGAGGGCCTGCACGAGTGCGGCATGCCGGCGAACGTCTTCCAGGTCGCGACGGGGCGCGGTGAGACCGGCGGAGCGCTCGTCGACGAGGTCGACATGATCATGTTCACCGGCTCGACGGTGACCGGCCGGAAGATCATGGCGCGCGCGGCCGAGACGCTGACGCCCGTGTCGCTTGAGCTCGGCGGCAAGGATCCGCTGATCGTCTTGGCCGACGCCGACCTCGAACGCGCCGCCAACGCCGCCGTCTACTACTCGATGCTCAACGGTGGTCAGACCTGCACCTCGATCGAACGCGTCTACGTCGAGGCCCCCGTCTACGACGACTTCGTCGCGCGCGTCGTGGAGAAGGTCTCGAAGATCCGCCAGGGCGCGTCGTCCGGCCCGGCCACGTCGGAGATCGGCGCGATGACCACCGGCGCCCAGCTGGAGATCGTCGAACGCCACGTCGCTGACGCCGTCTCCAAGGGCGCGCGAACGCTGACGGGCGGTCGTCGCGGAGGCGGCGGCACAGGGCGCTTCTACGAGCCGACGGTGCTCGTCGACGTCGACCACACGATGGCGGCGATGACCGAGGAGACCTTCGGCCCGACCCTGCCGATCATGCGCGTCGCCGACGCCGAAGAGGCGCTGCGCCTGGCCAACGACTCGCCCTACGGCCTCTCGGCCTCGATCTACACCGGCGACCGCGAACGCGGCACCCGGCTCGCGCGGCGCCTGCAGGCCGGCGCGGTGTGCGTCAACGCCGCGCTGCTGAACTACATGGCCGTCGAGCTGCCGATGGGCGGCTGGAAGTCGTCGGGCCTGGGCTCGCGCCACGGCGCGGCCGGCATCCGCAAGTACGCCAAGCAGCAGTCGCTGATGGTCAGCCGCCTGCATCTCAAGCGCGAGCCGTTCATGTTCCCCTACCGCGCGAGCACCTCGAAGGCGCTCTTCGGCGGCATGCGGCTGCTCTTCGGCCGCCGCCGCAAGCGCGGCTGAAGCCGCGCAGCGGTCGTCGATGGCCGCACTGGCGATCGCGCTTGGCTCCTCCCTGCTGTGGGGCGCGGCGGACTTCCTCGGCGGCCTGAAGAGCCGCCGCTACCCGGTGGCGGTGGTCCTGGCCTGCATGTACGCGATCGCCCTCGCGACGATGGCGATCGTCGTCCTCGCGCGGGGCGCCGGGCCGCCCGACCGTCAGGCCGTCGCCGCGGCGATCGGCTCGGGCCTGGTCGGCATCGTCGGCCTGGCCGCCTTCTACCGCGCCCTGGCGATCGGAACGATGAGCATCGTCGCGCCGATCGCGGCGACCGGCGTCGCGCTGCCGGTGCTCGTCGGCCTGGCGACGGGTGACGACCCCGGGGCGCTGCGGTCGGCCGGCCTCGCGGTTGCGGTGCTCGGCGTCGTGCTCGCGTCGCGCGAGTCCGAGGGCGGCGCCTCCGGCTCGCGCGAGCAGCGCCAGAGCATCGCCCTGGCGGTGCTCGCCGGCTTCGGCTTCGGCTCGTACTTCGTGCTGTCGGAGATCGGCGCTCGCCAGGACGTCGGCTGGACGCTGCTGCTCTCCCGCGCCTCGGCGATGCCGTTCCTGGCCGCCTTCGCCGTCCTGGCGCTGCGCCGGCATGCGGGGGGCATCGCGGGTGGCATGCCGCGCGGGCGCGAGCTCGCCGCCCTGGCGGCGATCGGCATGCTGGATCTCGGCGCCACGGGCCTCTACAACATCGCCACGACGATCGGCGAGCTGTCGACGGTCGCCGTCGCGAGCTCGCTGTACCCCGTGACGACGGTGCTGCTGGCGTCGGTGCTGCTCGGTGAGCGCGTGCGCGGCACCCAGCGCACGGGCGTCGTGGTCACGCTGGTGGGTGTCGTGCTCATCGCCGCCGGGGCGTAGCGTTCTCGCTCCGATGCTCCCGATCGCCGCAGCCGTCCAGATCGACCCGCTGCAGATCGCGCCATCGGCCGCCTTCGGCGTCATGTACCTCGTCCGCGCCCGCACGCTCGCCGGGCAGGGTCGTCCCGTACCGAGCTGGCGGCAGTGGTGCTGGTACGGCGGCCTGGCGATCATCGCCGTCACGCTGGTGGGTCTCGGCTCGGTCTCCGACGAGCTGTTTCTCGCCCACATGGCCGAGCACCTGCTGATCGCCGACATCGGCGCGCTGCTGCTCGTGCTCGGGCTGACCGGTCCGCTGCTGGCACCGTTGCTGCGCGCGCCCGTGCTGGGCTGGATGCGGGGCCTCGCCCACCCTGTGCCCGCCTTCTCGCTGTGGGCCGCCAACCTCCTGTTCTGGCATCTGGTCGGACCGCACGAGGCCGCGGTGCGCAGCGACGTCGTCCATGCGATGCAGCACATGCTGTTCGTCGGGCTGGGCCTGAACATGTGGATGGCGCTGCTCGGCCCGCTGCCCAAGCCGGCGTGGTTCGGCAACGCCGCCAAGCTCGGCTACATCATCGCCGTGCGCCTGACGACGACGGTGCTGGCCAACGTCTTCGTGTGGACCGGCGGGGCGTTCTTCGGCGTCTACGCCGCCGGCGAGCGAGCGCGCGGAATCTCGCCGCAGTCCGACCAGGTCGTCGCTGGCTCGATCATGATGGTGGAGGGCTCGATCCTCACGCTGTGCCTGTTCTGCTGGCTGTTTTTGCGCAGTGCGCGCGAGGGCCAGGAGCGCCAGGAGCTGCTCGAGCTCGCGGCCGCGGGCGGCGTCGCGCTGGACGAGCGCCGGGCGGCACGCGCGGTCTCAGCCGGGCGCGGCGCAGAACTGCGAGCCCGGATCGAGCAAGGACCCGATGGGTAGTCTGGATGCCATGTCCCCCCTCATGAGAAACCTCACCAAGCTCGCCAAGTCGCCGCAGGGCAAGAAGCTCGTCGACAAGGCTCAGCAGATCGCCAACGATCCCAAGACCAAGGAGCAGGTCGACAAGGCCAAGCTCAAGTTCGCCGAGATGCGCGACTCCGCGTCCAGCGGTGGCTCCAGTGGCGGTCAGGGCACCTCGAACACGAACAAGACCGACTCCTCCGGCGGGTCCAAGGCCGCCTGAAGTACCCGCCACGCCGCAACCTTGTCGCCTCGCGGCGGTTGATATCTCGGTGCTACGACTCATCCCACTCACGCTCCTGCTCTGCCTGGTGCTGAGCGCTCCGGCGAGTGCTTCGCGCGGACAGACGTTGACCTTCGAGGCTCCGCGCGACCTCATGGATCCCGCGAAGCGGCCGGCCGCACTGCAAGAGCTCCAGTCGCTCGGCGTCAAGCGGTTACGGGTCATCCTCACCTGGTCGAAGGTCGCGCCGGGCGCAGACCAGCGCACGCGACCGGACTTCCAGCAGACGGATCCCGATTCCTACGCCTGGGGCGAGTACGACGCGGTCATGGCCGCCGCCAGACAGCGCGGCTGGTCGGTCCTGATGACGATCTCCGGGCCCGTGCCCAAGTGGGCGACGAAAGCCAGGCTCGACAATCTCACGCGTCCGAGCCCGTCGGCGTTCGCCGCCTTCACGACGGCGGTCGGGCGCAAGTACGGCGACCAGGTCGACTCGTGGGCGATCTGGAATGAGCCCAACCAGCCGCAGTTCCTGCGCCCGCAGTTCTCGCGCGGCGGCCGGGCCACCTCGCCCAAGCTGTACCGCCAGCTCTACCAGGCGGGCGTGCGCGGCCTCGAGAAGGCCGGCCAGCAGGACGACGACTTCCTCATCGGCGAGACGTCGCCGCGCGGCACCGGGCGCGTCGTCGCGCCCCTGCGCTTCCTGCGCGGGATGCTGTGTCTGAGCTCGAAGTACCACCGCATGGGCAAGTGCAACGCGCTGAGCCCCGACGGCTACGCCCACCACGCCTACACCACCCGCCAGGGACCGTTCTTCAAGCCGTCCGACCGCGACGACGTGACGATCGGGGTCCTGAGCCGGCTGACGCGGGCGCTGGATCGCGCGCGCAGGGCCAAGGCGCTGACGAAGAAGCTGCCGATCCACCTGACAGAGTTCGGCATCCAGTCCACGCCGGACACGATCCAGGGCGTGTCGCTCGCGCGGCAGGTGCAGTACCGCGCGATCGCCGAGCGCACCGCGTACTACACGTCGCGCGTGGTCTCCTTCTCGCAGTACCTGCTGACCGACTCCGAGGCCGAGGTCGACACCGACGGCGAGAAGTCCTACCCTGGCTTCGAGTCGGGGCTGCGCTTCGCCGACGGCAAGGCCAAGCCGTCGCTGCGCTCGTTTCCGCTGCCGCTGGCGGTTCAGCGCCGGGGCTCGAAGGTGTCGGTCTGGGGCCTCGTGCGACCGGCGAAGGGTGCGACCACGGCGACGATCACCTACGCCAACAAGGGCTCCTCGAAGTACCGCAAGCTGCGCACGGTGCGCACGGACTCGCGCGGCTACTTCCGCTTCAACGCCAACTGGCGCTCGGGCCGGCGCTGGAACATCACCTGGGAGAACGCCGCCGGGGACCAGCTGAAGGGCTATCCCGTGCGCTCCTACACGCGCTGACCTTCAGTCGCGGCGGCGCGCGATGAGCATGAAGGTGTGCCCGGCCCAGCGCATCCCCGGCGCGGAGCCGTGGCGATCCAGCGCGCCGACCGCCCGCTGAACGGCCACCGGCAGGCGCCGCCAGGAGTAGCTGACGGCGTGCAGGTCGGGCGTGAGCCCCGCGTCGCGCGCGGCGGCCATCAGACGCCGTGGCGACAGCGGGATGTCGTCGGGCGTGCCGTGTACCCGCACGCCGAGCTCGGCGCGGTTGGCCAGCGCGAGCGCCGCGCCGATCGGGTGAAAGAGGTTGGGTTCGATCGCCACGAGCGCGCCGCCGGGGCGCAGCAGGCGGCGCGCCTCCGCCAGGCACGGCGCGAGCGGCCCCTGATAGGCGATGTGGTGCAGCACGAGGCGGTGCAGGACGACGTCGAAGGAGCGGTTGGGCAGCGCGTCGAGCTCGCCGGCGGCTCCCTGAAGGCCCTCGTCCGCGTAGCCCCGCGCGACGGCCGAACGCGCGCGCTCGGCGTCCAGGTCGGCGGCGACCAGGCGCCATCGCGGTGCGGGCAGCAGATGGCGGCCGGGGTGCCAGCCGCAGCCGATCGAGATCGCGTCCCCGCCGTCCAGGCCGAGATGGCGGTCCAGCAGCTCGCGCTCACGGCGCTTTGCGCGCTCGTACTGCGCCGCGAGCGTGGCGGGGTGCGAGTGGCGATCGAGCAGGTTCTCGGGGGTGTAGGTCTCGCTCATCTGCCGGTCGCGCCAGGCTACCTGCCGCGCGAGCGGCGACTACGCTGGGACGCGTGTCCCGGTGGGCCTCCGAGAACGTCTATGCGACGGCCAAGCCGGGGCTGCGCGCGCGCGTGGCGTCGGTCGCCTCGGGACGCGCGCGCAGCCGCCGCCACGAGCGGCTGTTCGCGCGCTGCGGCGTGACGGCGCGGAGCACGATCGTGGACATCGGCTGCGGGCGCCTGGGCCTGCGCCGCCACGAGCCGGAGCTCGACATCACCGGCGTGGACGTGACGCAGCGCCCCGACTACCCGGGCCCGCTCGTCGTCGCCGACGTGCTCGACGGCCTGCCCTTCGAGGACGCGCAGTTCGATCTCGCCTACTGCTCGAGCGTCATCGAGCACGTCGCTGTGGGCGATCGCCCGGCCTTCGCGAGCGAGCTGCGGCGCGTCGCTCGCGGCTGGTACGTGCAGACGCCGGCGTTCTCCTTCCCCATCGAGCCGCACGCGCTGCTGCCCGTCGCGCACTGGCTGCCAACCGCACTGCGCCGCCCGTACTGGCGCCTGGGCGTGGCCGGCGAGTGGGAGGACATCGCGCTGCTGCGTCGCACCGAGATGGCGGCGCTGTTCGGCGAACCCGTGCCCGAGCGCGTCGGGCCGTTGGTCAAGAGCTGGGTCAGCGTGCGCGCGATCGACGCCGACGCGTAGATTCCGCGCCGATGGCCGCGCAACTGTGGTTCCTGAGACATGGGGAGGCCGAGCCGCACGATGCGCGGCCCGACGAGCAGCGCCGCCTCACCGAGCGCGGCGAGACGCAGTCGCGGGCGGCCGGGCGGGCGCTGGCCGCGTTGGAGCTGACCTTCCAGCTCGTCGCGACGAGTCCGCGGGTGCGCTCGCTGGACACCGCGCGGCTGGCGTGTATGCGGCTCGGCGTCGAGGCCATCGCGCACGAATCGCTGAGCAGCGGCTTCGATCTCGACGACGCGGTCGAGCTCCAGCATGCGGCCGGCCCCGACAAGCGCCTGCTCGTCGTCGGCCACAACCCCGACTTCGAGCAGGTCCTGCACGACCTGACCGGCGCGCGGATCGACCTGAAGAAGGGCGGGATCGCGGGTGTCCGGCTTCGGACGCCGCGGCGCGGCGAGCTGCTCGCGCTGATGCGCCCGCGGGAGATCGCGCGGATCGCCGGCTGACCGACCCTAGGCGAGCTTCGCCGTCTCGCGCGCGGCGATCAGCAGCGGGTCGTAGACGCCACTGAACGGCGGCGCGTAGGAGAGGTCCAGCAGCGCGAGCTCGTCGACCGCCAGGCCCGTCCAGATCGCGGTCGCGAGCACGTCGATGCGCTTCGCGGCGCCCTCGACGCCGACGATCTGGCCGCCGAGCAGGCGGCCCGAGCCGGGCTCGGCGACGAGCTTGACCCAGATCGGGCCGGCGCCCGGGTAGTAGCCGGCGCGCGTGCGGTCCTCGATCGTCGCGCTGACGACCTCGATGCCCGCGCGCTGCGCCTCGCGCTCGCTGATGCCCGTGCGTGCGACCTCGTAGCGGCAGATCTTCGAGACGGCGGTACCGATGGCGCCGGGGAAGCGCACGTCGCCGCCGGTTGCGTTGGTGCCTGCGACGCGGCCCTGCTTGTTGGCGTGGGTGCCGAGCTGGATGTTCACGGCGCGGTCGAGCACGCGGTGGTGGCTCTCGGCGCAGTCGCCGGCGGCGAAAACCCCGTCGTGTCCGGGGCAGCGCTGGTGGTCGTCGACGGCCAGCGCGCCGCTGTCGCCGATCCGCAGACCGGCCTCGGCAGCCAGCGCGACGGCCGGGCGGGCGCCGGTGCCGATCACGACGTGGTCGGCTGGGTACGCGCCCGAGCCGGTGCGTACCTCGGTGGGCGCGCCCGATGCGTCGGTGACGATCTCCTCGACGCCTTCGTTCAGGACGACGTGAATGCCCGTGCCCTCGGCCGCTTGTTGGACGCGTGCGGCCATGTCGGCGTCCAGCGTGCCCATGACCTGCGGGGCGGCCTCGATCATCGTGACGTTCAGGCCACGGCTGACGAGCGCCTCGGCCATCTCCAGGCCGATGTAGCCGGCGCCGACGACGACCGCGCAGCGGCCACCGCGTTCCAGCGCCGTGCGCAGGCGTTCGCCGGCGTCGACCGTGCGGGCCGGCTCGATCGCCTCCGCGCCCGGCACGTCTGGCAGGACGGGCTTGGCGCCGGTCGCGATCACGAGCTGGTCAAACGGCTCGTGGGACTCGCGGTCGCCCGTGCGCACGGTGAGCGTTCGCGCGGGGAGGTCGATCGCCAGCACCTCGCAGCCCATGCGCACGTCGATCCCGTTCGCGCGGTGCTGGGCGGGGTCGCGGCCGATCAGGCGCCCGGCGTCCTCGACGAGACCGCCAACGTAGTACGGGATGCCGCAGGCCGAGTAGGAGGTGTACGGGCCGCGCTCGAACGCGACGATCTCCAGGTCCTCGTCGCGGCGGCGCGCGATGCTGGCGGCGCTCATCCCACCCGCATCACCGCCGATGATCGCCAGTCGTCGGGCCATCGGCATTACTTCAGCAGCCGCGACAGGCGGCGGTCCTTGAGCAGCTTGCCGCCCGTCTGCTCGTCGGGGCAGTAGCACATGACGTAGTCCTCGTAGTGGACTGCCTCGATCGTCGCACCGCAGCGCGGACAGGGCTCGCCGGCCTTGCGGTGCACCTGCAACGGCAGCGGCAGCTTGTCGGGGATCGGCAGCCGAACGACCTGCTCGTAGTGCTCAAGGGCGCCATCGAGCGTCGTGATGATCGACTCGCGCAGCACGGCGGACTCCTCCTCGGAGAGGTCGTTGCCGCGCTTGAATGGAGACAGCCGCGCGGTCCACAGGATCTCGTCGACCCATGAGCGTCCGATCCCGGCGATCACGCGCTGGTCGCGCAGCAGCGTGTGCAACGGCCGGGCGGCATTCAGCAGTACGCGCAGGTTCTCCGGCGGCTGCGGCCAGGCCTCGGGGCCGAGCGTCGTCAGCAGCTCCTCGTCGTCGAGCGCGGCCGCGGGCAACAGCTTCACCCAGGCGGCCTGCTTGGTGCCGAACTCGCGCAGGCGCAGCTCGCGGCCGTCGGCGATTCGCACGAGCAGGCGGGAGGTGCGATCACGCGGCCCGGCGCGCTTGTCGTAGAGCTGCATGCGGCCGGCGCTCATCAGGTGCACGAGGACGACAAGGTCGTCGGAGACCTCCACGACGAGCTGCTTGCCGCGCCGGCCGACGCGCTCGATCTCGCGACCCTCCAGTGCCGACAGCGGCGGATCGAAGGTCTTCAGCGCGTTGATCCCCGGCGCGGCGGCCGACTCGACCCGCGCGCCGTTCAGCGCGGCGTGCAGGCGCCGCGCGGTGATCTCGACCTCCGGGAGCTCCGGCACGCCGGTAAGGCTACGCCGGCGCGTCGACGAACGTCTCGACGTAGGCGACGGGCCGGCGGCTGTCGCTGGCGGTCCAGCAGTCGCGATGCATGACGCGAGCGCGGGCGTAGAGGTAATCGCGGGTGATCTCGCGCGGACCGGCCAGATCCCACCACTCGGCGACGTGCGGCTGTTGCATCCAGCGGTGGACGAGATCGAGGTCGGAGGGCAGGCGCAGCGGGTGGAAGGCGATCTCATCGGGGGAGGCCATCGCGACGTACTATCCCGTCCGATGCTCGAACCCGGAACGCAGGCCCCAGACTTCACGCTGCCCAACCAGGACGGCGAGCCGGTCGTGCTCTCGGCCCTGCGCGGCGAGACGGTCGTCGTGTACTTCTATCCGAAGGCCGACACGCCGGGCTGCACGACCCAGGCCTGCACGATCCGCGACCGCAGCGACGAGTACGCCGCCGCCGGGGCGAGGGTCCTCGGCATCTCGCCCGACCCTGTCGCCAAAGTCAAGAAGTTCCACGACAAGCGCGAGCTGAACTTCACGCTGCTCGCCGACGAGGACCACGCCGTCAGCGACGCCTACGGCGTGTGGGTGCAGAAGTCGATGTACGGGCGCACCTACTGGGGCGCGCAGCGCGCGACGTTCATCGTCGGCCCCGACGGCGTCATCGCGCACGTGATCCCGAAGGTGTCGCCGAAGACCCACGACGACGAGGTGCTCGCTGCGCTGGGCGATCGGTGACCTCCGGCCTCCGGCCTACGACTGGTCTGACAGCTCGCTGACCGCAACGACGTCCAAGCCGTCGATGCCCACGAAGTCCGCCGCATTGCAGGTGTAGATCGGCAGGCCATGCGACAGCGCCGTCGCGGCGATCATCGCATCGTAGGACCGCGCGGTGGTCTTGCGGCCGGCGCGGCGCAGCGACGCCGCCACCTGACCGAACGCGCGCGCGGCCCTCGCATCGAACGGCAGGGGGTCGAAGTCGGCCTCGGCCTGCTGGAGATGCGCCTGGCGCGCGGCGCGCTCTCGCTCGTCGACCGCGACGAGCGGCCCCACCGACAACTCCGCGAGCGTCACCGCGGTGATCGCGGGGGCGTCCGGAAGCTGGCTCGGGTCGCGGATCTGCCCGAGCCGGATCACCGTGGACGTATCCAGGATGCCCGTAGCGCCGGTGCTCACAGGCGCGCGTCAAGCGTGGCGTCGATGTCGTCGCGCAGCGCGATCGGATCGAGCCGGGGCAGAGCTCGCCAGCGCTCGAGCAGCAACACGGACGACATCGGCTTCGCCGCGAGCGGACGAAGCTCCGCGACGGGCGTGCCCGCGCGCGTGATCGTGATCGGCTCACCGGTGGCAACGCGGTCGACGACCTCACCGCCATGGTTGCGTAGATCCCGAATGCTCACATCAGCCATGCGGACGACGGTATCACAGGTGATACACACCGGTTCCATCGTGCTTGGCACCTTGGTGACTGACTCCGCTGGGCACGCGCGGCGAGCGTCCCGCTGAGTGATCCCGGTCCTGCGGCGCACAGAGCCGGAACCGACCGGACCCGCGGCTAGGCTCGCGCCCTGTGCAGGCACCTCCGATCACCCTCGACAGCCCCAACCTCCGCAAGCAGCGCGGGGCGTTCTTCACCCCCCCGCCGATCGCCGACTTCCTCGCCGCGTGGGCGACGGGCGGGCGACCCGACGCGCGCGTGCTTGACCCGACGTGCGGCGAAGCGGTCTTCCTGCTCGCGGCCGCTCGCCGGTTGGCGGATAGCGGAGCGGATCGCTCGACGACGGGCGACCTGCTGCACGGAGTAGACCTGCACCATGCGTCGCTGGAACGCTCCCGCGCGCTGTTGAAGGCCGAGGGCTTTGACGCCAGCCTGCACGTGGGCGACTTCTTCGCCCAGCCCACGCCGGCCCAACTCGGGGGCAGCCTTCCGTGGATGGACGCCGTCGTGGGCAACCCCCCCTTTGTGCGCTATCACGATCACCGCGGGCAGGCGCGCAAGCGCTCGGCGGCGGCGGCACTCGCACAAGGTGTGCGACTGTCGGGCCTGGCGTCGTCGTGGGCGGCACTGCTCGTCCACGCCTGCTCGTTTCTCAAGCCGGATGGACGGGTCGCGCTCGTGCTCCCCGCCGAGCTGTTGACCGTCGGCTATGCCGAACCGCTGCGACGCTGGCTACGCGAGCGCTTTGCCTCGGTGCATCTCGTCCTGTTCGAACGGCTGCAGTTTCACGACGCCGAGGAGCAGGTCGTCCTGCTCGTCGCCCAGGGCAGCGGCGGGTGCGACGCACTCGCGCTGCATCAGGTCCGCGACGCGGCCGAGCTACAGCGCCTGCACGTCTTCGACGGCGTCGCCGTGGCGCCGCGCGCGGCGGGCAAATGGACCGACCTGCTGCTGCCCACCGAGCGTCGCGCGTTGTTTCGTCGCGTCACGGCGCGCCACTTCGTCGATCTCGGCAGCTACGGCGCGCCCGAGCTTGGCACCGTGACCGGCGCCAACCCCTTCTTCACGCTGCGCGAGGCGACCAGGGAGCAGTTCAAGATCTCCCCCCGCGAGCTGACGGCGATCGTCCCGCCGGGAACCAAGCACCTGCGAGGAACGCGCTTCTCGCAGCAGCGATGGGATCAGCTTCGAGCACAGGGCGAACGGGTGTGGCTGCTGAACCCCAGGACCGATCGGCCGCGCGGCGGGCTGGCCCGCTACATCGCACAGGGGAAGGGGCTGGGCGTCCACGAGGCATACAAGTGCACGGTGCGCTCGCCGTGGTGGCGTCCGCCGGCGGTCGGCTCGCCGGACCTGTTCTTCACCTACATGTCGCATCGCTACCCGCGGCTCATCGCCAACGAGGCCGGTGTCGGCTTCGTCAACTCGATGCACGGCCTCGTGCTGCGCGAGAACGCACCCGCTGCGACCCGCGACGCCCTCCCGCTGTTGGCGCTGAACTCCGTGTCGATGCTCGGCGCCGAGGTCTTCGGCAGATCCTACGGTGGCGGCATCCTGAAGATGGAGCCCAGCGAGGCCGCGGTGCTGCCGGTCCCATCGCCCGCCGTGCTGGAGAAGGCGTGGCCGTCCATCGAGCAGCGCCAGGCGTTCCTCGACGAGCTGTTGGTCGCGGGCCGGTGGCAGGAGGTCGTCGAGGAGGTTGACGAGGCCGTGCTCGCAGGCGCCGCTGGCATCCCGCGCGCAGATGTCGTCGCATTGCGATCTGAGGCTGCTCGCCTGCGGCGACGTCGAACGCGCAAGGACGAGTAGATGCCGCGACCACCGAAGCCGGACGTCTTCGCGATGTTCGACCCGCTCCTGCACAGGGCCGACCGCGAGACCTCGCCGTGGGAGAACGGGCGCTATGTCCCCGAGGTGGAGCTGCTGCGCGAGCTGCTGAGCGTCCCGATCAGCACAGCGGAGAAGCAGGAGAGCGGGCGGGTCGCCAAGGCGCTTGACGCCTGGGTCGCGCACGAGTTGCGCCGAGCGGGGTTCCCGCCCGACGCGGTATGGCCGAGGACGCGACGGCCCCGCGTGCTGCCCGACGATGCCGCGCCGCTGGAGGAAGGCCTCGCGCTGCTGGCGCGGGCGGCGGTCGAAGCCGAATCAGGCGGCGAGAAGATCCAGCCTCCAGCACTGCGACGGGCGATTCGAGCGCTCGACGGGATGCTTCCGGGCGCGTCGGAGGCGTACATTCTCGGCGACTTCTACGCCAAGCAGATCGACGTCGCGATCTCGTCCTGGCGTCGCGGCCCCGACGTGCTCATCAGCACGAAGACGATGTTCTCCTCCTACCGCAAGAACCTCAAGAACCGCCACGAGGAAGCGGTCGGCGAGGTCATGAGCCTGCGCGCGCGGCACCCCATGGCGACGATGGGCTACGCGTACCTCGTCCGCAGGAACGTCTTCGACGAGGAGGGCGCCTACGCGATCCTCCGCGACATCCTCCAGCGCCTGCGACGGCCAGGCGAGGCGTTCGACGCGACGCTGCTGCTCGTCGCCGATTGGGACGAGAAAGCGAAGCCGCCACAGGTGACAAGCATCGATCAACCGGCAACCGAGCTCGGCGTGAGTCGATTCTTCGAGGACATGATCCATTTCGTGACCGACCGCAGTCCGATCAAGGAGCACGTCGAGGTTCGCAGGCGGCGCTCTCCCGAGCCGATCGGCGGGCTGCCCGACGAGGACGATCCGCCGGACGAAGCCGACGAGTAGCCGCTCACACCTGCCGGCTCGGGCACATCCGCGCCAGCGCGCACGCCTCGCACGACGGCCGCTGGGCGTGGCAGGTGCGCCGGCCGTGGCGCAGGAGGTTCATGTGCAGCTCGAGCTCGGCGCCGGGCGGGGTGAGCGCGACCATCGCGTCATGCAGCTCCTCGAACGGAGCCTTGGGGCGCAGCAGCGCCAGCCGGGTGCCGACGCGCGAGACGTGGGTGTCGACGGGGACGTCGCGCAGGCCGTAGGCGAACAGCAGCACGCAGGCGGCGGTCTTGCGGCCGACACCGGGCAGCGCGCACAAGTACTCCTGGGACTGAAAGACCGTGGCATCGCGCATCCACGCCAGGTCCAGCGGGTCGCCGATCGCGCGCAGGATCGCCTGGATGCGCGCGGACTTGACCTTCGAGATACCACCGGGGCGGATCGCCTCCTCGATCTCCTCAAGCGGCGCGTCGCGGACCGCCTGCCACGAGTCAAAACGCTCGCGCAGGCGCAGGAAGGCGACGTCGCGGTTGCGGTCGTTGGTCGACTGCGACAGCACCGTCAGGACGAGCTCGGCGAGGCCGTCGCCGTGAGGCTCCTGCAGCGGCACGCCGTACAGCTGCGCCAGACGGCCGCGGATCCGCCCGACCCGTGCGCGCGACGGCGCCTGCCAGGCGGCGCGCGCGGCACGGCCCTGCACCGCGTTCACTCCAGCGTGCCCCAGCGCCGGCAGGCGCTGGTTGCCTCGGCGACGGCCTCGGGCAGCGCCGCGGCCAGCGCCGTGGGATAGAAGTCGCTCATGCTGAGGCGGCCGAGCACGACCCCGAGGAAGACGTCGCCCGCGCCGACCGTGCTGAGCGGCTGTACCGGCACGGCCGCGGCATCGCGACGCATGCCGCCGCCGCGCAGGATCGCGCCGCGCTCGCCGCGGGTGACGATGACGTGCTGCGCGCCCGCCGCCAGCAGAGACTCCGCGGCGTCGGCGCCATCGTCCTCGCCGGTCATCATCCGTGCTTCCTCCTCGTTGCACTTGACGAGAAAGGCACCCGGCACGCATGCGGCCGATGCCGCTCCCGCGCGGGCGGAGTTCCGATCCCAGCGGCCGAGGCGCACGTTGGGATCGAAGACGATCGGGTGGCCGAGCTCCAGCGCGCGCTCGCGTGCCGCCATCGTGAGCTTCGCCTCGGCCGCCCCGGCGAGCATGTTCGAGCTGAAGCACAGCGCGTCGGTGCCGTCCACCGCCTCGAGCAACAGCGGCTTCAGCGCGGAGACCGCCGCCGCGATGCCGTCGCCGATCAGGTCGTACACCGCATCGCCGCCGTCGTTCACGGTGACAAATGCGACGCCCGTGCGCTGGCCGTCGATGAGCCGGAACCACTCGAGGTCCACACGCTCGGCCTCAAGGCGCTCGCGCAGCCAGGTCCCCCAGGCGTCGTCGCCGGCCCCGCCGGCGAAGGCGATGCGCGCGCCGACCCGCACGGCGGTGACCGCGATGTTGGCGCTCACCCCGCCGGAATGTGGAACGAGCCCGTCGACCTCGGACAGCGAGACGACCGGCTTGGGGCAGATGAGATCGACGAGGGCCTCGCCGAAACAGAGTGTTCGCACGCGGTGAAGGCTATCTTCCGCGACCGTGGCCGCGGTGAACGAGGAGACGATCGAGCTGGACGGCCAGCCCGCCTTCCTGCGACGAGCGGGCGACGACGCGGTGCCGATCCTCTACCTGCACGGCCTGCCGACGAGCTCCGATGACTGGATCTCCCTGCTGAAGCTCGGCGGAGGGATCGCCGTCGACCTTCCGGGCTTCGGCCGCAGCGGCAAGCGCGGGGATCTCGACTACTCGCTGGCGGGCCATGCGACCTTCCTCGACCGTCTGCTTGACGCGCTGGGCATCGACCGCATCAGGCTGTGCCTGCACGACTGGGGCGCGGCGGTCGGGCTGCGCTGGGCGATCGAGCACCCGCATCGCGTAGAGCGACTGGTCGTCATCAATGGCGTCCCGCTGCTGCAGGGCTTTCGGTGGCGCGGCTGGGCGAGGCTCGTGCGCGCCCCCGTCGTCGGGCCGGTGGCGGTCGGGCTCGGCATCCGGCCCGTCGTGCGCAGGCTCTCGCGAGGCGCCTCCGCGGGGCCGGGTCCGATGGCGGATGAGTTCGTGCGCAGCGTCGCCGAACACTTCGACCTCGGCACCGAGCGCGCGCTGCTGGCGCTGCTGCGCGGCGCCTCTCCCGAGCTGCTGGCCGCCGCCGGCACCGACCTCGCGACGGTGACCGCGCCGGCACTCGTGCTCTGGGGCGCGCAGGATCCCTACATCCCGGCGCGCTTCGGCGCGGGCTATGCCGCGACGCTTGGCGACGCGACACTTCAGACCGTGCCGGACGCCGGCCACTGGCCGTGGCTGGACCGCCCAGAGCTCGGCGAGCGGATCATCGGCCACCTCGCGGGGGATCCGCCCTCGTGAGGACGGTGCGGTGGTCGTGCGCCGTCGCGGCGCTCGGAGCCGCCGCCACCCTGTTGGCGCAGCCGGCCAGCGCCGACCTCGCCGCGCAGCACTACCGCGCCGCGATCGGGCTCGGACTGTGGGACAACGGCTGGTTCGCCGGCCACCACCTTCCGGGCTACAGCCTGCTGTTCCCGCCGCTCGGCGGGCTGCTTGGCGTCCGCGTCACCGGGGCGCTGGCGGCGCTCGCGGCAACGGCGCTGTTCGCGCTGATCGCCGAGCGCCGGTGGGGCTGCAGGGCCGCGACGCCCGCCGCGATCTGGTTTGCGGCCGGCGCGACCGCGACGCTGCTCAGCGGGCGCCTGACGTTCCTGCTCGGCGTGGCGCTCGGGCTCGGCGCCACGCTCGCGCTGGCGCGCTCCCGTCCCACCGTCGCGACGCTGCTCGCGTTCGCGACGGCGCTGGCCAGCCCGGTCGCGGGGCTGTTCCTGGCGATCGCCGCGGCGGCCTGGGGGCTGGCCGACGCGCGCGCCCGCGCAACCCGCGGCGCGGTCGTCTCGCTCGCCGCGCTCGCTCCGACGATCGCCTTCTCGATCCTCTTTCCCGAGGGCGGCAGCGAGCCGTTCGTCGCCTCCGCGTTCTGGCCCGCGCTGGCGGCGATCGCGGTCGTCGCGGTCGTCCTTCCCGCGCGCGAGCGCGAGCTGCGCGTCGGGGCCGCGATCTACGCGCTGGCCTGCGTCGCGGCGTTCGCCGTGGCGACGCCCCTGGGAGGCAACGTCACGCGCCTGGGCGCGCTGCTCGCGGGACCGGTCGTGCTCGGCGCGCTGCTGAGCACGCAGGGGCGGAGCCGACCCGTGCTGCTGGCCGCGCTCGCGCTCGGGCTCGGCTACTGGCAGGCCTATCCCGCCGTGCGCGACGTCCTGCGTGCCGCCGGCGACCCGTCGACCGGCGCGGCCTACCACGCGCCGCTGATCGGCTTCCTCGAACGCCAGGTGCTCGCGCCCAACAGCTTTCGCGTGGAGATTCCCCCCACCGAGAACCACTGGGAGGCGGCCCGCGTCGCCCCGTCGATCGCGCTGGCGCGCGGCTGGGAGCGCCAGCTGGACCGCCGCTACGGCACCCTCTTCTACGACGGCTCGCTGACACCGGCGCGCTACCGCACGTGGCTGGACCAGCACGCGGTGGCCTTCGTCGCGCTACCGGACGTCGCGCTGGACTACGCCGCCCGCGGCGAGGCGCGACTGATCGAGGCGGGCCTGCCCTACCTGCGTCCCGTCTGGCGCGACGCGCACTGGCGCGTCTTCGCCGTCCGCCGTCCGGCGCCGCTCGCCGGCGGCGTCGCGCGGTCGGCCTCGCTGACCTCCGGCGGCTTCGTCATCGATGCCCGTCACGCCGGCGACGTCCTCGTGCGCGTGCGCCACACGCGCTGGTGGTCGGTGACGGACGGGCGTGCGTGCGTGCGGCGCGGGGCGCACGGCATGACGCGCGTGCGCGTCATGCGGCCCGGCGTCGTGCGCGTGCGGGCGCGACTGGCGGGCGCCGACTGCCGGCGGTGACAGGGCGGATACATCCGCGGCGGCGCGCGCCCCTACGGTCGCCGCGATGCTCGCCCCGCGGATCGCCACCAGGGCTGCTCGCCGCGCTGCTCGCGCGACGCCGGCACCCGCGCCGAGCGCGAGTTGTGATGCTTAGGCACATCGATGGCGCGAGTAGGATGGCTGGCGCCCAATGTCCGCCCGCCTCCGCACGTTCCAGGCGCGGCTCCTGCCTCACGGTCCGCTCGACCTCGTGCGCCAGGTGCTGTTGTTCATGGTCGCCTATCAGCTCTACCGGCTCACGCGCGGGCTCGTCAACCATCCCGAGGCGGCCGCGACGGCGTTCTCCAACGCGCGCGAGCTGATCGGGATCGAGCGGGCGCTGAACATCTTCATCGAGCCGTCCGTGCAGACCTTCACCGCCGGCCAGCAATGGCTGCTGGACGCGGCGTCGTGGATGTACATCAACGCGCAGACGTCGGTCACCCTCGGGGCCCTCCTCTGGCTGTACATGTCCCGCAACATGAGCTTCTACTTCGTGCGCAACATGTTTCTCGTCGCGTTCGGGATCGCGCTGATCGGCTACAGCCTCTACCCGACCGCCCCGCCGCGCTTCTTTCCCGAGTGGGGCTTCTTCGACTCCGTCTCGGACTTCACCGGCGTGCCGCAGGACAGCGTGACGATCAACAGCCTCTTCAACCCCTACGCCGCGGTGCCGTCGATGCACGTCGCGTTCGCGCTGATGATCGGGGTCCCCCTGTCCAGGCTCGTGCGATGGCGGGCGCTGAAGATCTTCTGGGCGGTCTATCCGCTGATCGTGGTGTTCGTGATCGTCGCCACCGCCAACCACTTCATCGCCTATGCCGTGCTCGGCGCCGTGGCCGCCTGCCTGGGGGCGCTTGCCGCTCGCGCGCTCGCTCGCACGCGACCACGGGTATGGACATTCCAACCGGTTCGCAAGCCGGCGATGGCGTCCGATGCCACCGTGACCTCGTGATGGAGGCGAGCGCGCAGCAGCCCCCTCCGCCGCCCGGGCCCGGAGCCCGGCCGCGGGCGCGCTCGGCTGCAGCAGGGGCCGAGCGCCGCGCGCTCTATCGCAACCGCCTGATCGAATCGCGGCTGACACCGAACGCGATCTCGCTGACGGGCTTCGCGCTCAACGTGCTCGCCGCGATCCTGATCTGGCAGACCGAGTTCTTCTGGGGCGGCGTCGCCTTCATCGTCGGCTCGGTGATGGACACGCTCGACGGCGCGTACTCGCGGATGTCCGACAAGGGCACGGCGTTCGGCGCGTTCCTGGACTCGACACTGGACCGCATCGAGGAGGGCATCGTGCTGACCGCGGTCGCCGTGTACTTCGCCAGCCAGGCCAACGAGGCCGCGGTCGCGGCCGTGGTCGTCGCGGTGTTCGCGTCGCTCGTGGTGTCCTATACGCGTGCGCGCGCCGAGGCGCTGGGCGTCGAGTGCAAGGTCGGCCTCGCGACACGGGCGGTCCGTGTCGTCATCCTGTCGGTGGGCCTGGTGTTCGCCGCGCTGGGGGCGCTGGAACCGGCCGTCTACGTGCTTGCCGGGCTGTCGGCCTTCACGGTCGTGCAGCGCATCCTCCACGTCCGCCGCCAGCTCACGCGTGCGGCCGGCGTGTAACGAGCTTGACCTGACGGGGTGTATGCCCCGGAACGTTCACCGAAGGGAAACCCACAGCACATGAGCCCCAGCAACGGCAACGGCACGGCCTCCAACGGCGCCGCCCGGTATCAGTCGGACAAGGTCCGCGTCGCGATCATCGGCGTCGGCAACTGCGCGAACGCCTTCGTGCAGGGCATCCACTACTACCGCGAAGCCGACCCCACGCTGGACGTCCCCGGGCTCATGCACGTCGACCTCGGCGGCTACCACATCTCCGACGTCGAGTTCACGGCCGCCTTCGACATCGACTCCGAGAAGGTCGGCAAGGATCTCGGCGAGGCGATCTGGTCGGGCCAGAACGACACGATCAAGTTCGCCGACGTCCCCACCAAGCTCGACGTCCCCGTCCATCGCGGGATGACCCACGACGGCCTCGGCAAGTACCTCAAGGAGAAGATCACCAAGGCGCCCGGCGAGACGGCCGACATCGTGCAGATCCTCAAGGACACGCACACCGACGTCGTCGTCTCCTACCTGCCGGTCGGCTCCGAGCTGGCGACGAAGTGGTACGTCGAACAGGTGCTGGAGGCCGGCTGCGGGATGGTCAACTGCATCCCGGTCTTCATCGCCCGCGAGGACTACTGGCACAAGCGCTTCAAGAAGGCCGGGCTGCCGATCGTCGGCGACGACATCAAGTCGCAGGTCGGCGCGACGATCGTGCACCGCAACCTCGCCCGACTCTTCCACGACCGCGGCGTCAAGCTCATGCGCACCTCGCAGCTGAACGTCGGCGGCAACATGGACTTCTACAACATGCTCGAGCGCGAGCGCCTCGAATCCAAGAAGATCTCCAAGACCAACGCCGTGACGTCGATCATGGGCCACGAGCTGCCCGCCGGCGACGTGCATGTCGGACCGTCGGACTACGTGCCGTGGCTGACCGACCGCAAGTGGGCGCACATCCGCCTCGAGGGCCAGGCCTTCGGCGACGTGCCGCTGACCGCCGAGCTGAAGCTCGAGGTCTGGGACTCGCCCAACAGCGCCGGAATCGTCATCGACGCGGTGCGCTGCTGCAAGCTCGCACTGAACAACGGGATCTCCGGCCAGCTCGACGGACCGTCCTCCTACCTCATGAAGTCGCCGATGAACCAGCGTCCCGACGACGAGGCGCACGCGGACACCGAGAAGTTCATCGCCAAGTACCGGCGCGAGCCGGCGGGTGCGAAAGCGAAGGCGAAGGACAAGGCGGCCGCGAAGTAGCTGCACGGCGGGGAGATGCGGCGTAGCATCATCGCCGTGCGCAGCTCGCTGAGAAGGCACGCTCGTCTCATCAGCGCGCTCGTCGTTCTCGCGGTCGTGTTCATCACCACCTTTGCGCTGCTGCGCTCGGACTCGGCGCCGATCGCCAACGCGCTGCCGGCCGTGCCCACGTCATCCGACAGCGAGGCCCTTCCGAACGCCCCGGCGCACTGGCTGCCGCCCGAGGACTGGGTCTAC
>Ga0136625_1000103_pt1 | contig 20804 bp, 16 predicted proteins | sample AntDrymUQ4832306_2_FD_104672 | JGI IMG/M metagenome (GOLD analysis project Ga0136625, IMG submission 104672) | Polar desert sand microbial communities from Dry Valleys, Antarctica - metaG UQ483 (23.06) | ecosystem: Environmental > Terrestrial > Soil > Desert | place: Antarctica: Dry Valley...
CTAGATGTGGTACATCGCGACGCCCGCGTCGCGGGCCTCGCGCTCCACGACATCGGCGATCGTCGTCGATGCGAGCACCGCGCGGGCGGCGTCGGCGGCCTGCGCGAAGACCCCGCGAGCCTCGCGACCGAAGGGGCCGTCCAGCAGCTCGACGACCTCGAGCACGGTCACCTCGCCAGGGGCCCGGGCGAACGTGTATCCGCCCTTGACGCCGCGCTGGGATCGCAGCACGCCCGCGCGACGCAGCGTGGCGAACAGCTGCTCGAGGAACTGCACGGGGATGTCGCGGCGGCGGGCGAGCTCGCCGATCGGGACCGGGCCATCGCCGCAGCGGCCCAGCTCGGACAACGCCTGCAGCGCGTAGGGCGATTTCGTGGTGATCGAGATCATGCTTCTAAGGTCACTGTATGGCAGCCCTCAACCGCTATGCACCGCCGGCGGCCGTGATGGCGCTGATCTTCGCGCTCTCGGCGACACCGGACCTCAGCAGCGGTCTTGGGACGTGGGATCTCGTGCTGCGCAAGATCGCCCATGTCGCCATCTTCGCGGTGCTGTGGCTCTCGCTCACCCGCGCCTGCCAGTGGCGGCGGCCGGTGACGATGACCGCGGTGGCGGTGCTCTACGCGGCCAGCGACGAGCTGCACCAGACCTTCGTCAGCGGCCGCCACGGCTCACCGCTGGATGTCGCGATCGACGCGTTCGGGATCGGGGCCGCCGTCCTGGCCTGGGCGCTGACAGCGCGCCGGCGCGGGCGGCCGGGCCCTCCATGGCCCGTTCCTGCATCCGCCCCACGCTGAAGCACGTCAGAGCCAGCCGCGCTCAGTCGCGATCAGGACAGCCTGCGCGCGGTCGACCGCGCCCAGCTTGCCGTAGATGTTGTGCAGGTGCGTGCGCACGGTCGAGGTCGAGAGCGACAGCTCTGCGGCGATCTGCTTGTAGACCTTGCCCCCGGAGAGCCGCTTGAGGACCTCGAGCTCGCGGCCGGACAGCGGGCAGGGGTCGATCTGGCGCGGACGGCCGCTCGACGGGTAGGGCAGGTCGTACATGACCGCGCGCAGCTCGGTCGATCCGAGGCCGACGGAGCGCGCCGTCTTCAGCAGCGTGTTCGGAGAGATCTGGTCGCCCTGCGCGTAGTGAGCGAGCATGTCGGCGAGCCGCACGAACGCCGCCTCGCCCTGCGCGTCGTCGGAGTGGTGGCGCTCGATCGCGGAGGCGACCGCGCTCGGCAGGCCCCAGCGCCGGGCGAGGACACCGCCGACCAGCGCGTGATCGACGCCCAGCTCGCGGCGCTCGCGGTGCAGGCGCGCCTCCGGCGTGCGCGCCTCGCCGTGGACCTGCGCGGGGTAGCCGGGATAGGCGTGCGCGAGGACGAGCTTGCCGATGTCGTGCAGCAGCGTGGTGACCATCAGGCGGTCGCGGTGCTCGTAGCCGGCCTCCTGCGCGAGACGGTCCGCGGCGCGCTGCGTGGCGACGGCGTGCAGCCGTGAGCGCTCGGGCTCGGAGTCCCACAGCGTCGAGCGCTCGAAGAAGTCGAAGGTCCGCGCGCTGCTGGCCAGCGCCTGCACGGACTCGGGCGACAGCACCTCGACGGCGCTGACGACCGAGTCGACGCGACCGCGGCGCGGCGAGTCGATCTGGTTGGCGAGGCGCATGACGCTGATGACAAGCGCGATGTCGTTCTCGACCGTGGCGACGATGTCGGCCGGCGAGACACGCTCAGCGCTGGCCAGCCGCATCAGGCGGTTGCGCGATTCCGCGAGAGCCGGGAACGCCTCGAGGGCTTCGAAGGCCGCGGTCAGCCGGCGGCCGTGACCCTCGTTGTGATGACGCTGTACGGCTGCGCTGCCGGAGCTCGTACGGGGAGCGGGGGCGGGGGAGATCATGGTCCGGTTATCGGCAGCCGTGGACGTTTGGTTGAGCCCCTTCGTCGGGTTCTGTTAGGAGGCGAGCGCGGCGTCGATGCGCGCCAGGGACTGCGCCCGCCCGAGCACGACCAGCGTCTCGAAGATGCCGGGCGAGACGGCGCGGCCGGCGAGCGCCACGCGCACCGGCTGAAAGACCTGCTTGGGCTTGACCTCCCGTGCGGCCACGATGCCCTCGAGCGCGGGCTGCACGTTCTCCATCGTCAGCGGATCGAGCGCTTCGAGCGCTGCGCGCACGTCGCGCAGGGCCGCGCGCCCGTCGTCGCCGAGCCACTTCTCGCGTGCCTGCCGATCGTCGGCCGGCCCGTCGAAGATGAAGCCGGCGAGCGGCCAGAAGTCGGCGAGCGTCTGCATCTTCTCGCGCGAGATCGCGACGGCGGCGCGCAGGCCGCCGCGCCCGGTGAACGCCTCCAGGCGCTCGGTGAGCTCGTCGACGGACAGCTCGCGGACGTAGCGGCCGTTGAGCCAGCGCAGCTTCTGGTGGTCGAAGCGGGCCGGGTTGCGCGACACGCGCTCGATCGCGAACTGCTCGACGAGCTGGCCGGTGGAGAGAATCGTCTCGTCGTCTTCCGAGCCCCAGCCCAGCAGCGCGAGATAGTTCAGCAGCGCCTCGGGCAGGTAGCCCTCGTCGCGGAACTCCTGCACCGACGAGGCGCCCTGGCGCTTGGAGAGCTTCTTGCCGTCCTGGCCGTGCAGCAGCGGCAGGTGGGCGTAGACCGGCGGCGCGGCGCCGAGCGCCTCGAGCACGAGCAGCTGCTTGGGGGTGTTGGAGAGGTGGTCCTCGCCGCGCACGACGTGGGTGATCTGCGCGTCGAGATCGTCGACGGCGACGGCGAAGTTGTAGAGGACGCTCGAGTCGGCGCGGGCGATCACCGGATCGTCGAGGTGCACGTGGGCGAACGTCGTGTCGCCGCGGATGAGGTCGTGGACGACGGTGGCGCCGTCGTCGGGAACGCGCAGTCGCACGGCGCCCTCGTGCTCCGGGTCGCCGCGAAAGCCGCGCTCGGCGCCGTGCTCGGCCTTGAAGGCGTCGACCTCGGCCTTCGTCGCCGTGCTGCGATAGGCGTGCCCGTCGTGCAGCAGCCGGGCGAGCAGCTCCTGGTGGCGCTCGGTGCGCGAGATCTGGCTGATCGGGCCCTCGTCGTAGTCGAGGTTCAGCCAGCGCAGGGCATCGAGGATCTGCTCCACGTTCTGCGGAGTCGAGCGCTCGCGGTCGGTATCTTCGATGCGCAGGACGAGCGTCCCGCCGTCGTGGCGCGCGAGCAGCCAGTTGTACAGCGCCGTGCGCGCGCCGCCGACGTGCAGTGCCCCTGTCGGGGATGGAGCGAAGCGGACCCTCATGCGCCCGGACACTACGAGATGCTGATCGGCTCCCATGTCTCACCCGCGGGCGGCATTGCGAAGGCCGTCGGGCGCGGCGCGGAGCGCGGTGCGCAGGCGATCCAGATCTTCAACCAGAACCCGCGTGCCTGGAGGCCGACCGAGTACTCCGGCGAGCAGGTCGAGGCGTTCCGCACGGCGATGGCGTCAAGCGACGTCGATGCGCTGCTGATCCATGCCGTCTACCTGCTCAACTGCGCCTCGGAGGACCCGGAGATCCGCGCGAAGTCGCTGCGGTCGCTGACGACCTCGCTGCGGGCCGGCGCGGCGCTCGGCGCGCATGCGGTCGTGCTGCATCCGGGCTCGGCGCTCGCGGGCGCCGTCGACCCCGCGATCGCCCGGGCGGGCGAGGTCATCGCCGAGGCGCTGGCGGAGTCCGAGGCCTGCCCGCTGCACCTGGAGAACACGGCCGGCACGGGCGGGACGCTGGGACGCACCTTCGCGGAGCTCGCGGCGCTGATCGACGCGGCCGGCGGCGACGCGCGGCTCGGGCTGTGCCTGGACTCCTGTCACCTGCTGGCCTCGGGCTACGACGTGCGAACCGTGCCGTGCCTGGACGCCGTGCTGGAGGAATGCGACGCGCACGTCGGTCTGCACCGGCTCGGCTCGCTGCACCTCAACGACTCGACGACCGGCCTGGGCTCAAACCGCGACCGCCACGCGAACATCGGCGCCGGCGAGATCGGCGCGGACGGCTGCGCGGTGTTCCTGTCAGACCCGCGCTTCGACGGCCTGCCGTGCGTGCTGGAGACGCCCGGACCGAAGCACACCGGGCCGTTGGCCGAGGAGATCGGTCTCGCCCGCCAGCTGCGAGCGCGCGGTCAGGCGGCCCGGCGGCGAGACCTGCTCCAACCGCTGAGGTGATCGCCGGCTGCCAGGTGCCGCGGCGGCGTGTTCAGCCGGCGACCAGCGCCGCCGGCCCCAGCACGTGCTCCAGTTCGGCGCGCAACGTCGGGGTCGGCGCGACCGTGTAGGACGGACCGAGCTTCAGCGTGCGCGGGTCGCCCGCGCTCATCCGCACCTCGAGCACGACCTCCGATTCGCCCGGGAAGTTCGCCAGCAGGTGCTTGATGTCGTCGATGACCGACGCCGGCAGGCTCGCCGCCTCCAGGCGCACGTGCAGCGGCAGCGGCCCGATCTTGCGCGTAGCCGCGGCGGCCTTGGCCCGCTGCACCTCCTCCTCGGTCGGCACGAAAGGCTCGGCGGACTGCACGACGAGGCAGGTCTTGTCGGCGTCCTTGTGATCGACGCGGCCGCGCACGACGACGACCGAGTCGACGCCGAGCGCACCCTCATATTCCCCCAGCGCCTTGCCGAAGACGAGGATCTCGACCGAGCCCTCGATGTCGTCCAGCGTCGCGAACATCATGTGCTCGCCGTTACGGGTGCGGATCTTCTTGGCGGCGGTGATGATCCCGCCGGCCGAGACCCAGTCCTTGTCCTTGCGCGTCGCCAGCTCGGCGAGCGGGCAGTCGACGGCCTCGCGCAGCGCCTCGCGGACCTGCTTGAGGGGATGCGCGGAGATGAACAGGCCGATCGACTCCTTCTCCATCACCAGCAGCTCGGGCTGCTCGAACTCCTCCTGCGGGATCGGCGGATGCTGGGTCGCAAACGCCGCCGCCGCGCCGTTGCCGTTGCACGCGCCGCCGAGCTGCGGCGCGTCGAAGATCGAGCCCTGGCCGATCTCGAGGTCCTGCTGGGCCTTTTGCCCCGCCCCCTGCGCCTGTTCGAGCACGCTGATCATGCCCTTGCGCGAGGCGCCCGTGGAGCCGAAGGCACCGCACTTGATCAGCGCCTCGATCGCCTTCTTGTTCACCGTGCGCGCGTCGACCCGCGTGCAGAAGTCCCACAGCGAGTCAAACGGACCGCCCTCCCGGCGCGCGGCCTTGATCGCCTCGACCGCCGCGTAGCCGACGCCCTTGACGGCATCCAGGCCGAAGCGGATGTTGCCGTCGGTGACGACGAAGTCGTGGTCGGAGACGTTGACGTCCGGGGGCAGGATCTCGATGCCCATCTGCTCGGCCTGCGTCGCGAAGAACGGGACCTTGTCCTTGGTGGACATGACGCTCGAGATCAGCGCCGCCATGTACTCGGCCGGGTAGTTCGCCTTCAGCCACGCGGTGCGGTAGGCGATCAACGCATAACACGCCGCGTGAGACTTGTTGAAGGAGTAGTCGGCGGCCTTGACGTTCGTCGCCCACAGGTCCTGGATGACCTGCTCGCGCGTTCCCGACACGCGGCAGCCCTCGCGGAACTCCGGCTCGAGCTTGGCCATCGCCTCGCGGTTCTTCTTGCCGATCGCCTTGCGCAGGTCGTCGGCCTTGGCGCCCGAGAAGCCGGCGAGCGACTTGGCGATCTGCATCGACTGCTCCTGGTAGAGGATCACCCCCTTCGTCGACTCGGTGATCGGGCGCAGGCGCTCGTCGGGGAACTCGACGGCCTCGGGGTTGCGCTTGCCCCGCGCATAGATCGGGATCGAGTCCATCGCGCCGGGCCGGTACAGCGCGTTGAGCGCGACGAGGTCGTCGAACTCGCTCGGGCGCACGAGGCGCAGTGCCTTCTGCATGCCCTCGGACTCGAACTGAAAGACGCCGACCGAGTCGCCCGCGGACAGCATCTCGTAGGTGGCCGGATCGTCGAGCGGCAGCGCCGCCATGTCGGGTCGCATGCCGGTCGAGCGTTCGATGATGTCCAGGGCGTCCTCGATGACGTCGAGGTTGCGCAGGCCGAGGAAGTCCATCTTCAGCAGGCCCAGCTGCTCGACGGGCTTCATCGAGAACTGCGTGACGATCTTGAAGACCTTGTTGCCGTCGCCATCGACCTGGTTTGAGTCGGCGAGCTGCAGCGGCACGATGTCGGTCAGCGGCCCCTCCGCGATGACGACCGCGGCGGCATGGATCGAGGAGTTGCGCACGATCCCCTCCAGCCCGCGCGCGACGTCGACGATCTGCTTGGCGACCGGGTCCTTGTCGACCTCGGCGCGCAGCGCCTCGCCCGGTTGCAGGCAGTCCTCGAAGGACGGCGAGCGGCCCATGATCGGGTCGGGGATGAGCTTGGCGAGGCGGTCGCCGGTGGCGTAGTCGTGCTCGAGCACGCGCGCGGCGTCACGCGTCGCCGCGCGCGGGAACATCTTGCCGAAGGTCACGATCTGCGCGACGGACTCACGGCCGTACTTCTCCACGACGTAGCGCATGACCTGCTCGCGCCCGCGCACGGAGAAGTCGATGTCGATGTCGGGCATCGACACGCGCTCGGGATTGAGGAAGCGCTCGAAGAGCAGGTCATAGCGCAGCGGGTCGACGTCGGTGATCTGCAGGCAGTAGGCGACGATCGATCCCGCGGCGGACCCGCGGCCGGGCCCCACGGCGATCCCCTGCTCCTTGGCGTAGCGGATGAAGTCCCAGACGATCAAGAAGTACGCGTCGAAGCCCATGCGGTTGATCACCGCGAGCTCCATCTCCACGCGCTCGAGCGCCGCGGCCGGCGGCGGATCGCCGTAGCGCAGCGCCACCCCCTCGCGCACCCGCGCGAGCAGGTACTCCTGCTCGCTGGAGGCGTCGGGCGTCGGATAGTGCGGGATGAGCTGCTTGCCGAGCTCGATCTCCACGTCGCAGCGCTCTGCGATCTCGACGGTCGAGTGCAGCGCCTCGGGCCACTGCGAGAAGGCCTGCGCCATCTCGTCGTTGGACTTCAGGAAGAACTCGTTGGTGTCGAAGGTCATCTTCGGCGATTGCAGCGTGGACTTCGTCTGCACGCACAGCAGCGCCGTGTGGTGGTGGTAGTCCTCCTTGCGCAGGTAGTGCACGTCGGCCGTGCCGACGAGCGGCCTCCCCATCTCCTGCGCGAGCCGCACGATCTTCTCGTTGGCCTTGTCCTGCGGCGCGAGGCCGTTGCGCTGGACCTCGAAGTAGACGTCGTCGGGGCCGAAGACCTCGATCAGGTCGTCGACGTGGGCGCGCGCCTCGTCGTCGCGATCGTCGACGAGGCGCTGGCAGAAGCGCGAGGCCAAACAGCCGGTGAGAGCGATGATCCCCTCGGCGTAGCGGTCGAGCACCCCGAGGTCGACCGTCGGCTTGCCGCGGTTGAGGCCCGTCAGAAAGCCGGTGCTGCAGAGCTTGACGAGGTTGCGGTAGCCCTCGTTGGATGCGGCAAGCAGGGTGAGGTGGTTGTGCTCGTGGCGGCCGCGCGCGGTGTGGTCGTCGGCGAAGTAGATCTCGCAGCCCATGATCGGCTTGATGTCGTGCTTGCGGGCGGCCTGGTAGTGCTCGATGGCGCCGTTCATGACGCCGTGGTCGGTCAGGCCGAGGGCCGGTTGACCGAAGTTCGCCGCGCGCCTGGCGAGCGCCTCGACCTTGCATGCGCCATCAAGCAGCGAGTACTCCGAGTGGACGTGCAGGTGCGCGCAGGCGGGGACGGTCACGGGGCCCTGACGATACGTGTCCGCCCGGACGGCGGACACGTATGGCGGACGCGATTTCCGCACGTTGCGGGGGCGGCTCGCGCCGGGTGCGCTCGCGCCGAATTTCGCCTGGTCGCTGAGTGGACCGCTAGTCGCGGTCGGCGCGCGCCGCGATGACCGCGCCGACGCCGACGACGCCCAGCACGAGGGCGCCGGTGGCAACCCGCTTGGACGGGACGAGCGAGCCGATACGCCGGCGCGCGTACCAGCGCGTGCCCTGCCAGACGACGAATCCGAGCATCTTGTAAGCCATGCGTGGGACGTTACCCGGGCTGCGCCGCGTCCAAGCGTGACTTGATCGGCGGCCGGGTAGGTGCGCCCATGATGCTCGCGCTCCTGGCGCCACCGCTGTTCGCGCAGTCATCCGCAGGCGGCTCCTCAAACGAGGTGTCGATCTCGGACTCGGGCATCGGCGCGGTGACGACGGAGGAGTGGATCGTCGCCGCGGTCCTGATCGTCGGCGCCATCGTCATCTCGCTGGTCGTTCGCGGGCTGCTGCAACGGACCTTCCGGCGAACCGGCGTCGAGCCGCTCGTCGCGGCGCTGCTCGCGCGCTTCGGCGGCTACCTGGTGGTCGTCATCGGCTTCTTCTACGCGATGTCAACGGTCGACGTGCGCGTCGGGCCGCTGCTCGGCGCGCTGGGCATCGGCGGGATCGCGCTGGCCTTCGCGCTGAAGGAGATCCTGTCGAACCTCGTGTCGGGGATCCTGCTGCAGGTGCGACGGCCGTTCGTCGCGGGCGATCAGATCGTCAGCGGCGAGCACGAGGGCGTCGTCGAGCAGGTCGACCTGCGCGTCGTGCAGCTGCACACCTTCGACGGAGAACGCATCTACATCCCCAACTCGCAGGTTCTGCAGAATCCGATCATCAACTGGACCGCGACGCCCACGCGCCGCACGACGTTGGAGATCGGCGTCGCCTACGACGACGATCTCGCGGGGGTGCAGCGCACGATCCTCGCGGCAGTCGGCTCGGTCGCGGACGTCGAGACCGACCCGGCCCCGCAGGCGTTCGTCTACGAGTTCGGCGAGAGCTCGATCAACTTCGCCGTGCACTTCTGGCACGGCGCGGAGATCCTCAGCATGTGGCGCGCCCGCGACGCGGTCGCCCAGGCCGTCAAGCGCAAGCTCGACGAGGAGGGCTACACGATCCCGTTCCCGCAGCGCACGCTGTGGTTCGGTCCGGGCGAGACGGAGCTGGCGGTGCGGGATGTGACTCCGGGAGCGCCGTCAAGCGAGACGTAGCCGCATGTGTGTCGACCCGGCCCCGCGAGCTATGCGGGCCCTGGCTGCCCGTCGCCCGACTCGCCGGCAGCCCGCGCGCGCAGTTGGTGGGCCATGCGCGACTGCAGCGACCACAGCTCGATGAAGCCCGGCGAGGCCTGCTGGGAGAAGAGGCCGCCGGACTCGGTGAAGGACGCCAGCGCCTGGTCGTAGACGGCGTTGGGCGACGAGCGCGTCACGACCCGCGCCGAGCCCTTGAAGAGCTTGACGCCGATCGTGCCGGTGACCTGCTCGTTGACGCGCTGCATGAAGGCGTCGAGGTCGCCGCGCAGGGGCTCCCACCACAGGCCGGCGTAGACGAGGTAGGCCCACTGTCGCTCCAGGGCGGGCTTGAACTGGTTCTGGTGAATCGTGCCGACGAGCTTCTCGAGCTCCTGGTGGGCGAGCAGGACGATCGCCGCCGCCGGCACCTCGTAGATATCGCGCACCTTCAGACCGACGATCCGGTCCTCGATGTGGTCGACGATCCCGACGCCGTGGCGACAGCCGATCTCCGCCACGCGCTCGAGCAGCTCGACCAGGCCAAGCCGCGAGCCGTCCAGGATCACCGGCACGCCGCGCTCGAAGCCGACCTGCACGACCTGCGGCTCGTCGGGCGCCTGCTCGGGCGGCGTGACGAGCTGAAAGACGTCGTCGTCGGGCGCGTGCTCGAGGTCCTCGATCCAGCGGCCCTCCGAGGAGCGCCCCCAGAGGTTGTCGTCGATCGAGTAGGGCTGGATCTCGGTGCCGGTCTTCAGCGGGATGCCGTGCGTGCGCGCGTACTCCATCTCCTCCTCGCGGCCCATCTGCCAGCCGCGCACCGGCGCGACGACCTTCAGCTCGGGGGCGAGCGTCGCGATCGTCGCCTCGATGCGTACCTGGTCGTTGCCCTTGCCGGTGCAGCCGTGGGCGATCGTGTCGCAGCCCGTGCGGCGGGCGACGTCGACGGCGAGCTTGGCGATCAGCGGCCGGCCGAGCGCCGTGAACAGCGGGTACCCGCCGCCGTAGAGTGCGTTGGCCTTGATCGCGGGGAGCACGAAGTCGCGTGCGAACTCCTCGCGCGCGTCGATCGTGTGGCACTCGACGGCGCCGATCTGGCGCGCCTTGGCCTCGACGGCCTCGTAGTCCTCGCCCGGTTGGCCGAGGTTGACCGTCAGCGTGACGACCTCCGCCTCGTACTCGTCGGCGATCCACTTGAGCATGACGCTCGTGTCCAGGCCGCCGGAGTACAGCAGCAGCACGCGTCCGACCTCGCTCTTCTCGGCCAGATAGGAGGCGGTGCGAGTGTGGGGAGTCTGTTCGGTCGTCTCGGCCATGACGCGGAAGCCTACGAGCCCGCGGCCCGAAATCGCCGGATCCCACTTGTTTCGCCTGGGAGATGGACGTATTAGGCGGTTTCGGCTAGCGTCCTGGATGGGGAAGCGCATGACGCGCTATAGACAGAAAACGGCTCATCAACGGCAGGGGGAAGATTCATATGACGATCGGTGCAATCCGCGTCCAGCGCGGCGTCAGGGCGGCCATGCTGGCGCTCGCATTCCTCCTGCTCGCGACCGTTGGGGTGGCCAAGGCGGACACGATCTACCCGGACAACGTCATCACCGGTTCGGACTTCACGAACGGGCTCGGCAGCTCCGGCGGCTCGGCCTTCACGGCTCAGAGCAACTCCTGCACCCTGTTGCTCGGGCTGATCCCGACGAATGATCCGCTGACGTGCAACGCCGACACGACGCACGCGGCCGGCATCGGCACGCCGCCCGGCTCCCTGCAGCAGGGCTATCAACCGCCGGCGAACGGGCTGGCCCCGCTGTTGCTCGAAGCGACGACCGTCGCCGTCTCATCGCCGTTCACGATCGCCACGGGCGGCCCCACAACCTTCCAGTTCGACCGTCGCGCCGACGTGCAGGCGCTGCTGGACGTCGGCAGCCGCGCGACCTACACCTGGACGCTCGTCGATCAGACGGCGAGCACCCGCGCCGAGCTCTTCCGCGAGCGGCTCACCGACTCCGACAACGTCTTCCGCGGCCAGCTCAACGACCAGATGGGCCCGGTCATCACCGGCCACACCTACCACCTCGAGCTGAGCACGGTCTTCGACACCGCGATCCTCACCGCCGCGCTCGGGAAGACCATTGCGAATTTCGACAACATCCGCCTGCGCGTGGCAGACGGAACGCCGACCTTCGGCGAACCAGGCGCCGTGACCGATCCGGCCGACCAGATCACCCCGACGTCGGCACGGCTCAACGGGCGCGTCAACGCCCGCGGCCTGCCGACGACGTTCGTCTATCGCTACGGCATCCAGGAGACCGGCCCGCTGAGCACCACGATCGGGCCGTTCAACGGCGGGCAGCTGACGACGTTCGTCAGCCGGTCGCGCACGATCGAGGGACTGACCGCCTGCACGACGTACTACTTCGAGATCGAGGCCACCAACTCGCAGGGCACGACCACCGGCTCACGGCTCTCGTTCTCGACGGCGTGCAAGCCCGACGTCAAGACGCTCGTCGTGTCCGGCATCGGGCCGAACTCGGCGACGTTCAACAGCCGCATCAATCCACGCAGCCTGGAGACCACGTACTACTACGAGTACGGCCTCGCCTCGGGAGACTTCACGCTTCGGGTTCCAGCTCCGGGAGACGAGCTGTCGATCCCCCCAGGCGATCGTGACGTCGCGCCCAACAGCTACCCGGCGGGCGGGCTGACCAAGGAGACCGAATACAAGGTCCGCATCGTCGCCTCGAACGCCATCGGGACGTCAACCGGCGAGCCGGTGACCTTCACGACTCCCGGCACCGGCGAGACCGGGCCTCAAGGGCCGACCGGCGCCACCGGCCCGGTAGGTCCAGGGGGTCCAGTTGGCCCGATCGGTCCGCAGGGGATCCCCGGCGCCACCGGTCCGGCGGGACCCACGGTCGCGCCCTCGACAACCGGTTCCTCGGTGCTCAACCTCCTCTCCGGCGACAAGCGAGCGATCCTGCGTATCGACACGCAGACGATCACCGTGCCGCGCAGGGGCCGCAACCGGGGTCGCGTGAGGATCAGGGTCTACTGCCGCAGCCGTGCGGTCCGCACCTGCTCGGGCAACGTCAAGATCCGCTCGGTCGCGAGAATCGACCCATCGAGCTTCGGCAGGCCCAAGCGCAAGGCTCGCCGCGTGACCTTCGAGACCGCGCCGATCCAGCTCGACGAGCGCAAGGTCGGATTCGCGATCCTCGAGCTCAGCGCCCAGCGGCTGTCGGTGCTGGAGCGCATCCGCCGCAGCACCAGCAGCGGCAGGGTCGCGGTATCGGTGATCGCCACGGTGATCGACGCCGACAACAACCGCCAGAACGTGCGCCGCAACGCACGCTTCGGGTTCGGCCGCTGAGCGCGGCATCGACGAGGTCTGTGGTCTCCCATGGGGAGGCCACAGCCTCGCGCCTGCGTCGCGGGCCGACGGTCAGACCATCAGCAGCGACCGCAGTCGCGACAGCGCCTCGCCGACGTCGTCGTCGGTGATCGTCAGCGGGGGAAGCAGGCGAAACGTGGTCGGCCCGGTCGCGTTCAGCACGAGCCGCTGCTCGGTCAGGGCGCGCCGCACGAGCTGCGGTGCGCCGCCGCCGGCCAGCTCGCAGGCGAGCATCAGGCCGCGCCCGCGCACCTCGCAGACCCCGGGCAGCAGCGCGAGCTCGCCCATCAGCCGCTCGCCCAGCGCTCGCACCCGCGCCAGCAGCGCGGGGTCCTCGACGACGTCGAGCACCGCGTGGGCGGCGGCGCAGGCGACGGGGCCGCCGGCGAACGTCGAGCCGTGGTCGCCGGGCGCCAGGACGTCGGCGAAGCGCGGACCGCAGACGAGCGCCCCGATCGGCAGTCCGCCGCCCAGCGCCTTGGCCGAGGTGAGCATGTCGGGTACGACGCCGGCGTCCTGAAAGGCCCACAGCGTCCCGCTGCGTCCGAGGCCGCATTGCACCTCGTCGTAGATCAGCGCGGCGCCGTGCTCGTCGCATGCCGCGCGCGCGGCGTGCAGCAGCTCGTCGTCGAGCACCCAGACGCCGCTCTCGCCCTGGATCGGCTCGAGGATCACAGCGGCGGTGCGCTCGTCGACCGCCGCGCTGACGGCCTCGGCGGTCGGCGCGACGGCGCGAAAGCCCGGGACGAGCGGGGCGAAGGGCGCCTGCTTGGCCTCCTGCGGGGTCGCCGACAGCGAGCCGTACGTACGCCCGTGAAAGCCGCGCTGAAGCGAGATGATGTCGCCGCCCTGGCGCGCCTTGCGCGCGACCTTCAGCGCCGCCTCGTTGGCCTCGGTGCCCGAGTTTGCGAAGTGGACCTTGCCCCCCAGCGACCCGTCGGCCAGGCGCTTGGCAAGGCGCATCCCGGGCTCGGTGTAGAAGAGGTTGCCGACGTGGATGAGCCGCGCGGCCTGCTCGGCGATCGCGGCCACGACGGCCGGATGAGCGTGCCCGAGCGAGGTGACCGCAAGCCCGCCCTGGAAGTCGAGGTACTCCGTGCCCTCGGCGTCCCACAGCCGCGCTCCCTCCCCGCGCACGAACTGCACCGCCATCCGCGCGTAGGCGGGCACGACGTGCTCGCGCTCGAGCGCCTGCAGCTGCGCCAGGCTCATGCCGCGGGGGTGATCATCGTGCCGCCGGAGCCGGCCTTGGTGAACAGCTCTAGCAGCAGCGAGTGCGCGACGCGCCCGTCGACGATGTGCGCGGCCCGCACCCCGCCGTGGATCGAGTCCAAGCACGCCTTGAGCTTCGGGCGCATCCCCCCGTCGATCGTCGCGAGCGCCTCCTCGACCTCGTTGGCGCGCGCCGAGGTGATGACCGATCCCAGGTCGGAGGGGTCGCGCAGCCAGCCGGGGACGTCGGTGAGGAACATGACCTTGTAGGCGTTCAGCTCGCGGGCGATCACCCCGGCCGCCTCGTCGGCGTTGACGTTGTAGGAGTTGCCCTCGCCGTCGGCGCCGACCGACGCGATCACCGGGATGTAGTCCTTGGCGATGTGCAGCAGCACGTCGACGTCAACGCGCTCGATCTGCCCGACGAACCCGATGTCCTCCCCGCCGGGCGCCGCCTGGCGGCACACGCGCAGCAGCCCCCCGTCGTCGCCGCACAGCCCGACCGCGGTCTGGCCGTGGCGGTTGAGGCGCAGGACGATGTCCTTGTTGACCTTGCCGACGAGGACCATCTTCGCGACCTCGACCGTCGCCGGGTCCGACACGCGCAGCCCCGAGACGAACTCGACCGGCATCTTGAGGCGCTGCATGTACGTCGTGATGTCCGGCCCGCCGCCGTGCACGACGACGGGGTTCATCCCGACGTACTTCAACAGCACGACGTCGCGCGCGAAGTCATCGACGAGCTCCGGGTCGGTCATCGCCGCGCCGCCGTACTTGATGACGACCGTGCGCCCGTGGAACTGCCGGATGTAGGGCAGCGCCTCGAGGAGGGTGCCGACGTCTCTCATGTGCTGTCCCCGGTCATGTCGTGTACTCCGCGTTGATCGTGACGTACTCGTGGCTCAGATCGGAGAAGAAGACCTCCGCCTCGGCCGGATGGGCGCGATCGGATGGCGGGAGGCTGACCTCGTACTCGATCTCCAGGCCGGCTGCGGCCGCGTTGAGCACGGTCTCGTCGTAGGCCACCGCCACGCCGCCCTCGCACACCGCGATCCCCTCGATCGCGATGTCGAGCGCCAGCGGCATCGGACACCGATCCCACCCACCCAGCGCCGCGCCGACGGCCTGCGCGATGCGCCCCCAGTTGGGGTCCGCGCCGTGCAGCGCGGCCTTCACGAGCGGCGAGTTGGCCACAGCGCGCGCGCAGCGCTCGGCGGCATGCTGGTCGCCGCCGCGCACGACGACGCGGCCGATGCGCTTGGCGCCCTCGCCGTCGCGCACGATCATCAGCGCGAGCTGGCGCAGCAGCGCGTCCAGCGCCTCGCCGAAGCGCAGCTCGTCCTCGGACTGCGGCGCGACGCGCACGCCGCTCTCGCCAGAGCACATGAGGATCGCGGTGTCGTTGGTCGACAGCTGCCCGTCGACGGAGATGCGATCGAACGAGCGCTTCACGCAGACGCCGAGCAGCAGGTCGGCGGTCTGCGCCTCCAGCAGCGCGTCGGTCTGTACGAAGCACAGCATCGTGGCGAACGCCGGCTCGATCATGCCCGCGCCCTTGGCCTGCGCGCTGAGGCGCACGGTGCCCGACGCCAGCGTCACGTCCAGCGACGCGCGCTTGGCGAACGCGTCGGTGGTCATGATCGCGTCGCTGAAGTCGAGGTCGCCGTCGCGGCGCAGAGCGCCCGCCGCCTGGGCGATCCCGCCCGTGACGCGCTCACTGTCGAGCTGGACGCCGATAACGCCGGTCGAGGCGACCGCGACGCGATCGGCATCGATGCCCGTCGCCGCGGCGGCGGCGGCCTGCATCGCGAGCGCGACCCGCATGCCGGGCTCGCCGGTCGCCGCGTTGGCGTTGGCGGAGTTGGCGACGACGGCGCGCAGGCCATCCAGGCGCGTGCGGTCGCGCGTCGCGATCACCGGCGCCGCGAGCACCCCCGAGCGCGTGAAGCGCGCCGCGCTGACGCAGTCCTCGCTGTCGCAGACGAGCAGCCCGACATCGGTGACGCCGGGCGCCTTGATCGCGGCCGCCGCGGCGCCCGCGCGAAAGCCCAGCGGCAGCCCCGCGCCGGCATCGGTGACGTGTTCGGGGGCCGGCACCCAGCGCGAGGCGAAGAAGCTCACGCCGCGATCCCCAGCGTCTCGGAGAGCCCGAACATGAGGTTGAGGTTCTGCACGGCCTGCGACGCGGCGCCCTTCCAGAGGTTGTCGATCGCCGCGAAGACGAAGACCTTGCCGGTGCGCTCGTCGGCGCGCGCGTGGATCGCGCAGACGTTCGTGTCACGCACGTCGCGCACGCCCGGCGGCGTCGCGGAGATCTCCACGAAGGGCTTGCCCGCGGCCCACTCGGCGTAGGCATCGTCGACGCGCGCCTGCGACCACGGCTCGCTCGTGGTCACGTAGCAGGAGACGAGCTCGCCCTGGTCGAGCGGCATCAGATGCGCGGTGAACGTCGTCGTGATCGGCGCGCCGAGGCCGGCGAGCTCCTGGTCGATCTCGGGCATGTGGCGGTGCGCGCCGACGCCGTAGGGCATGACGTTCTCGGCCATCGAGACGAAGTGCGTCTTCGCGCTCGGCGTGCGGCCGGCGCCCGACACGCCGGACTTCGCGTCGACGACGACGTCGACGACGGTCCCCGAGCGCGCGAGCGGCGCGAGGCCCAGCAGCGTGGCGGTCGGATAGCAGCCGGGGTTGGCGACGAGGTCCGCCGCCGCGATCGGCTCGCCGTAGACCTCCGGCAACCCGTAGACGCTGTCGCCGAACAGCTGCGGCGCGCCGTGCTCGCCGTACCAGCGCTCGTAGGTCGGCCGGTCGCGCAGGCGAAAGTCGGCGCTGAGGTCGACGACGCGCACGCCGCGCTCGCGCAGCGCGGCGACGACCGGTGCGGCGGCGCCGTGCGGGTAGGCGATGATCGCCGCGTCGGCGTCCGCGTGGCGCTCGACGTCGAGCTCTTCGAGCACGGCGTCGACGCGGTGCTGGGGGTATAGCTCGCTCAGCGACCTACCGGCGTCGCTGCGGCTCGTGACCGCCGACAGCTCGAAAGCCGGGTGGCGGTCGATCAGGCGCGCCGCGAGCGCGCCGGCGTAGCCCGAGCCTCCGGCTACGAGCACGCGCGGATCAGCCACGCAGCTCACCGCCCAGCTGCGTGGCCAGCCGTGCGACGATCTTCTCGCGCAATGGCGCGACGTCGGCGTCGGTGAGCGTGCGGTCCTTCGCGCGGAACGTCAGCGCGATCGCCAGCGAGGTGCGCCCCTCGGCGATCTGCTCCCCGCGGTAGACGTCGAAGACCTCGGCGTGCGCAAGCAGCCTGCCTCCCGCTGCGCGCACGCAGTCCAGCACCGTCGCGGCCGGCAGGGTGGCGTCGACGACGATCGCCACGTCCTCGCGCAGCTCGGGGAACGACGTCAGATCCTCGTAGCGCGCGACCGTCTGGACGCTCGCGATGACCGCATCCAGGTCTATCTCGAAGGCCGCGACGTCCGCGACGTCCCACGCCGCCGCGACGAGCGGGTGGACGTCGCCGACCCAGCCGACGACGGCCTCCCCGACGGACACCTTGGCGCTGCGGCCCGGATGCAGGAACGGCTGCGGCTCGGCCGCAAACGACGCGGGCGCACGCAGCGCGCCGAGCAGGCCCTCGAGGTAGCCCTTGGCCGCGAAGACGTCGCCGGGCACGAGCGCGCCGAGCGCGCGATGCTCGTGCGGCAGCTGCTCGCCGGTGGCGGCGTAGACGGCGCCGGACTCGAAGATCCCCGGCACGCCCTGCCCGTGGGCGGCGTTGTGCGCGGCGGCATCCAGCAGCGAGCCGAGCAGCGTCGTTCGCAGCACCGACTGGTCGGCGCTCATCGGGTTCTGGATGACGACGTGCGCGCGCCGCGCGTCGCCGGCGTGCAGGCGCAGGCGGTCGTCGAGGTCGGGGGACGCAAAGCTCCAGCCGACGATCTCCAGCAAGCCGAGACCGGCCAGCGCGTCCTCGGCCCGGCGGCGTAGCCGCTGCTCCGCCGTCAGCACGCCCACGGCGCCGCGCCGGCCGGGCAGCGTGGCAGGGAGCTGGTCGTTGACGCCGTGCAGCCGGGCGACCTCCTCGATGAGGTCGGCCTCGCGGGAGACGTCGTTGCGCCGCCAGTGCGGGACGGTCACGTCGAGCCCCTCGTCGCGCTGCACGACCTCGAAGCCCAGCCGCTGCAGGTGCTGCGCGCTCTCCTTGCGCGGAATGTCGACGCCGAGCAGGCCTGCGACGCGCGCGTCGCGCAGGCGGATGACCTGCCCGTCGGGCCCGGCTCCGCCGACGTCGATCGTCCCGGCGACCAGCCGCGCGCCGGTCAGCTCGAGCATGAGCTTCGTCGCCACGACCTGGGCCTCGAGCGTCTGCTCGGGCGAGAGCCCCTTCTCGAAGCGTCCGCTGGCCTCGCTGCGCAGGCCGAGCTTCAGCGAGGTGTCATGGATGTTCGGGCCGTCCCAGCTGGCGACCTCCATCAACACGCGGGTCGTGTCGGGCTGGACCTCCGAGCGCGTGCCGCCCATGACGCCGGCGATCGACGTCGGGCCGTCGGCGTCGGCGATCAGGCAGACGTCGGCATCGAGCACGCGCTCCTGGCCGTCCAGCGTGACGACCTTCTCGCCGTCGTGCGCGCGGCGCACGACAAGCGTCGCGCCGGCGATCCGATCGAGGTCGAAGGCGTGCAGCGGCTGGCCGGTGAGCAGCATCGCGTAGTTGGTGATGTCGACGACGTTGTTGATCGGCCGCTGGCCGGCGGCCGTCAGCCGCGCCTTCAGCCACCGCGGCGACGGGCCGATCGTCACGCCCTCAAACGCGCGCGCGGTGAAGCGCGGGCACAGGTCGGGCGCCTCGACGCGCACGTCCACGCCGACCTCACCCTGCAAGGAGCCCGGGTCCTGCTCCCACGGCGCCGGTCGCAGGAGCGAGCCGGTCGCCGCCCCGACCTCCCGCGCGACGCCGTAGACGCCGAGGCAGTCGGGCCGGTTGGGCGTGATCTCCAGCTCGAGCACCTCGGTGGCGATCGCCAGCACGTCCGCCAGCGGCTGGCCGGCCTGCAGGCTCGCGCCGTCGAGCACGATCGTCTCGTCGTGCTCGGCGCTGATCTCAAGCTCATCCTCGGCAAGGATCATGCCGTCGGAGGACACGCCGCGCAGCTTGGCCTTCTTGAGCTTCGTGCCGTCGGGCATGATCGCTCCGGGGCGTGCGACGGCGACCGTCTGGCCGGCCGCCACGTTGGGCGCTCCACAGACGATCTGCGTCTGCACGCCGTCGGCGATCTGGACCGTGCAGACCGTCAGGCGATCGGCGTCGGGGTGCCGGGAGGTCTTCAGCACGATCCCGACCACGAACGCGTCGAGGTTGCCCACGCCGTGGTGGTGGATGCGGTCGACCTCGGTGCCGGTCATCGCCAGGCGCTCGCCGAGCGCGCGCGCGTCCAGGCCCGGATCGCAGTACTCGGCGAGCCACTCCATCCCCACCCTCATGCGAACTGCTCCAAAAAGCGCACGTCGTTGTCGTAGAACAGCCGCAGGTCGGGGACCGCGTGCTTGAGCATCGCGATCCGCTCGATGCCCAGGCCGAAGGCGAAGCCCTGTACGCGCTCGGGGTCATAGCCGTGCTCGGCGACGTGCGCGAAGACGTTGGGATCGACCATCCCCGAGCCGAGGATCTCCAGCCACTGCGTTCCCCGGCACACCGGGCAGCGCGAGCCGTCGCGTATCGCGCCGTGCCTGCAGTTGAAGCAGGAGACGTCGACCTCGACCGACGGCTCGGTGAACGGGAAGAAGTGCGGGCGCAGGCGCACCTCGCGGTCGGGACCGAAGATCGCGCGGGCGAAGGCCAGCAGCGTGCCCTTGAGGTCTGCGAGCGTGATGTCCTCGTCGACCGCCAGGCCCTCGATCTGGTGAAACTGCGGCGTGTGCGTCGCGTCGGAGTCGCGGCGGTAGACGCGGCCGGGGACGATGACGTACAGCGGCGGAGGCTCGGCCTGCATCGCGCGAATCTGCATCGGCGAGGTGTGCGTGCGCAGCAGCACGTCGTCGCCGACGTAGAAGGTGTCCATGGTGCCGCGAGCCGGATGCGTCAGTGCGTGGTTGAGCGCGTCGAAGTTGTAGTAGACGGTCTCGACCTCCGGGCCCTCGGCGATCTTGAACCCCAGGCCGAGGAACACGTCCTCGATCTCGCGTCGCGTCGAGGACAGCAGGTGCAGGCCCCCGAGGCGCTGCGCCGGCGATCCGGGCAGCGTCACGTCGACCGCGTCGTCGCGCAGCCGGTCCTCGAGCTCGCCTTCGGCGAGCTGTTCGCCGCGCCGCGCGATCTGCGCCTCGAGCGCCTGGCGCGCCTGGTTGGCGGCCTTGCCGGTCGGTCCGCGCTCGGCGGGCTGCAGCTGCGCGATCCCCCGCAGGATGTTCGGCAGCTGCGCCTTGCGCCCGAGGTAGCGCACGCGCAGCTCCTCCAGCTCGGTGGTCGTGGATGCGCCCTCGATGGCGGCCTGCGCCTCGGCGCGAAGCTCGGCGATGCGTTCGATCATGCCCCGTCCATCCCTGAGCCCGGATTCTGTGCGCGCAACGGCCCCTCTCCCCGGGGGTGTGTCGAATGAGTATCGCCCGTCGAAGCTGCTTCGACACACCCCCCCGGGGTCGCCGCGCGCGTGAGCTCGTAGAGGGCGATCGTCGCGGCCATCGCGGCGTTAAGGGACTCCGACCGGATCGGAATGCGCGCCTTCCGGTCACATGCGGCGAGGATGTCGGCAGGCAGGCCGTCGCGCTCGGCGCCGACGACGATCGTCGTCTCACCGCCGGCCGGACCGATCAGCGCGTCTCCGTCGCCAGCCACGAGCGCGACGCGCTCGCCCGGCAGGTCCTCCACGCCGCGGGCACGAGCCACGGGCACGTCGAAGATCGCTCCCATCGACGCGCGCACGGCCTTCGGCCCGAAGGGATCGGCGCAGCCGGGGCCAATGACGACCGACGCCGCGCCGAAGGCCAGCGCCGAGCGCAGGATCGTGCCGACGTTGCCGGGGTCCCCGACGCCGTGCAGGTGGACGCACAGCGGCCCGGCGGGCGCACCCCAGCGCGACGCGTACACGCCGATCGTGCGCGCGCCCGACGCCAGCCCGCTGACGGCGTCCAGCAGGGACTGCTCGACCTCCTCGCCATCCAGGCCGCTGCCGGCCGCGGC
>Ga0136625_1000104_pt1 | contig 20761 bp, 24 predicted proteins | sample AntDrymUQ4832306_2_FD_104672 | JGI IMG/M metagenome (GOLD analysis project Ga0136625, IMG submission 104672) | Polar desert sand microbial communities from Dry Valleys, Antarctica - metaG UQ483 (23.06) | ecosystem: Environmental > Terrestrial > Soil > Desert | place: Antarctica: Dry Valley...
GTTCACCACCCTGGCCTGGCTCTCCGGGCTGACCGAGCGGATCGAGCTCGGCACCACCGTCGCGATCGTGCCGTACCGGCATCCCTTGCATACCGCTCGGGTTGCGGCGAACATCGATCGATTGAGCGGCGGCCGGCTCATCCTGGGCGCGGGAGGGCGTTGGCCACGCCAGGAGTACGCCGCCCTCGGCCTGCCGTTCCACCGCCGCGGCGCGATGACCGACGAGTACTTGGAAGTCATCATCCGGTCCTGGACCGCGGAGACGATCTCCCATAGCGGCAGCTTCGTGTCTTTCGAGGACGTAGCCACCGGGCCACTTCCGGTGCGCCGACCGCCGATCTGGGTGGGTGGCGCGAGCAGCGCCGCGATCCGTCGAGCCGTCCGCTTTGGCGATGCCTGGCATCCACTCAACCAACGGCTCAGCTGGTTCCGCGACGAAGGCCTCCCTGCGCTGCAACACGCCGCGGAGACGGCCGAACGAGCAGTACCGGCGTTCGCGCCGCGCCTGCCGTTGCGGTTGACCGAGACCTCGCTCGACGACCGGAGTCGACTCGCCGGCCAGGGGACGCTGGATCAGGTACGTCGGGATCTCGACGACCTCGCCGACCTCGGTGCCACCCACGTCCTCCTCGACACCTATCCGGGTTCGCCCAGCGAGTTTCGCCCGCCGGCGGTCGACCAGCGGATGCTCGACGCCCTGGCGGACCACATCTCGACCATCACTGCCGAGTGAACGGTGCTGGCTTGTCCCCGGTCTCAGCGAGGATGACGGCCAACCGTGCCAGTCGGCATACTCGAAGGCGTGCCGAGTGTTGCTCTGACCCCCGACGTGCTGCTCACCACGACCCGGGCCGTGCGCAAGCGGCTCGACCTGAGCCGGCCGGTCCCGATAAACCTGGTGCGCGAGTGTCTGAGCATCGCCGTGCAGGCACCATCAGGATCCAACCGACAGAGCTGGCACTGGATCGTGCTCACCGACGCGAACCAACGGGCCGCAGTGGGCCGGATCTACCGACGGGCGGTCGAGGAATATCTGCAGTCGCCCGGATCAGCAGCTCGGCTGTTCGGCGACGACCCGGCAAGGGCCGCGGTGCAACGACGCGTCGGTGACAGTGTCGCCTGGCTCGGCGACCACATGGGCGAGGTCCCGGTGCTGCTCATCCCTTGCCTCGAGGTTTCCCAACCGTTGGCCGCAGACAACCAGGCCGGACTCTGGGGCTCCCTGCTCCCGGCCGTATGGAACTACATGCTGGCCGCACGCACCCGAGGACTAGGAACCGCTTGGACGACCCTGCACCTGTCCTACGAGGAGGAGGTAGCCGAACTCCTTGGCATACCCCAGGGCGTACACCAGGGAGCTCTCATACCCACCGCCTTCTACACCGGGGAAGCCTTCAGGCCGGCACCCCGCAGACCGATCGAAGAGGTCCTGCACGTCGACGGCTGGTAAAGGTGTCGGTCACGGCACCGCGGTCACCGACTTGATGACCTCCGGGTAGGTTTCCAACAGCTGCTCGAAGCCGTCGGTGTTGCGATCGAGCAGCGTCTGGTCGAAGAACGCCATGACGCCCTGGGCGATCCTCGCCATGGTCCCCGGCGCGAGGTTCCCGAAGTTGGTGGTAAAGGCCTCCGGTGGAACCGTCTCCGGCAGGCCGAGCCCGTCGATCCAGCCGTCGCTGCCCACGTCGGTCAGCCCGAGGTGACCCATGCCGGCGATCTCGACCAGCGTGCCCTCGCCCGAGGCGGCCAGGAACGGTCCCCAGGTCGGCTCGGTCGCCTCGAGATGGCCCTCGCTCGTGACGAACAGGAACGGGTCGGCCAGGCCCTCGGCGGCGTCAGGCTGACGGGCGAAGCCGTCCAGGTTCACCGCCGAAGTCACATCCTCGCGGTCCCGGGCCACCTGAAGCGCCGCTGCCCCGCCCGCGGAATGGCCGAACATACCCACGGAGTCCAGATTCAGGGACGACGTGAGGCCCTCGGGGAAGGCGTCCCCGGCCGCGAGCTGGTCGAGGACAAACCCCGCGTCCTGCGCCCGCAGGCCAATCAACGGCGTGACCTGGTCAGTGCCTAGCAGGTCGCTGGCCTTAGTGCTGGTCCCGACGACCCGACCATCCGGGAACTCCAGGGCAGGAGTCTCGTAGGTGGTACCTACCGCGACGACGACGTAGCCATTGCTCGCCATCTCCAACGCGACCGCGGTGTTGTCGCTGAGCGATCCGTACAGGCCAGGTGAGTACATGATCACCGGGTGCCCGCCGTCGACCGGGGCGACGGGTGCGTCTAGCAGCGCCGGGGAACGGACGGCATCCAGGGAACCAGCCGGGTAGAGGAACAACTCCTCATTCGCAGCGGCGGCAGCCGCGCTCTGGTAGCGGGTGGGCGAGCACCCAGGCGACTGCGCGTCCGCCTCGGTCGGGTACCAGACCTGGGCCACCAACTCGCGCGGTCCTCCCGATGGCGCGATCGAGTCAGGACGCCCCTCGTCGGTCAGCGCCACCTGCGTAGTCCCCACCGCGTGCGGGCCGGTCGGCTCGGGCAGCTGCAGCGCCGACGCCGAAACGTCCCCGGTCGCGGCCAAGGGCGAGTCGCTCGGGGTGCAGGCGGGCGCATCGGCGGCAGCGGCAGTCCGCTCGGCGTCCTCAGCATCCCCCGGAGAACAGCCGGCCAGCACCGCGATTGCCGAGGCCGCGGCAGCGCCGACCACCCGCATCCACGGCCGGTGGCGGGTACCAGCGGGTGGCGCCTGGCAACATTGCCGAGCCGTTGTCGGTCTTTCGACTGCAGAAGTGCTCACGTGAGGTCTCCTCCGCTTCGTACCGGACGGCGGGTCGCGCCGCGTGGACTGCTTCCATGCTGTCGCGCAGAGCAGCCGGAAACCTCCCCCCAACGGTGGAGATCGGAGTCACGGTCGGGCGTGCGGTGAAGTCGGCGTCCCCCAACGTCCAGGGACTGAACTTGGGCTGGGGCCGTGCTTGCATTGGCGCCGGATTGGCATCGCCGCGACAGACCCAGCAGTTACTGCTGCGCCTCGAGGGCCGCCAGTCCGGCAGCGGATTCCGGCCCGAAGCTGACCGCGCCAACGGGCACCCGCCCGCCAAGCGCATCGCTGACTCGGGCCGCCCAGGTCAGGTCGAATGCGCCGCACAGCTCGAGGAGTTCGACGCCAGCGTCGACCAGCTCGATGGCGACCGGAAGGGCGTCTGCCCGATCAGGGACCGCGACGATATCGGCCCGGAATCCGGCGCGGTCGATACATACTCGATCGACGGCGGGATCGGTTCCCGGTCCGAGGTAGATGAAGGCATATCGAGTGAGCACGGTGCCGACGCTATTACATCTCTCACGACCCTTGGGTAAGGACAAGTCGCAGCCGCACAGCGCCATCGGCGCACGGCCGTGCCGCGCACAACGTGCGCGCCGTTGCTCGGCCTGCACCGGCTAGGAGACCTCAGGGGTCCGCCTAGCCACGGACTGTCGTACCCCTCAGGCATTGTCAGGAATGAATACATGAGGCCTCGTCGCCCGAGGATCGGTGTCGGAGGTGGTGTTGTCCCGATGGTTGAGGTTGTGAAGGAGGGTGACGTGAGCGTCCTGGCCGCGGTGAGCCTGCCTCAGCTGTCCCCGGAGCGGTTGCGCGACGTCGCCCGTGCGGCCGACGGCGCTGGCCTGGAAGAGCTGTGGCTGTGGGAGGACTGTTTCTTCGGGGGCGGCATCGCCAGCGCAGCCGCGGTACTCGCCTGGACGGAACGGCTCCGCGTCGGAGTCGGCCTGCTTCCGGTGCCGCTGCGAAACGTTGCCCTGACGGCGATGGAGATCGCCTCGCTGCATCGACTCTTTCCGAACCGGGTGAAGATCGGCGTCGGCCACGGCGTCCAAGAGTGGATGGCGCAGGTCGGTGCGCAGGTGGATTCGCCGATGGCGCTGCTGCGTGAGCACCTCACGGCGTTACGCACGCTGCTGCGAGGCGAGCAGGTCAGCATGAATGGCCGCTACGTGCGCCTCGATGCGGTCGCTCTGGACTGGCCGCCGACCTCGCCCGCGGCGGTGTTGGCGGGCGCGACCGGACCGCGCTCGCTGCGGCTGTGCGGCGAGCTTGCCGACGGGACCATCCTCACCGCCCGTACCTCGCCGGCCGGAGTACGCCAGGCCCGCCTGCTCGTGGACGAGGGACGCCAGGCAGGAGGCCGCACCGAACCTCATCCGTTGATTGCCTACGTCCTCGCCGCACCCGGAGAAGGCGGAGCTGAGCGGCTCGAGGCCATACGGCGGCGCTTGGGCTATAACTCGATATCGGACACCGGCGTCGCCGGCGATGCACACGCAGTTGCCGAAGGCGTCCAGCGGTGGACAGAGGCTGGGGCCGATACCGTGGTCTTGCAACCAACGGTCGACGAGCCCGATCCGGAAGGTTTCGTGCGTTTCGTGGCCAGTGAGGTCCGCCCGCTCGTGCAATGACCAGGCGAGGCGACCCAGTCAGCCCCGTGCCGCTGCTTGCCATCAGGCCCTTGGCTCTGCTTACCACGTCGGCGGGTCCGCGCCCCGGGTTTCCCGTCGCGGCCAGATCGACGGAGACTTGCTTGGCAACAGGCTCTGCACCGGAAGGGGTTTGATCGTGACGGCATGGATCTGCGCCACCTGCGCTAACCAGCACGCAGACAGTTCCGAACCGCCGGCAGTATGCGCGATATGCGCCGACGAGCGGCAGTGGGTCCCACCGTCTGGCCAGCACTGGACAACCCTGAGTGACCTGGCTGCAGCCGGTCACCGCAGCGACATTCGCACGATCGAACACGATCTCATCGGCATCGGCGTCGAGCCCGCTGTGGGCATCGGGCAACGAGCTCTGCTCGTATGCACCAGCCATGGCAACCTACTCTGGGATCCGCCCGGATTTCTGGACAGCGAAGCGATCGCCTCGGTGCGGGCGGCCGGGGGCCTAGTGGCGGTGGCGGCGAGCCATCCACACTTCTATGGCGTAGCTGTCGAGTGGAGCCATGCGTTCGACAGTGCACCGATCCTGCTGCCCGAGGCCGACCAGCACTGGCTGATGCGCCCGGATCCGGCGGTACAGACATGGTCCGGACACCATCAAGTGCTCCCCGGCGTGACCCTGGTGCAGTGCGGCGGTCACTTCCCCGGAAGTGCCGTCCTGCATTGGGCTGACGGAGCCGAGGGACGCGGCGTCTTGCTCGTCGGCGATACCATCGTCGTGACGCCCGGGGCGGATCGCGTGTCCTTCAGCCGGAGCGTCCCCAACCATCTGCCGTTGCCCGAAGCTTCGGTGCGGGGCATCCTGCGCGCGCTGAGGCCGTACCAGTTCGACCGGCTCTATGGCGCACTCTGGCTACGGATCATCGACGATGATGCTCGACGAGTCGTCACAGACAGCGCCGACCGCTACCTGCAGTGGCTTCGCGGCGAGGCGATAACCACTGACGCCGTAACCTGACATCGTGGTTTCACCGACCGGACCTGCCAGCGGGTTCATCGAGGCGCTGCACGTCAGCGGTCCGGCGGGCGCCGCCTGCTGCGCTACCCGGTCGCGCACCGTCAGAATACCCAGCGGCCGCCTGCGGCCATCCGGCTTGGGGATCTCCACCCGGCGCACCGGCGCCGGACGGTAAACCCCTGCACGAAGGTCTGCGGCGAACTCATCCAGCATCCGCTGGAAACGCCTACCCTCAGACTGCTTGGCCGCAGTCCACAGCTTGCGTCGCAGTCTCGCATCTTGCCCACGGGCGCCAGCCGGTGCACACGACAGGCCTAGATTGGCCATTAGAATTATTGGACCGGGCGGTCCCGGCATGCCCCGATGCCTACCCGCTCCGCTCACCTGACCGAAATCGGGGCCCTTCCCCACCGGCGACTGGCCGCCGCCGACCGGTACTACCACCCCGTCGGCTCCCGCTGCCCTCCGCTCGATCTCACCATCGGCTTATACCTCGGGACTTCGCCCGACGCCGGCCGACACACGGGTCTCCGCTGTTCCGACCCAGACCGTGATCACTGCAGGGCTCGCGCAAAGCACTACGGCCCGTGACCTTGCTCCCTCCAAAGAGGCTCTCAACACCCCGCTCAGCCCGCTACCTCTCAACGACGAACCGGGATCTGATACCCGGCGCTCCGGTACCTACCCAGACAGGACTCACACTGTCTCCACAAGTCGCCGATGATCATCCGGCAGCCGCCTCCCATACCCGCCGACACGCCGACCAGCACCAGTTTGATACACCAACCCAAACAGAACCCGAGGAGTCACCCGCCATGGGCATCAAGGAGATCCGTAACGTCGACTATACGATCCTGCTTTGCGCGAAGATGAAGGAAACCAGAGCCTTCTATCAGGAGGTGATGGGCTTCCCCGTCGAGCTCGACCTTGAGAACTGGGTGAGCTTCAGGGTGGGTGCCACGCTGCTGACGCTGCGGCCACGAGGGCAAGGACCTGCCGGGGACGACGGCCCCTCGATACCCGGGTCCGCGGCCATCCAGCTTGCCTTCCGGGTGCCGCCCCCGGCCGTGGACGCCTGCCATGCCGAGCTGGTCGCCAAGGGCGTGACCATCCTCAGAGAACCGACCGACCTGCCCGAGTGGCGCCACCGGACGCTGTTCTTCCGCGACCCCGAAGACAGCGTGATCGAGATCTACGCCGAGTACTGAATACACCATCGACCGCTGTGTCAGATTTCCAGGTCGAATCGGGGTAATCCTAAGGTCCGATAGGGGCGAATTATCGGACCTCAGCTGCTGGGCTTTCAGTGTGACCGTGCCCGTCGACGATCGCTTCGAATCGACAAACAATCCTTGAGGGGTTCCGAGTCCCGACCATCAGCGCAATCTGCAGCCGCAACCTCTCACACCCGCTGGCCCGGGACAGCCTGCAGGACCCACCATGCGGCGAAGGCTACCTGGATGTACGCAAGGGCGACCACTGCTGGCCTCTCGTACGCATTGCAGCCGTCGCATCGCCGGCAAAGCGCGCACAACGCCAGCAATGCGCGCTGCTCCTGCCACGGAACGCCCTGTGCCCAGAGCGAACCCCCGTGGCACTACGGGTCAGCTGTCCATAGCGTCTCCGGCATGAGCATCGTCGAACTCCGACCCCACCTGTACCGGCTGACACTGGGCAGGTATCAGGCCTACCTCTGGCGCGATGATGACTCGGTGACGTTGATCGATACCGGCGAGGTGGGCTCCGGGCCGCTGATCATCGATGCGCTGCACCAGATTGGCCTGGCCCGCGCCGACCTGGACCGCCTGGTGCTCACACACTTCCACGACGATCACGCCGGTTCGGCGGCCGAGATCGCCTCCTGGGGCACCGGACAGATCGTCGCGCACACTGCGGATGCGCCCGTCATCCGCGGGCAGGCGGTGGGGTCGCCGCCGAACTTCACCGAGAACGAGCGGGAGCTTCACGCCCGCGTCGCCGCCGGACTGCCACCGGCACCGCCAGTCCGCGTCGACCACGAGGTGCGTGACGGTGATGTGCTCGACTTCGGCGGCGGCGCGCACGTCATCTCCACTCCCGGCCACACCGACGGGAGCATCGCGCTGCACCTTCCCGAGCACCGGGTGCTGATCACCGGGGACATCGCCGCGGAAGACGGAGGCGAGGTGATCCTCGGCGTGTTCAACCTCGACCCGGCTCAGGCAGCCGCTTCGTTCCGTCGATTGGCCGATCTCGATGCCGACGTAGCCTGCTTCGGCCACGGAGACCCCGTCATCGGCGGCGCCGGAGCCCGCCTACAGCACGTCGCGGAAGCGCTGAACGGCGAGTGACCGGAGGAGTTCCCGGGCGACTGAGATCCCGGTTCAGCTGCCCTGGCGGCGTACAGAGTCGGGGATCAGCCTGCGTAGGGCGTCGTCCATGTGCGCGTCGATCAACCGGATCAGCCGACGCTTGTCACCGGCACGGACGGCCTCGACGAGTTCGCCATGCTCCTCGACCGCGTCTATGGATGGACGGTCGGTGTTCTGCAGGGCAGTCAGGCACATCCTGGTTTCCACGAGCAAGGTGCCGTGCATGCGCGCGAGCCGAGGACTGCCGGACAAGCCGACCAGGGTTTCGTGGAAGCGCAGGTCGGCGTCGCTGAGCCCGGCGCGGTCGCCGCGTTCAGCGGCCAGGACCATGTCATCGTGCACCGCCTTGAGCTGATCGGCAGCCGCGTGACGGTCCCCCTTGACGATGAGAGTGACCGCTGCCCGCTCGACGGCGGCTCGCGCGGTGTAGATGTCCCGTACGTCCTCGGGCTCCAGCGAGATCACGAACAGCCCGCGGTTGTGTTCGCTGCGCAGCAGCCCTTCCTGCACCAGCCGCTGCATCGCTTCGCGGAGCGGGCCACGGCTGACGCCGAACTGCGCGGCCAGTTCCGCCTCGCCGAGTTGGCTGCCGGGCGCCAGCACGCCATGGGTGATTGCCGAACGCAGGTGCCCGGCGATCAGGCTCGGGGTGGACTGCCGGCTCACTCGGAGAAGGCTCAGCGGACCTTCCCCCGTGCGGACTCCGTCGTCGGCCACCCTCATAGGTCTTCCTTGTCGAGCACAACCGTAGCCGCGCCCACATGCACACTGGGCGTCGCGCGGAACAGGGCTCCTAACCCACCGCACGGCCGGGTGTTCCCGGCGATCCGCAGACCGTCCCACACGCTGACTTGGTTCGCGGTGAGCACCGGCTTGCCCAACCGCGCTTCAAGTTCCTCGAGCCAGGCCACCGTATGCAGGGCGGTGTCCGGCAGCAGCACAGCCTCGGCGTCGGGGTGGTCGTTGGCCACGGCCAGTTCGATGACCTCGTCCCGGTCAAGCGTCCCGACTTCGGTGGCAGTGATGATGCCCCGGCTGGACAGGCTCAACACTTCGATGCTGCCCGCGGCAAGAAACTGCACGAAGTGTTCGGCGACATCCTGGGGATAGGTGGCGACCACCGCCACCCGGCGGGCACCGATCGCCTGCGCAGCGTTGACGAATGCAAAGGACGTACTGGTCGCCGGTACGCCGTACTGCTTCTCCATCCCATCGAGCTGTTCCTGGGCACCGGCCCAGCCGAACACGAAGCTCCCACTCGTACAAGCCCACACCACTGCCTCGACGCCGGCCCGACCGAAGGCAACTCGGCCCTCGGCCAGCCGATCGGCACTACCGAGGTCGAGCAGCGCGTCGACGCGATGCGCGTCCTCGCCGACCGAAGTGTGCACGAGAGGCAGGGCAATCCCTTCGCCGAGCAGCTGCGCCATCCGGGGGTAGTCGTCCTCGGCTGCATAGCCGGGATAGAGGAAACCGACCGTCGTCACCGCACCGTTCCTTCCGTTATCCAAACCGTATCCTAGGATTGTTGACAATCCTACGGGCCCGGGTTTAGCGTCCGCATCCACGGCAGAGGCCGCCCCGGCGACGCACCGGGGACGCAGATAGAGGAGTGTGCGCCTTGACCGAGCACATCTGGACCCGTCGTACGTTCCTGACCCGCACCGGGCTCGCCGTGGTCGCCGCCCCCACACTGCTGAGTGCTTGCTCGACGACGGATCCCGGCACAGGCTCCTCCGGTGCTAGCTCGGATGACCCACTGCAGCGGCTCCAGGATCAAGGCTACGTCCGGGTGGGGTTCGCGAACGAGGCGCCGTTCGGGTACGCCGAGGCTGACGGCACGCTGACCGGTGAAGCTCCGGAGGTCGCCCGCGCGGTCTTCGCGGCGCTGGGCATCGCCGAGCTGCAGGGCGTGCTCACCGAGTTCGGCTCGCTGATACCTGGCCTGCAGGCGCGCCGCTTCGATGTCATCGCAGCCGGCATGTTCATCAATCCCGACCGGTGCGCGGAGATCACCTTCTCGGATCCGGACTACCAGGCCAAGACCGCGTTCATGGTGCCGACCGGAAACCCGAGGGGCATCAACACCTTCGAGGATGTCACGAGCACCGGCGCGCTCCTTGGCGTGTTGACCGGCGCCGTCGAGGCGGGCTACGCCGAGTCTCTAGGTGTTCCTGCCGGCCAGCTCGTGACCTTCACCGACCAACCGAGCATGTTCGACGGACTGGCCGCCGGCCGGGCCGAGGCTATCTGCCTGACCAGCATCTCGCTACGCAACATCCTGGCCAACCGGGAGGGCGCCCCGTTCGAAGTCACCGAACCCTTCGTTCCGGTGATTGATGGGGCCGAACAGACGGGCGCAGGCGGCTACGGCTTCCACAACGACGACCAGGCACTGGTCGAGGTGTTCAACGAGGAGTTGGCCAACCTGAAGGACAGCGGTGAATTGCTCACCATCATCGAGCCGTTCGGCTTCAGCGAGGCCGAACTCACCGACCTGACCACCGAAGAACTCTGCCAGGCCTGACCCTAGCGGCGGGTTCGATGTCGGCCATCCTGGACTTTCTTCCGCTGCTACTGAAAGGCGCCTGGGTCACCATCCAGATCACCGCCGGGGCGGCGCTGCTCGGGCTGGTCTGCGCCTTCGCCGGTGGCTTGGCCGCGGTGTCCGGCAGTCGGATCTCCCGGGCCGTGGCCATCGTCTATGTCGAGTTCTTCCGCGGCACGTCGGCCCTCGTCCAACTGTTCTGGCTGTTCTTCGCCTTGCCCCTCATCGGTATCCGCTTCGAGCCGATCGCGGCGGGAATCGTCGCCCTGGGACTGAACATCGGCTCCTACGGCTCGGAGGTGGTTCGCGGCGCCATCAAGGCCATCCCGAAGAGCCAGTACGAGGCGACCGTGGCCCTGAACATGACTCCGTACCGGCGGATGCGTTCGGTCATCCTGCCCCAAGCGGTCGTCGGCATGCTGCCGCCCTTCGGGAATCTGCTGATCGAACTGCTCAAGGGCACGTCGCTGGTTTCCATCATCTCGATCGCCGATCTGACCTTCAACGCACAGGTCCTGCGCTCGGCGGCCCTTCCCACGCTGACCGTGTTCTTGGTGGTGCTCGCCATGTACTTCGTGATGGCCTACACCCTCACGCTGGGGATGAAGCTGCTCGAGCGCCGAGCGGCCCGCTCCATCGGTCTGGGCAAGCTTCCGTACCAGCCGGACGCGGTCAAGCTCGCGGAGCCGGTGTGATCTGGGACTGGGACTACACCCGGGACATCCTTCCCGACCTCCTGCGCGGACTGGTGGTCACAGTGCAGGCGACCCTGGTCGGCTCGGTCGTTGCCCTGCTGCTCGGACTGGTTTTCGCCCTGCTGCGCAGGTCCAGCCTGAGGGCGGTCAGAATCGTCACCGGCGCGTTCGTCGAGTTCATCCGCAGTACGCCGCTGCTGGTCCAGCTCTATGTCCTGTTCTTCGTGCTGCCCACTGTCGGGATCACCCTGTCCGGATTCCAGGCTGGCGTCATCGGTCTGGGTGTGCACTACGCGACCTACACCTCAGAGGTCTACCGGGCCGGCATCGAGGGCGTCCCGCGCGGTCAGTGGGAGGCGGCGACCGCCCTGAACCTGCCTGCTTCGCGAGTGTGGCGCAGCGTGATCTTGCCGCAGGCGATCCCCCGGGTGCTGCCTGCCCTCGGCAACTACGTGATCGCGATGTTCAAGGAGACCCCTTTGCTCTCGGCCATCACTGTCCTGGAGATGCTGGCCATCGCGAAAGGCCTTGGCTCGCAGACCTTCCGTTACCTGGAGCCGCTCACGCTGGTGGGCCTGCTCTTCCTGCTGGTCAGTCTGCCCGCGTCGTTGACTGTACGAAGATTGGAGCGTCGCTTTGGACACTGACAAAGCCGACACCGGCAAATGGGCAGAAACCGTCACGGTCGAGCCGCCGGTCGCTCGGGAGATGGTCCGCTTCGACAAGGTGGTCAAACGTTACGGTGACAACGTCGTGCTGCGGGAACTGGACTTCCACGTCGCCCCCGGCGAGCGGATCACCCTGATCGGGCCCAGCGGCTCGGGCAAGACCACGATCCTGCGGCTGCTGATGACCCTCGAGAAGATCGACGAGGGCAAGATCCACGTCGACGGCGAATGCCTCACCCATACCCGGCGAGGCGACCGTGAGATAACCGCCGACGAGAAACACACCCGAAGAGTGCGCAAGAAGATCGGGATGATCTTCCAACAGTTCAACCTCTTCCCCAACATGAAGGTGTTGCGCAATGTCGCCGAGGCGCCGGTGCACTGCCTCGGGTTGTCCCGCGAGGAGGCGGAGGCCCGGGCCATCGAACTACTCGATCTGGTCGGACTCGGCGAGAAGGTGGACTCCTATCCGTCGCAGCTGTCCGGCGGGCAGCAGCAGCGGGTGGCGATCGCCCGAGCCCTGGCCATGCAACCCAAGGTCCTGTGTCTGGACGAAGTCACCTCAGCCCTGGACCCTGAACTCGTGGCCGAGGTGCTCAACGTGCTCCGGAACGTCGCTGCGTCGACGGACATCACCATGCTGTGCGTCACCCATGAGATGAAGTTCGCCCGCGACGTGTCCGACCGGGTGCTGATGTTCGACAAGGGACAGATCGTCGAGCAGGCACCACCGGACAAGCTGTTCACCCAACCCGAGCATCAACGAACTCGTACCTTCCTGCGCGCCCTGCTCGAGGAGCACTGACCGCCTGACTCAGGTTGGCGGTGTGAGCACCGGCTTGCACAGTTTCCAGGGCCCAGAGACGTCCTACATCGCCAGTTCAGTTGACGTAATGCACGCCAAGACCAGCCGATCCTGAGGCCAGGTCAGGCCGCAGGACCAGGTCGCCGTCGTAGTCGCCGTCGTTCTGGCGTCGGAATGGGAGGGGCGCAGTGTCCTCAATCGAGGCGACCCGATTCCGGAGCTGTGCTGCGGCAGCCTCGTACTGTTCTTGGGTAAGCCGGTCGGCGCCGTAGATCGCGATCGTCGGCAGGACCGACATCCCCGTGTACCAGAGTGTCCCGTGTAGCAGCGGAAACAGAACGTGTTCCAGATGGCCGTTGATTCCACGAGGTCCAAGTGCCGCTCTGGGGCTGCCGGTAGTCACGACGACGAGGGCACGCTTTCCCGTGAGCATCCCTTCGCCGTAGCGCAGGGTCCGTTCCGGACACTCTGGGTCGGCGATCCCGTAGGCGTATCCCTTGACGAAGACTCGGTCGAACCAGCCCTTGAGGATAGCCGGCATGCCGTACCACCAGAGCGGGAACTGCAGGATCAGTGTGTCCGCACAGTCGAGCTTCTCCTGTTCGGCCCGGATGTCGGCGCTCAGCCGCCCGGACGCATAGGCGCGTTTCGAGGCCGAGGGGATGATCAAGCGTTCAGCAGGGATACATCGTTCGGTCGGGCCGTCGGAGAAGTCGTCGCGGTCCAGGGCCGCCTTCCATTTCATTGCGTAGAGATCGGACGTTCGGCAGGCATGGCCAGCCTCGCTGAGCACGCGGATGCCTTCTTCGCAGAGGGAGCCACTTAGTGACTTCGGCTCCGGATGGGCGAGCACCCACAGCACGTTCATGTGATCACCTCGGGTTACCTGGGCGGGAGATTCTCATCCTCCGGAATTGGTGGCGTATCAAGAAGTGGCCCGAAGGCCAACATGTGCAAGCATTGGGCCATGGCTGTCTTCCGGCATCGCAGGAGGCACCGAGTCGCCGTCCTCGTCCGGGATGGGGTGATGCCGATGGAGCTCGGCCTCGTGCATCAGCTGTTTGGCGCGGCCGAGTCGGCCGATGGGGAACCGCTCTACCAGGTCCTGACCTGCGCGCTCGTCGCGGGTGAGGTACATACCGACGCTGACTTCCCGATCTACGTCTCGCACGGCCCGGAAGCCCTGGACGAGGCCGACACGGTGATCGTCCCAGCATCCCGTCAGGACGACGAGTCCCAGACTGATGGCCGTCCCGACGGCACGCTGGCCGATACCCTTGCCCGTATCGCGGCGGGCACCAGAATCGCCTCGATTTGCACGGGCGCCTTCCTGCTGGCGGCGGCCGGGTTGCTGAATGGCCGCCGTGCGACCACGCACTGGCAGTCGGCCAGCCAATTTCAGGTGCGGTATCCAGACGTCGAACTCGACCCGGACGTGCTCTATGTCGACGAGGGCGACGTCCTTACCTCGGCTGGCGAAGCTTCTGGTATCGACCTGTGCCTGCACATGATCCGGCGCGACCACGGCTCGGCAGTCGCCAACGACGTGGCCCGCCGGACGATTGTCCCTCCGTACCGTGATGGCGGCCAAGCTCAATACATCCGGCGACCCGTCTCCGAGCCGCAGTTGTCGTCTACCGGCTCGGCCCGCGCATGGGCAGTCGAGCATCTCGACCGGCCACTGTCCCTGCGGGAGCTGGCCGCCCAGGAGTCGATGAGCATCCGAACTTTCACCCGCCGCTTCCGTGAGGAGGTCGGGGCCTCGCCGCTGCAGTGGCTGACCCAGCAGCGCATCGAGCGTGCGCGACAGCTGCTGGAGCGGACCGACTTCCCAATCGACCGGATCGCAAGGGATGCCGGCTTCGGCACGGCAGCCTCGCTACGTCAACGCCTGCAGGCTGCGATCGGTCTCTCGCCCAGTGCCTACCGCAACACCTTCCGCACCCGCGGGGACGGCTAGATCGCGATCAAACTCTGGGACACACCGCGCGCGCTAACTCCGGCGTGGCGTAGTGCCGACCACATCGTGACCTGGTTGGCGGTGAGTACGGGCTTGCCCAACTCGGTCTCCAACGTTGCGATCAGGTCGTAGGTCGGGAGGTTCGTGCAGCTGACAAAGATTGCCTCGGCCGCCGGGGAGTCGGTGTCTGCCACCAGCTTCGCCGTCACGTCGTAGGGCACCTTCCAGATCTCGGACTGGAGCCCGAGACCGGCGCTTCCTACGGTTTCCACTCCGGCTTCGGCGAGGAAGTCCGACAGTCGGCTCGTCAGCGCCTCGACGTACGGCGTGGCAACTGCCACCCGGGATATGTCGAGGACAGACAGCGCCGCGAGCAGCGCGCCCGACGTCGTAACCGCTTGCGGTGCCCCGGATGCACGCATCGCAGCAACCAGACGCTGTTCACCGGCGACGCCGTCGACGAAACTCCCGGACGTGCACGCATAGGCGACGCAACGGGGAGCGACGGCGATCAGCTCGCGGGTCGCCCTCCCCACGTCGTCGGTGTCGCTGACCGCCTGGGCGAGTTCGACGCTGACCGGTTCGTCGACGTAGGCGGTGCGGGTCAGCAGAAGCGTGACGTCATCCGGGACCCAACGCCAGAGCTCGCGATCAAGCGCGAAGTCGAACGGTGCGATGACGCCGACCGGGATCTGGTCGGCTGGGCCGTGAGTCACCCCTCGTGACGGGCATAGGTGAGGCGCTCACCGACGCTGCCGGAGCGCCAGACGTCGTGGCAGGCAACGGCCATCTCGTCGAGTCCCTCGACGATGGTGGCGAAGACGTTGCCCACCACCCAGCCGATGTCGCCGTTGAGCAGCAGGTTGTTGCGGCCGTAGAAGAGGGCGAGATCGACAACTCCGGGCTGGTCCTGCAGGCCTTGATCCTGTTTGAATCCCCGGTCCAGCATGCCCTCGGAGAAGGAGAAGTACACGACGTCTCCGGGGATGGGTGTAACGGTCGGATTCTCGGTCCCCGGCTCAGCGGCAGCGAAACGGGGCACGATCGTATAGACCTCGTTGCGGGCGTACTTCGCATGTTGCGCGTCGCCGCCCTGCGGCAACGCGTCCCACACCGCCGCGCATGTCCGTGGCGCTTCCTCGTCGAGCAGCCGCGCGAGGCAGGAGACTCCACGCTTCTCGAGTGCGATCGTGATGAATCTGGACATGGCGACTCCTGTAGTGGCATGGAGATTGTTGACAATCCGACGAGAGATCCCGAGCGTATCAATGGGGGCTCGTACGAAACAGGCAGCTGCGAGTACCAGCCGGCCCGCCCGCTGGACCACAGCTTTGACGGATAGAGGAATAGGGATTTAGCGTTCCACCTATGTATCCGTATGTCATCGTCGACGTCTTCACCGACACGCCGCTGGAGGGCAATCCGCTGGCCGTCTTCACCGACGGACACGACATCGCGTCCCCGCGGATGCAGCGGATCGCCAGGGAGATGAACCTGTCAGAAACGGTCTTCGTACTTCCCCCGACGGACGGCGCGGACGCTCGGATCCGGATCTTCACCCCGTTCGGCGAGCTGCCCTTCGCCGGGCATCCAACGTTGGGGTCGGCCTTCGTGCTCGGCGAGCAGACAGACCGGGACGTGATCCGGCTCGAGACGGGCGCCGGTGTGATACCCGTCGAGTTTGTGCGGCAGGGAGGACGGATCGTGTCCGGCCGCATGCAGCAGCCGATCCCGAGTTGGGAGGCGTACCGGCGCGTTGAGGAGTTGCTCGCCGCGCTCGGCGTCGAGTCCGCACAGCTGCCGGTCGAGGCCTACCGGAACGGGCCGCTGCACGTCTACGTCGCGCTCGACACCGAGGAAGCGGTGGCGGCGCTGGAGCCGGACCTCGGCGCGCTGGCAGCTCTGCCCGGTCTCGGCGTGATCTGCTTCGCCGGTTCCGGCGCACATTGGAAGATGCGCGCTTTCGCGCCGGCCCACGGAGTGTCCGAAGACCCTGCCACCGGCTCTGCGGCCGGACCACTCGCGGTGCACCTCGCCCGCCACGGGCGGATCGCGTTCGGTCAGGAGATCGAGATCAGCCAGGGCGCCGAGATCGGCCGCCCGTCGAAACTCCATGCCCGAGTAGACGGGGACGGCGAGCGGATCGACAAGGTCGAGGTCGCCGGTTCGGCGGTGGTGGTCGCCCACGGTGAGTTCGGTGTTTGACGCCGAGGTATTCGGCGCTCTCGCCAGCCAGAATCGGCTACTGGTGATCGAGTGGCTCAAGGACCCCCCGGCGCATTTCCCGCCGCAGCGCGAGGGCGACCTGGTTGAGGACGGCGTCTGCGTACTCTTCATCGCGGCCAAGCTAGGGGTCGCTCAGCCGACCGCCACCACGCACCTGCAGGCGCTGGCCCGCGCAGGTTTGGTCACCTCCAAGCGGGTTGGCCTATGGACGTACTACAGGCGCGACGAGCCCGCGATCGCGGCGCTCAAGCAGAAGATCGAGGAGGACCTGTGAAGACCAGAACCGTCCTATCGTCGGCAGCAGCGCCCGCGGCTGGGCCGTACTCGCCAGGCCTGGTGATCGGCGAGTGGGTGTTCCTCGCCGGCCAGATCGGCACTGGAGAGACGATCGAGGAGCAAACTGACAGCGCGCTCGGAAAGGTTGCGGCGCTGCTCGGCGAGTCCGGCTGCACGCTTGCCGACGTGGTGTCCTGTCAGGTCCACCTCACCGATCTCTCTCTGTTCGAGCGCTATAACCTGGTGTACGAGCGCCTCTTTCCCGAGCCGCGGCCGGTGCGCACGACCGTGGGCGCCGCGCTGTTGGGCGGTGCGTTGGTCGAAGTGACGGTCATCGCACATCGCACAGACCTGTCCCGCATGGCCGGGTGAGACAGATCGGAACTGGCCAGCTGCCGAGGCGCTCAGAATGCGTAGCGCGTGCCTGATTGTTGACAATCCTACGAGCGGTTCCTAGCGTGGCAACGTCGACCCGTACGAAGGAGAAGCTGCGAGTGGCTGCTGCACGGACCGTTCTCGCAGTTCTGTGCGGGCAGCGCCGGCCACCGGACATGCAGCGGATAGAAACGCTGGCCGAGGTTCGGTACACCGATGCCACTGGCCTGTCGGATGCACTGCGAGGGGCAGATGCACTGTTCGTCTGGGATTTTCTGTCCAACGCGGTCTCCGAGGCCTGGCCGCACGCGGACCGGCTGCGTTGGATACACATCGCCAGCGCAGGCGTGGATCGGCTGCTCTTTCCCGAGCTGGCCCACAGCTCGGTTGTGGTAACCAACTCCCGTGGCATCTTCGACCGTCCGATCGCGGAGTACGTACTGGGACTGATCCTCGGCATTGCCAAAGACTTGGCGACAACGCTGGGGCTGCAGCGGGAGGGGACCTGGCGTCATCGAGAGACCCTCCGCATCGACACCCAACACGTCCTTGTCGTGGGGACGGGGTCCATCGGCCGGGCTACCGGGCGGCTGCTGATGGCAGCCGGCCTGACGGTCACCGCGGTCGGCCGGACTGCCCGGCAGCACGATCCGGACTTCTCGGCGGTGCATTCCTCCGAAGAGCTAGCCGCGCTGTTGCCCACGGCCGACTATGTGGTCGTGGCTGCTCCGCTGACCGACATGACCCGCGGGATGTTCGATGCGCAGGCGTTTGCGTGGATGCAGCGCTCTGCCTGGCTGATCAACGTAGGTCGCGGTGCCATCGTCGACGAAGACGACCTGTTGTCGGCGCTGCGCGCCGGTGAAATCGGGGGCGCGGCTTTGGACGTCTTCGAAGAGGAGCCGTTGCCTGCTGACCATCCACTGTGGACGTTACCCAATGTGATCGTGTCTCCGCACATGTCCGGCGATTTCGTGGGCTGGCTCGACGCGCTCGTCGCGCTTTTCGGTGAGAACTTCGACCGATGGCTGGCCCATGAGCCGCTGCTCAACGAGGTGGACAAGCGCGCCGGCTTCGTCCCCACCGGATGATCGAGGGGCTATGAGCATCTGGCAGTTATCAGCAACCGAGTTGCTCGAGCAGTTCCGGCGTGGTGCGGGCTCGCCGGTGGAGGCCACCGAGGCGGCGCTCGGCCGCATCGACGCCCTGGACGGCAAGGTGAACGCCTTCTGTCTTGTCGATGCCGAACGCGCGCTGGCCGACGCACGCGCCTCCGAGCAACGCTGGCACCGTGGTGAGCCGAGGGGTCTCCTGGACGGGGTGCCGGTCGCTATCAAGGACCTGTTTCTGACCCGGGACTGGCCTACGCTGCGCGGATCGGTGCTCATCGACCCCGACCAACCGTGGACCGAGGACGCCCCGAGCGTGGCGCGGTTGCGTGAGCATGGAGCGGTGCTCATCGGGAAGACGACCACCCCGGAGCTGGGCTGGAAGGGCGTGACAGACAGCCCGCGTTGCGGGGTGACCGGCAACGCATGGGATCCGGCGCTGACCTCCGGCGGTTCCAGCGGTGGCAGCGCGACTGCAGTGGCACTGAGCATGGTGCCGCTGGCAACCGGCACCGACGGCGGAGGCTCCATTCGAATCCCCGCCGCGTTCTCCGGCATCTTCGGGCTCAAGCCGACCTATGGGCGAATCCCGCTCTACCCGGCGACTCCCTTCGGGACCCTCTCGCACGGCGGTCCGATGACCCGAACCGTCGAGGACGCCGCCTTGATGATGGACGTCCTCACCGGCTTCGACAGCCGGGATTGGTCGGCGATGCCGACGCCGTCCGAGTCGCATCGCACAGGTCTCGACCGCGGGCTGGCCGGGATGCGGATGGCCTACAGCGCCGACCTCGGCTACGTCGATGTAGACCCGGAGATCGCCGCATTGGTAGGTCACGCAGTAGCCAAACTCTCCGAACTCGGTGCACATGTCGACGAGCTGGACCCCGGCTTCGCCGATCCGGTAGAAGCGTTCAACGTCCTTTGGTACAGCGGCGCGGCCAAGGCCGTCCAGCAGTTCCCGTCCGCGACATGGTCGCAGCTGGATCCCGGCCTGCAGGAGATCGTCGAGGAGGGACGCCGGGTCAGCGCAAGCGAGTACATCGACGCCACCGCCGAAAGGAACCGGCTCGGCGTTGCGATGGCGCGGCTGCACGAAACCTACGACGCGCTACTGACGCCGACGATGCCGCTGGTCGCCTTCGCGACTGGCCATGAGGTGCCGCCGGGTTGGCCACAGCGGCGCTGGACGTCCTGGACTCCGTTCAGCTATCCGTTCAACTTGACCCAACAGCCGGCGGCCAGCATCCCGTGTGGGCTAACGTCGGCAGGTCTACCCGTCGGCTTGCAGGTCGTGGGGCCGCGGCACGCAGATCCCACGGTGCTCGCCGTGTGCCAAGCCTTCGAGGACACGCGCGACCGGCAGAGTCCCACACTGTCCTAGTTGAGCGGCCGCACTGACGAGACCCCGTCAGCACCGATGGAGCAGCCCTCGAGCCTCATCGCGGATTGGACGGTGCGCGATGGCCGTGATGTCGAAGCGGCGATAATGGCGACCGTGCCTGTCGGTCTCTCAACCGATGCTCTTGGTCTTGCCTTCGCGCCGGTGCACAAGTCGCGGGCCAAGTCATCGAGGCTACGAGAGGACCTGCTCGAGACCTGGGTCGCCGCGATCAACGCTGGGGGCAGCGTCGGGTTCACCGCCCCTGCCCACGAGGCGGCAGTGGCCGAAGCCCTCGACGCGGCCCTCAAGCGGGTAGCCGACGGTAGCGACGCGCTCGGTGTTCTGCGAAGCGCTGACACCACCGTCGGTATGGGGCTACTTGTGAACCCGGGCTCGGCCTTACAGCGTCATTGGCGCACTCTCCTGCGCGTCATGGTCCACCCCAAACTGCAGGGCGTCGGCGCTGGCCGGCTCTTGATCGAAGGCCTGCACGGGATGGCCCGCGGCCTGGGGCTGGAGCAACTACAACTCACGTTCGCGGCGGGATGAATCTTGAGGCTTTCTATGAGCGGTTCGGCTACACCGTTGTCGGGCGACATCCCGACGCGGTGCGCGTTGGTCCCGGAGACGACCGCGACGAGGTGATGATGGTTTGGCGATGCTGACATTCGAGCAGGTGCATTGGGTTGCCGAACACGCCAAGCTATCGACGAGTCAGCGACCCCGTGACCTTGCGACCTGCAATCGTCGTCGGCTGCGCGGCCGCCCCTCAACGGATCCTGGCTGGACTGGAAGCACCCTCAGGTTCGATCGCCGGCTCTGGACTGCAGATTGACGACATGGCCGGAGATATCGTGGGCACCATCCAAGTACTTGACGATGTCGTCGGCCGTCCACATTGACAATCGGCGCGCA
>Ga0136625_1000105_pt1 | contig 20752 bp, 23 predicted proteins | sample AntDrymUQ4832306_2_FD_104672 | JGI IMG/M metagenome (GOLD analysis project Ga0136625, IMG submission 104672) | Polar desert sand microbial communities from Dry Valleys, Antarctica - metaG UQ483 (23.06) | ecosystem: Environmental > Terrestrial > Soil > Desert | place: Antarctica: Dry Valley...
CCCGAGATCCTCGAATGCCTGGCCGTGGGCCAAGAATGGAATAACGACGTGCGCATCATTCTGTTCGTGAAGCTGCGCGAGGGCCTAACGCTCGATCAGGGACTGATCACCCGCATCAAGAAACTCATCCGCGAACACGCTTCTCCGCGTCATGTACCCGCCAAGGTGATCCCCGTCCGTGACATCCCCCGCACTCGCAGCGGTAAGATCGTCGAGCTCGCGGTACGCGAACTCATTCACCAACGGCCGATAGAAAATCTCGAAGCGCTGGCGAATCCCGAGGCGCTGGAAGCATTCAACGACCTTCCCGAGTTACTCGAGGAATAAGGTCCTGGAGGTGATGAGGGTTGCCCAATGGATGGACACCCACCTGAATGCGATGTAGAGGGTGCGACCAAGAGCTCGCCGCGCCCGTTCTAATGGGGTGCAAGACTTGCTCCGGCGTTGGAGAGCGCCTCCTCAAGGCGCGCCCAGTCGGTCTCCGCGCCGGGCAGGCCGAAGCGCAGACTAGCCGGTTCCCTAAACAGGCGGGTCAGAATCCCTTGCCGCGACAACCTCTCGTGGATGGCGGCCGCGTGAGGGCTCGGCGCCCACTGGAAAAGCGCACAGCCTCCGCCCGGGGCCAGGCCATGCCGGCGCAATAGCGCGGCGAGTCGCTCGGCCTGCTTGAGGAGCTGCGCGCGGGTGGCCTCCTGCCAAGCGCGATCCGCCAAGGCAAGCGTAGCGGCCCAACGCGACGGCGCGGCCACGGTCCAGGGGCCGATATGTTCGCCAAACCGATACAGCCAGGACGATTCGGCCAGCACGAAACCCACGCGCGCGCCCGCCAGGCCGAAGAACTTACCGAGCGAGCGCAAGACTATGAGTCCGGGCCGGGTACTGTAAGGAGCCAGGCTTTCCGCCGGGCTGGGATCGATAAAGGCTTCGTCCACCACCAGCCAGCCGTCGCGGGCGGCCAGGCGGGCGTGCCAGTCGAGCAAGGTTTCCGGCGCAAAGCGATCGCCCGTGGGGTTATTGGGGTTGATGATCACCAGCACGTCCACATACCTTGCGGCATTGCCGAGATCAGCCGCCGGTACCGCGGCGATCACGCGGCCGGCGCGCCGCCAGGCGTAAGCGTGCTCCGCATAACCCGGGGAAATGATGCCCACACGGCAAGGCCCGCGCAGCAGCGGCAGCGCTTGAATCGCCGCTTGCGACCCGGCGACCGCGAGCAGAGACTCCGTGCCGTAGTACGCGCGTGCCGCCGCTTCAAGGCCGTCCTCGTCTTCGGGCAAGCGCGACCACGCCGAAGGCGGCGCTGGGGGCACTGGCCAGCCATCGGGGTTGATACCTGTGGACAGATCCAGCCACTTCTCGATGGGCACGCCGTAGCGCGCCGACGCTAGGCGTAGTTTGCCGCCATGGTCAAGCATGGACGAGCCCTGCGAGCATGAATGTACCGAGCCACAGCCAGACGCCGTGCCTCACCAGTCTGAGCGCCCGCTCGATGTCGTCTACCGCCGGGGGCTGCCCCGCGCCGAGCACCGGACGCGCATGCCACTCGCCCGCATACCGGGCGGGCCCGCCAATGATTACCCCGAGCGCCCCCGCACCTGCCGCCATCACCGGCCCCGCGTTCGGACTATCCCAGCCGCGGGCTTGGGTGCGCCAGCACCGGAGGGCTTGCCGGGAGTTCCCGAGCACTGCATAGGTCAGCGCCGTAAGCCTCGCCGGTACATAGTTCAGCGCGTCGTCGAGCCGCGCCGCCGCCCAGCCAAAATCGAGATAGCGGTCGTTGCGGTAGCCCCACATAGCATCGAGCGTGTTTGCCAGGCGATAGAGCAACGCACCAGGTGCGCCCGCGACCGCGTACCAGAAGAGGGCACCAAAGACGGCGTCGTTGCCGTTCTCGAGCACCGATTCGGTGGCCGCGGGCGCGATGTCGAGTGCCGCCGAATCGCGGCTCACCATGAGGCTCACGCGGCGACGTGCCTCGGGCTCATCGCCCATCCGTAGCGCCGCGGCCACCCGCCGCGCATGATCGTGCAGGCTCCTGTGGCCTAGCGCGAAGTAGAGCACCGCGACGCTAACAACCAGCGCGGTATCCGGTGACCCAGCCAATGCTGCGGCAGCCGCGGTCAAGGGCGCAACGAGCACGACGAGCGCGCACAAGCCCCTCACGCCGCGCGCACGAGGCTGCACGGCTGGACCACCGTAGCACCATTGTTCGCAGACGTTCGCCAGCCGGCCAAACCCCACCAGCGGATGCAACCGCCGCGGTTCACCGAGTATCCAGTCGAACGCCAGCGCTGCGGTCGTGATCAGCAGGGCCGTCATGCGCGGGCCGTGCAACCGGATGGCGAGCGGATAGGCAAGTTCGAGATACGGACGCTACGCACCATCGTAGTTTTCTCGATCTCGGAGACGAAGCGTTGGGGCCTCTCGATCGGGTACCGGCTCAAGGCGGCAACTCGCTGTGACCCCAGGTGTTGTGGAACACCAGATCATCGAGTGCGCGCTTCCGGGTCCAGCCCTCGAGCTCCAGCATCGGGGCGGGATAAAACGCTTCCACATGCCCCAGGCAGAGGATCGCCACCGGCTTACTGCCTGGTGGCATATGCAGCATCTCAGCCAGTGCCTCGGGATCGAACATCGACACCCAGCCCATACCGATGCCTTCGGCGCGGGCGGCGAGCCAGAGGTTTTGGATGGCGCAGGCAACCGAGCACAGATCCATCTCCGGTAGCGTGCGGCGGCCGAAGACGTGCACTTCGCGCCCATCGCAGAGCGCGGCGACTAGGATCTCGCCACAGCTTAGGATGCCCTCCACCTTGAGCCTAAGAAACTCCTCGCCGCGCGAGCCAAGCGCCGTGGCGGGGCGCTCCCGTTCCTCGGCCACCAGGGCGTGGATCTTCCACCTGAGCTCGGAATCGGTGACACGCACAAACCGCCACGGCTGCATAAGCCCCACGCTAGGTGCCTGATGAGCGGCCTCAAGCAAGCGCACGAGCGCCGCAGGTTCGATGGGGTCGGGCAGAAAGTGCCGCATGTCGCGGCGCTCGGCGATGACGCGGTAGATGGCGGCGATGTCTTGCGCGGGGTAGCGGTGCATCAGGGGCAGGTCTTGTACTCTTGGCGGGCCATCATGGACGCAACATCTCCGCCGCGACCGCCGGGGCAGACGGCAGGTACCAATGCAGGTAGGAGGCCGTCAAGCGGCCGCGGCGGTAAATCGCCTCACCATCCGTTCCGTTTTGTCGGGCGGCTTTCGTACTAGGCGGCATCGAGGATTCCAGCTGCGAGTGATGGAAGGTATGGCCCCGGACCTCGCCGGCCTCAAAGCGGGCCGATTGGAGTCCGAGGCCCATCAACCGCCTTTGCATCCGGGCCCGGCCCGGCAATATGCCGCACATCCGCCCCGCGTAGCCCTCGCTGTCGCAGAGTTCATCGAGGAGATAGAGCATACCGCCGCACTCGGCGAGTACGGGTTTGTCCGCGGCTACATGCTGACAGAGCTCCTGCTTCATCCGCTCATTGCTCGCCAAGGTCTCGATGTGCAGCTCGGGATATCCGCCCGGCAGATACACGCTGTCGACCGAAGGCAGCACGGGGTCGCAGAGGGGAGAGAAAAAAACCAGCTCCGCACCCATGGCCCGCAGGAGATCGAGGTTGGCCGGGTAGACGAAGGAGAAGGCGAGATCGCGCGCCACGCCGATCCGGACACCCTGCAACAGGCGCGGAGGATCGGGGATCGAGGATTGCCCAAACGCCACGGGTCCCGGCAAGGCGGCGAGCTCTGTTTCGCCGATCGCTTGCGCCAGAGCGTCGAGACGTTGCTCCAGGTCGGTGATCTCCTGGGCCTGGATGAGGCCGAGGTGGCGCTCGGGCAATCCAAACTCGGAATGGCGGTATAGGGCACCCAGGAACGGGACCCCGCTCGGGACGCTCGATTGCAGCATGCCGAGGTGGGCGGTGCTCGCGACCCGGTTGGCCAGGACCCCGGCGAATGGGAGCCCCGCCCGATAGGTCGCGAGCCCATGGGCCAGCGCCCCGAAGGTCTCAGCCATCGCCGCCGCGTCGATGACCGCGAGTACCGGAATGCCCAAGGCCACAGCCAAATCCGCGCTCGATGGGCGGCCGTCGAATAGGCCCATGACGCCTTCAATCAATATGAGATCGGCTTCTTGCGCGGCGAGCCCGAGCAGGCGGCGGCACTCGGCCTCACCGACCATCCAGAGATCGAGCTGGTAAACCCGGTGGCCGCTCGCGACCTCCAGGATCATCGGATCGATGAAATCGGGACCGGTCTTGAAGACGCGTACTCGCCGCCTGCGGGCGACGTGGTAACGCGCGAGGGCCGCGGTCGCCGTGGTCTTGCCCTGGCCGGACGCAGGGGCGCCGATCAAGAGCGCCGGGCAGTGTCTCACGGAGGGGTTCAAATGCGCCCCAGCCTCCGGAATACCCAAGCCGATACGCTCCCCAGCAGCAACCAGAAGACGCCGTTGGTCCACGTGGCGGCCAAGACAAAGCGGCGCGCGAGATCAGCGGGCGCGAGGGCTGCGCCGGCATCGGCATGGGGTGCACCCACGAGATGCGGCACAACCAAAAGCGCGACGCCCGCCAGCTTATAGGACCACGGCCGGGTCAGTACCAGGAGCGCCATCGCACCGGCCGTGGCGAAGGCGGTCGAGAGCCACCAAAGCTGCCGCTCGATAAGTGGCACGGCCGGGGTGCCCGGTAGCTCCGGCGGTAATCCCAGCGCGGGAGTGAGAAAAAACACGACGAACCCCGCTACACCCCATAGTACACCTTGTATCGCGGATACCCGTTCGCGCAGGGCGAACGAGGCGCACAGCAGCAGCGCGAAGCCGATGCCGGCGCCGCCATTGGTCAGCGTGGTGTAGAGCGTGCGTTCCCAGCCGTCTTGTGGTGCCCAGGCGGGAGACGTTTCGTGGCCGGTTCCGGTCTGCTCGGTAACCTGCTGTTCATACGCTTCGGCTTCGAGGATGAGTGGAGTCACCTCCAAGGCCTGCAGCGCGGTCAGCGTGATGCCGGCCAGCGCGCCCGAAATCACCGCAGCGAATACGATGCGCCGAAACACCGCCGCTCTCAGTGGCAAGGAAAGGCGAAGCTGTGACGGGTGTCGTGCGCGGTGTTATGCACGGCGGGAAGCGGCGCGAAGCCGGCCGCGACCAAGATGACGATGCCCAGGGCCGCCGCCCAGAAAGCGGCGAAGGCCGGTGTCCGCGTGAGGGGATAGGCGTGCGTTTGCGTGATGTTCGACATGAGGCTCTCCTATTCTGTGATGACCAATGGTTTATGGCGTTTGGCCTTGCGAAAGCGATGGCTGAAGTCGGGATCGTATAGGCGCGAGTTAGCAAAGTCAGTCGCGGTCAGGACCGGGCCTACGAGGATCATCGCCTGCGAGCGGATCCCCACTGCCTTCACCTGCTCGCGGATATCGGCGAGTGTGCCCCGCACGATCTTCTGATCGGGGCAGGTCGCCTTGTGGACCACGGCCACCGGGCAATCGGCCCCGTAGGCCGGGATCAAGGCTTCCGTCACCTCCTTGAGCAGGGTGATGCTGAGAAAGAGCGCCAGGGTCGCGCGGTGGCGGGCGAGATCGGCGAGTTGCTCCCCAGCGGGCATCGGCGTCCGGCCCTCGGCGCGGGTCAGGATCACGGTCTGGCACAGCTCGGGCAAGGTCAGTTCCTGCCCGAGCACGGCCGCGGCCGCGGTGAACGCCGAAACCCCGGGCACGACCTCGTACGGAATCCCCAGAGCGGCCAGCCTGCGCATCTGCTCGGCCGTGGAACCGAAGATCAGCGGATCGCCGGTATGCACGCGCGCGACGTCGTGCCCCGCGTCGCGCGCCGCCACCATCACCGCGATGATCTCGTCCAAGGTCATGCCCGAGGAGTCGAGCACCCGGGCATCCGCCCGGGCCCGGGCCAGCACCGCGCGCGGCACCAGCGACCCGGTGTAGAGCACCACCGGACAGCGCTCAATCAGCTCGGCCGCGCGCAGGGTGAGGAGCTTGGGATCGCCGGGACCGGCACCGATGATATAGACGCGCATCACAGGCATCGAAGCACGGAATCGCGCACGATCTCCCAGATCCGATCGGGGACCTCGAGGAGCCACTGCGCGTCCAATTCCTCCGCCTCCGGCGCCTCGTCTTCCTCGTCCACGCCGACTACGAGACGCCACAGCCGATCGCTCACCGAGCCGTTGCGCTCGATCAGGAACCGCCGGGCTAGGAGCCGCGCCAGCCCTTCTCCTTCGAGGCGCAGCGTCAGCGAGGGCGCTTGGATCCGCACCGCGTCCGCTACCGCGAGGCTGACATAGGCCTGCTTCACGGCATCGATCTCGGCGGGCGGCGCGAAGCCGGCCGCCCGGAAATCGCACGGCTCCTTGGTGTTGCCGATCAAAAAATACCGGCCCTCGGTCTCGGCGAGGATCGCGCCTGCAAGCCGCCCGACTCGCGCCATTACTCGATCTCTGTCGCGGGTAAGACCAGCGAGTAGCCGGGCCGCTGTCCCGGCAAGACCTCACCCGCCGCTGTGTATTTATTGGTGTAACCGCGCGGCGTGACCATGTAACCCTCGAATACGAAGGTGTTGGACGACCCGACCAGCACCGTGGTGAGCATGCCGATCTCGTAGTCGAGAAAGTTATCGAGATCGGAGAGCACCACGTTCTGGCGCTTGCGGTAGGCGCTCTTCACCAGCGCCACGGGGGTACTCCCGTCGCGGTGGCGGCGCAGGATCGCCTGGGCCTCGACGATCTGCTGGGTGCGCCGGCCGCTCGCGGGATTATAGAGGCCGACCACGAAATCGGCCGCGGCCGCGGCCTCGATGCGGCGCGCGATAACCGGCCAGGGCGTCAACAGGTCCGAGAGCGAGATGGTGCAGAAATCATGAACCAAGGGCGCGCCCACCAGCGAGGCGCAGGAGTTCATCGCCGTCATGCCCGGCACGATGCGCAGCTCCGGCGAATCGCCGCGCTTCCAGCCCATGCCCTTCAGCACCTCGAAGACCAGCCCCGCCATCCCGTAGACCCCCGCGTCCCCAGAGGAGATGAGCGCCACCCGCCCGCCGTCCCGCGCCCGCTCCACGGCCGCGCGCGCCCGGCCGATCTCCTCGGTCATGCCGGTCCGGATCACATCCTTGCCTTTGATGAGGTGGCCCACGAGCCGGATGTAGGTCGTATAACCGACGATCAGCTCCGCATCGGCGATGGCCGCGAGCGCCGCCGGCGTGGCGTGGTCCTGGGCACCCGGACCGATGCCGACGACGTACAGGACCCCCTTCGATTCAGCCATGTAGCACCTCGCTTTGCGCGGCGCGCCGCTTGGGATAGGGGATGCGCGCCACCGCCAGGGTCATCGAGCGCCCGGCACCGGCTTCGGTATAGACCCGCTTCGGGACCAGGAGCGCTCGGGCACCGGCAGCGAGGAGCGCCGCCGGCTCCGCCACGCCACGCGTTCCCACATGGCGCTTGACGGTGTCGGAAGGGTTCTCGATCCCCGGCACCACATCGAGCTGCGCGGCGGTATAGATCTCGATCGGCCAACCGTAGTGCTCGCCCAGGTAGAGAAAGGCCGGTTCGTCCGCCTTGCGGTCCACCGTGGCGATGGCCTTGATCGAGCGGATCGAGAGGCGGTGTTCGGCGAGGATCGCACGGACTCCACGCTCGACCATCTCGGGTGCAGCACCGCGGTCGCATCCCAGCCCGAGCACCAAGCTCTTGGGCCGGTAGACGACCGCGTTCGCCCAGTGCGCCGGGTGACTCTCTCGAAACTCGCGGTCGGTCGCGACCAAGAGGATCTCGTAGGGACTCGGATCGACGTTATCGAGCGACGTCGCATAGACCACGCCCTCGGGCAGGCAACGGTCCTCCGGCCAGAAGCCTGGCTCACCGCTCTCCTGCACGAAAACGACGGGCGCAGCGTTCACCACCGCCGCGCAGCCGCGGGTCACGTTGCGATCCGGGTCGTCGAGCGTCCAACCCAGCTCGCGGCCCAGGATGTCCACGGTCAGCGTGCCGCGCACGTCGGAGGCGGTGGTGATGACCGCCTGCGCGGCGAGCAACCCGGCGATCCGATCCGTATAGGCGTTGCCGCGCCCGACATGGCCCGAGAGCACGCAGATCGCAAACCGCGCGTCGTCGTCCACGCACACCACGGCCGGATCGACCTTCTTGTCCTTCAAGAGCGGCGCGATCATCCGCACCACCGCCCCCACGCTGATGATAAACACATGACAGTCGTAGGCATTGAAGGTCTCCGCCAAGTACGGCCCCATCGGTAATGGTAGGGGTAGGGTGCCCACGGGCGCGCCGGCGCGAACTTTCTCGGAGACGTAGAGATCGGCACCAGGCAAGCCCGGCAGCAAGCGCGCGGCGATCCCGACACCGTGCTTGGTGATGGCGTAGAGGGCGAAAGCTCTGCGCGCGGCGTCTTGGGTCATCCCGCCAGCTCCCGCAGCGGCACGGTGCCGGCGAGGATCCCGCTCCGCTCCTTGCGCGAGACCACCACCATCGCGAAACAATCGCCGCGCTCGGCGCCGATCGCGCGTAGATCGCGCACGATGCGTTGCTCGCGCATGGTGGCGCGAGAGACGTACACGGCGCGGTCCAGGAGACCTTCCTGTTCCAGCGCCGCGATGATCCGGGGCAGCTCGGGACCGATCTTCATGAGGACGACCGTATCGAAACGGCGCAGGATATCGACGAGGTCTTGCAGTCCGTAGGTGCCGGGCAGGATGGCGATGCGTTCCTGGCCGTCGGCGAGCGGCACCCCGGTCACGGCCGGGACCGCCGTGATCGAGCTGACTCCCGGGATCACCTCGATGCTCACGCCGGGCCAGCGACGCCGCGCTTCGTCCTGTAGATAGATGAAGGTGCTGTAGAGCGAGGGATCGCCCTCGGTGAGGAAGGCCACGTCCCGTCCCGCTTCCAGCTCAGCGCCGATGCGCGCGAAGGCCCGCTCCCAGGCGGGTCTGAGGCGCTCGGGGTCCTTGCTCATCGGGAAGGTCAGGAGCAGGCGCTTTTGACCGGAGATCTCGCCGATCGTGGGTTGCACGATCCCCCAGGCCTTGGAGGCGCCGTAGTCCGAGCCGCGCGGCAGCGCCAAGACCGGCACGCGTTTGATGGTATCGATCGCCCGCAGGGTGATGAGGTCAGGCGCGCCGGGACCGACGCCGACGCCGTAGAGCGTCGTAGTCATGACTCGGCCTCCGGTTTGGTGACCGCGAAGATTTGGATCGGGTTCAGGGCCTCGTAGCGCAGATAGTGCGCGAGGGGTTCGGCGCGGGAGACCTGCAGCAACGTCACCTCCGGTACGAGGTCCCGGCCCCGGATCGCCTGGTAACACTCGGCGGCGTTCTCGAGCGTTATGGCGTTGGCGACCAGCCGCCCGCCCGGATGCAGCCGTTCCAGCGCGGTCTCGATGATCGCCGCCATGCTGCCCTTGCTGCCGCCGACGAACACCGCGTCCGGTGCCTCCAGATCCGCGAGTGCCTCCGGCGCCCGGCCGGCCACGACGCGCACGTTGTCGGCGCCGTGGGTGCGGAGATTGTCCTCGCAGATGGCCACACCCTCGGGGTCCAGCTCGACCGCGTAGACGCGCCCCTCGAACGCGAGCAAGCCCGCCTCGATGGCGACCGAGCCCGAGCCCGCGCCGATGTCCCACACCACGGAAGCGGGCCGGAGGCTTAGCGCCGCGAGCGAGAGCAGCCGTACCTCACGCTTGGTGATGAGGCCCTTTTTGGGCATGCGCTTGGCGAAGGCGTCCTCGTGCAGGAACGGGATCGCGGGCGGCGGCCGCCACGCGGGGTCCTCGCGCAGCAGCACCAGCACGTTGAGGTCCGAGACCTCGTTGAGCTTCGCGATCTCGGACAGGACTAGCGCCCGAACGCGCTCGTCCGGACCCCCGAGGTTCTCGCAGACCCAGGCACGCCACTGGCCCTCGCCGTGCTCGATCAGGTGCGCGGCGATCGCTTGCGGGCCGTTGCCGGGATCGGTGAAGATCCCGGCCTTGGAGAGCCGCTTGAGGCGGGTCACGAGGCCCGAGAGAGGTCGGCCGTGCAGCGAGATGAAGGCCGCGTCGTCCCATTTGAGCCCGGCACGGGCGAAGGCGAGCTGCATGCTACTCGGTTGCGGGATGACTTCGACATGCTCGGCCCCGAGTCTTTTCATCACCAATACCCCTATTCCATAAAAGAGCGGGTCGCCCGAGGCCAGGATACAGACGCTGTGGTCCTCGGCAAGCAGCGCGATGCGATCCAATGCCTTCCCGATCGCGTCTTTCAGGACCACGCGTTCGCCCTGGAAGTCGGGGAAGAAGGCTAGTTGGCGTTCCCCGCCCGCGAGCACCTGGGCCTTGGCGATGGCGTTCATAGCGCGGCTCGTCAGCCCGACGCAACCGTCATCGCCGATCCCGACCAGCGTGACCGCGCGCCTCATGCGGGCGTCTCCGCCGAGAGCATCAACAAGGCATGAATGATGGCGACCGCGATGGGGCTCCCGCCCTTGCGGCCCAAGGCGACGATGTAGGGCGCGGGCAGCGTGAGCGCCGCGTCCTTGGACTCGGCCGCCGAGACGAAGCCGACCGGCACGCCGATGACGAGCGCGGGCCGCGCGCCCTCCTCGCGCGTGAGGCGCACGACCTCGAGGAGCGCGGTCGGGGCGTTGCCGATGGCGACGACGGCGCCGTCGAGGACACCCAGGCGCTCTGCCTTGCGCATGGACTCGATGGCGCGCGTCGTATTCGCCGACTTGGCGGTAGCGATGACGTCCTCGTCCGAGATGAACGAGCGGATCGTACAACCATAGCTCGCCAGCCGCTCCTCGTTGAGACCGGCCGCGATCATCTTGACATCGACGAGGATCGGGCAACCCGAGCGCAGCGCGGCGATACCGGCCGCTATGGCCTCGGGGTGGAAGCGCATCAGGTTCTTGAACTCGAAGTCGGCGGTCGCGTGGATCACCCGGCGCACCACCTGCCATTCGGCGGGTGGAAAGCCGTGCGGGCCGGCCTCGCGATCGATGACGGCGAAGCTCCCGTCCTCGATGCTGCGGCCGAGCGCTGTCATCTGCCGCATGTCGTTCATGGGCTGGCCTCCGGGAAACGGCCGAGCAAGCCGCCGCCGAAATCGACGAGACAGGCGTGCACCTCGAGGGGGCCGTGCGCATGCCGGGTGCAGTGCTCGACCACTTTCTCGCAGACCAGCGAGGTGATGCCTACGAGCCCCGCCTCGCGGCACAGCTCGAGCACATGGCGAGCGGTGTTCGCCTGCTCGATGGCCGCGATCAGCTCGCCCGAGGCGCCCAGGTCCGCCGCGAGCGAAGCCAGGAACGCCAGGTCCACTTCGGAGCCCGCGACGTGCGTCTGCATCTTGCCCTTGGCCATCTTCGAGAGCTTCCCCATCATGCCCACCACGACGGCACGGGCTACCCGCCGCTTGGCGGAATGCCGAATACCTACGCCGATGAAGTCACCGACCTGGATGAAGGCCGTCTCCGAGAGATGCGGGTAGAGCGCCATCGCGTATTGCTCGGACTTTCCGCCGGTCGTGAGCACCAGCTCTCGCGCTCCGTCGGCCACCGCCACATCGATCTCCTGGACCACGCTAGCCTTCCACGAGGCGGTCGAGTAGGGCTTTACGATACCGCTCGTGCCCAGGATGGAGATCCCCCCGAAGAGACCGAGCCGCGCATTGGTGGTCTCCTTGGCCATCTCTTCGCCGCGCGGCACGCTGATAGTCACGAACGCTCCCCGGTAGGGGCTTCCCGAAAGCTCCTCGGCCACCATCTCGGTGATGTTCTTGCGCGGGACCGGGTTGATGGCGGCGCTCCCGACTTCCAATCCGAGCCCCGGTTTCGTCACCGTCGCGACCCCGGGGCCGCCACGGATCTCGATGCCCGATCCCTCGCGCAGCTCCACATCGGCCACGAGCTCGGCCCCGTGGGTGCAATCCGGATCGTCGCCCGCGTCCTTGATCACGCTGCAGATCACTCGTGCGCCGAGGCGCTCGCAGCGTTCGAGTGCGAACTGAACGCGGGCACGGTTCGGGAGCGTGGTCTCAATCTCCGTGAGCACGGTGTCCCTCACCAAGCAGCGTGCCGCCGCCTTGGCCGCCGCGGCCGCGCAGGCGCCGGTCGTAAAGCCGGTGCGGTTGCCTTTCGGATTGCGGGGCGGAACCGTCATGGCTCATAGTAATCCTTCGGCGGCCGGTTGCCAAAATCATCGCTGTGACGGAAAACCTGCTCATACGGATTTTTTCGGCATGTTGAAAAATGATTCGAGGTTGTCCTTGGTGGCCGGAACCCCCGCCGCCAGTAGGTCATCGAGCAGCGCGTAATTGACCGCTCCGTCCCCGCACACGAAAGCCTGCTCGAGCGTCGCGCCCGCGAGGACCTCGCGCAAAACGCCGCGTGCGTGTAGCACGCGCTCGGGGTGGCCGATGGGCGGAATCGGCGCGATGCGGAACGGCGTACAACGCGGCGGGCTACGATCGCGCACCAGCGCTTCGGGCAGGAAATACTCGGGCGTAGTCCGAAGCCAGATGAGGATGCTCACGGGCGCCAGGGCTTTGAACCGGCTTCCCTGGACGAGACCGAGGGCCGCCGTGATCCCGGTATCCGTGGCCAATACCAGCGCGGGGCCGCTCCGGCCATTCTGCGGGAAGAACCTGCCCCAGGGGCCGCTGAAGCGAATAGGGTCCCCGACCCCGATTCGGTGCATGAAGCCGGACCCCGGCCCCCCCGGGATGCGTTTGACGGCGATTTGAAAGCGCCCCTGCTCCGCGTCCGGGCTCAGCATCGAGTAGGCGCGCTTGACGGCCTTTCCGCTCGCGAGCACCAACCCGCTGTCGACGATGATGTACTGCCCGCCGGTAAAGCCCAGGGGTTCCTCGGCCACGAGATCGACGAGCCTGGTGTCGGGACCGAGCGCCTCGATGGCGGCAACGCGCGCCTGTCTTGGGATCGCCACGGCTATTAATCCGCCGGGTCGATCGCGTGCGCGAAATGCCGCGCGATGGAGCCGCCGGCCGCGGCCTCCCGCACCCGATCATCTACCAAGTGAAAGATCTCGTCCTCAAGCCCGAAATGATCGGCGAGGGCGAAGCGGATGCGCGGGTAATGCGCGCGCAGGTGACCAACTTGGCGTTTGATGCGCTCGATGAGCGTGCCCGTAAAGAGATAATAAGGCAGCACCGTGATCTGGGTCATGCCGAGCCGCGCTTGGCGCTGCACCACCCTTTCGAGGCGCGGGTGGGTGATGCCAGTGAAGGCCAGGTCCACCAGCTCGTGCTCGGTCTCCTCCAACAGCCAACGCGCCATCTTCGCCACGTCGCCGTTGGCCATGCGATCGGAGGAGCCGCGCCCTAGCAGGATGACTCCAGTCGTCTTGGGATCGGGCGCATCGAGCGCGCGCATCGCCGTGTGCAGCCTCCGTTTCAGGACATTCAACACCGCATCGCAGCCGCTCAAGTGGCGGGTGTAGATAAACTCCGTCGCCGGATAACGCACCCGCGCGGCCTCGATATGCTCGGGGATCTCCATCTTCACATGGCCGGCAGCGTTCAGTATCAGCGGCACCACGATGACTCGATGGGCCCGGCGAGCGCTCCGCTCCATCCCATCGTCGAGGAGCACATCCGCAAACTCGATAAAGCACAGATCGATGTCCCATTCGGGATGACGCGCACGCCAGCGTGTCGCGAAATCCTCGACTTCGCGGTTACCCGCCGGCTCGCGCGAGCCGTGCCCGACGAGGAGAATGACCTCACTCATGTTCCAAGCTCGTGCTCCCCGTGCCTATCCCAGCGAAGGCCGCGCCTTGGATACACGGCCCGACGGTGATCTCGCGGCGGAGCGTATTCATTTCATTCATCACGCTTACCTCGAACGCCTTACGCGCTCAGAGTTCTATGCCCTTCTGGGCCCTGATACCGGCCCCGAAGGCATGCTTGACCGCCCGCATCTCGGTCACGGTATCGGCGGCCTCGATTAGCTCAGCCCTCGCACTGCGGCCGGTGACGATGACGTGCTGCATCGGCGGGCGGGTGTTCAGATCCCTCAGCACCACTTCGAGCTTGAGATAGCTGTACTTGAGCACGAGATTCAGCTCATCGAGGACAACAAGTTGCAGCTCCAGGTCTTGTAGCATCCTGCACGCCGTCTCCCAAGCCCTTTTCGCGGCGCGCACGTCGCGTTCCCGATCTTGCGTCTCCCAGGTGAAACCCTCCCCCATGACGTAGTATTCGACCTCCGGAAAACGGCGGAAGAAGGCTTCCTCGCCGGTGCTCTGCACACCCTTGATGAACTGGACCACACCCACGCGCATGCCGTGGCCGAGGGCGCGGGCCACCATGCCGAAGGCCGAGCTCGACTTGCCCTTGCCGGGGCCAGTCAAGACCAAAAGCAGGCCTTTATCCATGGTGGCCTCGGCGATACGGGCGTCGATGACCGACTTCTTGCGCTGCATGCGCAGGCGATGACGGTCCTCGGGCGGGACGGACTCCGCGCTAGGATCCATGCGGCTCAATGCCCCCCTAGCGCGGGACTCATTCGTTTCGCTCCTCAGAATCGGGCTCGATGCCCGTGCCCCCGAGCGGGGTCCCGTCCGGCAGACGGTAGACACCGGTCGTCAGGACCAGGCGGGCGCGAGGATCGACCCGGTAGATCTCCTGGACCGTCCCCTTGCCGGCGGTGCGCCGCCCGAGGATCCGGGCACCCGCGTAACGGCGGAGGAGCCATGCGAGAACTTCGGCGCTGCTCGCGGTTCTCTCGTCGACCAGCACCTGGACCGGCAGGCCGGCGAAACGCCGCGGGCCGCGGCTTTGGAAAATTCGCACGCCCGAGCGGCCCGCGATATCGAGGAGGAGCGCTCCGCGAGGGGCGAAGGCCCCGGCGATCTCGAGCGCGCTTTCGAGGCAACCGCCGCCGTTCCCGCGGAGGTCGAGCCTCATAGATGAGAGCCGAGAAGGGTCGAGCGATCCGGTCGCCGCCAGAAACTGGCGGCCGGTCCGCCTGCCGAAGGAAGCAAGCCTGATCGACACCCTGCCGACCGAATCGACCTGCACCTCCGGAGGCGGGACGTCGGGCGAAAGGCCCCGGATGAAGTCGAGATCGGGCGCGGGACCGATCACCATCTGGCTCGCGGGATCGAGAGACGCAAGGATCTCCTCGACCGAGCACTTGTCGCCGCAAGCGGTGCAACACTGCCCCAGGAAGTGCTCCTGGACGATCTCCCGCAATCGAGCCGCCCGGGCATCCTCACCGGCGGAGTCGGCCGCGCGTCCACCGGCAGGACCGATCACGAGAGCCAGCGCGATGACGCAGAAGAGGCGGAACTGCATTGGCGTCCGCGGGCCGGCTCAGTGACAGTACTGGTAAGTCCCGAGCATAGTCGTCGCCCAGGGCGACTCACCGACGTTCGGTATCCTCGTGATCTCATCGGTCGCGGTGTGGATCACGTAGACCGAGTTGTCGGTGGAAGACGCGAGATAGATCTTTCCACCGTCGGGGGTCGTCGTCGCGGTCTCCAGGCTAACGTTCGGGCCGAGGCGTCTCTGACCGGCTTCCCGCAGGTCCGCGAGATCGTAGATGAGGACCGTCCCGTATTCGCCCGAGCTGAAGGCGTAGGCCTTGCGGCCCGTGACGTCGAAGTTGATACCGGTCATGCCGGGCCCTCCGCGCAGTGTGGCGATCAAGGTTTGCTTCGCCACGTCGATCACCGAGATCGTCTCGTCGCCGTTGTTGGGGACGAGCATCTTCGAGCCATCGGGAGAGGGGTAGGCCCGCCAGGGCTCCTCGCCGACCCGAATCGTCTTCACGACCTCGTCGGTCGCGGTGTCGATCACCGCTATTTCTCCGGAGTCGCCGTCGGCGGCGTACACGAATCGCCCGTCGAGGGTCGGGGTCGGGTTGGCGATCCCCTTGATCTCGGTCAGGTAGCGATCCGGGTCGGCGCCGGCCAGAAGGTGACTCGAGCCCACCGCGAACCTTCGCGCGACCGCGATCGTCTCCACGGCGGCGGTGGCGACGGCGGCGACCTCGTGAGCGCCGAAGCTCGATACGTAGGCCTTCTTCCCTCCGGGCAGGAAGGCGAAGCCGTGGGGCTCCGAGAAGCCGTCCATCCGCTTGATCTCGATCCCCGCGACCAGGTCCAGGACCGACACCGTGCCCTCTTCGAGATTTCCCATGAGCGCAAGCCTGCCGTCGTCCGAAATGTCGAAGTGTTCGGGATCAATGCCGATCGGGATCCGCTTCGCAACCTCCAGCGTCGCAAGGTCGACGATCAAGGCCTGGTTCCGCCTCGTCCCCGCAACGAGGAGGCGCTTTCCGTCGGGCGTCACCATCGCCATGTGGGGATTGACTAGCTCGCCGAGGACGATCCGGCCCACGATCCGGTCGCTTCTCGTGTCTATCATCGTGACGTCGCTCGAGTCCCGGTTGGTGACGAAGAGCGTCGTGCGTGCGTCCACTCCCGCCGCCCGGCTAGGCAAGGCAGCCGTCATCAAGGTCCCGCAGGTCGCCAGCGCGACGGCGATTCGCCGCGCCATCCATCTTGCGTCTGTCTTCATTTCATTTCTCCTTTTCTTGGTGTCAGAAATTCACCTGGGTGCGAAAACCGCCGAGGAATACGCCCGCCCGCGGCTCTATCTCCTCGTCGCCCGCGAGGTGAAAGGCGTACTGCGCGATCAGGCTCAAAGAGAGGTGGTCGGTCAAGTAGAAACGGTGGTAGATCTCTGCGAGATCCTCGACTCGGCCGTTGGCTGCGCGCAACCAGCCGTAGGCGAGGCCGGTCTCGTCCCGGGGACGGAGGCTCGGCAGCGATTGCACCCCGAGCCCGAGGCTCCACGCGTGCCGATCTCGTTCCCGGCCGCGGAATTGGAAGCCGTATCGACCGAAACCACGAGCGCGGGTGCCCACCAACTGGTCGAAGTTGACGCCGATTGCGTGGGAACGATCGTCTCCACCGTTGCGCCGGCCCCACAACCGGTAGTTGCCGGGCCCCCCGAGCATTGAGGTCGAGTAGTCGATCTCGCCGATCAGAAACGGGGTCCGGCCGAGCGCGTCGCCCGAGTCCTCGGGCGCCTGCGCCCCGATCCCGAACTTGAACTCGCGAAACGTATCCCAGCCGAAATGGAGGCCAGGGGCATTCGCCTGGTGACCTACGCCCTGGACAGGTTGGCCGAGGAGCGGGTTGTTGACGAACATGCCCGCGATGAACTGGTGGGTCTCGTCGTTGGCGGCGGCGTTACGGTCGAAGTAGTTCGTGAGGTCGAGCTTTCCACCGACGGCGGTCAGGTGACCTCCGAAGAACGCCGCCGCCAGCCAGGCTTCGCGCAGGGTGACCCGGTCGGCCAGATCCGAATCCTGGAGAGATCCCGCGTCGGCGTTGAGACCCGAGGCCGAGCCCAGGAAGGGATCGGGTCCGTCACCCCCGATGGCTTCGAGATCCACGAAGAAGGTGGTCTCCAGGGCGGGACGCGCGAGCAAAGTGACGTCCACGGAGCCGACGCCCCGGAGCCGGTCAGGCCCTTCGCCGGCGGTCTGCTGCACGATGCCCGTGGCGGAGAGGCCGACCGCAACGCCGCGGCGCGCCTCTTCGGCGAGCCGGGCTTCGACTTTCTCCGAGACCGTCTCGCGGCGGTCGAGCTTCACCTTTCGATACTCGAGACGGGCAACGACTGGAGTCTGATCGAACGGACAGCGCCCACCTTCCGGCGCGGCGGAAAACGTGTGCCCGTGCTCGCAGACCCATTCGGTGACTCGCTTTATCTCTTCGGCGGGTTCCACCGGCATCGCCCGCGAGCGAAGCTCGCTCAGCTCCTCCCGGAGCGTCCTCACCTCGTCCCGGAACCTTTCCTCCCGTTCGCTCGGTGTGGACAGCCCTTCTCGAAGATCATCGATCTGGCGTTGCAACTGCCTCACCGTCTCGCGCAACTCCTTGATCTCCCCCCGGTCGTCGGCGACCGCCGGTCCGCCGCCGGCGCTAAGACCGATGATTGCAATCACGGTGAGAGCCCTGTTTAGCGGCCTCAAGAGCTTCCACGCTTGTCCTCCCCTCGCGTTGGCCCCGCCATTTCCTCCGCCGTCAGCGTCACTCGGCCGGGTCAATGGCTTAATCGCGGGTCTCCTCGAGACCCCGGTAGTCGGCGCAATACCATCGTTTTTTCCTCCGCGCACACCCGCGCAATAACGGTACACAGCGCAAGGCCCGCGGAGGTATGGCGGCAGGGCGGGAAAAGGGATAACGGCCCGGGCGCCCCGGCATCACCCTCCGCAATGCCATTGCAATTCCTTCAGGCCGGTCTCCGGGCTCGCAAGCTGGTATAAAAACCCCGGGAGCAGCGCCTTCCCATGCTTGATGCACAGTGGCGTGATGCTGATTCCCTTACTTGCTTACCGTTGCGGGGGCAGCGCCGGGATTGCGCTCGGGCCGAAACTCGAGCGCGCACCGACTTCCCGTTTCATCCCTTTGATCGAACGTTCTCAGGGACACCTGAAGCCTGCACAATATCGTCCAGGGATTGGGCTAATGTCAATAGCGCAGGGTCACGTCTTTCACGATTGCTCGTTCTTTTTCTTCTCCCGCATATAAAGACGCTCGAAGCGCTCCATCTTGTACGAACGATGTTTTAAACGCATATGTAAGATTACGCCTGCAACCGTGAGTAACAGGATCCCCGAAACGATGGCGTAAGAATTATATAGAAACAGGGCGGCAGTGAACCCGGCCCCGATATAGACGTAAGGAAGCATCTCATAGGTGGTTTTTGGGATCATGGTAAGTTTCCCGATGGAAGGCCGTTAGAGTATCGCAAATAGGCGCTTTTATCATTCTTCCGATGACGTCGAATTAAAGGATCGGACCGCGCGGCGCGTTCCCAGAACGATTCTTACGTTAGATCTAAATAAGAGCTTCTATAAAGTCAATTTAGATTTCGCCACCACGGGGTATGCAACCCCGTGGGGCGACCAAAGGGGAGAGCTGCGCCTGTAAGCTTCGGGTCTCCGACTGGCGGGCCAGCAGCTCGAGCCGGTACTTATCCAGAAATTGCATCATCCAGATGAATAAACAGGCGCCCACGCTGTTCGTTAGAAGCATCGGCAAGGCCGTCATGTTGATCAGCTTCAGGGCAGCCTCGTGGGGAAGCGCAAACTGCCAAATTAACCCCATTTGTACAATCACTGAGACGGTTCCCACCAGGATAGCCGTCGTCGGCCTGATAACGAGCCGTGGCCGTAAGTGAGCCAGGAGACCTGCTCCGACGCCCGTCAAACAGTCGACATCGCACACGCTGCGGCACTCAATCCACCCAGGCCATAGCGCTCCAGGCCCGCCAATACGCCGACGATCGAGCCGCATAATGAACCGCCGACGAGCCCCGCCGCGATGACAAATAAATCGCGGAAATTGATAACCGCTTCGTTGGCGGCGAATCGGGTCGGCAATGCCGCGGGCCACGCCCCGATGGCACCGCGGTCGAGGTTGACCAGAATGCCGCTGTGCGCGCCGATCACCGCCAGAACGGTGAACAAGCAAACCGTGATCAGTGCATGCCAGGCACTGCGCCTAGCGCCATACACGGCGGCTCTGAGCCAACCCATGCGCAGGGCGATGAGCACGGCCACACAACCACCATGCAGACTTGTTGAAAGAGCCGCAAGGTCCAGGTGAGGCCAAGCACGAACCCCTCGTTCCACTCGTACGCCATAGGCTTAAGGATAAGGCCTCATAAAATACTCAAGGCCATTCTACTGAAACCATCTCCCAAAATCAGTGCATCTTGCATCGCAAAGGCCGCGGCTTGCCAGCGATCACGGGCGGGTTGGCAGAGCGCCCCCGCAATGCTCGCTCGCGTGTGTATCCTTGTGTCGCATCTCGCAGTTCCGGCGGCAAGAGCAAAAAACTACGACAGAGTAAGCCATGATCCACAAAGATTCTGATAACCGAACTAGTGTCACCAGCGAACACTCGGCATTGTCGCAGCGCATTCTGGGCTTTTCATTGGACCAGGCGGGCAGTGAGCTGCCTTTCAGCCGGCGCGTAGCACGCGAGAACGGCTGGTCAACGGACTACACCTGGCGCGTCATCGAGGAGTACAAGCGCTTCGCGTTCTTGGCGACAGTCGCCGGTCACCCGGTCACGCCCTCCGATCCGGTGGATCAGGTCTGGCACTTACATTTGACTTACAGCCGATCCTACTGGGAGGACTTCTGCCCGAATGTTCTTGGCAAGGCCCTGCATCATGAGCCGACCCGGGGAGGACGGGCCGAACAACAGATATTCACGGAGTGGTATCAGCAAACGCTTGACAGCTACGAGCGGCTGCTGGGGCACCCAGCACCTTCAGACATTTGGCCGGATCCGGCGATCCGGTTCGGCGGGGCTCAGGATTTCGTGCGGATTAACAAAGCCTGCTACTGGCTGATCCCCAAACCGGACGGGGGGATCGCGATCCGTACGGGGCGTCGGGAAATGAGCGCACAGGACCCAAGGAGGATTGTGCCGGCAGACTCGGGTGCTTCCGGTACTGCGGCCTGCGGATGCTATGGTTGTGGAGGAGGTTGCGGAGGTTGTGGTGGGTAGTGTAGTGACTGCATACAGGTTGAGAGGGGATGAAATGCGGCGCCGCCCACAGAACAACGCTGTGTCAACGCGCAGGGCTTTAGCCTCCATGCCGAGGTGCGCTGCGCCGCCCATCAGCGCAAGAAACTCGAACACTTATGCCGATACATTACCCGCGCG
>Ga0136625_1000106_pt1 | contig 20728 bp, 21 predicted proteins | sample AntDrymUQ4832306_2_FD_104672 | JGI IMG/M metagenome (GOLD analysis project Ga0136625, IMG submission 104672) | Polar desert sand microbial communities from Dry Valleys, Antarctica - metaG UQ483 (23.06) | ecosystem: Environmental > Terrestrial > Soil > Desert | place: Antarctica: Dry Valley...
CCATGAGAAGCCGCAGGCTGGGAACGCAGGGTCTCGAGGTATCCGAGCAGGGGCTCGGCTGCATGGGCATGTCCGAGTTCTACGGGCAGCGCGACGAGGACGAGGCGCTCGCCACGATCCACCATGCGCTCGACCTCGGGGTCACCCTTGGCCTGGACCCCCTCCCCGTTGACACCTCAGGCCGCTTCTTTTCGTAGACGGAACGGATCCTCCCAGGTCTGACGCACCTCGAGCGGCGTGCGGTAGCCGAGCCGAGTGGGGTCGGCGGTGGTAGCGGTCGACGTAGCCCTGGATCTCCTCTCTGGCCTGGTCGAGGGTCTCGAACTCGTGGCGCCTCCTTGAGCTTGGAGAACCAGGACTCGATGAACGCCTGGCTCTCCGGATCGCGGTAGCCGCCGCGGCGGTGAGCGACCCCGAGCCCGCTCATGACGAGCCGAGTGGCGCGGGCGCAGAACGCGGAGCCATTGTCGGTGCCGAGCGTGAGCGTCCCGGGCTTGATCGCCTGCGAGAACACCGCCGCCTCGATGACCTGGCTGGCCTCGACGGCGCGGCAGCGCAGGCTGAGTTCCCAGCCGACGATCTCGCGGGTGCAGCAGTCGATGATCGCGTTGAGATAGACCCAGCCATGCTCGGCGACCCAGATCGAGGTCATGTCCATGTGCCAGAGCTGGCCGGGCCGCTCGACCATGAAGAACCCGGGCCGGCGGCGGCGCGGCTCGCGGGTGCGCCGCTGGATGAGCTTCCGCTCGCGCATCACGCGCAGCACCCGCTTGCGATTGACCTGCCGGCCGAGCCGGCGACAGACCCACTCGCGGACGAGCCGGTAGCCGTCGGTCGGGTTGGCCTCGGCGACCTCGACGATCACGTGCTCGACCTCGTCGGGCGGCGCCAGTGACCGGCGAGCCGACACCGGTGCCGTGGTCGGAATGCGATAGATCGCCTGGCGGCTGATCAGGGCAACGCGCGCCACCACCGAAGGCGAATGGCCCTCGGCAACGAGCTCACGAGACCGGGCGACGCGCTGTCTCACTCCCAGTCCCGCAACAGTTTTCCCGCGATCTCCAGCTCGTAGGTCTTCCTGCCCAACGCCCGCTCGAGCTCGGCGACCTTCTTGCGCAGCTCGCCTTCCCCGACGCGCTCGTCCTTGCCGGCAAAGCGCTGCGCGCCGGCCGCCAGCAGCTGGTCGCGCCAGCCGTAGTGCTGGGTCTCAGAGACGTGGTGCTCGCGGCAGACCTCCCGGACCGTCCGGTCGCCGCGAAGGCCGGCCAAAACGATCTCCAGCTTCTGCTGGGCGGTGAACCTCCGGTACTTCCTCGACTCGCTCATCAGCGGTTCCTCCGTTGATCGAGCGGCCATGCTCGGCGCCACGCCGAGACCAAGCACTCAACCTGTCAACGCGCTACCGGGGAGCGGGCCAATCTTGTCTTCGAACGTCTCCAAGTCAGGGCCCCTCAGCCGCATCCTGGAGCGCCGCCAGAGTGGCGTCCGCCGTCGCGCTCCAGGTGTAGCCCCGCGCACGACGGCGTCCGCGGGCAATGAGGTCCGCCCGAAGCGTCGTATCGTCGAGTACATCTTCGACCGCCGCGGCCATCTTCAGTGGATTGGCGTCGGGCAAGAGGACCGCAGCGCCACCCGCAATCTCCACTAGGGACGTGTTGTCGAGGGTCACGACGGGGGTACCGGCAGCCATCGCCTCCACGACCGGAAGGCCGAACCCCTCGTACTCCGAGGGGTAGATGAACACATCGGCCGCCCGGTATAGCGCCGCCACCTCATGATCGTCCAAGGGCCCTAGGATCCGAACACGATCGGCAATGCCGAGCTCTCGTGCACGCTCGGCCAGGGGAAAGCCGTGCGGGTCGTCACCTACCAGTACCAAGGCGTGCGGCCGACCGGCAGCTTCGAGCTTCGCGGTCATCTCGACCAGCTCCATGAGCCTACGACGCCGGGTGAACTTCCCGACGAAGAGAACGAACGGCGTGGCTGCCAGCCCGAGCGAAGCGCGGACGCAGGCGTCGTCCGTCCCAACAGGTAAGGCATCCGCCCCAAGTGGGATCGCTCGGACGCGGGTGGCCGGAAGGCCATAATGGTGGATCAGGTCGCGACGTGCCGCCTCGGAGCCGGTGACCACCAGCGCGGCCCGCCGGGCGGAGTGGCGGTACAGGAGCGCGCGGTAGCGGTCTCGACGCGGAAACGCCTCGGGCATGACCTCGTGGATGGCGTCGTGCACGGTTACGACGAACTTCCCGCGAAAGGTCAGAGGCGCCACGTACGAGGGGCAGAAGAGCACGCTGTCTGCGCGTGCCGCCCGCGCCAGGCTTGTGTGCTGCCAGACCCCGATCGGCCCCGTCCCCCGCGTGACGCGTACGTCGTATGGGTGCCCTTCAGGGAGAGTCCCCTCTGGGAGCGGGCGGGGACAGTAGAGGCGAACCCGAGCGAAGGGCAAGGGTCGTCGCGCCCAGGCCCAGAGCAACTCCCTGAGATAGCGGCCGACGCCGCCCTGAGCGCCGATCAGCCGATGGGTGTCAATGCCGACTGTAAGGCGGCTCATCTGGCAACCGGGTCCGATAGTCGCCGGTGTCGCAGCGCGGCGCCCAGGGAAGGTGCGTGCCGCCCTCTGACGCACGCTCGGAGGTTCAACCAGAGCAGGAGCCCGACGGAGCCGACGGTGACGCCGGCGGCGGCCTCAAGCCCGAGCGTCGGGATCACCAGGACGTTGGCTAGGACATTGGCGCCTGCGACGATCAGGTTGTGCCGCATCAAGGTGCGCTGGCGGTCCGCCACGAGCAGCGCGGTCCCGTACGGCACGGCCACGGCGTTCAGCGCGCCGCCGTGGAAGCCCCCGGCGCGGAGCGCCGCGAGGAAGCCCTTGTCGGTCGCCAGCCCCTCGAGGGGTGGGATCTTGGCGTCGAAGTTGATCTCCTTCGGTGCGTCGAAGGGCTTGTCGGCAGGGAGCGCGAGCCGCGTGCCCGCGCCCTCGCCCTTCGGGTGGCGCTCGAGGTAGGCGCGCGGGTCACCACCCGCGTCCTCGAGCTCGGCCATCACCTGGGCCCACCCCCAGTCGGCGTCGGCGATCCAGTCGTAGACCAGCACGATCCGCATATGCCGTCCGGCCACGCGGATCGGCTCGGAGCCCTCCTCGGCGCCGGCGGCCCGCATCAGCTCGGGCGTCCCGTACGTCGGGTAGCCGTTGATCGCCGTGAACAGCACGTCGCGCTCGGTGCCCTCGATCAGGTTGCGGTAGGGATCGCCGCCGCGGTCGGCCATGACGAGGACATCGCCGTGGAGGCCCGGCTTCAGGCGGCCGAGCCGCTCGGACCAGCTGAGCGCGTCGGCGGGGTTCCGCGTGGCCATCGCGCAAAGGTCCTCGTCGAAGAGAGCGCCGTCGAACTTCGTGCGGTTGACGAGGTCGGCGACCTTGAGCTCGCCGAGCAGGCTCCTCGACCCCGACGGCGCCCAGTCCGAGCCGAGACAGACGCGAAGGCCCTCCGCGCCCGCACTCACGACATCGGTGGTGTCGGCGTAGAGCCACAGGTTCGACAGCGGCGACCTACACGATCGAGCCCCCGTGGGTGGCCCACTCGCGGAACTGGGGCGCTTTGAGGGCGGTGGCGTGGATGGCCACGAGCCCGGGCTGCAGGCAGTCGTGCTCGCGGAGCGCCTCCCACTCCTCGACGAGCTTCGGGGAGGTCCCCTCCGAGAGGTGGTAGATGAACGCGTTGCCGTCGCGCATGTGCGCCCGGGCCGACTCGAACGGATCCCTCCCGCTGGACGCGTGGAGGGTGACCACCGACTGGTAGACGTTGCTCTCTCCCGTCGTGAAGGTCTCCTCCTCGACGTTCCGGACGAGCCAGCCCTGCGGCCGGTGCGCGCCGACCCTTGGATGGCGGTCACGCCACCGACGATCGCCTTGACCTCCGCGTACTTGAGCTGCGCCTTCCCGGCCACGTAGCCGATCAGCCGTCCGGGGTCGGAGACCATCGGGTCGTAGCTCGGGTCGCGCGGCCACTGGGCGCGGGAGGCGTAGGGCTCTTCCCGCCCAGGCGGCGACCACAGCGGGAGGCTGTTGTAGACGACATGGCTGTGGAGGTCGATCAGTCCCGGGTAGATCACGCCCCGGGCCTCGACGCGCCGGGCGTGATCGAATCCGGCCGGAGCCTTCTCGCCTTCGGCCTGCACGGCGTGGATCAGCTCGTCCTCGCCGATGTAGACGGCGCCGTCCTCGATGATGGGCTGGCCGGGGTCGAGCGTGACCACCCGGCCGGTGAGGATGAGCGGGGTGATGGCCACGACGCGCTCTCCCCCGGCCTGAGGCCTACGCCGTCGTTCTCGCGGGCGAGCAGGCCGGGACACCCGCCGGCGCGAGGCCCGAGGTCGGTCGCGCGCTCTCCCGGTCCCCTAAGGACGTGGAGTCGAGGTACCGCACGCTGCCGCCTGGCGACGGGCATATGTCGAACTTATCGCGCCGCGGCGGGGGTCGTCTGAGTAACGGCGTCAAAACGGCCAACAATGCGTCCTCTAACGCAGGTTAATAGATTATACAGGGCGACCATGACGCAAGGGTCCACTCTCACCGACCCCGAGCCGCTGGGATCCCTCGCGCCGCTTAGTGACCCTGCGCTCACCGTAGTCGTTGGCTCTAACGGCGCCGAGGGATCGGTCGAGGCGTGTCTGCTCGCGCTCGAGCCGCAGCGTGATGGCGCAGAGATTCTGGTCTGCGAGCCCGCGCCGAGCTCGCCCGCCACGCGCGGGCGCTTCCAGTGGGCCCACTTCGTCGTCCAACCGGGCGCGGGGGTCCCGCTCCTCTGGAAGGAAGGGATCGACCTGAGCAGCGCGCCGCTCGTGGCCCTCACCATCTCCCCCATGATCCCGGCGCCGGACTGGGTAGAGAAACTGCGCGCGCGGCTCGAGCGTTACGGCGCCGTCGCGGGCGCGGTCGATCCGGGTCCCGGCCTGCGAGTCGCCGACTGGGCCGAGTACCTGTGCCGCTACGCCAAGGACATGAGGCCCTTCGAAGCCCACGAGACCCTCGACCTGCCCGGAGACAACTCCGGCTATCGCCGGCATCTACTCGAGCGCCATCGAGACCTCTATCGCGACGGCTTCTGGGAGCCAGTGGTGAACCGCCGCCTCGCCGAAGACGGCGTCGAGCTGTGGCACCTTCCGGACCTCGTGGTCTCCCAGGGGCGCTCTGCGGGGGTGCGCGCGTTCGTGTCCCAGCGACTCGCCCACGGGCGTGCGCACGGACGCCAGCGAGGCGCCCGCTTCGGCGTCGCTCGCAATGTCGTCGGCGTGCTCGGTGCCGTTCTCGTGCCCTTCCTGCTGACCGCGCGGATACTTCGGGACGTCGCTCGGCGCGGCCGTGCGCGCCTGCGCGCCGTGATCGCCGTGCCGCTGATCCTCGTGTTCAACGCCGCCTGGGCGCTCGGCGAGGCGCGTGGGCACCTCGACGCCCTCCGCCGACAGTGAGCACAGTCGAGATGTCCGTCGTCGTGGCGTCGGTGAACGGCCTCCCGTACCTGGGTGCGTGCCTCGACTCGCTCGAGCAACACGCTCCGGAGGCCGAGGTCATCGTGGCCGACTGGACCGACGCCGAGACGCGCCGGCTCACACGCGAGCGCTGGCCGCACGCGACGCTCCTCTCCTTCGACCAGCCCACCGCGGTCCCGGAGCTCCGCGCCGCCGGAATCGCGGCGGCGCAGACCCCCTACGTCGCGCTCATCGAGGATCACTGCGTGGTGCGGGAGGGCTGGGCGCGGCGCATCCTCGCCGCGCACGAGCGCGGTCACTCGGTGGTAGGGGGGCCCATCCGCAACGGGGCGACGCGGCGCATCCGCGATTGGGCCGCCTTCTTCTGCGAGTACAGCGAGCACATGGAGCCGGTTGCCGAGGGCTCCACCCGCTCGCTGGTGGGCATGAACGTCTCCTACGACCGCCCGGCGGTCGAGGCGATGGCGGACCTCCTCCGCGAGGGGCGCTGGGAGACTTGGCTCCACCCGCGCCTGCTCGACAAGGGCTTCGAGCTGTACTCCGATCCGAGCATCGTCCTCGACCACGTCAAGGACTTCGGGCTGCGTGAGTTCCTGTCACAGCGCTATCACTACGCCCGCTCCCACGCCGGAATGCGCAATCGGGAGCTTGGAGCGCGGCGACTCGTCTACCTCCTCGGCTCTCCGGCCATCGTGCCCCTGATGTACTTCCGCATCGCACGCAACGTGCTGGAGAAGCGCCGCCACCGCCCCCAGTTCCTCCTGGCCACGCCACTCGTCCTGCTCTACCTAGCGGTCTGGGCCTTCGGGGAGGCCCTGGGGTACGCGTTCGGCGGCGGGCGAAGCCTGCTGAAGGTCAGGTGAGCGGCCGGAAGCCCTCCCTCGCGACGACGGCCGCGTCCGAGGGAGAGGGCACGATCCTTTTCGGTGGAAGCGGCTTCCTCGGCCCCCACATCTTGGGGCGGTATCCACGGATGGTGTCCGTGGGTCGGACTCCCCCCCAGACCGACAACCGTCATGTGGCGATCGAGAGCCTCGCCGACCTGGACGTGCTGCGGGACTTGTCCTTCGACAAGGTCATCTACATCATCGGAAACACCGAGCACCACAAGCTAGAGAAGGAGGTCGTCCCGCGCGGCGAACCGACCGCCTTCGACTACCACGTCGTACCGCTCCTCCAAGCCATGGAGCAGCTGAAGCAATACCCGATCAAGAAGATGATCCACTTCTCGACGATCCTCATGTACGGCGAGGAGAACCTGAGCCTGCCAGTCTCCGAGGAGCACGCGATCGACCCCTACCGGAACCGCTACGTCACGAGCAAGTACCTGGCGGAGGAGGCGTGCAAGTTCTACGCTGGCTGGATCCCGATCGTCAACGTCCGGCTATCCAACATCTACGGTCCCACGTCGCTCCGCCGGCCTGACCTGATCCACGTGCTGATGCACCAGATCCTCGAGCACGGGGAGGCGTCGGTGTGGAGCACGAGGCCTGAGCGGGACTTCATATACGTCGAGGATGCGGCCCACGCGATCGTGCGACTACTGGACTCGGACTACACCGGCACGGTGAACATGGGCACGGGCACCATGACCTCGGTACGGGAGGTCGTCAGCATCCTCGAGCGGCTCACAGGGGCGCGCATCGTGGATCGCGACCAGCCAGTCACGGGACCGCTTCAGTTCCGCTGCGACACCACCCGGCTGCGGCGGGTCATCGACTGGGAGCCCGAGCACTCGATCGAGGAGGGCCTCGCCCACACTACGACCTCATGATCTCTTCATCGGCAACCACCCAGGGCTCGACGATCGGCGCATCGAGCACGTCATCGCCTCCTTCCGCTCCTTCTTCGCATAGGGTCTCGGCGGGGTCCCGCCGCTCCCTGCGCGTCGGCGTCGACGGGACGAGCTGGCTGAACCGGCGTGGGTTCGGCCGCTTCGCCCGGAACGCCGTCGGCCGGCTGGTCGAGCTCGACACGGAGACGAGCTACGTCTTCTACGTCGACGGGACGAGCGGCGAGGAGCTCGAGCTCCCGCCTGGGGCAGAATCACGAAGGGTCGCCCTGCGCCAGGCTGCCACGCGGGCGGACTCGAACCGCCCGATGGGAGACCTCGTGCGCCTCTCGCGTGCCGTGAGGCGGCGGGACGTCGACGCATTCCTGTTCCCCTCGGTCTACACCTACTTCCCGGTCGTCGGGGTGCCGACCGTGGTGGGCGTCCACGACGCGATCGCCGACGAGCTGCCCGAGCTCACCTTGCCCGACCGGCGCAGCCGCCTCCTCTGGCGCGTCAAGCAGGGCGTGGCGCTCCGCCGCGCCACGAGGGTGTTCACGGTTTCCGAGGCGTCGCGAGCCGTGCTGGTCGATCGGTTCGGCCTGCGCCCCGAGCGCCTCGGGCTCGTGCCCGAGGCGCCCGACCCCGTGTTCGGACCGCGGAGCGAGCCCGAGCTGCTCCGAGAGCTCGGACCCCTCGGGCTCGTGCCCGGCTCGTACCTGATGTACGCCGGCGGCATCAGTCCCCACAAGAACATCGAGACCCTCCTCGCCGCCTACGCCGGCTTGCGGTCGCGGCGGGCGGATGCGCCGCCGCTCGTGCTCGTCGGCGATCTCTCGGGTGATCCCTACCTCTCCTCCGCAGCCACGGTCCGCGGCCGGATCGACGAGCTCGGCCTGGAGACGGACGTGCTCCTCCCGGGCTTCGTCTCCGACGAGCGTCTCGCGTGCCTCTACGCCGGGGCGACGGCGGTGGTCCTGCCCTCGCTGGCGGAGGGGTTCGGCCTGCCGGCCGTCGAGGCAGCGGCGTGCGGCGCCCCCGTCCTCCTGAGCGACCTCCCGGCTCACCGGGAGTCCCTCGGCGAGGCAGCCATCTTCTTCCGGACGACGGACGTGGCGGGCCTCAGCGACCAGATGGCTCGCATCCTGGACGATCCAGCGCTGCGGAGGTCGCTCGCCGCGAGAGGACGGGCGCAGGTATCGGGTCTGTCCTGGGATCTCGCCGCCGAGAGGCTTCGGGAGCTCATCGGCCAGGTCGCGAGGTAGCAGTGCGAGCGCTGCGCTTCTGCATGCTCACGACGTTCTACCCGCCGTGGAGCTTCGGGGGAGACGCCGTCCAGGTGCAGCGCCTCGCCCGAGAGCTGGTGGCCCGTGGCCACGAGGTCACCGTGGTCCACTCTCGGGAGGCCTACCGTGCGCTGGCCCGTCGCGCCCCGGACATGCCGGAGGAGGACGACGGGGTCACGCGGGTACCGATCGACGCGGGCGTCGGCTTCCTCTCCCCGCTTGCGACCTACCTGACCGGCCGGCCGCTTCTTGCGCACGGCCAACTGGCACGCCGGCTCGAGGAGGAGTTCGACGTGCTCCACTTCCACAACCCGTCCTTGCTCGGTGGCCCGGCCCTACTCTCAATGGGCTCGGGGATCAAGCTCTACACCCTTCACGAGCAGTGGCTCGTGTGCCCCACCCACGTCCTGTGGAAGTATCGGCGCCGCGTGTGCGAGGAGCCCCACTGCTGGCGCTGCGAGCTCACCTACCGCCGCCCGCCCCAGCCGTGGCGCAGCAGCGGGCTGATGGCTCGCTCAGTGGCCTCGCTCGACGCGCTGATAGCGCCGAGCCGCACGAGCGCCGGGCTCCACGCCCGCTTCTCGGACGTGGTGCGCATCGAGCGGATTCCTCACTTCGTCGCCGACCCGGAGCGAGAACCGAGCGGGGCCTCGAAGCCCAGTCGGAGCCCGCCGCGGGAAGCTTCGAACCGGCCTTACTTCTTGTTCGTGGGGCGGCACGAGTCGATCAAGGGCGTCGAGAAGGCGATCGACGCCTTCCGGCGGCGAGGCTCGGAGGACCTGCTCATCGCGGGCACCGGACCCCTGACGACCTCGCTCGAGCCCGCGGCCGCCGACCTGCCCCATGTGCGGTTCCTCGGGTGGTGCGACTCCGATCAGCTCGACGCCCTCTACCGTGGAGCGCTGGCGGTGATAGTTCCCACGCTCGGTCACGAGGCGTTCGGCCTCGTGCCTGTGGAGGCCTGCGCGCGCGGGACGCCGAGCATCGTCCACGGCTTCGGCGCCCTCGCTGAGCTCGTCGAGGAGAGCGGAGCCGGCTTCACCTACGCGTCGGACACCGACCTCGACGCCGCGCTCGACCGCATCGCCACGGACCCGGCGCTGCGCGCGCGGCTCGGCGAGCGAGGCCGCCAGACCTATCTCAGGTGGTGGACCCCGGAGGCGCACCTCCGTCGCTACCTCGGACTCGTAGAAGACCTCGCCGAGACACGCGGGGACGCGAGGCTCGCAGAGATCGCGAGGGCGGCCAAGCCCTCGGAAGCGATCCCCGCATGACGGGCGCAGCGCTCATCGTCACCTACCACGCGGTGGAGCCGGGACCAGCTCCCCTGTGCATCGATCCCGGCCTCTTCAAGGAGCATCTCGACTGGCTGTCCGCGTCGGGCGCCCGGATGATGACGGTCTCGGAGCTCGGCACCGCGCTGGAGCGCGGGGACGCCCCGCCGGGGGCGGTCGCACTCACCTTCGACGACGGCTTCGCCAGCGTCGTCGACGAGGCCGCCCCCCTCCTCGTCGAGCGCGGGCTTGTGGCCACGGTCTTCTGCGTCAGCGGCCACCTCGGCCGCCGCAACGACTGGGCGACGCAACCCCCCGGCGCTCCGCTCCGTCCCCTGGCGCGTGCCCGCGAGCTGCGGTCCCTCGCGCGCGCCGGCTTCGAGATCGGATCGCACGGCTGGGACCACGCTCCGCTGACCGGTGCCTCCGAATCGCTGGCCCGGCGGGAGCTGCTCGATTCGAAGGATGCGCTCGAGCACGCGATCCAGGCGCCGGTGGGGTCGTTCGCGTACCCCTACGGAGCGGCGCCGAGTCCGGCCGCGGAGGCTCTCGTGCGACGCGCGTACCTCGCCGCCTGCACCACGTCGCTCGGCATGGCGAGGACGGGGAGCGATCCCTTCGCCCTGCCCCGGGTCGACTGCCACTACCTACGACGCCCGGCCATGCTGCGGCTGGCGGTGTCCGGATCGCTCGGTCCGTACCTGGAGGTTAGGCGCCTCGCCGCCCGGGCGCGACGGACGGTCAGGAAGGACTACCTCGAGACTGCACGGCGATGAGCGAGCCGGCCATCCGTCCGAGCCGGCGAGCCACGCCCCACCCCAGGAGCTGATCGGGACCTGGCGGACCCTGGTCCGGAGCTTCGGGATCCTGACGGCGGGCGAGGTGATCGCGCGCTGCTTCGGGCTCGTCGCGGTGGTCGTGATGACCCGGCGCCTCGAGCCGGGCGGCTTCGGACTGATCACCGTGGGCGCCACGCTGGTGATCTGGTTCGCGCTGGTCGTCGACTCGGGCACCGAGATCCTCAACGTCAGGGAGATCTCGCGGCGACCAGATCGCTTCAGGCAGATCGCCGAGCCCATCCTCGGACTGCGTGCCGTACTGGGTGCCATCGCCATGGCGCTCTTCGTGGTGCCGGCGCTGGCGGTCGCGGAGTCGGCCGCGGACAGGGCGACGCTGATGCTCTTCGCGCTGGTCCTGCCCATGATAGCGCTCAACCTGCGATGGATGGTGCTGGGGGTCCGGGAGCCCAGGGCGATCGCCACCGGGAACATCGCCGGTCAGATCTTCTTCGCGGTCGGCGTCCTCGTCCTCGTCAACTCCCCGCACGACGCTCTGAAGGTCCCCCTGGTACAGGCGGGCGGGGAGCTCGTCTACGCTCTCTGCGTGGTCGCGGGCATCTCCGGCCGGTTCGGGTTCGTGCGCCCGCGGGTCGACCTCGGCGTCTGGTGGCGCAACATCCGTGTGAGCTGGCCGCTGCTCGCCAACCACTTGGCCCGGGCGACCGTCTACTCGTTCGACATCTTCCTGATCGCGGCGGTCTTGGGTCGTACGGAGGTGGGCCTCTACGGAGCGGCCTACAAGCCCGTCCTATTCGTCGTGACCGCCCTCGGCCTCTTCTACGTGTCTTTCCTCTCGGCCTACAGCGCCTCGGAGCCGGGTCGGGGGACGCAGCTCTTCCGCAGGTCCATGCTGATGTCCGCCGGCGCCACCGTCCCTCTCGCGCTCGTGCTCAGCCTCGGCGCGGGGGTGGCCGTTTCGCTCGTTTACGGCGAGCCGTACGCCCCGGCGGCTGGTCCGCTCTCGATCCTCATATGGACAGTGCCCATACTCGCCGTGTCCGGCGCCTACTCGAACGCACTCATCGCCGGGGACTCGCAGAGGACGCTCATGCGCAACAACGTGGCCGGCGCCACCTTTAACGTCCTCGCGAACCTGATCGTCGTGCCGCTAGCCGGAATCGAGGGAGCAGCGGTGGTCACGGTGCTCTCGGAGCTCCTCGTCGTCCCCTTGAACTACCGGAGCGCGGTGCGACTCGGTCTCGCCCCGCGACTCGGCACCGTGCTCGGCCGGGCACATGAACCGGCGCTTGGATCTACCACATGACCGCCGAAGGGCCCTCCTCGGGCGGCCGGCCATCCGCGCCGATCGTAGGGGCGGAGGAGCCCACCGAGCTTCCGAGTGACTACTGGCAGCGGATCTTCGACGTCGAGCAGCGGCACTGGTGGCACCAGGGGATGCGCGCGATCAGCGCGGCCGTGCTCGGACAGCGGCTCGAGCGACGCAATCAGGCGATCCTAGACGCCGGATGCGGCACGGGCGGCTTCCTGCGCTGGGCCCTGGCACTCGATGCCTTCGAGACCGGCAGCGGCGTCGATGTCTCTCCAGCGGCGGTCAGCCTCGCCAAGGAGCGGGTTCCCGGGGCCGAGCTGACCGTGGCCTCGGTGGCCGACCTCCCGTTCGAGACCTCCTCCTTCGACCTCGTAACGCTCAACGACGTGCTGCAGCATGTCCTCGAAGAGCAGATCCTCGCGACTCTCGAGGAGGCGCGCCGAGTCCTGAAGCCGGGGGGAGCGCTGCTGCTGCGCACCGGGGGTGCCCGGTGCGCCCGCCGGGAGCGGGTCGACTGGCAGATCTGGGACAAGGCGACCCTCTCCGAGGCGCTCGGGGCTGCCGGTTTTCGCTGCGAGCGCCTGACCTACGCGAACCTGGTCCCGTCCCTCGTCGCCAACCTGCGCGGACGCCACCCGCACGCCCCGAGCGAGCGCCGGCACGGGATCCCGCAGCTCGCGGACTCGAGGTCCGCGGCCGTAGCCGGTTCCTTGCTTCGCCTCGAAGCGGCCTTCCTGTCGCGCGGCTCCGTCGCGCTACCGTACGGGCATACCCTGCTCGCCTTGGCCGAGCCGGGTACGGTGGGGAAGTCTGGAACGCTGGGCCGGGAGACTGGCCTTGAGAACCCAGGGAGCGATGCGATGCATGAGCTATAGCCGGCGGTCCCTCCGCCTCCCTCCTAGTGGCACTCGCGCTTCTGGCCGTTGGTTGCGGCGGTGAGGCGAGGGAGACCAGTGGTGACCTGTACGCCCAATCGCCACCGCATCCATCGCCAGCGGCGCCTCCGGAGCACGGCAGCACCCCGGCGAGCCCGGGAACCGACGTGGTCGTCACCGGCCGGCCCGCCCAACGGATGAACGGTTGGGGGGCGAGCGTCGTGACCGACGTCCGGGCCGACCCACTCGCGGTGACGGACGGGCTTTCGGCCGATGCGCTCGCCGGGATGGATCGACTGGTCTTTCGAGACGCGGGCATCGGCGTCGTCCGCGTGTTCGCCCCGGGCTACGGGAGCGGGCAGGGGACGCGCGCGGCCACGAGACTCCGTTCCGGCGACCCTCGCTTGCTTTCATGCGTCGCGCACGCCGCTACGGCGTGAGATTCATGCTGACCGGGGCCGACGCCCCCCCGCGACTCAAGGAGGGCAAGAGTCTTGCCCCGGGGGCCGAGGGAGCCTACGCGCGATACCTTCGCGGAGGTGCTCCGCTTCGGCCGCAGGAACGGCGCCCCCTACGACTACGCGGCGATCGCGAACGAGCCCGACAACGGCGGCGGCCAGGTCGTCCTCTCCCCGCGTCAGGCGGCGCGCGTCTACCAGGCGCTGGCCGCCGAGATCGCCCGTGAGGGGCTGGGGACGAGGCTGGTGGTCGGCGACAACACAGGCTGGGCGGAGACCCTCAAGTACGCCCGTGAGGAGCTCGAGGCCCCGGGCGTCCGCGCGCGGACGGCCGCGATCGCGTCTCACGCTTACGGGGGCCGAGGAGAAGGACCGGCGAGCGCTCGCCGCGCTCGCCAGCCGAGCGCGTCTTCCCGTCTGGCAGACGGAGTGGGGCACCGGCTGCGCGGACTGCGAGGACGACCGCAGCATGAAGTCGGGGCTCGAGTGGTCACGCCAGATCGCCTCGAACCTGACCGAGGCCCAGACGTCGGCCTGGTTCGCGTTCCGGGCGGTGGCCGACTCGACTCACGGCCCGGGGGACGCGCTCGTCGTACGCCAGTTTGGGCGCGCCTCCGAGCCGTACTACACGACCAAGCGCTTCGACGTGTTCCGCCACTACTCGAACGCGGGGCCCCCCGGATCGACCCGGCTGGAGACGCGGGTGGGAGACGACCAGCTATCCGCGGTCGCCTTCCGCGCATCGGCCGTGAGCCTCGTCGTGACGTCTTCCTCGCACGACCCGCGGGCGGTCGACGTCGACCTCGGTCCGGGCGCCGGCCGCGTCGAGGTCCGCGGACGACTCCGAGCGAGAGCTTTGCCGCCCCCCCCGATCGAGTACAGAGGCCAGCCGCTGTCGGTGACCCTGCTGTCTCAAAGCGTCACGACGTTTACCCTGCGCTCGCCGAAGTAGCAAGCGACGAGATTCGGCTCCGTCACAGACCAGCCGGGGGAGCCGCTCGCAGCAAGCGATCGCGGGCAATGGCCACGGCCAACGAGTGGCGAGCCGGTAGCGGCGGCTCCTCCCGCTGGTGCCGCACGAAGGCGTACAGCTCCTCGATCAGCGTTCTCAGCCCAGGGTAGGCCGGCTCGGCACAGAGCGCCCTGCGCGTCAGATTCGCTCCCGCCGCCCCCGTCTTCGTCATCGCCTCGGCGAAGGGACGAAGGGCCTTCTGCCGGCGCGAGGTCCTCCCCGGCTCGCCGAATGCGAAGCCGTGGAAGAAGTCGATCTGGACGGTGCCTCGCGCGGCGATTACGCGCATCTCGTTGCGAGTTGGTCGTCCGCTCATGCTCACGTATATCGAGGCGGTGACGCCGTCCGCCTGGGCCAGGGCATGAAGCTCTCCCGGGCGATCCATGCGCGCGCTCCACTCGAGGTCGTCCACCCCCTCCTCGAGCAGTTCGTCCAGGACCGACAGGGGGTGCGGAAGGATGTCGGCCGCGATCCGGCTGAGCTCCGCGGGCGGCCGGGCCCGACCTCCCGCGGAGCAGGCGGTCGCCTCGACGCGGAGGATCGGGCCGAACCTGGGTAGAAGGACCCTCGCACGCCGAATCCCGGCTTGAAACAGGTACTGGTGGACCGGACACACCGCGACCCCGAGGGAGTCACCAAGCGCGAGCAGTCGCGCGGTCGCCGCGGGTCCCGGAGCGAGCGGCTTCTCCACGAGCACATGGCAGCCCGCTCGCATCGCCGCCTCGGCGAGCTCCACGTGCGTTCCAAGGGGTGTACACAGGTGGACGACCTCGGGGCCGGCGGCGAGCAGCTGGTCGATGGAAGTGACGCTGGGCGCCTCGCGCCGCCGCGCCAGCGTCGCCGCGGCACCGGAGTCGGCATCGACGACTCCGGTCAGCACTCCTCCGGCCCGATCGAGCTCGCGGGCGTGCCAGTGTCCCATCAGTCCCGCGCCGACCACCGCGGCACGCACCGGCCGGGCGACACCGGTGCGCCCCGCACCGCTCATCGGTATCGACTCAGGTAGCGACCGCGGGCCGGCGCGGACGCAGGGCCACGCGCTCGCCCGCACCGGCCGAGCGGTAGGCGGCCTCGATCACCGCCAGGACGTCGCGCGCCTCGCGACCGCTCGAAGGCGCCTCGAGCCCCTGCTCCCACGCCTCGACGACCTTGCCGATCAGCGTTGCCGTGGCCCTCATACCCGGCTGTCTGGGATTCCGCGAGAGCGTCCTGCGCCGGAGGCCCCGCTCCTCCCAGGCGAGGCCGCCGGAGCCGAGGTCGAGCCGAACGCCGGTCCTCTCCGCCCGCTTCTTCCCGATCTGGACGAGGGCACGACCGCCCAGCGAGGCGCGAAGCGACGCCTCCTCGCAGTCGGCGCGGACCTCCACGTACCGCGTGCCCGCGCGGCAGAGCCGGTCGATGGTGATCTGGGCGAGGCGGCCGCCCGGGAACTCCAGGGTGACCAGGTGGATGGCGTCGGCGGTGTGGGCCGGGTCGAGGCCGCCCGAGTGGCGCGCGTAGACGGCCTCGGGCAGCTCGCCGAAGAGAGTCAGGAGCAGGTCGACGAGGTGGACCCCTCCCTCGAACAGCGTGCGGTTCGGCATCGCCCTCCGCCAGCCGACGGGTTCGTCCCACGGCGCCAGGTCCATGAGCTGCCAGATCTGGCAGAAGACGAGTCGCCCCACGCCGTCCGCCCCGATGCGGTCCCTCACCGCCTTGAAGATGGGCTTCTCGCGAAACTCGTGGTTCACGGCCACCTGCCGCCCGGCCGCGGCGGCCGCGGCGAGCACGCGGTCCGCGTCCTCGACGGTCGACGCGAAGGGCTTCTCGCAGAAGACGTGGACGCCCGCTTCGAGCGCCCGGACGGAAAGCTCTGCGTGCGAATCGGGCGGCGTGGCCACGACGACCGCGTCCGGTCGCCCTCGTGTGATCAACTCCTCGAGGGTTTCGAAGGCGGGGGTGCCCGTCTCACGCTCCCAGGTGTGCCTCGCCTCCGCCGCGGGGTCGCAGCCGCCGACGACCGTGCTTCCCGTCAGGCGGCCCATCGCGGGGAGATGGAAGGCCCTGGTCGCCCATCCGAGGCCGGCGAGCCCGAAGCGCATCAGGCCGGACCCTTGGTCGCGAACACGCGATTCGGCGTGGCGAGGAACAGGGTGCCGCCGGGACGCAGAAGGCGCCGGCAGCCCGCCACGAAGCCATCCTGATCGGGCACGTGCTCGATCACGTCACCGGCCACGATGAGATCGAACGACTCGTCCTCGAAGACGGGCCGCTGCGCGTCGCCGCAGACGAGGCCGGTCGCGTCAATCGCTTCGGTAGCTGGCGGAGCGCTCATCGAGCTAGCCGCCGTGCGAGCTCGGGAGCCAGGGAAGCGTGCGCGGCGAGGACGGTCACCTGTTCGGTGCGGCAGAAGGCCGCGACCGCGGGGGCGGCTCGGTCGAGGCCGTCGGCGGTCTCCGCCATGTCTCCGATGAAGAGCACCCGAGCCTCGTCCTCGACGGCCAGGAGGCTCATGTGCCCCGACGTGTGTCCCGGGGTGGGCACGAGTACGAGCGCCCCGTCCTCGGAGAGCCGTGAGGAGGCGGGAAAGGGACCCACCGGCCCGTCGGCGAACTCGACCAGCCGAGGCTCGAGCGACGCCGGCCAGTACCGGGGCAGGTAGCCACGAAGCCCGCCCTCGAACCCCGTGGCGCGCGCCCACTCGACCGCGGACACGACCACCGGGGGTCCGAGGAGCCGATGAAGCCCCCCGGCATGGTCGGTGTGCAGATGAGAGAGCACGATCCACCGGAGGTCGGGCGGAGAGAGCCCCAGGCGGCGCATCTGGGCGGCCGCCTCGTCCTCGGGGCCGAGCTCGAAGCGCGCGAGCCGGAAGAACGGGTACCACCATGGGAAGTAGCCCGGCTCGGTCGCGAGAGCCGTCTGGCCAGCGTCGAAGAGTAGAAACCCCGCTCGATGCTCGACCAGGAAGACGTTGACCGGCAGCGTCTCCTCACGCCACCCCCCGCGGAGGTAGCGTCGGAGGCCCCGCTTGCCGGTCTTGGTCCTGACCACACCGGTCGACAGGCAGTGAACTCGCACATCACCCGGCTACACGAAGACCAGCGTCACCGGAGGGCTTGGCCGCCCTGCGCTCGCGGAAGTGGACGAACACTCCAGCGGGAACGGCGGCCACTGCGGTGAGGTGGTGGACGATGTGTAGGCCAATCCCCACGACGGCGCGCACAGGGCCTTGCTGGCGCCACAGCAGAGCGTAGAAGGAATGGTTGAGGGCAAGCACCGTCAGCAGTGCCGCGAGCGCCACCCGTCGCCGACGCAGCAGGAAGGCCAGCACCCCGACGACACACCCAGCCGCACTGACGCGGTGTTTAGAGCTGAGGTTGAGGGCGCTCGCAGAGCTGCTGCCACGGAGCAACATCGCCACCCACGGCACGCCACGGCGGCGGAAGTCGGTCTCGACCATCCCCCTCAAGCTCCAATGCTTCAAATGGGTAGCCCGGACGCGGGAATCGAGGTCGATCCAGGCTCCCGAGGCCGCGAGCCGTGTCCCGAGCTCCACGTCCTCGATCGACGGGAGGGGGTAGCGAGCGCTGTCGAACCCTCCGACCTTCAGGAACGCATCGCGACGCACGGCCCCCAAGCCGCTCCAGAAGGTGCGCGAGGGACCCGGCTGCGAGCAATGGACATGGTGATGCAGCAGGTTGCGGAACGCCGAGACGAGTCCCGGATCGCTCGGGCCGTCGTCGTACGAGCCGAAGACCGCAGTGAGCCCAGGATCGGCCCAGTAGGCGGCTCTGATACGGCGGAAGGCGTCCGGATGCACCACCATATCGGCGTCCACGAAGACCAGCACGTCCCCCCTCGCCCGCTCCGCGCCGACGTTTCGGGCCTCGGCGGGTCCCGCATTCGGCGGAGAGCGGACGACGATCACCTCATCGGGGGGGTCCAGGGACCCTCGAATCGCCGTCTCGGCACGAGCCAGCCAGGGTGGCGAGTCCGTGGCGGGGACGATCGCCGACAGGGTGGGGACTCGACCCGGATCCCGACTCGGCTCGAGTCGGCCGCCGGCGGAGCGCCCGGAGCCAGCCTGCTTCCACTCGGGCAGCGCGGTGGAGTTCATCGTCGGCCGGGGCGCGAGCGGCGTTGCATGCCCGAAGAACGGGCTCGTGCCTCGATTTCTTCGATCCGCCGGGCCCGTCGCGTCTCGGCTTTCTCCGCGCTACCCTGAGGCGGCGGGGTCCGCCGCGCGCGGACCGAGAATTCTAGCGACGTACCGACCACCTAACGGAAAACTAACAAGCTTGCCCACCGGTGCCAAACGGCCCCGCCCTACTTTCTTCCCTCGACAAGCGAGCGGAACTCGGGGGTAATGGAGTGCATTCGAGTCACGAGCGCAGGCCGGGGGCGGACACGAGCGTGTCGGCGTTTCGAGCTGCGGAAGCTAGGGGGCCTCGCGCAGGGGTCTTGGGGGGCGCTTCGAGCGCCGCTCCCTAGTGGACGCGGACGGCGACGGAGGCGCGCTCGTGATGCGCGCTGCGGCCCTCTCACGGTTCCGCTCACATCCGGTGGCGGCGCGGATCGGCGGGCTCCTGGGCGCCCACTCCTCCGCGGCCGCTCTGCTGCTCTTCCTGGTGCTCGCCACGGCCTCCGTGGCCCCCACCTACACGCAGCCTCTCGGCACGGACGTCGGCCAATACCTGTACGTGGGGGATGTCCTGCTCGACGGCGGCACCCCGTATGTCGACGCGGCGAACAACAAGGGGCCGCTGACCTACGTCCTGTTCGCGCTCATATCGCTCGTCGCGAATCGCTCGCCGACCGTCGTGCATCTGAGCCTGGTGCCCTTCACGGTCCTCACGGCGAGCGCCCTCGCCGCCTACGTCGGGCGCTTCGCGGGCCGTCCGACGGGCGTGGTCGCGGGGGCCACCATGGCGGCTCTCGCCGTCAGTGATGGCTTCCATGGTGCCCAGCCGAACACCGAGCAGTACGGGCTGACCCCGATGATGGGAGCGTGGTGGATCGCCACCCGGAAGGGGCGGAGGTCCGCGGCCGGAGCCGGAGCACTCCTGTCTGTGGCCACCCTCATCAACCCCTCGTTCGCGATCATCGGGCCGTTCGTCGGGTATGAGCTCTGGCGAGCCGGTCCGCCCGGTGGGCGTCTCGCGCGCCTCGGCGCGGCCGGGCTGGCGGGCTTCGCGCTGGCGGCGCTCGTAGTCGCGGTTCTCGCCGTGAGAGGGGCTGTGGACGACATGGTCGAGCAGGTCGGCCACTCCGTCGAAGGGGCCACGCAGGTCGCCGGACAGATCAGGGGAGCCGGTCCGTCGAGCATCGCCGCGCTCCTCTTCGACGTCCCGCTGGAAGGGCTCTGGGTGCTCGGGCTGGCTGGGTGCCTCGCCGCAAGCTGGGACGGCCGCCTGAGGCGGGTGGCGGTCCCAGTCGGGCTGTGGATAGTCGTGGTGTGGGCGAGGGTGAAGCTCTCGGGCTACGCATTCGAGCATTACTACCTCCCGGCGCTGACCGGCATCGCCGCCGGGGTCGCCCTCGGCCTTACCCAACTCTGGCGGGCACGTGCCAGGCTCGCCCTCGTCCTCGCCCTCGTGGCCCTCGCCGGGTCGTGGTGGGCCGCCGTCGTCGAGCCGTGGGCGGGGAAGCACGAGGGCGCGTCCCGCGAGCGCCGCCTGGGCCCTCGATCGCTCTCTCCCCCGGTCGCTTCGTTCATCCGTGAGCACACCGACCCCCGCGAGAGCGTCTTCGTCGCCGGCTCCACGCCGATCGTGTACTGGCTGGCGGACCGAAGGGCGCCCACGCGCATCTTCGACGATCGGCCTCAGTGGGGACTCCAGCCGGAGTATCGCGCCGAGCGGGCACGAGACCTCGCGGCGCGGCCTCCGGCGGCGATCGCGTTCCTCCCGCGAAAGGGTGAGGTATTGCCGACCTACGCGCGACCCGTCCTCAGGCGCTTCCGCTTCCGGTTGGCCTACCGGCTCGACGGAGCCCGGGTGTGGCTTCGTCCACGTTCAGAGGCACCCGCGAGCCCGAGCGTCCCTAGACGTGCCCACCCCTGAGGGAGCGGTCGAGCCGTCCCACCAGGTAGCTCGTCAGCGCGTAGCGCCAGTTGGCGCCGGGTAGGATCTCCCGGAGCGCACGACCGCGCGCCTCGATGGTCGTGCCGCCGAGACGCCGCCGCAGACGTAGCGTGGTCGCGCGATCGCGCGAGAGGGCCCGTCCCGCCAGCGCCGGCAGGGTCCGCGCGAGCGTCGTGCGCCGGCCGTAGTCGACCAAGCACGCGTCCTGGGCGCGCACCCGCCCCATACCGCCACCGAGCGCGAGAATCCGCTCCGCGCGCCTCAACGTCGCCGAGCCCCGCGGCGGCCTGCGGCGCGAGGATCGCGTGGCCACCGAGCGTGCGCAGACGCTCGACGAGCTCGATCGCGGCGGGTGATGCGCTCGCGGCCGCGGAGAATTCGTCGACGA